>Ga0065165_1000517_pt1 | contig 59268 bp, 44 predicted proteins | sample AraplaMF_Cvi_mMF_FD_63813 | JGI IMG/M metagenome (GOLD analysis project Ga0065165, IMG submission 63813) | Arabidopsis root microbial communities from the University of North Carolina, USA - plate scrape MF_Cvi_mMF (version 2) (version 3) | ecosystem: Host-associated > Plants > Roots >...
CGAGGGGGCGTTTGAGCCCGAGCGCCCCCTCCCCTCTTCCCCCGCCTTGAACCAAATCCCCGCCCGTGCTCGACTCCAGCCGAGTTTCACCGCTTCGCCTGGACTTGAGCCCCGCATGGCCCGCCGTCTCGCCCTGATCACCGGCGCCTCCGCCGGCATCGGGGCCGCCTTCGCCCGCATCTACGCCAGCCACGGCTATGACGTGGCCCTGACCGCGCGCCGGCTGGATCGGCTGGAGGCCCTGGCCGCCGAGATCCGCCTGCGGTTCGGCGTCGAGGCCTATCCGATCGCCGCCGACCTGGCCCAGCCCGACGCCGTCGACAAGGTGCTGGCCGCCGTCGAGGCCGAAGGCCGGGTGGTCGACGCCCTGGTCAACAACGCCGGCTACGGCCTGCCGGGCGCCTACGCCCAGACCCGCTGGGAGGACCAGGGCGCCTTCCTGCAGGTGCTGCTGGTCTCGGTCTGCGGCCTGACCCACAAGGTGCTGCCGGGCATGGTCGAGCGCGGCTTCGGCCGGATCGTCAACGTCGCCTCCCTGGCGGGCCTGGCGCCCGGCGCGGCGGGCCACACCCTCTATGCGGCGACCAAGAGCTTCCTGGTGAAGTTCTCCCAGAGCCTGCACCTGGAGACCCAAGGGGCCGGCGTCCACGTGTCCGCCCTCTGTCCTGGGTTCACCTATTCGGAGTTCCACGACGTCAACGGCACCCGCGCCCAGGTCAGCCAGAGCCTGCCCGCCTGGCTGTGGCTGGGGGCCGACGAGGTGGCCGCCGCCGGCTACGAGGCCGCTGAGGCCAACCGCGCCATCTGCGTGCCGGGTTCGCCCAACAAGGCCATCGCGGTGCTGGCCAAGCTGATCCCCGACGACTGGGCCCTGGCGCTGATGGCCAGCCAGGGCTCGCGGTTCAGGAAGATCTAACCGGCCTACCGATGCTCCGCGTACGGCGCCTTGGCGTCCTGGCGCACCAGGCCGCGCGTGGCGTCGCCCACGCCGATCAGCACGAACTGCACCGCCAGGGCGCAGAGGATCAGGCCCAGGACCCGCACCACGATGCTCATGCCGATCCGGCCCAGCACCTTGCTGATGATCGGCGAGGCCCAGAAGGTGGCCACCAGCACCACCGCCACGGCCGCGATCACCCCGCAGCCGATGGCCATGCCGGCCAGGCCGAAGGCCTTGGCCTCGCTGGCGTAGATGATCACCGTCGAGATCGCGCCCGGCCCGATCAACAGGGGCATGGCGAACGGCACGATCAGCCGCTCGAACCGCTGCTTGGCGTAGACCCGGGCCGATTGGCCCTCGATGCCCTCGGCCGCGTCGGCGAACATGGTGGTGAAGTCGTCGCGCACCATGTCCAGGCCCAGTATGAACAGGATGATGCCGCCGGCGATGCGGAAGGCCGGCATCGAGATGCCGAAGAATTCCAGCAAGCTGACGCCGGTGAAGTAGAAGAAGATCAGGAAGGCGGCGACGAACAGGCCGATATAGACCGCCACCATCCGCCGGCCGGCGGCGGCCGCCCCCAGGGTCGCGGCGGCGAACAGCGGCACGTTGCCGATCGGATCGATCAGGGCGAACAGGGCGACGAAGAAGTTGACGGCGAGCTCAGCCTGGCTCATTCGGGGTGCTTAGCCTTCAATTCGCGCGGATCCGCATCCTTCTTAGGGTGATGCGACCCCGCGCGCCACACCCGGGGAACGCCCATGACCGCTGATCCGCGCCTGATCCTGCCGCTCGACCTGCCCAGCGTCGCCGAGGCCCGAGCCATGGTCGAGACCCTGGGCGACGCGGTGTCGTTCTACAAGATCGGGCTGGAGCTGCTGGCCACCGACGGCATGGGCCTGGCGCGCGCGCTGAAGGGCGAGGGCAAGCAGATCTTCCTGGACTGGAAGCTGCACGACATCGGCGCGACCGTGGAGCGCTCGGCGCGGGTGCTGGCCGGGGCCGGCTGCGACCTGCTGACGGTGCACGCCGAACCGCAGGTGATGGCCGCCGCCGTCAAGGCCAAGGGCGGATCGAGCCTGAAGATCCTGGCCGTCACCGTGCTGACCAGCCTGAACGACGCCGACCTGATCGAGATGGGCTACGCCTTCAGCGCCCGCGACCTGGTCGCCCGGCGGATCCGCCAGGCGGTGGACTGCGGCGTCGACGGCATCGTCTCGTCCCCGCAGGAGGCCGCCCTGGCCCGCGAGATCGCCGGGCCCGACTTCCTGGTGGTGACGCCGGGCGTGCGTCCCTTCTGGTCGGCCAAGAACGACCAGGCCCGCGCCGCCACCCCGGCCGACGCCCTGAAGGCCGGCGCCAGCCACCTGGTCTGCGGCCGACCGATCACGGCCGCCAACGATCCGCGCGAGGCGGCGCTGAAGGTGGTGGCGGAGATGGCGGGGGTCTAGCCCTAGAAATCCACCGCCACGCCCTTGCGCTCCCAGTCGCCGAAGCGAGTCGGCTCGGGGCCGTCGCGGCCGCCTTCCTCGGTGGGCAAGGCCGCCGCATGCTCTGCCGCGCGGCGGGCGGCGGCCTCTTCCAGGGCTCGACGGGCGGCGGGCGTGATCGGCTTGTCGGGAGCCGCGCCGGGCGGCAGGTCTGTCTCGGACATGACCCCATTCCTAGCACCTTCGACGCCAAAAAGCTTGCGCTCGCCGTCGCCTCGGGGCACGGCGGGCGGGTGACTCAGGAACTCAACGACGGCCTCCCGGCACGGGAAGGCGCCCTCGCCCTCATCGACGCGGCCCTGTCGCGGCGCGGCGGCCTCGACGAAGCCGCCTCGGCCAACGCCTTCCGCTTTCTGGAACCGCGGGAGCGGGCCTTCGCGCGCGCCCTGGCCATGGCCGCCCTGCGCCACCTGGGCCCCATCGACCGCGCCCTGGCCGGCAAGCTGGCCAAGGAGCCGCCGCCGCGCGTGCGCAACCTGCTGCGCCTGGGCGCCACCCAGGCCTTCTTCCTGGAGGTCCCGGCCTTCGCCGCCGTGGCCACCAGCGTCGAGCTGGCCGGCGCCCACAAGGCCAGCCGACCGTTCAAGGGCCTGGTCAACGCCGTGCTGCGCGGCCTGCTGCGCGACGGCGCGCCCTCGGCCGAGCCCGAGCACCTGGCCCCGCCGTGGCTGTACGCCCGCTGGGCCGGGGCCTGGGGCAAGGCGACCGCCGACGCCGTCGCCGCCCAGATCGGCTTCGAGCCGGCCACCGACCTGTCGCTGAAGCCCGGCGCCGACGCGGCCGCCCTGGCCGGCGAGCTGGAGGGCGAGATCCTGCCCGGCGGCACGCTGCGCACCTCGCGCCGCGGCGACGTCTCGGCCTGGCCGGCCTTCGACGACGGGATCTGGTGGGTGCAGGACGCCGCCGCCGCCATCCCCGCCCGCCTGCTGGATGTCCGGCCCGGCCAGACCGCCCTGGACCTGTGCGCCGCGCCCGGCGGCAAGACCCTGCAGCTGGCCGCCGCCGGCGCGGCCGTCGTCGCCGTCGACCGCTCGGCCGCCCGCCTGCAGCGCGTCACCGAGAACCTGGCCCGCCTGAACCTGACCGCCGAAGTGATCGCCGCCGACGCCGGGGCCTGGGACGACGCGCGGACCTTCGACGCCGTGCTGCTGGACGCGCCGTGCTCGGCCACCGGCACCTTCCGCCGTCATCCCGACGTGCTGTGGGCCGCCCGCCCCGGCGACGTGGCCAGCCTGGCCGCCGTCCAGAGCCGCCTGCTCGACAGCGCCGCCGGCCGGCTCAAGCCCGGCGGCCGCCTGGTCTACTGCGTCTGCTCGCTGGAGCCCGAGGAGGGCGAGGCCCAGGTCGAGGCCTTCCTGGCCCGCCGCCCCGACATGGCCCTGGACCCGATCGCCGCGGAGGAAGGCGGCGCTCCCGCCGCCAGCCTGACCCCGCGCGGAACCCTGCGAATCCTGCCCCACCATCGCGAAGGCGGGTTGGACGGCTTCTTCGCGGCGCGGTTCGTGAAGACGTAACCACTCCCGCTCGTTGTCATCCCGGCCGAAGCGAAGCGCAGAGCCGGGATCCACCGGGCTGACGCGATGCGGCCGCCCCTGGATCCCGGATAGCCTCTGCGAGGCTTCCGGGATGACAACCTTTTGGCGTCAAGATCACGAACTTCTGGGACCGAAGACCGCCGCAAACCCCGACGCGGCCACGGGCTCGCTTGTAGCGCGAGCCTTAGCCCGCTAAGCCATGGGCATGACCGCGCCGCTGATCGCCCCGTCCATCCTCGCCTCCGACTTCGCCAAGCTGGGCGAGGAAGTCGTCGCCATCGAGGCGGCCGGCGCCGACTGGGTGCATGTCGACGTGATGGACGGCCATTTCGTACCCAACATCACCCTGGGCCCCGACATCGTCAAAGCCATCCGGCCGCACGCCAAGATCCCGTTCGACGTCCACCTGATGATCAGCCCGGCCGATCCGTACCTTGAGGCGTTCCGCGCCGCCGGGGCCGACCTGATCAGCATCCATCCGGAAGCCGGCCCGCACCTGCACCGCTCGCTCAAGCGCATCCGCGAACTGGGGGCCAAGGCCGGGGTGGTGTTCAACCCTTCGACCTCGATCGACCACGTCGAATGGATCCTCGAGGACGTCGACCTGCTGCTGGTGATGTCGGTCAATCCCGGCTTCGGCGGCCAGAGCTTCATTCCCGGCCAGCTGCGCAAGGTCGAGGCCCTGCGCCGGATGGTCGACAAGGCCGGCGCCGACATCATCATCGAGGTCGACGGCGGCGTCACCCCGGTCACGGCCCCGCAATGCGTGGCGGCGGGGGCCACGGCCCTGGTCGCCGGCTCTGCGGTGTTCAAGGGCGGGCCGGCCGCCTACGCCGACAATATCCGCGCTCTGAAAGGGGGCTGATCCAGCGGCATGGAGGGGGCTCCCGAGACAGGTTCCGCCCGTAAGTCCTCCGCCCTGGCCGGCGGCCCCCTCAGTCGCGCCCAGGGGGCCCGTGGCCGCGGAAAGCGCACCAAGGGCGTCTTTCTCAAGGCGCTGGGCGCCTCGATCAACGGCGCCCTGGAGCGCGAATGGTTCGGCTCGCCGCCCCACCGGGCGACGATCAGCCGGCCCCGCCCGGTCGGCCTGGCCGCGCACCCGCACGACCCGCGCCCCGTCGATCCCGAGCGCGGGCGACAGCTGCTGGAAGGCCTGATGGTGCTGGACGGCGGCGCCCTGCGGCTGGGCGAGACCGGCGACCCGTTCGACCAGCCCAGCCCCTCGCGCCAATTCGCCACCGCCCTGCACGGCTTTGACTGGTTGCCGCACCTGCTGGCCGCCGGCCCCGGCTCGGCCCGCCTGGCCCTGCGCCTACTGCAGGACTGGCGGCGAGTGTTCGGGACCTGGAACGTCTTCTCGTGGAGCGGCGAACGCCTGGAGCGGCGCACCTTCCACCTGGCCTGCGCGGCCCGCGCCCTGTCGCCCGAAGCCTCCGACGCCGAGATCTCGGCCATGGCGCTGGACATCGCCCGGGGCGCGCGCCAGTTGCTCAAGGCCTCCGACGCTCCCGACCGCAGGCTGGAACGGGCCGTGGTGGCGGCCATCGCCGGCTGCGCCCTGACCGGCAAGGTCAGCGACCGGCTGATGGCCCGAGGCCTCAAGCGGGTCGACGCCCTGCTGGACGCGGCCGTCCTGCCCGACGGCGGCCACGCCAGCCGCTCGCCGCAGACGGGGCTGGAGCTGCTGTTCGACCTGCTGACCCTCGACGACGCCCTGGGCCAGCGCGGCCGCCCCGCGCCCGAGAGCCTAGGCCGGGCCATCGACCGCCTGAGCTCGGCGGTGCGGTTCTTCACCCTGGCCGACGGCCGCCTGGCCGCCTTCCAGGGCGGCGAGGCGGTCGAGCCGCGACGCATCGCGGCGGCCCTGGCCCATGACGACCACGGCCCACGCCCGCCCCACTCCGCCCCGCACGTCGGCTACCAGAAGATGCAGGGCGGCAGCATTCAGGTGATGGCCGACGCCGGGCCGCCGGCCGTCGGCGCCCTCAGCGTCGCCGCCTGCGCCCAACCGGCCGCCGTCGAGATCGTGTTCGGCAAGGACCGGCTGATCACCAGCTGCGGCTGGAGCCCCGAGGCGACCGGCGCCAACGCCTTCCGGCTGTCCGCCGCCGCCTCGACCGTGTCGGTGGGCGACGGCTCGGCCGGACGGCCGCTGTCGGGCTGGCGCGCCGAGGCCCTGGGTCCCTGGCTGATCGACGGCGCCACCGACGTCGAGATCAAGCGCCACGACGCCGACGTCGGCGTGTGGCTGGACATCATCCATGACGGCTGGCGCCGCCTGGGCCTGACCCACGCTCGGCGCCTGTATCTCGACACCAAGGCCGACGAGCTGCGCGGTGAGGACAGCCTGATCCCGGTCGGCTCGGCCAATCCCGACGGCCCGCGCCGCTACTTGCCGTTCTCGGTCACCTTCCACCTGCACCCGGACGCCCGGGCTTCGCTGGCCCGCGACGGCAAGAGCGTGCTGATCAAGGGACTGTCCAATGTCGGCTGGTGGCTGCGCAACGACGCCGCCGACGTCAGCATCGCCCCCTCGGCCCATTTCGACCACGGCCACGCGCGGCGGGCCGGGGCCATCGTGCTGAAGAGCCAGGTCCGCCCCGAGAAGGGCGCCAAGATCCGCTGGAAACTGGCCCGGGCCGCCGACCACTAGGAAGGGCGTCCGCCTGCGACATTAGGTCCCACGCCCGCGCCGGGGGGCGGAATTCACAGTCCCGACCCCGTCCTGTAGCTGTTTTCGATCGCGTCGGCCGGAGGGAGGGGCGGATGTCCAACCTCGCCGCGCTGCAACCGATCCTGCGAACCGCGATCGATCCCGTGGTGGTCATGAGCCCCAAGGGCGTGATCCTCGACTGGAGCGCCCGCGCCGAAACGGCCTTCGGCTGGTCGCGCGAGGAGATCCTGGGCCGGGGCCTGATCGAGGTACTGGCGCCGCTGCGCCATCAGGCGACCTATCGCGAGATCCTGGCCCGGCGTCTGGCCTCGGCCGAGCCGCCGGTCGAACGCCAGAAATCCCAGCTGATGGCCGTGCGCAAGGACGGGGTCGAGATTCCCATCGAGGTGTCGCTGGCCGCGTTCGGGGAAGCGGACGCGACGGTGTTCCTCGGCTTCATCCGCGATGTCGGCGACCGCGTGGAGGTCCATGAGCGGCTGGCGGCCAGCGAGGCGCGGTTCCGGGCCGCCATCGGCGCGGTGGACGGCATCCTGTGGACCAACGACGCCTCGGGCCGGATGGTCGGCGACCAGCCCGGCTGGTCCGCCCTGACCGGCCAGACCCCGGAGGACTATCAGGGTTTCGGCTGGGTCGACGCGGTCCACCCCGACGACGCCGGTCCGACCGTCCGGGCCTGGAACGCCGCCGTCGCGCGGGGCGGCCCCTTCACCTTCGAGCACCGGGTGCGTCGGAGCGACGGCGTCTGGCGCGACTTCGCGGTCCGCGCCGTCGCCGTGCTGGAGGCCGACGGCTCGATCCGCGAATGGATCGGGGTGCACACCGACATCACCGAGCGCAAGCGCGCCGAGGAACGCCTGCGCGAAGGCGAGGCCCGGTTCCGGGCCATGGCCGATTCGGCGCCAGCGCCGGTCTGGATGACCTCGGCCGAAGGCGGGATCACCTTCGCCAACGAGGCCTTCGCCGAGTTCGCCGGCATGGACGCCGAAGCCCTGCTGGGCGACGCCTGGATCGGCATGATCCATCCTGACGACATCGCCGAGATCGGGGCCAAGCGCGCGGCGGCCCGCGGCGCGCCCGGGGGCCCCCGGCCCTGGGGCTTCGAGGGCCGGTTCCGCTGCGGCGACGGCGACTATCGCTGGATGGTGGCCAACGCCCGGCCGCAGATCGACTCCCGGGGCCAGTTCCAGGGCTATATCGGCATGGCCATGGACATGACCGAGACCAAGACGGCCGAGGCCCGCCAGCGCCTGCTGATCAACGAGCTCAACCACCGGGTCAAGAACACCCTGGCCTCGATCCAGTCGATCGTCCGCCAGACCCTGCGGGCGGACGAGACGCCGGTGCGGGTGCGCGAACGGCTGATCGAGCGGCTGCTGGCCATGTCGGCGGCCCACGACGTCCTGACGCGCGAAAGCTGGGAGGGCGCGGCGCTGGACGACATCGTGCGCCAGGGGGTGGCCCCGTTCGTCGACGATCGGGAGCCGGGTCGCGTGAGCATCGGCGGTCCCAGCCTGCGGGTCGGCGCCAGCACCGCCCTCTCCCTGGCCCTGGCCGTGCACGAACTGGCCACCAACGCCGCGAAGTACGGCGCGCTGTCGACACCGGCCGGCAAGGTGGCCATCGCCTGGGACCAGGCCGGCGAGGGCGGGGCGATCCTGACCTGGGTCGAGCGCGACGGCCCGCCGGTGACCCCGCCCGACCGCAAGGGCTTCGGGACCCGACTGCTGGACCGCGGCCTGTCGGCCGACCTGGGCGGCCAACCCAAGCTGACTTTTGCCGTCGAGGGCGTGCGCGCCGTGCTGCCCGTGCGGCTGGCCTAGGGTCCAATGCACTTTTTTCTTTCGTCGCGACCCGCGCGTCGTTTCGCCACGCCGGGCCGCGGCGCGAGAGCGGCGCGCCTGCAATGGTCAAGCTTAGCAAGTGTCGCAGGCGCCAAGCCTGCGCCGACGCGACGCATCGACACAAGCTTGCTCTAGATTTCCGCCATCGTTAACGCGCTCGACGCCCTCGAAACTTTCATGTTTCTGGAACCAAAACAGCTGCAAATTCCACAAAACGGAACATATAGGCGTATTATATAAATACTCGACTTTATATATAGAAGTTATTTACCCGTTTTTTATTCAAAATTAACTTAATAAGTCGCCCATAGGATGCAATTTGTATCAAAGTGCATCTGCACTTTATCTTGTTATGATTCTTTTATCCGAATTTTTTAAGCGCGAATATAGGACGCCTGGCCATTTTCCCCTCGGGTCGGGGAGCAAGGTCCATGAATTCGGAAAACCAAGTCTATTACGTGCAGAACGTCGGAAACGCCTGGAACTACCAGGTCGCCAACGGCGTCTCGCGGTTCGAGGTGCGGGGCGGCGACAATCTGGCCGGCGACGGCCAGACCAAGGAGCGGTCAGAGATCGCGAGCGCCGCGAAGATGCAGATCGGACAGACCTACGAGATCCGCTTCAGCGTCATGGTCGAACCGGGCGCGAAGAACACCGCCGACTGGATGACGCTGGTTCAGCTGCAATCCACCTTCGACAAGGGCGAGGCCGGTCACAGCCCGGCGTTCGCGCTCGAGATGGTCGGGGACAAGATGCGCATCGTGACTCGCGATTCCAGCGTGGCCATCTCGACCGAAGCCGACATCCGCTATGTGCGGCACTACACCGACGTCGCGGACATCGCCCGCGGCCACTGGTACGACTTCAAGATCGAGATCAAGTTCGATCCCTTCGGGCAGGGCCACCTGGTGGTCTCGCGCGATGGCGTCCAACTGGTCGACTTCCAAGGCGCCCTGGGCTTCAACGACTTGGTGGGGGCCTATTTCAAGGAGGGAGTCTACCGGGAGTCTTCCCCCGAGACCTTCGCCGCGAACTTCAAGGGCCTGTCGATCCAGACCGTCAGCGACACGGTGATCGCCAAGCCCGCAGCTTCGCCCGCGGCCTCGTCCTCGTCCTCGTCCTCGTCCAGCATCGCACACGTCGACAGCGTCGTCGTGTCCGCCCCGCCGGAACCGGCTCACGCCGTCGTGTCGGGCACCGCGAACGCCGACACCCTGACGAGCGCCTCCAAGACCGACATCCTGCACGGCGAAGCCGGCAACGACCTCCTGATGGCGGCGAACGGCGCTTATCAGCTGGATGGCGGCGCGGGCGTCGACACGGTCTCGTTCAAGGGCCTGACCAGCGCCATCGCCGTCGACCTGGGCGTGACCACCGCCCAAACCACCGCCCTGGGTTCGATGACCTTCATCAACATCGAGAACCTGACGGGCGGCTCGGGCGCCGACAAGCTCACGGGCAACGATTTCGCCAACTTCCTGGACGGCGGCCTCGGCAACGACTTCCTGTACGGCAAGGCCGGCGACGACATCCTGCACGGCGGCGCGGGCAACGACGTGCTCGACGGCGGCCTGGGGCGCGACACCGGCGACTGGTCGGACGTCACGACCGCCATCATCGGCAACGAGGCGACCGGCGTGGTCAACACCGGGGACGGCTTCATCGACACGGTCAGCTCGATCGAGGTCTGGAAGCTGGGCAGCGGCTCCGACACCCTGGTGACCCAGGGCGCCAGCACCGTCTATGCCGGGGCCGGGAACGACACCCTGTCGGACAGCGGGGCCCAGGCCAACACCTTCTATGGCGAGGCGGGCGACGACCGCATCGACGGCATGGGCGGCAACGACTTCATCAGCGGCGGCGACGGCAATGATCGCCTGCTGGGCGGCAGCGGCAACGATATCCTGATCGGCGGCGCCGGCGCCGACACGATGGATGGCGGCGCCGGTAAGGACATCTTCCAGTTCCTAGCCATGACCGACCTGCCGATCGGCAAGTACGAGACCATCAACGGGTTCGAGTCCGGGATCGACAAGCTGGACTTCAGCGCCATCGATGCGGACGGCAAGGCCGCCAACGGCGACACGGCCTTCAAGCTGGTGAGCCAGTTCCATGGCGTGGCGGGCGAACTGCTGGTCTCGCACCCGGCGGGCGCGAACTACTACACCGTCCAGCTCGACACCAACCTCGACCACATCGCCGATGCGACCTTGATCGTCTATGGGCCGACCCTGGTGGCCAGCGACTTCATCCTCTGAGACAGGCGGTCGCCGGCATTCGCAAGGAATAACCGACCGCCCCCGGGACAAGCACGGCGTCCCCGGGGCGGCCCACGACCTGCATTGACTCCCCCGCCGACCCCCGTATTTTCCGCGCCGTCCGCGTAACTGGCGCTAGTGATGGGCAACCATCGGGGAGCGCGGACCTCAGCCGCGCCTTCAGGCGGAACGGACTTGGGTCCGCCGTCTGGAAGGCGCGATTGTAAGACGCCGCGCGCCTGGGCTCCGTTTCTCGTCCAACCAGACCAGCCAGGAGTCCGCCGTGCCCGCCGCCCCCGACTATCCGTCCGCCCCCGACCTCGTCGCCCCCAGGCGCGCCCTGCTGTCGGTGTCCGACAAGACCGGCCTGGTCGAGGCCGCCCAGGTCCTGCACGCCGCCGGCGTCGAGCTGGTCTCGACGGGCGGCACCAAGGCGGCGATCGCCGCGGCCGGCGTTCCGGTCAAGGACGTCTCGGACCTGACCCAGTTCCCCGAGATGATGGACGGCCGGGTTAAGACCCTGCACCCGATCGTGCACGGCGGCCTGCTGGGCGTCCGGGATGCGCCCGAGCACGCCAAGGCCATGGCCGATCATGGCATCGGCGGCATCGATATCCTGTACGTGAACCTCTATCCGTTCGAGGCCACGGTCGCGAAGGGCGGCAGCTACGCCGAGTGCGTCGAGAATATCGACATCGGCGGCCCGGCCATGATCCGCTCGGCGGCCAAGAACCATGGCTATGTCGCCGTCTGCACCGATCCTTCGGACCTGGCCGAGGTGCTGGAGGCTCTGAAGGCCGGCGGGACCACCCTGGCCCTGCGCCAGACCCTGGCGGCCCGCGCCTACGCTCGCACGGCCGCCTATGACGCGGCGATCTCCACCTGGTTCGCCGCCCAGCTGGGCCAGGACTTCCCGGCCCGCAAGTCGATCGCCGGCGCGCTGCGCCAGACCATGCGCTATGGCGAGAACCCGCACCAGAAGGCGGCCTTCTACACCTTCCCCAACCCGCGCCCGGGCGTGGCCACGGCCACCCAACTGCAGGGCAAGGAACTCAGCTACAACAACATCAACGACACCGACGCGGCGTTCGAGCTGATCGCCGAGTTCGACCCGGCCGCCGGACCGGCCGTGGCGATCATCAAGCACGCCAACCCCTGCGGCGTGGCCGTCGGCGCCACCCAGCGCGAGGCCTATGAGCGGGCCCTGGCCTGCGACCCGACCAGCGCCTTCGGCGGCATCGTCGCCGTCAACAGCCGCCTGACCCGCGACGCCGCCCTGGCCATGGTCGAGATCTTCACCGAGGTGGTGATCGCCCCCGAAGCCGACGACGACGCGATCGAGGTGTTCGCGGCCAAGAAGAACCTGCGCCTGCTGGTGACCGGCGGCCTGCCCGACGCGTTGTCGACGGGCGACACCTTCAAGAGCGTGGCCGGCGGCTTCCTGGTCCAGTCCCGCGACGACGCGCGGATCAAGGCCTCGGACCTGAAGATCGTCACCCAGCGTCAGCCCACGGACGAGGAAGTGCGCGACATGCTGTTCGCCTTCACCGTCGGCAAGCACGTCAAGTCCAACGCCATCGTCTACGCCCGCGCCGGCCAAACCCTGGGCGTCGGGGCCGGTCAGATGAACCGCAAGGACTCAGCCCGCATCGCGGCCCTTCGCGCCGCCGACTTCGGCCTGGACCTGAAGGGCTGCGCCTGCGCCTCGGAAGCCTTCTTCCCGTTCGCCGACGGCCTGATCCAGGCGGCCGAGGCCGGGGCCACGGCGATCATCCAGCCGGGCGGCTCGATGCGCGACCCCGAGGTGATCGAGGCCGCCGACAAGCTGGGCCTGACCATGGCCTTCACCGGCGTGCGGGTGTTCCGCCACTAGGGCGGGCCCCGACCCTGATCGGCAAACAAAAACCGCCCCGAAGCCAGGCTCCGGGGCGGTTTCTTTTGGAACGGGGCGGCGGCCTCAGTAGGCCGTGCGCTGCAGCGGCACGACAACGGCGGTGGAAACCAGGATCCAGATGTCCTGCAGGATCGACCAGCTCTCGATGTAGAGGTTGTCGAACCGGATGCGCTGCTCCATGTCGGCGACCGTCTCGGTCTCGCCGCGGAAGCCCTTGACCTGCGACAGGCCGGTGATCCCCGGACGGGCGCGGAAGCGCTTGTGATAGTCGGCGATGTTGGAGCCGTAATATTCGTCGTGGGCCAGGGCGTGGGGACGCGGCCCCACCAGCGACATATCCCCTTTCAGCACGTTCAGGAGTTGCGGCAGTTCGTCGAGGCTGGAGCGGCGAAGGAAGCGTCCCACGCGCGTCACCCGGCTGTCGTTGCGGGTGGCTTGCTTCACGACGTCGCCGTCGTCGGCGACCCTCATCGAGCGGAACTTGTAGACGCGGAACGGCACGCCGTTCAGCCCCGTCCGTCTTTGCACGAACAGGACCGGCCCCCGGCTGTCCAGCTTGATGACCAGCGCGATCAGCAAGAGCGTCGGAGCCAGGAAGATCAGCAAGCCGAACGAGCCGGCGATGTCGAGAAAACGCTTCTGAAGACTGTGGGCAGGGCCTCTGCGAGGCATGCTCGGCCGCTCCAAGCTAGTAATGGCGTACCCCTGTTCCATATCAGACCTCATCCGTCCTTCGTGCCGGGCCGATGGAATAGCGCCCTCGGAGTCGTCCCTAGCAAGGGTCACGCCAGTCGAGTTTCCAAGCTCAGCCATTTCGAGCGGCGGCTTGTTGGCGAGCTTTGCTGAGATTGTTTCTTGGTCCACACTGAGATCCCCATTAACAATCCAGAAGCCATAAGGGAACACGCGAAAGCTGTTTTTTGCGATCTGGTTGTTCAAGCGACAGCGGCGGCATGTTTTTTCGCCACAATGCCAGATCGTTTCGACACTCTTTCATCGCTTCCCGACATGAGCCAGATTCTTGAGACAGCAAACTAGTGTCTCGAATTGGGCCACGCAGCCCCGTATTGAAAATTTCATGACGTTCGCCATCGACGGGAGAAGCTGATGCTCGGCGCTGACTGGGGAGCCAAGGTCGCCGAAGCCTCGAAGGTCTTCAGGCCTTCCGGGCCGGGTCCCTTCCCCGTGGCGCTGATCCTGCACGGCTGCGGCGGCAAGACGCCGTTCCTGGAGGCCTACGCCCGGGTCGCCGTCGAGGCCGGCTGGGCCGCCGTGGTGGTCGACAGCTTCGCGCCGCGCGGGATCTCGCCCTTGCGCGCCAAGCTGACGGTCTGCACCGGAACCGCGCTGCAGGGCCTCAAGCGTTCCGCCGACATCTTCGCCATGCTGGCCTGGCTGGAGGACCAGCCCTGGGCCGATCCCGAGCGCGTGTTCCTGGCCGGGTGGAGCCATGGCGGCTGGGCGATCATGGACGGCTACGCGATCGGAGCGCAGGCCGCCCGCGCCACCGGGATCGTCGACGCCGATCCGCTGAAGCTCCGCGCCCGGGTCAGGGGCGCCTTGCTGGTCTACCCGTACGCGGCCTATCCGTCCCTGACTTCGAGCCGGGGATGGGGCGCCGCGCCCGAAAGCACGACGACTCCCAAGGTGTTCTCCGTGGTCGGCGGCAGGGACCAGGTGGTCGGCTGGAAGTATCCGCAACGGGCGCTCGAACGCCTGAAGCGCGACGGCCTGGCGGTGGATACGGCCTTCTATCCGGACGCCACCCACGCCTTCGACGACGACCGCGCCAACGATCCGCGCGCCAAGTATCGCCCCGACCTGTTCGCCCAGACCCAGGGCTATTTCGCCCAGGCCCTGGCGGTGGTGCGAGCCGACTGAACTCGCCCTTGGCGCGTACAATTCCCGCTGAGATTGTGTCCTTTGAGATTGTATGCCAGGGTCGCGCCACCTAGCGGGAGGCCCTCCATGAAGCTGGCGCCGATAGCGCGAGCCGCGCTCGCCCTGACCCTTCTCCTGCCCGCCCTGGCGCCGGTCGCCTGCGCGCCGGTGGCGCCGGCGCCCAACCCCGCCGCCCAGGTCAACGCCGCCAGCCTGAAAGCCCAGACCCTGTCGCTGCTGGACGTGGCCGGCGATCCCTACGCCAATCACGCCGCCGAAGTCGCCGCCCTGACGGCCCGGATCGACGCGGCGGCCAGCGCGGCGGCGGCCGATCCGCTCAACGCCTTCTCGGCGCGGCAATGGTCGGTGCTGCGCGACCCCAACCGCGCGCTCTATGGCGGGACGATCGCCCTGTGGCAAAGCCAGGGCGCGCTGAGCCCGGCCTTCCGCGACCAGAAGAAGATCCAGATCGGGCGGGCCTTCGACTACATCCTCTGCCTGGAGGCCAACAAGCGGCAAGCCACGTCCTGCGGCCAGCTCGAGGAAGGCGGCGCGTCATGAGCCAGTTCGACGATTTCCTGGCGGCCGCCAAGGCCAACCTGTCGGTGCTGGGCCAGGACAGCTTCGAGGGCTATTCCGACCAGGTGAAGGCCGTGGCCCAGGCCGCCCTCGACAGAGCCAAGGTCAATCTGGCGCTCTGGACCAGCCAGCTGGCGGCGGGCCAGTTGAGCCAGGCCGAGTTCCAGAACCTGGTCCAGGGCGAGACCGACCTGACCGAGGTCGCCGGCTACACCGCCGCTGGGATCAGCGCGGCCGAGGCCCAGCGCCTGCGCGACGCGGTGACCGTCACCGTGATCAACACCGCGCTGGACACCTTCCTCAGGTCCAGGCCGCCCCCCTGATCAGGCGGCGACCGGCGCCGTCCGGCGCTCGCGGCGCAGGGGCATGGGACCGCGATAGGCCAGCCGCCACAGCCACTCCAGCGGCCCCATGGTGAAGCGCGCCATCCACCAGCGCGACCACAGGATCTGCAGCAGCCAGATCACCGCCACGGCGCCGGCCAGGAACGGCCGGTCGACCTTGCCGAACAGCCCCGGGCCGCGACCGCCGTACAGCAGCGTCGTCATCAGGATCGACTGGGTCAGGTAGTTGGTGAAGGCCATCTGGCCGACCGGCGCCAGCACGGCCGGGATCGCCCCCCAGACCCTGGCCCGCGTCGCCAGCACCATCAGCCCAACATAGCCCAGGCTGACGACCGGGGCGGTGGCGCTCTGCAGCCAGCGGGCCAGGGCCCGCGGCGCCCAGGGATGGGTCGGCAGCATGGCGTAGAGCGTCTCGGCCATACCGACGATGACCAGGGCGCCGAGGCCCGCGCCGATCAGGCCGCGATAGACGCCGATCGACGCCTTGCCCGTCAGCACGCCCAGCTTGTACAGCCCCATGCCGATCAGCATCAGCGACAGCACCAGCAGCGGCCAGGTCTGGGGCCAGTGGGTGAAGGACGTGAAGACGTAGTCCCAGTAATCCTTGGCGTTCTGGACGAACGACTGGGTGAAGCTTCCGGCGTACTGGACGCTGTCGGCGTGGACCTGGGCCAGGAATTCGGCCATGGCCGCCGGCGGCGGATCGCCGCCGCCCTCGGCCGCGTGCTTCAGCAGGGTCCAGGCGCCCCAGGCCGAAAGGGCCAGGTGCAGGCCGATCCCCGCCTGCAGCAGGCGCTTGGCCGACCACGCGCGCGCCCACAACGCCAGGAGGCCGACGATCGCATAGGTGTTGAGCACGTCGCCCTGCCAGATGACCAGGCCATGGAACAGACCGATGGCCAGCAGGCTGACCAGGCGCAGGACCAGGACCTTGCGCCGCTCCCTGGCGTCGGCCGCGTCGCCGCCCTCGCCGCCGACCAGCAGGATCGAGGCGCCGAACAGCATGGCGAACATCGAGTAGAATTTCTGCTGGAAGAACACCTGGGTGACCCACCAGACGGCCACCGAGGCCGGGGCCCTGCCCAGCGGCCACAGGGTCAGGCTGGTGGCCACCGGGTGCGGCTCGGCCGCGATCGGGATGTTGCACAGCAGGATGCCCAGCACCGCCAGGCCCCGCAGGGAGTCCAGCAGAACGATACGATCCTTGACCATGCACGCCCCCGAAACGCCAAGCTCACGCCGACCCGCGGCGATCCTGTACCGCATCGGGGCCGGAGACAACCCTGGGATGTCGCAAGGCGGGTGAGCGAACAGAGCGGCGGCGATGCTGGCGGGGACACGCACATGGGCGTGTCCCCCGATCATGCCCTAGCTGGCGGTCGCCAGGCCCCGCAGAGCCGCGTTGGCGATGGTCAGCTTGGCGAAGGTCCAGCCGCCGCCGGCCTGCTCGATGTCGTCGACCGTGCGCTTGGCGGCTCGGACCCCGTCGGTGCGCAGGGCGGCCCACGAGCTGACCGCCGCCTTGGCCGAGGCCTCGTCGTCGCCGGCCTGGGCGCTGGCGGCGAACTTCAGCACCGCCTGGGTGATCGCGGTCTGCTCGCCCAGCATGTCCTCGATCAGCCGGCGGACGGCCAGGCGCTCGAAGGCGTCGCCGCCCACGAACGAACCGGCCGCCGAGCGCAGGCGGTCGAAGCCGAAGGCCGCGCCCACCTGATGATAGAGGCGAGCCACGTTCTCGACCGACCAGCTGGAGGCGTTGCCCAGGTCGACCAGGTCGGCCGCGGTGGTCACCGGCTGCAGGGCCGCCACGGCCTGGGCCAGGGCCTCGGGCGCGCCGTCGGCGACATAGGCCTTGGCCCGCTTGGCCACGGCCTTCTGCTCGAACGGTGAGAGGATCGTGGTTCCCAGGGCCGACAGCGCCTTGACCGACGGCCCGTAGGCCTCGACCAGCTGCCGGACGGTCGACTTGTCCTTGAAGGCCCGGCGGGCCAGCCAGAAGGTCAGGCTGCGCAGGGCGTAGGCCAGCGCCTTGTAGAGGGCCAGCTGGCCGTTGGCCGAGGCCTTGCCGTCCAGGGCCGAGACCTGGTCCCACAGGGCGTCGATTCCGAGGATCTCCCGCGCCGCGGCGAAGGCGATGACCAGGGCCGTGGTGTCGCAGGCGGCGGCGGCCCGCAGGCGGCTGGGAAAGGTCGGGCCGCACATGTTGATCATCTGGTTGTCGAGCACCGTGGCGATGATCTCGCGCTTCAGGCGGTGCTGCTGCATGGCCTCGCCGTACCGGCCCAGGGCCGGCGGAAAGTAGCCCTTCAGCGTCGCCTCGAACCACGGATCGTCCGGCGCCTGCGAGGCGACGATGTCGTCGAACAGGTCGATCTTGCCATAGGCCAGCAGCACGGCCATTTCGGGCCGGGTCAAACCCTTGCCGGCCTTGGCGCGATCGGTCAGCGCCGCCGCCTCCGGCAACCCCTCGACCTTGCGGTCCAACCGCCCCTTGGCCTCGAGCTCGGCCATGAACCGGGCGTGGGACTCGACCTCCGAGACCGCGTCGCTTTCCATCAGCGACAGGGCCAGGGTCTGGTCGTAGTTGTCGGCCAGGACATGGCTGGCCACGTCGTCGGTCATGGTCGGCAGCAGTTGGTTGCGGGCCTCCCGGGTCAGGCCGCCGCCGCGCTCCAGGATCCCGGTCAGGATCTTGATGTTGACCTCGTGGTCGGAGCTGTCGACGCCGGCCGAGTTGTCGATGGCGTCGGTGTTCAGGCGCCCGCCTGCCCCTCCCGCACCCATTTGGGCGAACTCGATGCGGCCCGCCTGGGTCAGGCCCAGGTTCGCGCCCTCGCCCACTACCTTGACCCGCAGATCGGCGCCGTTGACGCGGATGGCGTCGTTGGCCTTGTCGCCCGCCTCGGCCTGGCTCTCGCCCCTGGCCTTCACATAGGTGCCGATGCCGCCGAGATAGAGCAGCTCGGCCTTCGACTTGAGAATCGCGGTCAGCAGCTCGGCCGGGGTCACCGTCTCGGCCTTGATCTCGAACAGCGCCCGCACCTCCGGCGATAGCGGGATGGTCTTCAGCGAGCGGGCGAAGACCCCGCCGCCCTTGGAGATCAGGCTCTTGTCGTAGTCGTCCCACGACGAGCGCGGCAGCTTGAACATCCGGTCGCGCTCGGCCCACGAGGCGGCGGGGTCCGGATCGGGATCCAGGAAGATATGGCGATGGTCGAAGGCGGCCAGCAGCCGGGTCTGCCTGGACAGCAGCATGCCGTTGCCGAACACGTCGCCGCTCATGTCGCCGACGCCGACCGCGGTGAAGGGCTCGGTCTGGATGTCCTTGCCCAACTCGCGGAAATGGCGCTTGACCGCCTCCCAGGCGCCGCGGGCGGTGATGCCCATCACCTTGTGGTCGTAGCCGACCGAACCGCCGGACGCGAAGGCGTCGCCCAGCCAGAAGCCGTAGTCCTCGGCCACGCCGTTGGCGATGTCGGAGAAGGTGGCCGTGCCCTTGTCGGCGGCGACGACCAGATAGGGATCCTCGCCGTCATGGACGACCACCCCGGCCGGCGGCACGATCCGGTTGTCGGCGTCGATGTTGTCGGTGATGTCCAGCAGGCCCGACAGGAAGGTCTTGTAGGCGCGGATCGCCTCGGCCTGGATGGCGTCGCGGTCGCCGCCGCGCGGCAGCTGTTTGGGATAAAAGCCGCCTTTGGAGCCCACCGGCACGATGACCGCGTTCTTGACCTGCTGGGCCTTGACCAGGCCCAGCACCTCGGTGCGGAAGTCGTCGCGGCGGTCGCTCCAGCGCAGCCCGCCCCGGGCGACGGGCCCGAAGCGCAGATGCACCCCCTCGACATGCGGGGCCGAGACGTAGATCTCGCGATAGGGCTTGGGGGCCGGCAGGTCCTCGAGCTCACGCGAGGCGATCTTGTAGCTGATGTAGGGCTTGGGCTCGCCGTCGGGTCCGACCTGGAAGAAGTTGGTGCGCTGGATGGCGCCGATCAGGGCGGCGATGCGGCGCAGGACGCGGTCGGCGTCCAGGCTCTCGACCGCCTGCAGGGCCTCGACGATGCCGGCCTCGACGGCCTTGGCCTGCGCCTCGCGGGCGGCCAGGTCGGCGCGCACGGCCGGGTCGAACTTGATGCGGAACAGGTCGAGGATCAGGCGGGTGACGCCCGGATTGTCCGATAGCGCCTGCTCCTGCACGCCCTGGCTGGGGTCCAGGCCGGTCTGCTGGCGATAGCGGGCCAGGGCGCGGACCAGGGCGGCCTCGCGCCAGCCGACGCCCAGCTCCAGCACCAGGCGGTTGAAGCCGTCGCTCTCGGCGCGGCCGGTCCAGATGGCCACGAAGGCGGCCTCGAAGGCGGTCTTGATGTCGGCGAACGACAGGTGCTCGCCGCGCTCGTCGCGCAGGGTGAACTCGTGCACCCAGACCTTGCCGTGCACGCCATCCACGGGCGTCAGCTTGAAGCCGTCTTCGATCAGGGCCTTCAGGCCCATGTGCTCGAGGATCGGCAGCACGTCGGCCAGGGGCGCGGCGGCGCCGGGGCGATAGAGCTTGAAGCGGAAGGTCAGCTTGTCGTCGTCGGCGTGGCGGAAGGCGCGGACCCGCACCTGCTCGTCCGCCGTCAGGTCGTCGACCACGGCCAGGTCGGCCAGGGCCTCGGCGGCGTCGTACTGGTCGCGATAGCCGGGCGGGAAGGCGCCCTGCCAGCGGGCCAGGGTCTGCGCCACCCGGCCCGGCGCCCCGCCGTCGCGCACGGCGGCCTCGAAGCGGTCGTCCCAGGTGCGGGCGGTCTCGGCGACCTTGACTTCCAGCACCGCGAGATCCGGATCGCCATGCTTGCCGGGCGTCACGCCCAGCACGTAGTGCACGCGGGCCAGGGGCGCGTCGGAGAAGCTGGGATAGTAGGCGCTGACCCGGCCCTCGAACGCCTCGGCCAGGATTCTGCCGGCCCGCTCGCGCACGCCGCTGTCGTAGCGCTCGCGCGGCACGAACATCAGCACCGAGATGAAGCGGTCGAACGGGTCCTTGCGGGCGAACAGCCGCACGCGCGGCCGGTCGTAGAGGTGCAGCACCCCCATGGCCATCGCCAGCAGCTCGTCCTCGGAGATCTGAAACAGCTCGTCGCGCGGCCAGGTCTCGAGGATGTTGCGCAGACGCTTGCCGCTGTGACCCTCGGGGTCCTTGCCGGCCTCCTTGAGCACGTGCTCGACCTTGCGGCGGATCACCGGCACCTCATGGGCGGGCGTCTCGTAGGCCTCGGCGGTGAACAGGCCCACGAACCGGACCTCGCCCGACGGCTTGCCGTCGGCGCCGTACCGACGCACCCCGACGTAGTCCATGTAGCCGCGGCGATGAACCTTGGAGCGCAGGTTCGACTTGGCCACCACAAGGGGTGCGCCCAGCAGCAGGTGGTCGCGGACCTGGGGCGACAGGACCGCCGGCTCGCTGCCCCGGCGCAGGACGGTCAGGGTCTGGTCGCGCAGCACGCCCAGGCTGCCCTCGGGTTGGTACAGCGGCTCCTCGGCCGCATAGCCGCCGTCGGCCGTGCGGGGATAGGCGTAGACCCGAGCGCCCAGGAACACGAAGCGGTCGCCCTCCAGCCAGTCGAGGAAGGCCAGGCCCTCCTCGCGCTCGCCCTCGGGGATCGGGGCCTTGGAGGCGCGCAGCTCGTCGATCGTGCGTCGGATCAGGGCCTTCATGGCGGCGAAGTCGTCGACCGCCACCTGGACGTCGGCCAGGGCGTCGCGGACGCCCTCGACCAGGGCGGCCTCGCGGTCCTCGCCCACCGGCGCCAGATAGACCTGGATCATCGAGCGCCGGCCGGCCCCCTTGCCCATATCCGGGGTGTCGATCACCGGGTGGAACATGGCCCGCACCGAGAAGCCCTGCTCGGCGATGGCGCCCATGATGCTGTCGACCAGGAACGGGCGGTCGGGCTGGACGATCTCCAGCAGGTCGCTCTTCAGGTCGGTCCCGTCGGCGCGAACGGCCGGGCGGACGCGGATCGCAAGGGGTTCGGAAGCGCCCTCGCCAAACCGCCAGAAATCGACCAGGGCATGGCCGACGTCGGCCGGATCGAAGCCCGGCAGCTCCTCGGCCGACCAGTCTTCCTGGACCTGGGCGGCGAACTGGGTCTGCGTCGCGGTCAGCGTCCCCTGCCCCAGCGCCGCGCCGAAGGCCGAAATCAAGCCTTCCGGTTGAGTGGCGGCGGCCTTGGGGTCAAGTTTTTCACCGACCATGGGATTTCCTCGCGAATTTTTGGCGACAACCTAGCCTTTTCGGACCCGGTTTCAACCGTATCCAGGGAAAGGCGCAGAATATCTTACCGAGATGAATTCCCCGGTCGGCCGGACACGGAAGCGCCGCCGGTTGGGGGGAACCGGCGGCGCGGGCCCGCCGGGGGGAGGCGGGCGGTTCCGCATGGACGCTCCAGAAAATCGGTCTGCGTCGTGCGGGGCCGGCATGGGGGGCTGCCGACAGGATCTAGATAGGAAGGCCATCTGGGATGTTAAGCCCCCTTGATCGACTTCTGTCGCGAAGTCGACGCGGAACCCGCTTTTTTGTCCGACGGGGCCTTGCCCGGCGCGCCCGGCGTCTTGCGGTCCAGGCCCGAACCGCTGGGATCGCCGTCCTCCGACAGCAGGATGGCGATCCAGCGCGTGCCGTCGAACTGGGCCATGACCAGCATCAGGGCGACGGTCAGCGGCGTGGACAGGAACATGCCCGTCACGCCCCACAGCGCGCCCCACACCGCCAGTGACAGCAGCACGACCGTCGGGTCGATGTTCAGGCTGTCGCCCTGCATGCGTGGATAGATCACGTTGCCGACCACGAAGAAGATCAGCTCCAGGGCGCCGAACAGGATCAGGGCCGGCCAGAAGCTGTCGGGGAACTGCACCAGGGCGAACAGCGGCGGCAGGATGCAGCCCACCGCCCCGCCGATGATCGGGATGTAGGCGGCCACGAAGATCAGGAAGGCCCAGAACAGGGCGTTGTCCAGGCGCAGCAGCATCATCACCACCCAGGCGGCGGCGGCGATCATCAGGCCGGTGACCGTCTGGATCCACAGGTACTGCTCGACCCCGTTGCGGATGCGCTGGAACAGCTGCACAGCCCCATCGCGCTCGGCATGATGCGGATAGAGCGCGACGATCTTGCGATTGAACCCCCGCCGCGAGGCGATGATGAAGCCCAGATAGATCAGCACCAGTATGGCGTTGGAGGCGAAGTTCTGCAGGCTCTGGGCGGCCGCTCCGGCGTACTTGCTGGGATCGAGCTGGTTGATCAGGTCGCCGATCGTCGGCGCCACCTTGATCCCGACCAGCGCGGCGACCTTGGCGATCACCTCGTTCAGGCGGGGCGCGTAATCGCGGATCTGGCCCGCGAAGCTGGCGCCGTTGGCGGTGACCACCCAGACCGAGGCCGCGAACATGGCGATCGACAGGAAGATCGCGGCCGGCAGGGCCAGGTTACGGGGGAACCGCGGCAGGCGCTCGACCAGCACGCGGGCGAAGCTGTCGATCATCACCGCCAGGAACACCGCCATGGCCAGGGGCGTGAGAATGCCGCGCATCCAGTACAGCGTCGCGCCGCCGGCGATGACCGCCAGGAACACCAGGGCGTTGCGGCCGGTGATCGACGGGGAGATGGACATCGGCGGGATCTCTTTCTCGAACGGTCTGTAAAAGACTGGCGCCACATTGCGCGAGGCGATTGGCGCGGCGCAAGGCCGGGGCTAGGCTTAAGCGCTCAATGTGAAGGACGCGGCGTATGACCCTGGCGATCGGCGAAGGCGAAATCCTCATCGGACTGGCCCAGGAGGGCGCGCAGGGCGGGCCGGTGACCCAGCGGCTCGATCGCTCCAACCGCCACGGCGTGGTGGCCGGCGCGACCGGCACGGGCAAGACCGTCACCCTGCAGGTCATGGCCCAGGCCTTCTCGGACGCCGGCGTGCCGGTGTTCGCGGCCGACGTGAAGGGCGACCTGTCAGGGGTCGGCGCGATCGGCGCGCCCAACGACAGGATGTTGGAGCGCGCCGCGTCCATGGGCCTGACCCTGACGCCGTCCGCCCCGCCGGTGGTGTTCTGGGATCTGTTCGGCCAGAAGGGCCACCCGATCCGCACCACCATCTCCGAGATGGGTCCGCTGCTGCTGTCGCGGCTGCTCGAGCTGAACGACGTGCAGGAAGGCGTGCTGACCGTGGTCTTCCACGTCGCCGACCAGGACGGCCTCTTGCTGCTGGACCTGAAGGACCTGCAGGCGGCCCTGAAATATGTCGCCGACCACGCCGCCGAGATCGGCACGCAATACGGCAACGTCTCGCCGGCCACGGTGGGCGCGATCCAGCGCAAGCTGCTGACCCTGCAGAGCCAGGGGGCCGAGAACTTCTTCGGCGAGCCGGCCCTGAAGCTGGCCGACCTGATGCGCACCGACGTCGCTGGCCGCGGCTACGTCAACCTGCTGGCGGCCGACAAGCTGATCCAGTCGCCCAAGCTCTATTCGACCTTCCTGCTGTGGCTGCTGTCGGAGCTGTTCGAGGAACTGCCCGAGGTGGGCGATCCCGAAAAACCCAAGCTGGTGTTCTTCTTCGACGAGGCCCACCTGCTGTTCAACGACGCCGAAAAGCCGCTGCTGGAGAAGATCGAGCAGGTCGTGCGGCTGATCCGCTCGAAGGGCGTGGGCATCTACTTCGTTACCCAGAACCCGGCCGACATTCCCGACGCGGTGCTGGGTCAGCTCGGCGCGCGGGTGCAGCACGCCCTGCGGGCCTATACGCCGGCCGACCAGAAGGGGCTGAAGGCGGCCGCCCAGTCGTTCCGGGTCAATCCGGCCTTCGACACCGCCGAGACCATCCAGGCCCTGGGCGTTGGCGAGGCCCTGATCTCCACCCTGGACGCCAAGGGCGCGCCCTGCGTCGTCCAGAAGACGCTGATCCGCCCGCCGGCCTCGCGCCTCGGACCGCTGACGCCGGAGGAACGCACAGCCCTGATCGCCAAGAGCCCGGTCGCCGGCCTCTACGACACCACGCTGGACCGCGCCTCGGCCTACGAGACCCTGCAGGGCCGCGCCGCCCAGGCCCAGCAGCAGGCCGACACGGCCGCCGCCCAGGCCGAGGCCGAACGCCAGCGGATCGCGGCGGAGAAGGTGCGCGAGCGGGAGGAGGCGCGGGAGGCCCGCGCCGCGCCGCGTCCCCGCGCCTCCAGCCGCCAGTCGATGGGCGAGGCCTTCGCCACCTCGCTGCTGCGGACCATCGCCAACCAGGCGGGGCGCGAGATCATGCGCGGCCTGATGGGCGGCATGAGTCGGAGACGCTAGGTCAAAGGCACAGCTTGGGGCCGGCGCCGCGATGCGCCGGCGGCGGGTTGGAAATTGCCGGTTCCGCCGGAGGCTGAAGCGCGACCGCGACCCATCTTATGGGTGTATTGTGCGAATTTGACGCATTTTTCCACGCCCTTTGCGTGTGTATGCCTTGCGCCTAAGCTAATCTAGGAATCTTATCCGTAGGCGTACACGGCAGGACGAGGCTGAGACCTTCGATCAAGGCCGGGCGCGGGAGGCAACGCAAATGAAGTTCGGTCCCTCGAACGTTCAAACGCACAATACTCCATTTCTGGGCGCGACCCGGCGTGCGCCGCCCAGGTACAAGATTCGATGGCCCCTGCTTCTCTGCATCGGCTTCAGTTTGGCCGTATGGGCGGCGTTGATCTTCGGCGCCATCGCCATCAGCCGGTGACGCGACCGATATCCAGGCTCGCAAGCCGGGCCTGAGACTGAGCTCCGATCAGGCGAGCTTACGCCTCTGCGCCTTTTTGTCCGCGAGGGGTTCCGACGGGATCGCCGCGGCCTTGCTCGCCAGGGTCCAGGCGGACAGCGTGTCGACCGCGGCGGGCCGGCCGATCGCATAGCCTTGCAGCTCGGCGCAATCCTCCCCGCGCAGGAAGTCGATCTGCTCCTGGGTCTCCACGCCCTCGGCCACGCACGGGATTTCCAGGCTGCGGCCCAGGCCCAGCACGGCGCGCACGATCACCGTGGCGCGGTCGTGGCGGTGGATGTTCTCGACGAAGCTCTTGTCGATCTTGATCTTGTCGAACGGGAACGACTGCAGGGTCGACAACGACGAGAAGCCGGTGCCGAAGTCGTCCATGGCGATCCGCACGCCCAGGGCCTTCAATCGGCGCAAGTTGTCGAGCGCCCGCTGATAGTCCTTGAACAGGGCGCTCTCGGTGACCTCGAGCTCCAACCGCTTGGGCGACAAGCCGGTCTGGATCAGGATTTCGTGCACCAGGGTCGGCAGGTTCGGCTGGTTCAGCTGCAGCGGAGACAGGTTCACCGCGATACGCAGCGGCCGCTCCCAGCTGGCGGCGTCGGCGCAGGCCCGGCGCAGGACCCATTCGCCTAACTGAGCGATCAGGCCGTTCTCCTCGGCGACCGGGATGAATTCCAGCGGCGGGACCATGCCCCGCACCGGATGCTTCCAGCGCACCAGGGCCTCGAAGCCGCAGACCTCGCCGTCGGCCGCCTTGGCCAGCGGCTGGTAGTGGACGACCAGCTCCTCGTCGGCGATCGCCTGGCGCAGCTCGCGGGCCATGGTCCGGCGCTCGCGGATCGTCTCGTCCATCTCGCGCTTGAAGAAACGATAGACGCCGCGACCGCCTTCCTTGGCGCGGTACAGCGCCATGTCGGCGTTGGCCAGCAGCGCCTCGGCCGTGCGGCCGTCGTCGGGAAACAGCGAGACGCCCAGGCTGGCGCCCATGGCCAGTTCCTGGCCTTCGTGGACGACGGGCGCCGACAGGGTCTCCAGCAGCCGGCCGGCCAACTCGGCGGCGGCGGCGGGCTGGTCGCCGGCCGCCACCTGGACGACGATGAACTCGTCACCGCCCAGGCGGGCGGCGAAGGACGGGGCGGTCAGGCTGTCCTGCAATCGGCGGGCGGTCTCGACCAGCAGGGCGTCGCCCGCCAGGTGGCCGTGCAGGTCGTTGGCTTCCTTGAAATGATCCAGGTCGATGCAGATCAGCGACAGGCTCTCGCCCGAAGCCTCGACGCGATCCAGGGCGGCGGCCAGGCGGGTCTGCAGCGAATTGCGGTTGGGCAGGCCGGTCAGGCCGTCGTGTTCGGCCAGGTAGCGGATCTTCTCCTCGGCCGAGCGACGCTCGCGCAGGTCGCGGACGGCCAGCACCGTCAGGCCCGAGGTCTCCGAGCGGGCGCCGTCGTCCATCAGGCGCGAGAATACCTCGACCGGGATCGCGCGGCCGCCGTCGGCGGGCTGCAGCAGACCTTCGCGGCGCACGCCCTCGCGGGTGGGGGCGGCGCCGTCGAGCGTCAGCAGGTCGGACAGGGACGCGCGCAGCAGCACGTCCAGCTCGATGCCGGCCAGTTCGCAGAACGCGGCGTTGGCGTCGTTGATGCGGCCGTCCTGGACCACGACGATGCCCTCATAGGCGGCGTTGGCCAGCCGGCGGATGCGGTCCAGGGCCGAGCGGCTGGTCGAGGACTCGATCGCCACCGCGCCCAGGCCGCCCAGGATGATCATGCTGGTGATCGAGGTCACGGCCAATGTCAGGATCGCGCCCGACAGCATCTGCTCGGGCACGTTGATCGACGGATCGGGCACGATGGTGATCGCGCCCATGCCGATGAAGTGCAGGGCGCAGATCCCCAGCGTGAGGACTAGGCCGCCGCCCAGTTGCTTGAGCAGGGTGCGCGCGCGCCCCGCCAGCTGCAGGGCGGCCACCGCGCCGATGACCCCGGCCAGCACGGAGGCGGCGATCGTCGCCTGCTCCCACTGCACGAAGCCCTGGGTCACGAAGGCGGACATGCCGGTATAGTGCATGGCGGCCACGCCCATGCCGAGGATCAGGCCGCCGGCGAAGTCATTGGTGCGCGTGCGCTGGGCCGAGGCCACGGCGAAGCCGCCGGCCATGAACAGCACCGAGATCATCAGCGACAGCAGAGTGCCCGAAGGGCTGTAGCCGGTCTTCAGGCCCGGGGTGTAGGCGACCATGGCGATGAAGTGGGTGGCCCACACGCCCGATCCGGACACCAGCCCGGTCAGCAGCAGCCAGGCGGCCCGCACCACGCCCTTGGCTCCCCGCATGCGGGAATAGAGCCGGAACGCCGTGAAGCACGCGGCGAAGCAGATCAGGCCGGCGACCACGACCAGGCGCAGGTCGTGCTCCGTGGTCAGGCAGGTCAAAACCTTCAGCAAGCGCAGGTCCCCCAGGGATTACCTGCGACTTGTAGCGGCCAAGATGCAAAAAAAGCGTTTCGGCGCGTTCGTCTGGGCGGACGGACCGGAAGGCGCCGGCGGGTCGCTATCGCGCCGAGCGTTTCGCGCTCCTGATCGTCTCGACCTCGCTGCGCCAGAGCTCGACGCCGGAGCCCGTCATGGCGGTCTGCAACGCCTCGCGCTCGGCGGCTTCCAGGCGGACCGCGGTCAGCACCCCCGTGGCGTAAGCGCCTGTGTCCAGGCCCAGCCGGCGGTGGTCGGACTGGATGTCGTCGGCCGGCGTATGACCGTGCACGACGATCTTCTCGAAGGTTCGGCCGTCGTCCAGGAAGCTCTGCCGGATCCACATCATGTCGTGCCTGGACTGCTGGTCCAGCGGCACGCCGGGCCGCGCGCCGGCGTGCACGAAGAAATAGTCGCCGACGCTGACGCTGTATTGCAGGTCACGAAGGAAGACCCGGTGACGGTCGCTGAGGGCGGCGTTGAGGCTGGCCGACGCGGCGGCCCACGCCTCCTTGTCGGCACGATCGGCCGGCGCGGTCACGCCGTACGACCGGAGCGCCTCGCGCCCTCCGTAGTCGCACCATGTCGGCCCGATGCCGGGATCCTCGAGGAAGGCCGCCATCCGATCTTCGTGGTTGCCGCGCAGGAAGATGGTTTCGACCCCGCCGCCGTCGGCCAGGCGGCACAACAGGTCGATCACGCCCTTGGATTCCGGGCCGCGGTCCACGTAGTCGCCCAGAAAGATCAGCACCTTCCGGGCCCCGGCGCTGCGGCCGAAATCTTCCAGGATGGCGCTGAGCAGGGGGCGCAGAAGATCGAGGCGGCCATGAATGTCCCCGACCGTCCACACCACCGTACCCGGCGGCACACTGGCGGTCGGTCCGGCATTCGATGACTTCCGGCGCGCTAACCAGTTACCGATCATCCCCCATCCAATCCGTCATGACCCCATCGAGACGCGCCCGCCCCGACAGACGCCTGGGCGCGTGACGGAGCAGGCGGTTGGTGCGGAGCAAGGGTAACGATCCAAATTCAAAACGTCGAAAAGCCTAGAAATAACGCTCGCCAATACGAATGGTGTCGCCGGGCGCGACCTTGGTCAGAGGCGTCAGCGGATAGGGCTGCTCGGCCGGATCCTCGGCGCGCTTGATGTAGACCATGCGCTTGTTGGCGCGATAGGTGAAGCCTTCGGCCGTGGCCACCGCGTTCAGGACGGTGAGATTGTTGGTGTAGGGATACTCGCCGGGCTTGTTCACCTCGCCCAGGATATAGAAGGGGCGATAGTTCAGCACCTCGGCGCTGACGCGCGGCTCCTTGATATAGCCCTTGCGCAGCTCGTTGCTGATCTCCTCCTGGAATTGCGAGATCGTCAGGCCGGCCGCCTGCACCTCGCCGATCAACGGCAGCGAGACCTTGCCGCCGCCGCCGACCAGGAACTCACCGGTGAGAGCTTCCTCGCCGAAGACGTTGACGCGCACCTTGTCCGCGACGCCCAGCCGATACTCCGGCACGGCGCGAGCGGCGGCCTCGGCGCTCACGGCGGCGGGAGCGGCGGCCGCTGGCCCAGCGGGCGTCTGTGCGCAAGCGGCGCCTCCGAAGGCCAGAACCAGGCTCATGGCGCAGAGACGCAAGAAGTGCCGCATATCGAAATCCTCTTTCCGACCGTCGAAACCATAGCGGTGTGGCGATAGCTTGTTCAAAAGCAGACAGGCCCGACTTTAGCAAGGGGCTGGGCTTCATCGTCGCAACCGCGACATGATTTGCTCGCCGCCACGAGCGCGCGATCATAATAGAGTGGCAATATTGCGCGATGCAGATGCCGGCGCATCGATCGACTAGGGGGCTAGGAATGGCGCGCACGACGCCCAGGACATTGAAAACGACCGCGATCGTCGCCCTGGCGATTGCGGCCGCGGGCGGCGCGGCGATCACCACCGCGGGACTGATCTGGCCGACCGAGATCTCGCCCGACCTCGCGCCCGTCCACGAGATGCGCGCCGATCGGGCGCTCTCGGCCCAGTATCCCCAGACCATCAAAGCCGACCAGGAAAGCCAGGCCGCCCTGGCGCAAGCTCCCGCCACGGCGAACGCCTGGCTGCGGCGCGCCTATGTGCGGCAGCTCGGGACCCAGACGCTCGACGGCCAAGCCCTCGACTATCTCGACAAATCCTACCAGGCCGCTCCGCTCGGTCCGGACGTCACGCGCTGGCGCCTGCGTTTCATATTCGAACACTGGCCCGAAACGACACCCGCCTTGAGGGCCCTGGCGGTGAATGAAATGAGGAACTTCGCCCGCTATCACAGCGGCGGCCCCGATATTGTCCGCGCCATTCACAATCCAACGGGGCGCTGGGCGGCCGCGTTGATCGAGCGCTCAGGTCACAACGATGCGCTGAGAGATCACGGTTTGCTCGCAAAAGCGGCAGAATAGTCGTTTATTCTTCAGATTCTCTGCTCACGCATGGATGTTGCGCCGATTTTCAAGTTATAGTAAACGCCCAAGCCGTAGCTTTACACGTTTTGCGGCAGTCGGGCTTACCGCTATCGAGAGAGGATTGGCGCCGCCTTTGCTGGGGCGTCGATAGGCCGTGAATTGATTTCACGGCGAGGGGGTTATTAGATGAACAGAAACACACTCGTGGCCATCGCCATGCGCGCGATGGCGGCTACTGCGGTGATGAGCCTGGCGGCTTCACCGCTCGTCGCGGTCGCTCAGGCGCCGACGCCCGATCCCGGCCCTCTGGCCTCGGCTCTGGCGATCGCGGCGCAGGCTGCGGAAGCGGGGGCGATTTCGAAGTCCCTGACGGCCGATGCGACCCACGCGGCCATCGTGTCGGCTCTGGAGCAGACCATCGCGACCAGCGGCGTCGAACCGCTCACGGCCGTGAGCGCCCTGCAGCTCGCCCAGACGAACATGCAGGCCGCGGGAACCCTGACCCCCGCCATCGCTTCCGCCCTGGCTGAAGTGCTGGCCAAGGTCCAGGCGGCCATCAAGGTTCAGGAAGGCCCCGGCGCGATCGGTCCCGCTGGCGGCCCGCCCATCTCCGCTCCCGGCGCTACGGGCGGCGGCGGCGGTTCGGACTACCGCTCGGCCTAAAGGCCGACATGAAATTGCTTCAAGGGTTGCAAAGTGACTGAACGGAACGAGAGGCTTGACCGCATGCGGGCGACCGACATCAAGATGAACGCCGCCAAGGCCTGCTTTATTCTCGCCGTCGCGGCGAGCGTCTGTCCGACGACTTCGTTCGGCCAGGCTCTCGATTCGGCCCAGGCTCGCACGACCGATCTGTTCGCACGCGATCGGAGCGTCGCGGTCCTGGAACGGCCGCATCCCGAATACGAGGCGATCGGCGCCACGGTCGGGACGTTTTCGCTGTTTCCCCGCCTTCAGCTCGACAACGAAAACAGCGACAACGTCTTCGCCGTCGAGACCGGTCCGGTCAGCGACTGGGCCTTCCACGCCCGGCCGTCGGCGACCCTCAATTCGAACTGGTCGCGGCATCAGCTGAACGCCTACGTCCGCGGCGACTTCATTCGCAACGAGAAGTACCACACCGAAAACGCCAACAACTGGAGCATCGGCGGCACCGGCCGCGTCGATGTCTTGCGCGAGTTCAACCTCGCTCTGGGCGCGGACTACATCAAGGCGATCGAGCCGCGCACCGCGTCGAACACGGCGGTTTCGGCGCGCGACCCGATCAAATACGATCAGGCCCAGGCCTATCTGTCGACCAGCCGGATCGTCGGCCGCACCAAGCTGACGGTCCGCGCCGACGTCCAGTCCTACAACTACAAGGACGGCTTCGACCTGAACGGCAACGTCATCGATCAGGACGCTCGCGACCGCATCAACAGCAGCCTGCAGGGCCGCGCGGACTACGCCGTCAGCCCGGCGACCGCGGTCTTCGTCGCGGTCACCGGCAACAAGCGCAACTACGACACCGGCACCGTCGCCACGCCGACGCGCGATTCAAACGGCTATGAGCTGCTCACCGGCGTCAACTTCGAGCTGGGCGCCGTCGTCCGCGGCGAAGTGGCTGTCGGCTACCTCAGCCAATCGTTCGACAACGCCGCCTATGGCGACATTCACGGCTTCGGCTCGCGCACCCGGTTGGAGTGGTTCCCGACCGAGCTCACCACCATCACCGCCACGGCGTCGCGCGGCATCGAAGACGCCGGCGTCGTGGGCGCGGGCGGCTATCTGTCGACGAACCTCGGCCTGAGCATCGACCACGAATTGCTGCGCAACGTGATCCTTAGCGCCAGCGCCAAGCGCGTGGACGACGACTACAACGGCATCGACCGAAATGACGACCGGACCGAGTTCGCGCTCGGCGGCAACTATCTGGTCAATCGCAACCTCGGCGTCACCCTGCGCTACTATCGCACAAAGCAGTCGTCCGACGGGACCAGCAGCGGCCCCAACTATACGGCTAATCGGGTCACCCTTTCGCTGACGACCCAGTTCTAGCCGACGCCGTCATGGCCACCCGGCAAGCGCGGCGCCGTCAGCGGCGCCTTCTGGTTTCGCGCGCCCCCGCCTCCGCGGAAACGCGTTGGCGGAGGCTGGCGCTGGCCCTGACGCCCGGCGCTCTCTATCTGACCCATCTGGCGGCGGGCGCGAACCAGACGCTTATGGCCCAGGGATTCTCCCTGGCCCTGGCGCTGGCCCTGTGCGCGGTGCTGACCCGGCCGCGCGTCCGAGACGAGCTGGCGGAGCTGGGTTTCGTCTGGCCCCTGCTGGCGTTGTTCGCGACCGTACTGGCCGTCGCCCTCCTGACGCTCTATCTGCCGGCGTCGCCGGCCTCGGCCTCCATGTGGACGCTGACGGGCGCGCCCGGCGTGCTGTCCGTCAACCGGTCGGCGACCTGGCTGGAAATGGTCAAGCTCGGCGGCCTGGCCTGCATCTTCGTCCTGGGCTGTGTTCACGGCGCGCGCGGCGAACGGGCCCGCACGACGATCGAATGGATCATTCTGCTGGGCGGCGTCTACGCCGCCCTGTCGATCGTTTTCTTCCTGGCCGGCCTCCAAGTCCGAGGCCGGCTTTCCGGGGGCTTCCTGAGCGCCAACAGCGGGGCCACCGTGTTCGGCATGCTGGCGGTCATCGGCGTCGCCTTCTTTCTCCGGCAGTTGCGACGGACGGCCCGGCTGGACCAGAAAGACCGGTTGCGCAAGCTCGCGACGCCCGCCGGAAGCCTCTTCTTCATCGCCATCTGCCTGGTCCTGACCGCGTCTCGCATGGGTTTGGCGGCCACGGGCGCGTCGATTGTCCTGCTCCTGGTTTGGGACTTGGCGTCGCAGCGCAAGATCCGCCTGACCGTCCGCCCGCGCGACCTCGTTCTCGCCGCGACGGCGCTGGCTATCATCGCCGTCGCCTCGCTGCCCCTATGGACTCGCGTGGACGAACTGGATTCCGACGCCACCATTCGCGGCCAAATCTTCTCGACTCACTGGGGGGCGTTCCTGGCTTCGCCGGTCTTCGGACACGGACTGGGATCGTTCAACGACGTCAACGGCAAAGCCTTGACGACGGACAACTATGCCGTCCTGTGGTCGATCCGGGCCGCCCACAACGTCTATATCCAATGGCTGGAGGAAGCCGGCGTCGCCGGAGCTCTGCCCATGTTCGCCCTCGTGGCCGCGATCATGCTGATCTCCGCCCTCCACATCGCCAAGATGCGCTCCGGTCAGACGCTGGCGCGGGGGCTGGTGGCCTCCAGCGTCGTGGTTCTCCTCCACGGAGCCACCGACTACGCGCTGCAGGTGCCTTCCATCGCCGCGTCCTGGGCCTTCCTGCTTGGCCTGCAGTTCGCGTTCACGCAATGGCGAAGCTAGATTGCGGCCTGATGGAGCTTAACCATTGACCAATACAGCGGATGACGAGCCAAAAACCAACTAAACCTTTGATTGATATAGGCATTCCAAATCGAGGCCAAAATTAAGCCTTTTGTCTCCAAATCTCGGCCAAAGTCTTGAGCTTAGGGATGCACCCAAGGTCCGCCCAACGCGCTCCGAACGCGTCGGGCGTTCTCAAGTGGCAAAAAATTGATCGAGATCACACGGACATTTCAAAAACGACACGATACGCTTGTGTATGAGGTGGCCTTTCGGACATGTAGATCCGGCGACGTCATCTCAGGAGTGCTGATCTCGCGAGCCCTTTGATTTCACCCGCTCTGCCCTCGTGACGTCGCGCCAGAGCCACAATCCGAACAGCAAATGCGGCCCTGAGCGGGCACGAAGGATATCGACCGAAATCATGGCGTTGAGTCTGTTCAGGATTGGCGAACTGCATGCCAGATAGGCCGGGGGCGTTGCGCACTCTCCTGGTGGGCGGAGTGCCCACCACGCGCCTGACCCGCGCGGAGCTCGCGGCCGTGATGCTGGAAGACGTCCAGGCGGCGCGGGCGGGAAAGAAGGGCTATCCGCGCATAGTCGTCTCCTCCAACGGCGCGGTCATCGCCGACTTCCACCGCAGCGCCGCGTTTCGCGATCTGATCCTCGAGGCCGATATCGTCGACGCCGACGGCATGCCGCTGGTGATGGCCACCCAACTGCTGTGCGCCGAACCCTTGAGGGAGCGCGTGGCCACCACGGACTTCATCAACGACGCCGCGGCCGTCGCCGCGCGCGAGGGCCTGAAGTTCTATTTTCTCGGCGCCAAGCCCGGCGTGGCGGAGAAGGCCGCGCAACACTTCCGCGCCCTGTATCCGGGTCTGGAGATCGTGGGCGTCCGCAACGGCTACTTCACCGAGGAGGACGAGGCGGGGATCTGCGCGGAGGTCGTGGCCCTGAAGACGGACGTGATGTGGGTCGGGCTGGGCAGTCCGCTGCAGGAAGCCTTCGCCCACAGGAATCGCGAGCGCCTTTCGGGCATCGGCTGGATCCGGACCTGCGGCGGGATGTTCGACCACTATTCGGGCAAGTTCAAACGCGCGCCCCGGTGGATGCAGATCATCGGCCTGGAGTGGCTGCACCGGACGATCAACGAACCCTTTCGGTTGAGCGGTCGGTATTTCAGAACCAATCTGCCGGCGCTCTTCTATCTGGCGACCCAGACCACCGACAGCGCCCCGGCCCTGAGGGACGCCAAGACGCCGTGACCGCGAGGCTGACCGAAAACGCTTCCTCCGCGGCTCTTCCATCCGAGAGCCGGCCGGTGACCCTTCAGGCCGTCTCCGGGCCCCCTCACGCGTCGCTTTCCACCGCGCGCAGGGTCATCTTCCTGGTCTCGCATTCGACGCCCGGCGGCGCCCAGGAGATCTGGGCCAACCTGGCGGAAGGATTGCGGGCGCGCGGCCATCAGGTGATGCTCGCGGCGCTCTATCCTGGCGACGCCCCCGCCCAGGAAACCGCCCCCCCGGCCGCCTGGACCTATGTCGTGCCCGAAAGACCGGCGTCGCTGGGCGCCAAACTGGCCATGGTCCGCGACCTGGCGCGCCTGTTCGACGCGTTCCAGGCCGACGTCGTGTTCACGGCCCTGCCCGCCGCCAATGTCCTGGCGGCGATCGCCGCCACCCTGGCTCATCGACCGGTCCGGGTGGTCATTTCGCACCACACGCCGTCCGACACCTACAACCGCGCCCTGAACCTGATCGACGGCCTGACCGGTTCCCTGGCCAGCGTCGCCCACGTCGTGGGCGTGTCCGAGGCGGTGCAGCGCACGCACCGCGGCAAGCCGGCGGCCTATCGCGCCAAGCTGATAACCATCAAGAACGCCCTGCCGCCCGATATCGAAGCGAGGATCGCCCGCCTGGCGGAGGCGCGCCAAGGTCGCCGGACCGGGCGTCAGGTCGTCGCCATCGGCCGGCTGGCCGAGCAGAAGAACTATCCGGTCCTGATCCGCGCCGCCGCGCACATGCCCGACGTCGTCGTGCGCATCGTCGGCGATGGATCCGAGGCGCCGGCGCTGCGGGCGCTGGCGGTCGAGCTCGGCGTGGCCGATCGTGTCCAGTTCCTCGGCTTTCATCCCCGCGCCGAGGCGCTGGAGGTCCTGGCTAGGGGCGACGTGTTCGTTCAACCCAGCCTGTTCGAGGGCCATAGCCTGGCTCTGATCGAAGCGGCCAAGCTGGGCCTGCCGCTGGTGGTCTCCGATGCGCGGGTCCAGGTCGAGGGCGTCTCAGGGCCCGACGGCGCGCTCTGCGGCGTCGTGGTGGGCGTGCATGACGACCGGTCGCTGGCGCGCGAAATCCTGCGGCTGCTGGACGACCCCGCTCACTATGCCGCCGCCGCCGCGCGCGCGACCGCCCTGGGCGCGGCGGCGACCTACGGCGCCATGATTACGTCCTACGAACGGCTCATGGCCTGAGCATGGCGGGCGCACATCGAAACCTCAGCCGCAACAGGAGGGCGTGACATGGCGGAAACCGGTGAGCGTCGACGCAGGACAGGCCCCCGGCCGTTCCTGATCCCGGCGGCCTACATCCTGTTCGTGCTGCTGAGCTTGATGGTGGTCGCGCCGATCATCACCACCGGCGGCCCGATGACCGGCAGCGGGAACATCTTCCGGCAGGTCACCTACGCCATCCTCTTCGCCGCCACCCTGTGGGCGGTCGGCGTCTTCCAGCAATGGCGAAAGCTGCTGATCGTGCCGATGACGCTGATGTTGGCGGTCGGCTGGTGCTGGCTGAGCCTGACCTGGGCGATCGACCCGCTGATCAGCTCTCGCCGCCTGCTTCTGACCACGATGATCATCTGGACGATCTTCCTCGTGGTCGACGATTGCGGCTACGACCGGACGATCAAGACGCTGATGATCTTCCTGACCGCCCTTCTCGTGGCCAACTACGTCGCGATCGCGGTTTCGCCGTCGGCCGTGCACAGCCTGGCCGACTCAATGGACAAGGGCCTGGTCGGCGATTGGCGCGGCCTGCTCCCGCAAAAGAACTTCACCGGCGCCATCTGCGCCATGACCATCCTGATCTTCACCTTCGGCGGCCAACGCATGTGGCTGGCGCTGCGGCTGGCCATCATCGTGGCCACGGCCTACTACTTGTTCCGCACCCAGTCGAAAACGTCGATGGGCATGCTGGTCACCGCCCTGGTGTCAGGCGCGATCGCCCTGCGGTTCAAGCCGAAATACCGGATCGCGCTGATCCCGGTCCTGCTGATCGGCAGCATCATCGCCATGATGAGCTCGCTTAAATGGTGGGATGAAATGCTCGGCCCGTTCCAGCGCAAGGACGCCCTGACCGGCCGGGGGGAGATCTGGCCGTACCTGTTCAACTACGCCAAGGACCATCCGTTCACCGGTTCCGGCTACGGTTCGTTCTGGAACATCGGCGAAAACAGCCCCGTCTATCAGTACACCAAGAACTGGGTCAGCGAGCTGGGCAACGGCCATAACGGCTATATCGACCTGCTGGTCCAGGTCGGCGTGCCGGGTCTGATCCTGGCGGTCGTCGCCACGATCATCGCACCCGCCGCTCGACTGCTGAGCACCAGTGTCGCCGGACGATCGCAGGTGGCCCTGCTGGTCGCCATGCTGGTGTTCTGCGCCGGCCACAACATGACCGAGTCCAGCCTGCTGGAGCGCGACACGATCATCGAGGTCTTCCTGATGTTCACCATCGCCCTGACCGGCGTGATCACGCGCCGCCCCTCGAAGCCGGTTCGCGCGTCGTCGCCGGAACGACGCGAGGGGTCATCTTCGCGCCGCAGATCGACGGTCCGCGCCTGATCCGGGCCGACAGCCATGCCCGCCCCTGATCCCGCATCGCCGCGACCTCCCCTGGCGCGCATGGTCGCCAGGACCGTGCGCTACGGATTGGCGTCCGTCGGGCCGGTCGGCAGCGCCGGCGCCCAGTTCGTGCTGTCCGTGCAACTGCTGCACGTGCTGGACCCGGGCGCGTTCGGGGCCTTCTCGTTCCTGCTGGTGGCCTCCCAGTTCAGCCTGGGACTGTGGAGCGCGCTGTTCTGCGCGCCCATGCCGATCCTGCTGTCGGGCGACGAAGCACGCGACGGCCCGATGCGCCGATGCCTGATGTCGACAAACCTGTGGCTGGCGATCTTCGCCTTCGCGGTCTTCGCCGTGCTGGGGGTGCTGCTGCACGCCGATCCCGCCGCCAGCCTGCTGTTCGCCGCCTACGCCATGGCGATGCTGCTGCGCTGGTTCGCGCGGGCCTACGCCTACGCGACGGGCCGGCCATGGCGGACGATGACGTCGGACATCATCTACACCATCGTGCTGCTGGCCGGCGTCGGCCTGGTGGCCGTCACCCACGCCAGCTCGGCCGCGCCGGCCTATGCCAGCCTGCTAACGGGAGCGGCGCTGAGCCTGGCGCCGTTCGGACCCCGCTATCTCAAGCAACAGTTCGGCGAGGTCTCGCTCAAGGCCTCGGCCGCCTATGCGCGGGTCTGGCGCGAGCATTCGGGCTGGTCGCTGACCGGCGTGCTGACGACCGAGGCCACCGCCAACGCCCACGCCTATATCGTCACCCTGATCAGCGGCGCGACCGCCTTCGCCCCGCTGGCCGCCAGCGCCCTGCTGATGCGGCCGATCAGCGTGGTCACCAACGCCCTGACCGAGTTCGAACGCCCCCAGATGGCCCGGCAGCTGGCGCAGGACCACGGACGCGAGGCGCTGGCCACCATGCGGTTCTTCCGGATCATGCTGATCGTCGCCTGGACGGCCACGGTGGTCGCGGCGCTGGCGCTGATGCGCTATGGGCCAGGGCTTCTGTTCCCCACACGCTACGACAGAAGCTATCTGATGATCGGAACCCTGCTGTGGCTGGCCATCGCCGGCGTGCGCACGGTGCGGACAGCCGAGAGCGTCCTGCTGCAGGCGGCCGGTCAGTTCAGGCCCCTGGCCCACGCCAGCATGATCTCGTGCGGCGTTTCCCTGATCGGGGTCCTGGCGCTGCTGCTCCTGGGCGGCCCGCTCTATTCCCTGGTCGGCGTGCTGCTGGGCGAGGCGGTCTTCGCATTGTGGATCTGGCGGGAGACGGCGCGCTGGCGAAGCGGGACCGAACAAACCGTCGCCCCGGCGGAGCTCCCCTCATGAAGCTGACCATCGGCGTCAAGGCCTTGAACGAGGAGCGGCGCATCGCCGAGGCGCTGACCAGCGCCCTGCGCGCGGCCGAACCGTTCGGCGGCGAGGTGGTCCTGGCCGATTCCGGCTCCACCGACAGGACCCTGGAAATCGCCTCGGCCCTGCCGGTCCGCATCGTCCAGCTGGCCGATCCGTCCGAGCGTTCGTGCGGGGCCGGCGCGCAGTTGGCCTTCCAGCAGGCGGACGGCGACTACTTCTATCTGCTGGACGGCGACATGGTGCTGGACCCCGGCTTCCTGCCCGCCGCCATCGCCCACCTGGAGGCGCATCCGGAGCTGGCGGCGGTCGGCGGCCTGGTCCGCGAGATGAACGTCGAGGGGCACGAGTTCCAGATCCGGGCCGCCGCCGTGAACAACGACCGCAACTGGCGGCCCGGCCTCGTCGACCGCCTCGACTGCGGCGGCCTCTACCGCGTCTCGGCCGTCCGCCAGGTCGGCCACTTCGCCGATCGCAACCTGCACGCCTTCGAAGAGTTCGAGCTGGCCGCGCGGCTGGGCGCCCAGGGGTGGAAGCTGGCGCGAATCGACCACCCCGCCGTCGACCACTACGGCCACCAGACCGAGGGCTACCGCATGCTCTGGCGGCGGTTGAAATCCGGCTACGCCGGCGCGGCCGGCGAGGTCCTGCGCGGCGCGCTGGGCCGGCCGCACCTGCCGCTCGTGCTCCGCCGCCTGGGCCACATCCGCAACGGCCTGGCGGTGATGGCCTGGTGGGCGCTGCTGATCGCCTGCCTGGTCGCCCCCCTGCCGCTGGCGGCGCGCGCCGCGGCCTTCGCCCTGCTGCTGCTGGCGCCCTTGGCGCTGTTGAGCTGGCGACGCGGCTCGCCCGGCCTGGGGGTCTATTCCCTCGTCGCCTGGAACGTGGGCGCCTGGAGCCTGATCACCGGCTTCTTCCGGCGACGGACCCCGCCGGCCCGGGCGCTCGACGCGGTCACCCTCGCCGTTCCCGCCCGCCAGGATGACTGATCCGACCGGGCCGCCGCGGACCACGGGCGTCCGCGCCGACATCCAGGCCCTGCGCGCCCTGGCCGTCCTGCTGGTCGTCGTCGACCATGCCCGTCTGGTCTACCTGCCCGGCGGCTTCCTGGGCGTCGACATCTTCTTCGTGATCTCCGGCTACCTGATGATGCGGATCATTGAGGGCGAGATCGACGCGGGGCGGTTCAGCTTCCGAAGCTTCTACGCCCGGCGCGTGCGACGCCTGCTGCCGGCGGCCTATTCGACCCTGGCGGTCACCGCCGCGGCCGCGCCCTTCCTGCTGGACGTCTTCGAGAACGCCAAGTTCGTCCAGCAACTGGTCGGCGCCTTCACGTTCACGACCAACATGATCCTGTGGCGGCAGATCGACTACTTCGACAGCGGCGCGGCGCTCAAGCCCCTGCTGCACATGTGGTCTCTGGCCATCGAGGAGCAGTACTATCTCGCCCTTCCCCTGCTGGCGGTGCTGTGTCCCCGGCGGTTCCGCCTGCCCGCCGTCCTGCTGCTGACGATCGCCAGCGCGGCGCTCTGCCTCTACGCCGTGCAGCGCAGCCCCTCGGCGGCGTTCTATTTCCTGCCGACCCGGGCCTGGGAGCTGGGCGCCGGCTCGGCCGCCGCCCTGATCGCCCGGCGCGGCGTCACGCTGGAGCGGATCAGCCGCTGGGCGCGACCGGCCTGCGCCCTGGTCCTGCTGGTCACGCCGTTCATCGCCACCGAGCGCGGCCACCCCGGGCTCGCCGCCATCGTCGTCTGCCTGGCCACGGCCGTCCTGCTGGTCAGCGGCCAGACGGTGCGCCCGGCCGGACCGCTGGCCCCGCTGATCCCGATCGGCGACCGCTCCTACTCGCTCTATCTGGTGCACTGGCCGCTGTTCGCCTTCGCCAACAACGTCTTCGTCGGCCCCGTCCCGTGGAGCGTCAACGCGCTGCTGCTGGCCGCCAGCTTCGGCCTCGCCGCGCTCCAGTACAGCCTGGTCGAGCAACCGCTGCGGCGCTTCAAGGTGGACGCGAGAGCGATCGCCGTGCTGGTCGCCATCCCCACGGTGGCGGTCGCCGCCTCGGTGCTGTGGGCCCGCCACACGCCGCATCCGAATCTGCCGGACCGGGAATGGAACGTCGGCCTGGACGAGCGCTGCGTGTTCAAGGACGACTTCCAGCGCGACCCCGCTTGCCAGAGCGCGCCCCACGCCCGGACCCTGGTCTGGGGCGACTCGTTCGGCATGCACCTGGCCGGCGGCCTGGCCGAGACGTCGCCCGGCGGCGTGGCCCAGGCGACCCGCACCGTCTGCGGGCCGTTCCTCGACATCGCCCCGATCAACGGCGCGCTCTATCGCCGACCCTGGGCGGAAAGCTGCCTGCGCTTCAACCGCCAGGTGCTCGACGACCTGGCTCGGCGGCCCGAGATCGACACGGTGGTCCTGTCCAGCGCCCTGACCCAATACGTGCGCGGGGCCGAGGACGGCGACTGGCGCGTGCTGGCCCGGACGCCGGACGGGCTGGTAGATCTCCCGCAGGACGACGCCCGGCTGCTGACCGGCCTGGCCCGCACCGTCGACGCCCTGCGCCGCCAGGGCAAGCGCGTGGTGCTGGTCGCGCCGCCGCCCTCGGCGTCCTACAATATCGGCCGTTGCGTCGACCGCCTGCACGCCGGGCTCTGGTCGGTGCTTCCGACCGCCGACTGCGCCATCGACCGCGGCGAGTACTGGCGGCGGCGCGCCCCGGTGCTGAAGTTCCTGGCGGAGGTCGAACGGCGGAAGATCGTTCCGGTCATCGGCTTCGACCAGGTTCTTTGCGACGCCGACCGATGCCAGGTCGAGACCGCCGGCCGCGCGCTCTATCTCGACAACGATCATTTCAGCCAGTCGGGGTCACGCGTCGTGGCGCGGCGCATGAATCTGGGCGATCAGGTCCGGAAGCAGGCCCGATGACCTCGACGGCGCGCCCCGATCGCCGTATCCCCGGCGGGGCGTCGACCGCCGACGATCGCGCGCAACCGGAGCCCCCGCCCGATGTCCATTAGGCGCAATCTGATTTGGAGCGCCGGGGCGCAGATCCTGTTCTTCGGTCTGCAGTTCGGCACCCAGATCGTCGTCACGCGCCTGCTCTCGCCGTACGAGGTGGGGGTGTACGCCGTGGCCCTGTCCACGAACGGCCTGTTGGCGACGCTGCAGACCTTCAGCCTGCTGAGCCTGCTGGTGCGCGAGCGGGAGCTGGATGCGGCGTTGGTCGACACCGTCTTCACGGTCAACGCCGCGCTGAACATCCTGCTGGCCCTGCTGGTCTACGCCGCCAGCTTCGTCGCCGCGCGGGTCTATGCCGAACCCGGGGTGGAATCGGTCATGGCCCTGATCGCCGTCGCGCCGCTGGTCGGCATCTTCGAGCTGCGCCCATCCGGCCTGCTGCAGCGCGAACTGCAGTTTTCCAAGATCGCCATGGCCTCGGCCGGCAAGGCGGCCGTGGCGTCGGGCGTCACGATCCTGAGCGTGCTGGCCGGCCACAGCTATATGAGCATGGCCTGGGGGAACCTGGCGGGCGCGATCACCGCCGTGGTGATCGTCAACGCCTTCGGCTTTCGTCACTTCGCCCTGCGCCTGAGCCTGGCGCGCTGGCGAACGGTGATGACCTTCGGCCTGCGGATGGTGGCGATCGGCGGGGTCAACACGCTGTCGACCCGTCTGGGCGAGCTGATCCTGGGGCGCATCCTGGGCTTGAGCGCCCTGGGCCTCTTCTCGCGCGCCGCCTCACTGCACAGCGTGATCTGGGACAACATCCACACGGTCTTCACCAAGGTGGTGTTCGCCGACCTGGCCGAGCAGCAGCGCAAGACCGGCTCGCTGCGCGAGGCCTATCTGGGCGTGCTGGCCAACATGACCGCCCTGCTCTGGCCCGCCTTCGCCGGCATCGCCGTGCTGTCGGGACCGCTGGTCCACCTGCTCTACGGTCCCAAATGGGCCGGGGCCGCGCCGTTGCTGTCGATGCTGGCCCTGGCCGGCGTGCTCCTGACCTGCGTGACCATGACCTGGGAGGTGTTCGTCATCCGCGACGAGACCAAGCTGCAGGTCAAGATCGAGTACCGCCGCGCGGGGCTGAGCCTGGCCTGTTTCACCGGCGGCGCATTCGTCGGCGGCCTTCTGGGCGCCGCGGCGGCGCGCCTGGTCGACGCGGCGACGGCGATCCTGATGTACCGCCCGCCCCTGGCGCGGCTGACCGAAACCACCACCGCCGACGTCGTGCCGATCTACGGCCGGTCGTTCCTGCTGGCCCTGGCGGCGGTCGCGCCGGCCGGCGCGCTGATGCTGGCCGTCCATGGCGATCCGGCCACGCCGCTCTGGCAGGTGGCCGCCGCCGTCGTCCTGGGCGTGGCGCTCTGGGCCGTCACCCTGGTGCTCTGCCGCCACCCCCTGGTGGAGGAAGGCCGCCGCCTGACGGCCCGGCTCGTCCGTTCGCGCCCCGCCTAGCTCACCCCGGCGAATAGCGCCCGCCCGCCGCGGCGACGAGCAGGTTGCGGGCCCGGTCGCCCCGGCCGGCGCGCAGCTCGCGAACCACCGCCCGGCCCAGGTTCGGCAAGGCCAGCGGCAGCAGCCCCGGATGGTGCCGCCGCAGGAAGCGGAACTTGCTCCGGGTCAGGTAGAAGTCCGACAGCATCGAGGATTGGCCCTCGTCGCTGGTTCCGATCGACATGCCGACTCGGTGATAGACCTTGGCCGCGTCGCAATAGCCCAGGCGGAAGCGGCCCGCGGCCCGCGCCGCCCAGTCGATCTCCTCCCAGTACAGGAAATAGCCCTCGTCCATATAGCCGACGGTCTCGATCAGGGTCCGCCGCACCAGGGCCGCCGCGCCGTTGACGTAGCTGAGCTGGGCTTCGATCGCCGCCGCGTCGACCGGGGCGTCAGCCGGGGTTCCCTTGCCCAGCAGCTCGCAGCGGGCCCGGCCGCGCAGGAAGCGCCCGCCGCCCAGCGACTGCACGCGGTCCGGCCTTTCCAGATAGACCACCTTCGCGCCGCAGATGCCGATGGCCGGATCCTCCGCCATGCGTTCCAGCAGGCGGGTCAGGGCGTCGCGCTCCACCAGGGTGTCGTTGTTGAGGATCCAGACGTATTCCACGTCGGGTTCGGCCAGGGCCAGGCGGGCGCCGACATTGTTGCCCGCCGCATAGCCGCCGTTGCGACCGGTCTGGACCACCCAGAGCCGGCGGGTCGCGTCGTCGCCGCGCGGCGGCGTGGACAGGTTCGGAGTTTCAAGTGCGGCCAGAACGAAGGGCCGCATCCCGCGGGCGGCGCGCTCCTGGTTGATCGTCGGGAGATGCTCGGCCAGGCCGGACTGGATCGCCTCGAAGGATCCGTCGCCGGAGGCGTTGTCGCAGACGACGATGTCCAGGTTCTCATGGTCCAGCCGCGCCGCGCTCAGCGCGCACTGGACGGTGTCGGCGGCCGCCCGCCAGTTGAGAATGATCGCGGCGGCGCGGGGATTGGCTTGGCCTTGCGTCACGCGAATCCCACCGTCATCTGGATCGTCCACCTCGTCGCCGCCGATGCGGCCTCGCCGAACCTACAAGCCCAGTCCCTAGAGAGGCTTGATGCTCAAATTCCTGAAATTGGCGGCGAAGGGCTCCCTGGAGGACTCCCGGTAGACGCCTTCCTTCCAGTACGGCCCGACGATGTCGTCGAAGCCCAGCGGGCCGTGATAGTCGACCAGCTGGCGGCCGTCGCGAAAGACCTGCAGGAAGCCGTCGCCGGCCGGGCCGAACTTCACCCGGACGCGCATCCGGTACCAGTGGCCGCGCTTGATCGGCTGGCTGTCGGTGTAGTGGGCGCGATAGGTGGTGGTCTCGCGGCTGGCCACGCGGTTGGGATCGTCGCGCGTGATGACCCGCATGCGCTCGCCGACCATCTCGATCGCGAAGGGAGGGCTGTGCCCGGGCTCGCCAGGGTCGGGCGTCGACTGGATCTGGGTGAGGGTCATCCAACCGGCCGTGTTGGGCGGCCCCGGCTCGATCATCAGGTTGAAGGCGACCTCGTAGGGCCGGTCCAGCTTCATCCGCAGGGACGTCGCGATCTCGGACCGCTCCTTGACCTTGCCGTCGCCGGGCAAGCTGTCGCCGGGGCGAACCTCGAAGCGGACCCGCGAGCCCTTGACGGCGTAGTTCCACGGCTGGCCGGCGTTCTGCACCTGGAACCGCGGGTTTTCGGCCTGGATCAGTTCCGGATTGCTTTCGGTGCGCAGGTGGCGCGGCACCGACTTGAGCGCGTCGGCCGCCTCGCCGACGACGTCCCGCCCCTCCTGCATCGACATCGCCGCCGCCGCCACGATCGAGCCGAGGGCCAAGGTCCCGCCCAAAATCAATGCGATCCATCGGCGCGACCGCTTCCGTTCGGCGGCATGAGTCTTGAAGTCAGACATGGAGCCTCGCCTGAAAACGGGCGTGAAATGTCCCTATCGGAACTTCGTCTAAACCGCCGCCAGTCACTACAACGCACGACTTTCGCATATACGATCTTAAAAATGACCATCGCCAGCAGAACGGGCAATCACCGCCAAGCTTGGATGGAGGGACAGAGACCTATAATGGCCCGCTCCGAAGGCAACAAATTGATTTCCCTGGAAGCTGGACGCTTTTTCGCCGCTCTCGGGGTCATGCTGTTCCACTATACCGGCGTGATCGCGGACTTCCGCGGCGTGACGGTCTTCGGCGACATCTTTCGGCCCGGCCACGTGGGCGTTCCCTACTTCTTCGTACTGAGCGGCTTCATCATCTATCACGTCCATCGCGCCGATTTGGGACAGGCCGGCGCGCTGGGACGGTTCGTCGTGAAGCGGGCCGTCCGCCTGTTTCCGATGTTCCTGGCCGTTTCGCTGGCCATGCTGCTGGCCTTCCTGGTCAGCCCGTCGATGGCCGGCCAACGCGAACTGACGCCGCTGGGCGTGGCGGCCGACCTGCTGCTGCTGCCGCACGCCGACGCCATCCTGTCGATCTCCTGGACCCTGCGCCACGAAATGGTGTTCTACGCCCTGTTCGCTCTGGCCCTATGGTTCGGCCCCAAGGCGTTCTGGGCCATCGGGGCCTGGATCGCGATCAGCATCGCCGCCGGCCTCTACGCCCTGGCCGCCGGGGTGGACACGGTTCGCTGGATGGGGTCCTGGTCGGTGGTGGCCAGCACGCTGAACCTGGGCTTTGGCCTGGGCATGATCGTGGCGGCCAACACCAACGCGCCCGCCGCCTCGCGGCCTTGGCCGCTGATCGGCCTGGGCGGCGGCCTGACGCTGCTGCTGTGCGCGATCGAGTGGACGTTCGGCCGGGGCGTTGCGCACGGCGTCGACGTCCTGGGTCCGTTCGGCACGATCGGCCTGCTGCTGGGCGCGGCGGCGCTGATCAGCGGCTTGGCCCGGCTGGAGGCGACCTGGACCGTGCCGGCGCCCGGCTTCTGGAAGGCGGCCGGCGGCTCGTCCTACGTGCTCTATCTGATCCATCAGCCGCTGGCCTCCCTGGCCCTGCGCCTTCTGAAGCGCCTGCCCCTGTCGCCGGAGGTCATGTTCGCGGTCCTGGCGGTCTCGGCCGTGGCGACGGCCCTGGTCATCCACCTGACCGTCGAGAAGTGGCTGCTCAAGCGCCTGTCCGCCCTCGGCCGCCACCCCAAGGCCGTGATGAAGGACGCGCCGCCGGCCGTGGCGCCGCCCCCGAACGCCGGCTTCGCCTTGACGACCCCGCAGCCGCCCGGGCAAAGCCAGGGATAGGCCCGCTGTTTCCGTCCCTTCCCCGCCGAAGACACGCCCCGCCTAGAGCACGGACGCCCCAGTGAAAACAACACGAGTCGCGATCGTCATCCCCGAAGGTCTTTCGGGCCGCGGCGGGATCGTGCGCGTGACGGCGTACCTGACGCGTCACATCCAGGCGCACATTCCCGATATCGAGACGCACGTCTATCGCTCGCGATACAGCGACAACGCCTTGCTCAAGCACCTGACCGCCCCGTTCGCCCTTGCGGCCTTCGCGGTGAAATGCGCGACCGGACGCATCGACGTCGCGCATCTCAACGTCGCGCCGCGCGGATCGACCCTGCGCAAGCGGTTGTACCAGGCCGTGGCCAAGGCCCTGGGCCTGCGGACGGTCCTGCACCTGCACGGCAGCGGCTACGACCAGTACTACGCGGACCTGCCGGCCGGGCGCCAGGCCGGCGTGCGGGCCTTCTTCGCGCGGGCCGACGCGGTCGTCGCCCTGGGCGACCACTGGAAGCGGTTCATGCTGACCGACCTGCGGCTGGCGCCGGCCAGGGTGGTCGAGATTCCCAACGGCGTGCCGGCCGCCCTTCCCATCGCGCGCGCCCCGAACGCCACCCCGGCGATCGCCTTCCTGGGAGAGGTGGGCCATCGCAAGGGCGTGGACGTCCTGATCGACGCCCTCGCCCGGCTCAAGGCCGAAGGCCTGGCGTTCACCGCCACGATCGGCGGCAACGGCGACCTGGAGACGGCGCGCGCCCAGGCCGCGCGAGCCGGTGTGATGGATCGGATCGTCTTCCTGGGCTGGGTGGACGAGGCGGGCGCCGACAAGGTGCTGCGGGCGGCCGACCTGCTGGTCCTGCCCTCTCGCGCCGAGAACCAGCCGGTGGCGATCCTGGAAGCGATGGCGCGCGGGCTTCCTGTCGTCGCCACCCGGATCGGCGGCATTCCCCAGCAGGTTCTCGACGGCGAGACCGGCCTGCTGGTCGAGCCCGACGACGCGGCGCAGCTAGCCCAGGCCCTGGCGGCCCTGATCCTGTCGCCCGAGCGGCGCGCCGCCTACGGCCAGGCGGGACTGCGGCGGTTCGAGGCCCATTTCTCGGTGACCGCCTGCGCCGAGCGGTTCGCCGAACTCTATAGGTCGCTGTGACCGCATCCGCCGCCCGCGCCCGACTTCGTGCCAGGGGAGGCGTCGCGCCCAAGGCGCGGGCGGCCGCGCGCGATTTCCGCCCCGACCGCATCCCGCCCACGACGCATCGACGTTGCGAAGCTGTCCACGCCTTGTCTCGCGCCCGCCGAACGAAGACAACGGGCTCCGCATGATCCAGGAAGCCACGCTAGACACGTCCCGCTCGGCCGAGCCCGATAGCGCGCCGATCGCCTGGGCCGGCGCCTACAGGCCCGATATCGACGGCATGCGCGCGATCGCGGTGCTGGCGGTGGTGGTGTTCCATGCCGGCTTCTCCGGCGTGTTCGGCGGCTTCATCGGCGTGGACGTGTTCTTCGTCATCTCCGGATACCTGATCGGCGGCCAGGTCTTCCGCGAAGCCGTCGCCGGGGAGTTCCGGTTCTCACGGTTCTACGCCCGGCGGGTGCGGCGCATCCTGCCGGCCCTCTACGTGCTCCTGGCCGTGATGTTCGGCCTGGGCGCGCTGCTGCTGACGCCGCTCGAGCTGCGGGAACTGGGCAAGGAGGCCTTCGCCGCCATCTTCGGCGCCTCCAACCTGCTGTTCTACACCGCCGGCGGCTATTTCGACCCGGCCTCCGACCATCTGCCGCTGCTGATGAGCTGGTCGCTGGGCGTCGAGGAGCAGTTCTATATCGTCTTCCCGATCCTGGTGCTGCTGTGCCTCAAGATCAGGCCGCGGCTGTTCATGCCGGTCCTGGTCCTGGGAACCCTGGTCTCGTTCGCCGGCTCGATCGTGCTGACCCACCTGAATCCCAAGGCGGCGTTCTATCTCTTGCCGACCCGCGCCTGGGAGCTGGGCCTGGGCGCGATCCTGGCGCTGTCGGAACGCCGGTCGAGCGCCTGGACTCCGCCGCGCCCGGTCGCCGACGTCGCGGCCTTCACCGCGGTGGCGGCGCTGGCGGCCGCCATGGCGCTCTATCGGCCCGCCTACGCCTTCCCGGGCTGGTACGCCCTGATCCCGACGATCGCCGCGGCGATCCTGATCGCCACTCCCGACAGCCTGCTCAATCGCAAGGTCCTGTCCTGGAGCCCCTTCGTCTTCATCGGCAAGATCTCCTATTCCTGGTACCTGTGGCACTGGCCGCTGTTCTTCCTGAACCGCATCCTGGCGCCGGACGGCAAGGGTCTGCCGCCCGCCGCCCTGCTGATCCTGTCCGTGATCCCGGCCGCGGCCTCTTGGCGATGGGTGGAACAACCCTTCCGCCGCCGCGTCCTCGGAGAGACCGCGGTCCTGGCGCGCTACGGCGTCGTCGCCGCGCTGATCGCCCTTCCCGCCCTGTTCTTCTTCCTGGCCGACGGCTGGCCCGGCCGGTTCTCGCCGGCCGTGCGACAGATGTCCCGGACCGTCAGCGAGGCCCGGACCGACCCGTGTCTGGCGCCCTACGGGGCGGTGTCGCCGCAGAATCCGGCGGCCTGCCTGCCGACTTCAGCGGCCCCTCGCGTCCTGGTGCTGGGCGACAGCCACGGCAGCGCGATCGCGCCGGGCTTCAAGGCGCTGGCGGCGCGCGAGGGCTTCGGCTTCGGCCAGATCACCAAGTCCTCGTGCCCGCCCCTATGGGGTTTCGCCCGCGAAATCCCCGGCCGTGTGGGTCATCTGGCGCAATGTCAGGCCTTCCAGCGCGAGGCCTTCGCCTATGTCGAGCGCCACCCCGAGATCGAGGTCGTCGTGCTGGCCAGCTATTGGCCCTCGGACATGATCCTGACCGACGGCAAGGGCGCGGACGTTCCGCTGGCCGACGCCCTGGACGACACCGTGGCCCGCCTGACAGCGGCCAGACGCCGCGTGATTCTGGTCGACGACGTGCCGACCTTCCGGTTCGATCCCTACGGCCGCATCGTCGGCGACCTGATCCCCGCAAGAGCGATGGCGCAGCGCTGGTTCTCGCGCACGCCCGGCGTCTTCGCCGCTCGCGGCGACGAGATCTTCGACGACCCCGCCACGGCCGTTCTGCGCTCGACGGCGAAGGCCCATCCGGCCGCGACCTTCTTCGACACCAAGGCCCGGCTGTGCGGCGCGGAAGGCTGCCGCTACGGCGCGCCCGGCGCGCTCTATTATTTCGATTTCCAGCACCTGACCGCGACCGGCGCCGGTGTGGCGACGGGCGATTTCACCTTGCGGCCCCCGGCCGCCTCGGCCGGAAATCCCACGTCTGGAACGGATTGACGCGTTGATCGCTCGGCGGCGCACACAAATCGAACTGCGCGGCGGCCCCGGCGACGTGAAAGCTCCCTGATGTTGCCTGATTTGGCGGGCACTGATACCAGTCCCGCGCGACCGAAAGTGACCGCCGCCCTGTCCTTCACCAACGCCAGCAAAGCCGATTTCGTGCAACCGACCGCCATTCCCAAGCCATGGCTGGCCAGGCTGACGACCACGGTCGCGCTGATGCTGTTCCTGGTCGCGTTCGTGGCGCACCAAGGCCGGATCAGCTTCTATGCGGGTCCCAACGGCCGCACGATCGCCCTGGGCCTTGAGTTGTTGGCCCTGGCCCTGGCCTCCGGCATCTGCATCGTCTACCGCCAGTACGGCATCGTCCTGTGGAGCGTGATCGCGACCATCTACGCGGTGTCGCAGGTCTACTGGTTCTCGGCCGCCTGGGGGGGCGACGCCAATCTCAACGCCATATCGGTCTATATCGGGCTCTTCTCCTCGGTCGTCTTCGTCGCGGCCCTGGTCAACCTCGAGCGCAAGACCCTGATCAACGCCCTGTTCGCGGTGGCCCTGGTCTACGCGCTCTTCTATTTGGCGCTGAGCCTCGGCGTCGGGGGCCTGAAGGCGCCGACGGATCCGGGCGCGGAGAAGCTGTTCATCGCCGCCGACCTGCGGCTGGGCCGCCCGTCGCGCTTCGCGATGATGTCGTCCCTGATGGTGTTCGGCCTGTGCCTGTCGTTCACCCGGGCCTTCGTCGGCAAGAAGTGGATCTATCTGCTGACCTTCGGCCTGTTCGCGGCCGGCATCTGGCTGTCCTACTTCCGCGCCGTCACGGCGGTCACGATCTTCGCGCTGGTCACCTATGTCGTGCTGCGGAACACCAAGCGGGTCGGCGTTCTCTGCTTCCTGGCCTTCTTCGTCGTTTCCCTGGTGCTGATCATCGGCCTGAACGACCAGGCGTTCCGGCCCTACGACCTGTTTGGCAACAACGATTCGTCGGCCACCATCCGCTCGCTGTCCTACGAGGCCACCAAATACTTCGTGCGGGACTACTGGCTGTTCGGCGTCGGCCTGGCCAGCAGCCGCGACGACACCATCTACCTGATGGCGACGACCACCTTCTTCTTTTCGGATATCGGCGCCGTCGGCGTTTTCTACACCGGCGGCGTCGTCGGGCTGATCATCTTCATGATCATCAGCGCCATCAGCGCCTTTTCCGGCTTCTTCCTGCAGGCCATCGGCTTCGAGCGCGCGGATGCGGACGGCCTGGCCCTGACTGGTTGCGCCTGCACCTTCCTGGGCGTCATCGCCCCGGATCTGTGGTCGGGGTCGTCGACCGTGCTGTCGGCGATCTTCATCGCCGCCTACTACGTCTATCTGAGGAACCGCTCCACGCCCGGCGCGCCATTCCGCCCCTGGCTAGGGGATGGAGTCCGGTACCCGTCCTTCGCCCCGCGCGGGGGCGCCCCAGAGTTCCAGGAAGCGCCCCCTCAGGCGCAGGAAGGGCTGCTCGACCAGAACGTAGGACAGGTGCGCGGCCACGAGTGAGGCCACGACGGTCAAGACGTCGGTCAGCCGCGAGCGCACGCCCGCGAACGAAAAGATCATCAGGATCGGATAGTGCCACAGGTAGAGGCTGTAGGACCTCTTGCCGATCCAGAGCGCGAGCGGCGACTTCAGCCACGTGACGAACGGCGCGCGGTCGTCCACCGCCAGGGCGACCAGCCAGGCGGCGCAGAGCGCCACCAGGGTGAAGCCCCCATATCCGAGCGGCGGCGCCGACCAAGGCGTCGAGACCGCGACCACCATCAGACCCAGCACCGGAACAGGCCAGAGCTTGAGCAAGATGGCCGGAAGCCGTCGCATGCCCGACAGGGCCAAGGCCGCGCCCAGCAGCAAGCCGTCGGCGCGCGTGTCCGTCCCGTTGTAGAGGCGCTCGGCGCTGGCGCCGTTCCAGGCCAGGAAGCCGCGCCAGGCCGCCAAAGCCAACATCGCCCCGACCAGCACCATCGCGTATCGCCTGCGGTCCAGGCGTCCGGCCGTGGCGTTCAGCAGCAGCGGCCAGATCAGGTAGAACTGTTCCTCCACGCTCAGCGACCAGGCGTGGCCCATGAAGCCTCCCCCGGTCCAGCCGGCCGCCCGGGCCCAGTTCATGATGCTGGCCAATGCGTAGAGCACGTTGCGCAGCTCGCCCCAGAGGTCCAGCCTCCGGGCCACCAGGGACCCCGCCAGGAGCGCCGCCACGACGAAGAGCGACACGCCCAGCAGGGCCGGCATGATCCGCAGGAAGCGTCGGGCGTAGAAGTCGCGCAGCGACGCGCGCCCGTCGCGATCGATCTCCTCGACCAGCAGGCCGGTGATCAGGAAACCGCTGATGACGAAGAAGATGTCGACGCCGATATGGCCGCCGACCAGAATCCGCGGCCCGAAGCAATGGTCGATCAGGACAGCCGACACCGCCACGGCGCGGAGCCCGTCGATCTGCGGCAGATAGCGTCCCATTCGGACTCCGAGGTCACGGAAGAGGCTCCTGACTATCGCGCCCGGGACCTGTTGAAAAGCGACGCCGCCCTGCTGGAGGCCGTGACGGCGATCCCGCCGTCCGAATGCACGCTCCAGAGGCCGGTCGCCCACGCTCACGCCGGTCGAGACCGGCCGACATTGGCGGAACGCCCGACGCGCGATAAGGCTCTGGCGGCGGTCAAGCCCGGCTCGGCCGGCGCGCCATCCTATTCGAGCATCGGGAGCTGTCACCCTTGAAGCGGATCGTCGTCTATACGCGCGCCTGGCGCTCGGGGACCGGCCTCTACGCCCAGGGCCTGGTGGAAGGCCTGGCCGCCGCGGGAAGCGATGTCCTGTTCATCGCGCCAGCCGGCTACCCGGAAGACCGCACCGCGCGGCTTGGCAACGTCCGCCGCGTCCGCCCGGTCCGGGAACTCGTTGGCGGCGGCTCGCGCCTGCACCGGGCGTTCCTTTCGCTCGCGCGGGTGGCGGGCGGTCTGGGCGCGTTGCTGGCGGCGCGCTTCACCAGCGATCGGTTCATCGTCAGCATTCCCGACCCGTTCGTCTTCGCGATCTGGCCGCTGATGCTGTTGCGGCTGACCGGCGCCAAGGTCGTCTTCGTCTGCCACGATCCCGAGCCCCACTCCTGGAGCCTGCCCCCGCGCTGGCGGTGGCTGGAGCGCGCGGGCTATCGGCTGATCTACGGTTGCGCCTCCGTGATCGCCGTGCTGTCCGAAGCCGGCCGCGCCCCGCTGATCCAGCTGTTCGGCGTGCCCGCCGGCAAGATCGTGGTGGCGCCGCACGGGGCCTTCAATGTCCCCGCCGCCGGACCGGTCCCAGGCTCCAACACCCTGCTGGCCTTCGGCACGATCCGCCGGAACAAGCAGGTGGCCCTGGCGATGGAGGCCGTCATCGCCGCCCGCGACGCCGGCTGCCCCGTCCGCATGATCGTCGCCGGCGCCAAGGATCCCAACGACCCCGCCTATCTCGACGAATGCCAGGCGATCGCCGCGCGCTGCCCCGACGGCCTGACCCTGGAGACGGGCTTCATCACGGACGAGCGCGTCAACGAACTGCTCACGGCCTGCGACGCGCTGCTGATGCCCTACACCGACTTCAACTCCCAGAGCGGCGTGGCCGTGCTGGCGGGCATGGCGGGGCGGCCGGTCATCGCCGCCCCGGCGGGCGGCATCGCCGATCTGATCGCCGCCGGCCTGGCGGCGGTCGAGATCCCTCAGCCCGTCGAACTCGACGGCGTCACCGAGTCCATCCTGGCCTTCTACGCCAAGCCTGCGGCGGAGTGGTCGGATCGCGCGGCCCGCGGCCGCGTCCTGCTGAACCAGACCCTGGCCTGGCCCCGGATCGGGCGGCAACTGGCCGGGTTGTTCGACTAAGGCCTCCGCGGAAAAGTGGAGACCGGGAGCAGGTCGCTCAGGGCCTGCTGATGAAATCGCGCAACCGGTCCGTAAAGCTGGCCGGCGCATGAGGCGGCAACCTCGCCGAGCCCGTCAATTCGGCCAAACGCGTCAGATGCTCGACCAGGCCGAGCTCGTCGGAGGCGACGTAGATGCCGGGAACGGCCTTGAAGCGCTCGGCCGTCGCCAGCTGATGGCCGTTGCGATGCTCGCCGCGCGAATGATCGCGGGGCATGATGATGATCGGTTTTCCGTATTCCAGCGCCGTCAGGATCGAGCCCATGCCCGCATGGCTGATCATGATCGTGGCGTTCAGCTGGAGCTCCCGGAACGCCTCGGGGGCGAGGAACGGGAAGGCCTTCAGCGAGCGCGGCGCGTAGGTCGAGGGGCCGATCTGGGCGACCACGTCCGACCGTCCGGTCGCGATCGCCCAGTCGTCGACCGTGCGCACCAGCCTGTCGAACGGAAGTTGGGTGCCTACGGACAGCAGTATCAAATGACCGATCCGAAACATTGCACGTCCGGATAGGCGTCCGTGAGGTGAGGCCACTGGGTCAGGCACAGATCCACGTGCTTGCGCACAAGGCGGCCGGACAGGGAGAGCTTCTCGGAATTGGCGATACTGTCGATCCAGACGGTGCGAGCGCCCAGCAGCTTGCCAAGCCGCACGGCGAAGACCCCCGGGGCGGCTCCCGTGGTCACGATGGTGGACGGGCGGAACTTCAGCACGATGAACAGCAGTTGCGCGAACATGATCAGCAACGCCAGAGGATCCGTCTGGGACCCGTCCCGCACCACGGCGACCGGCCGCCAGCCGCAAGGCGCGCGCGCGCCTTTCAGCGTGGTGACATACTGTGCGTCGAAACCCTCGAAGGCCGCGGCCAGCCGCGAGAGCTGGACCCAATGCCCTCCGGCCGACGCCACAAGGAGAAGTCTGGGCGCCGTCATGGTCGCGGGGGCCTTGTCGGGCATGACTGGCCCAACCCCAATGCTGCCTCCGCACCCAGCGGACGGTCGATCATGGCCTCATCATTCCCCAAAAGTGTTCTGCGGATCGGACGCCAAGCCTTCCTGCCGGTGAATATAAGCAAGCCTCGATCTTAAGAAATGTCATTGAAACATTTTGGCTCAAAATTGAGGCCGAGCACGCTTCACAACCCCAAAAAATAGCACTCCCCACCATCCCCGAACGTGTAAGACCCCGGTTTACACACTGAAGGTTGCCCAAATCGCCATCCCGACCCCTTGAAGCCGAGATAAACACGACCGAACACGTCCTTGTCTGCATCCATGGCGACGACTTCATCCAGGGCGCCGACGGGAAACTCGCCGATCCGCACCCAGTTCACCGCATTGTCTATCGATCGCCACACCCCGTAGCGACCGTCAATCCGCCCCGTGAGATAAATGGCCGGATAGTCCTGTTCGGGCGCGGCCTTGCCGAAGGCGATGTCATGCACCGCCTGCACCCGACGCAATACGGTCCAAGTGCGGCCGCCGTCGACGGACCGCCGAAGGGCCCGATCGCCCGGGTCTGAGACGCCCGATGTGAAGAACAGATGGCCCGCCTGGCCGGGAACGACCCGGAGCTTGGCGCTGTAGCGGCTGCCAGGCGCGATCTCGCCCTTGTAGACCCTCGACCAGTCCGCGCCGCCGTCACGCGTGACCCACAGGCCGGCGAGCCCCGGATTCAGGCCGTCGCCGCTGTGGACCAGGTAGAAGGTCCTGGCCAGCACCTTGTCGGCGGCCAGGGTCTTGCGGTGGAAATAGTAGTCGGCGTGTGAGCCGGTGCTGGGCAGCCGCTCGCCGGGCAGAACCACGCGCCGCCAGGTCCGCCCCATGTCGGTCGTGTAGAAGGGCGACCGGTTGTGGGTGGGCGCCCAGACGATGTTGCGCGCATCGTCGGCCGCGACCGCGATCGCCCCGAACGCCATGCGCCAAGGGTCGGACAGCGCCGTTCCGGGCGGTTGCGGCAAGGTCGCGAACTTCGACCAGGTCCGGCCGCCGTCCTCGCTGTAGCCCGCGAGCACCGCGTCGCCGTCCCCGGAGCAACAATCGGTGCGGGTGTCCGAGGCGTTGGTGACAAAGAAGCCGGGCTGGGCCGGCGTCCAATCCAATTGCTGCGCGGCGATCAGCACCCGCTCCTTGGGACCATAGCCGGTCGAGAAGCGCTCGAGATCGTCGCGTCGATGAATGCCGAAATCCCAAGCCGCGAACAGCGGCAGCTGGCCCGGCGCAGCGCTGACGTCGTTGGCGACCAGCTCCTCGATGCCTCGGACCTGACTTTCCCAGGTGATGTTTCCGAGGGGCCAGGCGATGTCGCCGAAATAGACGCCCGTGCCGGCGGCGTTCCAGAGCCGGCCGGGGACGACGGGGTCGAACACCACCTGGCCGGTGGCGAAGAAACCCTGGTCGGCGACATGAAGCCAGGGCGGCTCGCCCTTTCCGACCCGCGCATTGGTGAGCACGCGAGACCACCGCCGGCCGCCGTCGTCGCTGCGGATCGCGTGACCGCCCTCGTCGAAGACATAGATCGATCCGTCCACCGGATTGACGGCGACGCTGCCGAACGACGCCGGGGTCACGCCGGCCGCCCGCGTCAGGTCCTCCCAGGCTCCTCCCGAGAACTTCCAGATCTTCTTCTGATCGTGATCGACGCCGTAGAACGCCCCGTCGAGACCGAAGGCGCCGTGGCGAAGGGAGGTCGGTTGGGGATCCCAAGGCGAGACCAGGGGCGCGAAGCTTCGGCCGCCGTCGAGCGACCGCGCGACCCCGTCGCCGGCCGACATGGCCCAGATCTGCGCGCCGTCCGGCGCGAACCACAAAACCAGCCCAGGCCTGGGCTGCAGCGCGGCGCGTCCCGGGCCGAGCCCGCCCGGCGCCGTCGCGATCCTGGTCCAGTCCCGGCCGCCGTTTCCCGATCGCCACAATCCGTCGGTCGGCGTGCCCAGCAGCACGAGGTCGGGGTCGCGGGGCGAGACGGCCATGAACGGGCCGTAGTGGCGAAAGGGACTGTTGGCGTCGAAGGTCACCGGCGGAAGGTTGGTCCGGACGAAGCTGCGCCCACGATCGCTCGACCGATAGACCCCGCCGCGGATGGCCATGTAGATCCGATCCGGATCGGAGGGCGCGACCGCGATTTCGTAGACGCCCTCGTTCAGCGTCATCGGCCTGTGATCCTCCGATGGCATGCTCGCCGTCGTGACCAGTTGAAGCCAACGGTTCGCCTCGGGCAGCCAGAGATAGGCGCCGTAGACGTCGGTTCTGACAGTCCGGGTCAAACCCCTTGCGTCGGCGCTATACCCCGTGATGAAGCCTCCCCCTCCGATCGCCACGGGACGCCACGCATAGGCCTGGGCCGTCGCCTCGGCCATGGGCGGCGCGATAAGCCTCGCCGGAACGTCGCCGGAACCCGCCGACTGGTCCGCGGCCAACGCCAGAAGAGCGAGAACGAGCGCCGAGAGCATTATGAAACTCCTGAACACACACCCCCCTGAACGTCCAAGCGGACCCTGGTCGGGACTGTACATCAGCCCACCTCCTACAGGCTTTCCGCAGTCGTTGGTCAACGGAGCTCCGCGGCAAGCTTCGCCGTTACAGAACGTACACGGCGCCCAGCACATAGGCGCTTTTTCATTTCGGGGGTGCGGGCGCCAGAATCCTGACGCGCTTGTTGTCCAAACTTGGTTGACTTCAATTTACCCCTTCGCTTGCGTTCCGGGGGTGTGCTAGTGGAGCCCGGTTTGGCGCTCGCCATACGATGAGACGGAAAAACAGAGAAACGCTTTTGAAAGGTGGGTTGTGAACTATGCATCCACTATCAGGAAGCGGCTCACGCCTTCACTGCGTATTTGTTCATATTGACTAAGCGCAGCCCTTTAGAAACGGATCTGGCGAAGATTAATGGAAAACAGTGTTGATACGCAGCCGCTGACGAACCGCGCCCGCGGGTCTTCTGGCGAGACCATCGATGTTGAACGCCTGATCGCCGCATTTCGGCGTCGCATGTGGCTGTTCCTGGGCGTCGCCGGCCTGATCGCCGCCGCCCTGATGTTCGTGATGCTTCGGCAGACACCGATGTACACGGCGACCGCCAATGTCATGATCAACACGCGTACTGAGAAAGTCGTCGACTCCCAGGCCGTCCTGTCCGGCCTGACGGCGGACACCGGCACGGTCGACACTGAAGTCGAGATTCTCAAGTCGCCGCAGTTGGCCGCGAGCGTCGTCGAGGCCCTCAAGCTCGACCGGGATCCGGAATACAACGCCGCGCTCCAGTCGCCGGGCCTGATCGGCAGCATCCTGGGCGGCAAGAAGGCCGCGCCCGTCGCGCCCGGCTCGGCCGAGGCCGAGAAGCAGGCCGTCATCGCCGCGGTCGGCAAGCAGCTGACGGTTCGTCGCGTGGGCTTGACCTACTCGATCACCATCAGCTTCCAGTCCACCTCGGCCATGAAGTCCGCCACGATCGCCAACGCGTTCGCCGACGCCTACATCCGGTCGCAACTGACCGCGAAGTTCGACGCCACTCGCCAGGCCAACAGCTTCCTGAACACCCGCCTGGACACCCTGCGCACCCAGCTGCAGGAAGCCGATGCGGCCGTCTCCAACTACCGTGTCGCCAACAACCTGCTCAGCTCGGAAGGCACCACGCTCACCGAGCAGGAGATCTCGGCCTATAACCAGCAGCTGGCCCAGGCCCGCGCCCAGCAAGCCGAGGACGAGGCCCGCCTGCGCACCGCCCGCGCCCAGTTGGCCGCCGGCTCCAACGGCGACGACGTCGGCGAGGCCCTGAGCTCCCAGGTCGTGCAGAACCTGCGCGCCCAACGCGCGGTGGTCAGCGGCCGCGTGGCCGAGATGTCCGGCCGTTACGGCGAGCGCCACCCCGACATGGTCCGGGCCCAGCGCGAACTGGCCGATATCGACCAGCAGATCCAGGCCGAAATCCGCCGTATCGTCTCCAACCTCGAAGCCCGCGTTCGCGTCTCGCAGCAGCGCACCGCCTCCGTGGAATCGAGCCTTGGCGGCGCGCGCGGCACCCTGGCCGCCAACAGCGCGGCCTCGGTCCACCTGAAAGAACTCGAAGGCAACGCCGAAGCCGCCCGCAACGTCTATCAGAGCTTCCTGGACCGCTATAAGCAGACCGGCGCTCAGGAAGGCGTCGAGCAGGCCGACGCCCGCGTCGTGTCCCACGCCGTTCCGCCGACCCACCAGAGCTCGCCCAACGTGATGCTGGCCCTGGCGCTGAGCGTCATCGTCGGCGCCGGCGCCGGCCTGGCGGCGATCGTCATCGCCGAGATCATGGACGCCGGTCTGGCGACCTCGGACGATGTCGAGCGCAAGATCGGCCTCGCCAGCGTCGCCTCGATCCCCCTGATGTCGTCGGTCGCCGAAGCGAACGAGCGCGGCATCCAGCCGATCGACTACGTGCTTCGCAAACCGCTCTCCGGTTTCGCCGAGGCCTTCCGCTCGCTGCGCACCTCGATCCTCTACGCGGTGCCCGGCCAGCAAGGTAAGATCGTGGTCCTGACCTCGGCCCTGCCGGGCGAAGGCAAGACCACCACCTCGATCTGCCTGGCGCGCGTCGCCGCCCAGGCCGGCAGCAAGGTG
>Ga0065165_1000518_pt1 | contig 59187 bp, 54 predicted proteins | sample AraplaMF_Cvi_mMF_FD_63813 | JGI IMG/M metagenome (GOLD analysis project Ga0065165, IMG submission 63813) | Arabidopsis root microbial communities from the University of North Carolina, USA - plate scrape MF_Cvi_mMF (version 2) (version 3) | ecosystem: Host-associated > Plants > Roots >...
CAGGTCGAAGATCGGGCGCTCGCCGCGATACAGCTCCAGCTTCGCGGTGGCGGCCGGCATGTAGGTCTCGCCGAACTGGCGCACCACGTCGTACTGGAGCTTGGCGTCGATCCGGATCGAGTTGGTCCGCTCGCTGGCCAGGTCGCGCAGCACCCGCTCGACCAGGCTCAGGTCCTGGAACAGCAGGCTGCCCGGGGGCAGCCGCAGGGACTTGTCCCGGATCGAGTTCCAGGTCTTGCGCAGATAGGCGATATCGGCGCCGAGTTCCTCGTCGCTCGCCTCCTCGGCGTTGGTCCGCAGGATGAAGCCGCCGGTGTTGCCGTCGGACACGCCGGCCGAGACCAGCGTCTGCATGCGCGTGCGCAGCGCGTCGCGGGCCTCGGGCGAACCGATCTTCTGCGAGATGCCGATGTGGTTGTCCTGCGGCAGGTGCACCAGCAGCCGGCCGGCGATCGAGATCTGCGTCGACAGGCGCGCGCCCTTGGTGCCGATCGGGTCCTTGATGACCTGCACGGTCAAGGCCTGGCCCTCGTAGACCTGGCGTTCGATCGGCACGGCCTGGCCGTTGTCGCCGTGCGGACCGTGGTGAGAGCGGGGATTGACCCCGTTCAGGTGCAGGTCCGCCACGTGCAGGAAGGCCGCCCGCTCCAGGCCGATGTCGATGAAGGCGGACTGCATGCCGGGCAGCACCCGGGCCACCTTGCCGAGGTACACGTTGCCGACGAGGCCGCGTTCCAGCGTGCGCTCGATGTGCAGTTCCTGCACCGACCCGTTTTCGACCACGGCCACCCGCGTCTCCTGCGGGGTCCAATTGATCAGGATGTCTTCCATGTTCTTGTGCTCCAGCGCTCTCGTCAGCCTCGGGGCTGGCGGCAACGCTCGAGTCGGCGGCCGGAAGGCAGGCGGTGCCGGTCCTGGTCGCTGTTCGGGACCCGCCGCCGCTCCGGCGTCAGACGACGACCCCGGCCTCCCGCAGCAGCTGTGCCGTCTCGAACAGCGGCAGGCCCATGATGCCCGAATAACTGCCGGCGATGTGTTCGATCCAGGCGGCCGCCTGACTTTGTATCGCATAGGCGCCGGCCTTGCCCATGGGTTCTCCCGAGGCGACATAGGCGCGCAGCCGGTCGGCGCCGATCTCCGCGAAACGCACCTGCGACACGTTGACGGCGCTCAGCACCCGACCGTCCGGCGTGCCGACCGCCACCGCGGTCAGCACGCGGTGCTCGCGGCCGGACAGGTCGGCCAGCATCGCCCGCGCGTGGTCGGCGTCGTCCGGCTTGCCGAGGATGCGATCGCCCAGGGCCACCGTCGTGTCCGAGCACAGCACCGGCGCCGGCGGCAGGCCCCGGCGCGCGCGCCGCTCCAAGGCCGCCTGCAGCTTGGCGGCCGTGACGCGACGGACGTAGTCGTCCGGCGTCTCGCCGTCGATCAACGCCTCGAGCGCTTCCGCGTCCTCATCGGCGCCGGGCAGGAGCAGCTCGTGGCGGACGCCGACCTGCTCCAGCAGTTGCCGGCGGCGCGGGCTCTGGGAGGCCAGGTAGACGAAGTGGAAGCAGGGCGCGGCGCTCATCTCATTCACGATGGTAGGGATGGCCTTCCATGACGGACCAGGCCCGGTAGAGGCCTTCGGCCAGCAGCACGCGGACGAAGGCGTGCGGCAGCGTCAGGTCGGACAGGCGCAGCTTCTCGTCGGCGCGCGACTTGATGCTGTCGTCGAGCCCGTCGGGGCCGCCGATGAAGATCGCGACGTCGCGGCCGTCGCCGCGCCAGTGCTCGAGCCGCTGCGCGAGCTGCCTGGAGGTGACGCGTTCGCCGCGTTCGTCGAGCACCACGCGCCGCGCGCCCTTGGGGCAGGCGGCGTCCAGCCGCCCGGCCTCGGCGGCCATCAACTGCTCGGTCGACTTGCCGGTGGTGCGCGGCTCGGCCTTCACCGCCTTGAGCTCCAGCCGCATCTCGGGCGGGAAGCGCTTGGCGAAATCCTCATAGGCCTCGTCGGCCCAGGCCGGCATCTTCTGGCCGACCGCGCACAGCACCAGACGCACGGGGTCAGGCCTTGGCCTTGGACTTCGTGCCGGTCTTCACCGTCGTCTTCTTGGCGGCCGGCTTCGACGCCGCCTTGACCGCCGGCTTGGCGGCCTTCTTCGCCGCCGGCTTGGCCGCGGCCGTCACCTTCGGCGAGGCCTTCTTCACCGCCGGCTTCTTGCTGCCGACCTTCACCGTCTCGACCGGCGCCTTCGTGGCGGCGGGCTTGCGGGCGGCCTTGGCGGCCGGCTTGGCGGCGGCGGCGGTCGCCTTCTTCGCGGCGGGCTTGGCGGCCTTCGGCGCGGCGGCCTTGGAGGCGGCCGTCTTGGTCGCCGCCGGCTTGGCGGACTTCGCGGCGGCGGACTTGGTGCCGGTCGCGCGCGACGGCGCCTTCTTCGACGCGGTGGCGACGGCTTCGCCGTCGGCCGGCTTGGCCTTGGCCGACTTCTTCGCCGCGGACTTCTTCGCCTTGGGCGCCTCGTCCTCGTCGTCCATCGGCTCGGAGGCCTTCACCAGCTTGGTACCGCCGTTGCCCAGCTTGAGCTTGACCGGCTTGCCGCCCCAGATCTCTTCCAGGTGGTAGTACTGGCGGATCGCCGGCTGCATCAGGTGGACCACGGCCGCGCCGCAGTCGACGATGATCCATTCGCCGTTGTCCTCGCCCTCGGTGCGCATGACCTGCATGCCGCGCTTCTTGACCGTCTCGCGCACGCTGGACGCCAGCGCCTTGGTCTGCCGGTTGCTGGTGCCCGAGGCGATGATCACGCGTTCGAACAGCGGCGACAGGCGCTCGGTGTCGAAGACCAGGATGTCCTGGGCCTTCACATCCTCCAGACCATCGACGATGGCACGTTCCAGTTTCTTGATGTCCATTCAGTTCTCACTGTAGAGACGGTGCCGGGCAATATAACCCGCCACCTCGTCGCCCACCACGGGCCCCACGTCAGCGCCCTCGGCCGCCAGCCGGCGCGCCTCGGTGGATGACCATTGCAGCGCCGGCATGACCAGCCGGACCAGCCGGTGCGGCCGCTCCAGCAGCGCCGCCGGCGCCCGTACCTCGTCCTGCGCGCGGGCGGCGACCGCCAGCCCCATGCGCCCGACCAGTTCCTCCCAGCCGTTCCAGCTCGTGAAGCCGGCCAACTGGTCCTGTCCGAGGACCAGCCAGAGCGCATCGTCCGGGCGCTCGAGCTGGTACTCGCGCACCGAGTCGAGCGTGTAGCTCGGCCCGGCGCGTGTCATCTCGCGATCGTCGAGGACGAAGCGTCGGTCGCCGCCCTCGCCCGCGATCGTCAACCGGACCATCTCGGCCCGGTCCGCGGCGCTCGCCATCCGGCGGCCCGACTTCTGCCACGGCTGCCCGGCGACGACCCAGCGCACCTCGTCCAGCGCCAGCTGGTCGAGCGCCGCATGTGCCAGCGCCAGATGCGCGCGGTGCACCGGATCGAACGACCCGCCGAACCATCCGACCTGTCGCGCGCGGTTCGAATGGCTGCTGCTCACTCGGGACCTTTCAGAACCACAGGTGCGTCGGCACCTCGTCCGCCCAGTCGCGGGGGCGCAGGAAGTCGGTGTAGAGCTTCGCCTCGGGCGAGCCCTCCTCCGGCTGCCAGTCGTAGCGCCAGCGCGCGACCGGCGGCATCGACATCAGGATGGATTCGGTGCGCCCGCCCGACTGCAGCCCGAACAGCGTGCCGCGGTCGAAGACCAGGTTGAACTCGACGTAGCGGCCGCGCCGGTATTCCTGGAAGTCGCGCTCGCGTTCGCCGTAGGCCAGGCCGTGGCGGCGGTCGACGATCGGCTCGTAGGCCGGCAGGAACGCGTCACCGACGGATTGGACCATGCCGAAGGCGTTCTCGACGCCGCCCTCGGCGAAATCGTCGAAGAAGATGCCGCCGACGCCGCGCGGCTCGTTGCGGTGCTTCAGGTGGAAGTACTCGTCGCACCACTGCTTGAAGCGCGGATAGAGCGCCGGCCCGTGCGGCTCCAGCGCCGCGCGGCAGGTGCGGTGGAAGTGCTGCGCGTCGCGCTCGAAGCCGTAGTACGGCGTCAGGTCCATGCCGCCGCCGAACCACACGACCGGTTCCCGGTCGGGCGGGAGCGCCGCGAACATGCGCACGTTCATGTGGACCGTCGGCACGAAGGGGTTGTGCGGGTGCATCACCAGCGACACGCCCATCGCCTCGAACGGCGCGCCGGCGAGCTCGGGCCGGTGGGCCGTCGCCGACGGGGGCAACACCCGGCCCCGCACATGCGAGAAGTTCACGCCGCCGCGCTCGAACACGGCGCCGTTCTCGATCAGGCGGACCAGGCCGTCGCCCTCGAGGCGGCCGCCGGGCTCGCGCTGCCAGGCGTCGGTGATGAATTCCTGACCGTCCAGACGCTCCAGCGTCGTGACGATCCGCTGCTGCAGACCGAGCAGGTAATCGCGGACCAACTGCGTATTCATCGGGGATCTCCGTCCTGGGCGGCTTCGAGAGCGGATTGGGGTTGGAATCGCGACCCGCCGGACAGGCGCGGCACGGCGCGCGCGACGGCGCTGCCGGACGGCTTCGGCGTCAGCGCGCCGGTCCAGCGGCGGGGGGCGGAAGGGGCCACGTCAGCTCAGCGGTCGATTCAGCGCTTGATCGCGCGGTAGCCGATGTCCTGGCGGTACTGCTTGCCGTCGAACTGGATGGACTGCGCGGTCTGGTAGGCCAGTTGCTGCGCATGGCGGACCGCCTCGCCCAGCGCGGTCACGCACAGCACACGGCCGCCGCTGGTCTGCAGCTGGCCGTCGGCCGACATCGTCGTGCCGGCGTGGAAGACCATCGCGTCCTCGCGATCCTCCGGCAGGCCGCTGATGATGTCGCCCTTGCGCGGCGACAGCGGATAGCCGCCGGCGGCCATCACGACGCCCAGCGCGGCGCGGCGGTCCCACTGCAGCTCGACCTGGTCGAGCGTGCCGTCGGTGGCGTGCATCAGCACCTCGAACAGGTCGCTCTTCAGACGCATCATGATCGGCTGCGTCTCGGGATCGCCCATGCGGGTGTTGAACTCGACCGTGCGCGGCTGGCCCTGCGCGTCGATCATCAGGCCGGCGTACAGGAAGCCGGTGAACGGCGCGCCGTCGCGGGCCATGCCCTGGATCGTCGGCATGATGATCTCGTGCATCGCCTTGGCGTGCACGTTGGGCGTGACGACCGGCGCCGGCGAGTACGCGCCCATGCCGCCGGTGTTGGGGCCCTGGTCGCCGTCGAGCAGGCGCTTGTGGTCCTGGCTGGTGGCCAGCGGCAGGACGTTCCTGCCGTCGCACAGCACGATGAAGCTGGCTTCCTCGCCTTCGAGGAACTGCTCGATGACCACGCGGGCGCCGCCCTCGTTGTGCACGACGCCGAGCTTGTTGTCCGCGAGGATCCAGTCGATCGCCTCATGGGCCTCGGCCGGCGTCATTGCCACGACCACGCCCTTGCCCGCCGCCAGGCCGTCGGCCTTGATGACGATGGGCGCGCCCTGCGCGTCGACATAGGCATGCGCCTGGGCCGCGTCGCTGAAGGTCTCGTAGGCGGCGGTGGGGATGCCGTGGCGCTTCATGAACTCCTTGGCGAAGGCCTTGGAGCTCTCCAGCTGCGCGGCGGCCTTGGTCGGGCCGAAGATGCGCAGGCCGCGGGCGCGGAACTCGTCGACGACGCCGGCGGCCAGGAAGGCCTCGGGTCCGACGACCGTCAACGCGATCTTCTGTTCGACGGCGAAGTCGGCCAGCGCCTTCACGTCCGTGATCGGGACGTTCTTCAGCAGCGGGTCGCGCGCGGTGCCGCCGTTGCCGGGGGCCACGAAGACCTGCGTGACGCGCTCGCCCTGCGCCAGCCGCCAGGCCAGCGCGTGTTCGCGGCCGCCGTTGCCAAGGACCAGGACCTTCATTCGGACAGGCTCGCGTTGTTGTAGACGTCCTGGACGTCGTCCAGGTCCTCGATCACATCCAGCAGCTTCTGCATGCGGGCGGCATCTTCGCCGGTCAGCTCGATGGTGTTCTCGGCGCGCATCGTGACTTCGGCGATCTCGGGCTTCAGGCCGGCCGCCTCGAGCGCGTTCTTGACGGCTTCGTAGTCGGCGGGCGAGGTCAGCACCTCGATGGCGCCGTCGTCATCGGTCAGGACGTCCTCGGCGCCGGCTTCCAGCGCGACTTCCATGACCTTGTCCTCCGAGGTGCCGGGGGCGAACACCAGTTGGCCGCAATGCTTGAACTGGAAGGCCACCGAGCCTTCGGTGCCCAGGTTGCCGCCGTACTTGCTGAAGGCGTGGCGGACCTCGGCGACGGTGCGCACGCGGTTGTCGGTCATGCAGTCCACGATGATCGCGGCGCCGCCGATGCCGTAGCCCTCGTAGCGGATTTCCTCGTAGGTCACGCCGTCGAGGTTGCCGGTGGCCTTGTCGACGTTGCGCTTGATGTTGTCGGCCGGCATGTTGGCGGCCTTGGCCTTCTCGATCGCCAGGCGCAGGCGGGGGTTCATGGCCACGTCGGCGCCGCCGGCACGGGCCGCGACGATGATTTCACGCGTCAGACGGGTCCAGACCTTGCCGCGCTTCTCGTCCTGGCGGCCCTTGCGGTGCTGGATGTTCGCCCATTTGGAATGCCCTGCCATGTCCTCGTTCTCCTGTGACGCGGCCCGGAAGAAATTCTCCGGGCCGGCGCGGTGGTTGCTTCGTTAGACTGCGATTTTAGCTTTTTTGCCTCTGGAGACTTCCGCATGGCCGACCCGATCCTGCTGGCCCGCCACGGCGACATCGAGTGCCAGTTGCTGCCCGCGCTGGCCAACCGCCACGGCCTGATCACCGGCGCGACGGGCACCGGCAAGACCATCAGTCTCCAGAAACTGGCTGAATCGTTCAGCCGGATGGGCGTGCCCGTCTTCATGGCGGACGTCAAGGGCGACCTGACGGGCATTTCGCAGGCCGGCGCGCCGTCGACCAAGCTGCTGGCGGTGCTGAAGGAGCGCGGGTTCGAGCCGCCGGCACCGATCGCCTGCCCGACCACGCTGTGGGACGTGTTCGGCGAACAGGGGCATCCGGTGCGCGCGACGGTGTCGGACATGGGGCCGCTGCTGCTGTCGCGGATGCTGGGCCTCAACGAGACCCAGTCCGGCGTGCTGCAGATGGTGTTCAAGATCGCCGACGACCACGGCCTGGCGCTGCTGGACCTGAAGGACCTGCGGGCGATGCTGCAGCACGTCGGCGACAACGCCAGCGAGTTCACCACGCGATACGGCAACGTCTCGGCGGCCAGCGTCGGCGCGATCCAGCGCGGGCTGCTGCAGATCGAGGCGCAGGGCGGGGACAAGTTCTTCGGCGAGCCGATGCTCGACATCCACGACTTCATGCAGACCTCGGATGGCCTGGGCGTGATCAACATCCTGGCCGCGGACAAGCTGATGGCGGCACCGCGGCTGTACGCGACCTTCCTGCTGTGGATGCTGTCGGAGCTGTTCGAGACGCTGCCCGAGGTCGGCGACCTGGACAAGCCCAAGCTGGTGTTCTTCTTCGACGAGGCGCATCTGCTATTCAAGGATGCGCCGGCGGCGCTGGTGGAACGGATCGAGCTGGTGGTGCGGCTGGTGCGGTCCAAGGGCGTGGGCGTGTACTTCGTGACGCAGAACCCGCTGGACATCCCCGACACGGTGCTGGGGCAGCTCGGCAACCGGGTGCAGCACGCGTTGCGCGCATTCACGCCGCGCGACCAGAAGGCGGTCAAGGCGGCGGCGGACACGATGCGTCCCAAGCCCGGGCTGGACATCGCGATGGCGATCACCGAACTGGGTGTCGGCGAGGCGCTGGTCAGCCTGCTCGACGAGAAGGGACGGCCCTGCGTCACGGAACGGGTGTTCGTGCTGCCGCCGGGCAGCCAGATCGGGCCGATCACGCCGGAACAGCGCAAGGCGCTGATCGCCGGGTCGCTGGTCGCCGGTGTGTATGAGAAACAGGTGGACCGGGAGTCGGCGTACGAGAAGCTGACCGGCCGGGCGGCCACCTCCGCTGACGCGGCCCCGCAGCCGTCGCAGGCCGGCTCGCCGCGAGGCGGCGCAGGGGCCGGGTCGATGGCGGAGGAAGCCGACCAGGCCTTCCGGCGGGCGCCCACCACCGGCCGGGGTGGCGCGCCAGCGCCGGCACCCGAGCAGGACGAAGGCGGCGGGATGCTGGGCGGCCTCAAGGACGTGCTGTTCGGCAGCACCGGCCCGCGTGGGGGACGTCGCGAAGGACTGGCGGAAGCGGCCGCCAAGTCGGCGCTGCGGTCGATCGGGTCGTCGGTCGGACGGGAAATCGTCCGCGGCGTGCTCGGTAGCTTGCTCGGCGGCGGCACCAAGCGCCGCCGCTGAACGGGCAAGCCGGCTTCCATACTTCCACCGCCGCTGGCCCTCACCCCTGCCCTCTCCCGCAAGCGGGAGAGGGAGCAAGAGAGCGCCGCGGCACTTCGTAGACCCCGCGCGCTACGCGCGCCCCTCACCCCTGCCCTCTCCCGCAAGCGGGAGAGGGAGCGAGCGAGCGCCGCATTTTTCCGGTGAGCTCGGTGCAGTCTCACTCCCTCTCCCGCTTGCGGGAGAGGGCGGGGGTGAGGGCCAGCGGCCGTCGCACTTCACGCCGCCCCGCCACCGTTCGCGCCTGCGCCGCGCATCCCGTCGCAACCCCCTCGCCCGGCCAGGCGCTCGCCGCGACAGTCACGTCCATCGACAACGACTGCCCCTCGGAGCCCGTCATGCCCCCCACCCCACTTCAGATCGCCTCCCACATCCCCGGCTTCGTCTGGGCCATCCTGGCCGTCATCCTGTATTTCGGCATCAAACAGAGCAGCGACACGGCCATGCGCGCCCGGCGCCTGATCGTGCTGCCGGTCCTGTGGCTGGTCTTCGGCGCCTGGGGTGTCGAGAAGAGCTTCGGCATGGACGGCCTGCCCGGCCTGGCCTGGCTGGCCGGCATCGGCCTGGGCGTGCTGACGCTGCGCGCCCTGCGCTGGCCCGGCCAGGTGCGCTACGACGCGACCAGCCGCCGTTTCCTGGTCCCCGGCAGCTGGGTGCCGATGATCCTGATGCTGGGCATCTTCGTCCTGAAGTTCGCCTCGGGCATGAGCCTGGCCCTGCATCCCGACTACGCCCACCACAGCGCCTACGCCCTGGGCTTCAGCGCCGCGTTCGGCCTGTTCGGCGGCGCCTTCCTCGGCCGCGCGATCAACATCCTGGCGGTCCGCCCCCGCGGCGCCGGTCCCGGAACCGTCGCGGCCTGATACCGTCCGCCCCCAACGGTCCCGCATTCCCCCGTGCCGGACCGCTGGCCAGACCTTCGCCCACTTGCCCGTCGCCGCAACGATCCATGACCGCCGCCGCCCTGCCCTCGCCCGTCCGCTGGCTGATGCGGCAACTGCTACACGTGCTGGTGATCGCGCTGATCATCACGCTGGTCCTCATGGCGGTCTTCGGCCAGCCCTTCGGCCGGACCCTCCTGTATTGCCTGTCCATCTCCTTCTTCTGCGCGGCCGTCATCAACGTCCTGCGCTACGGCCTGGGCTGGATCCGCTGGCAGGTGTTGAACCGGATGGGCCGCGCCCCCGCTGAACCCTTCGACTGGCCGGGCTGGCCGCTGATGGTCGTGTGCCTGGTGCTGGGCACCGCCATCGGCTACACGCTGGGTGTCGAGGCCGGCAACCTGGTCACCGGGCTGCAGGAGCGCAGCCTGCTCACCAGTCCGCTGCGCCGGGTGCTCAGCGTGATGGTGATCGCGCTGATCCCGGGTTTCGGCGCGACGCTGTTCTTCCTCTCCCGCCACCGCATCGCCGCCGCCGAGGCCCGCGCCGAGACGCTGCGACGCCAGGCCGCGGAGACCCAGTTGCGCTTGCTCGAATCGCAACTCGAGCCGCACATGCTGTTCAACACGCTGGCCAACCTGCGGGTGCTGATCGGGCTGGACGCGGACCGGGCGCAGACGATGCTCGACCACCTGATCGCCTTCCTGCGGGCGACGCTGTCGGCGTCCCGCGCCGAGCAGCATCCGCTGAAGGACGAGTTCGCGCGGCTGGCGGACTACCTGGCGCTGATGCAGGTGCGCATGGGCGCGCGGCTGCGCTTCGAGTTCGAGCTGCCGGAGGCGCTGCGCGAGCTGCCGGTGCCGCCGCTGCTGCTGCAGCCGCTGGTGGAGAACGCGATCAAGCATGGCCTGGAGCCGCATGTCGGCGGCGGCACGCTGCGGGTGCGCGCCGCCCTGCAGGACGGCGACCTGTGCCTCGATGTCGAGGACGACGGCGCCGGTTTCGATCCGGCGGCGGTGCCTGCGGCGGGCGGCGGTTTCGGCACGGTCCAGGTCCGTGACCGGCTGAACGTGGCCTGCGGGCCGCGGGCCCGGCTGGAGCTGTCCCGGCTGGACCTCTCCCGGCCCGCCGGCGGTGGCACGCGGGCGAGGATCCGCATGCCCGTCCCCGCGATCGCGACCTGACCCCGGCCCCGCCGCCCGCCATCGCCCTTGCGGCTTCTACCCATTTCGAGGAGTTCCGATGCCCACCGCCCTGATCGCCGAAGACGAAGAGCTGCTCGCCGCGCACCTGCGGCAGGAACTGAAGACGCTCTGGCCCGAGCTGGAAATCGTCGCGATGGCCGCGCACGGCGAGGAAGCCGTGACGATGGCGCTCCAGCATCGGCCCGACGTCTGTTTCCTCGATATCCGGATGCCGGGGATGACCGGCCTCGAGGCGGCCGCGCAACTGACCGACGACTGGGACGATGCCGCGCCCGCCGGTGCGGGCGGCGCCGGCTCGCCGTTCCCGCTGCTGGTGTTCGTGACGGCCTACGACCAGTTCGCGCTGCAGGCGTTCGAGCGTGCGGCGGTGGACTACGTCCTCAAGCCGGTGCAGCGCGAGCGGCTGGCGCAGACGGTCGACCGGCTGAAGGCGGCGCTCGCGCAGCGGCAGCAGCCGCCCGCGGCGCTGGAGTCGGCGATCGCGCAGTTGCGGGGCCTGCTCGGCGCGGGTGCCGGCGGACCCGCCGTGTCGACGGCGCCCGCGCCAGGTCAGGCCGGCGGCGCGATGCCGCTGCTGCGCCACCTGCAAGTGGGCGTCGGCGACTCGATCGTGATGGTGCCGGTCGACGAGGTGGTCTACCTGGAGGCGGCGGACAAGTACGTCCGCGTGCTGACGGCGGACCAGGAATACCTGGTGCGGATCTCGCTGCGCGAACTGCTCCCGCAGCTCGATCCGCAGCGCTTCTGGCAGGTGCACCGCGGCCACATCGTGCACGCGGACGCGATCGAGCGCGTGCACCGCGACGAGACCGGCAAGCTCACGCTCCGGCTGCGCCGCCGGCCCGAGCGCCTCGCGGTGAGCCGCATGTACGGCCACCTGTTCAAGGCGATGTGAGCCGGCGACAGGCCGGGCGCCTGCGCCGGCATGGGCCAGGCATCCGCGCTGTCAGAGGACGAAGGTGCCGCCATTGGCCAGATGGATTGTCAGGTCCGTGCCCTGTTCCGCGCTGACAAGGATCCGATGATCGAAGTCGGCAGGAGAGGTCCTCCCGGCGCCGTCGACGTCGATCCACAGCGAGATCGTGCCGTCCGTCAGGATCTCCTTGCGGAAGTAGCGGGCGAGGTCGCCAGCCGTGGCGCCGACAGGCAGCGACTGCAGATCGCGGTCGTTGAGCTGGATGACGTCGCCCTGCTGCCGGTTGTAGCCGTGGATCCAGTCGATCTGCGTGCCGCCGGAAGCGCCGGGCATCGGGCCGAAGTCGAAGCGGTCCGCGTGCGAGGTGCCGTACAGGTGGTCTGTCTTGTCGATCGTCGCGCGAGCCACCCAGGCCTGGAGACCGGTATCGAAGGTGGCGGTGTCGATGTTCAGGTCGGGAGGAGTCATCCCTCGACGCCCTTCGACCGCGGACACGGACAGCGCGTCCGGCGTCGCCGATCCGCGTGTCTGGACGAACGAGGCGTTCCCGGCCGTGTCGATCGCGAGGATCACATACATCTCGTTCGCCCCCTCGAACCAGGTCCAGCCGTCCGTGCCGTCGGACACCAGCGGCCTCAGGCTGGCCCGGCCGTTCTCCAGATAACTTTGCGCGGTGCCGTCGTTGGCGGTGCCGACAGGGATCGCGACGAACTGCACCGCCTCGTCCGCGTGCATCGTCCAGCCGAAGTTGGGCTCGCCGGGCTTCGCCGTCCAACGGCCCGACGCCACCGGCGCCACGTTGTCCACGGCGACTTGAATGACCTGCTCGCCGCTCAGGTTGCCCGCCAGGTCCAGTTGCCGGATGCGGAGCTCATGTGCGCCGTCGCTCAGGCCGGCAAGGTCGATCCTGCCGTCGCTACCGGTCAGTTCGCTGCCGCCATCGATGCGATAGGTCCAGGTGGCCCCCGCCTCCACGTCGACCTGGAGCCAGCCGTGCGCATTGACGCGGTTGGCCGGATAGAAGTCGGAACCGTCGTCCCGGTTGGCGGGGAAGTGGTCCCGGGCCCCACTCCGGACCGAGGCCGTGGGCGCCTCGGCGGTCGTGTCCAGGACGAAGTCGAGGCCACTCGCCTCGCTGCGTCGACCGGCGACATCGACCTGCACCACCTGCAGCGAGTGCCCCCCGTCCTCGCCGAACAGGGTCGGGGCCAGCGATGCACCGACGCCCTGGTTCCAGGTCTTGCCCTTGTCGAGCGAATACTCCCACCGGGCACCGGACGTCAGGCCGTCGACCCGGATCTCCCCGCGGGCGCCGAGCAGGCCGTCCGCGGTTGCGCCGGGCGAATGCAGCGACAGGATGGGCGCATCGGGCGCCTGCGCAGGTTCCGGTTTGGGCTCAAGTGGCGGCTCGGGCTTGGGCTGCGGCTGAGGTTGCGGCTTCGGCCCGGGTTCCGGCTGAGTGTCTGGCTTGGGCTGCGGCTTCGGGAGCGGATCGGGTTGCGCGGGGAGCGACGGGTCCGGCCGATCGCGATCCGCGCTCTCGGAAAGGAAGATCTTCGAGCCAACCGCCAACGACGCGCCCACCAGCCAGGCCACCATGGCGGCGAAGGACTTTTCGGTCGAGCCCGATGCCGGCACCACGGCGGCGGCGTCGTCGTCCCGCTGGTCGCTGGTGTCGGCCGGCGGGACGGTTTCCTCCGCCGCCGGCATGTCCTGCGGCGCCTCATCAACGGGCGACGCCTCGTCGGCGGAAGGCGCATCGCTGCTCCCGTCGGCACGCTGGCGCGCGCGCAGCGCTTGCTTGCGCGCATCGACGCCCTCCACGGCGTCGGCCTGGCGGGCGGGACCCATCCGGGCAACCAATGCGCGGGCGACCGGCGCGGTGGAGAACGTGACAGGGAAACGCAGGGCGGAGTCGGGCTTCGTCATCGTGGCCGAGGGTGTCGTGTGGAAACCCAACAGTCTCTCGGGAGGGTCGGATCTCGACCATGGCTCCCATGCAGGTCGCCCGACGCGGCTCGCCGGCCCATAGTCGGCGTCCACTCCTGCAAATCAGCTAGCAATCCTTCGGGACACCCGCCGCCCCTCCCAGCGCCGACCCACGATCCCCCATGCGGACTGCCCCCGCCCCACCCACGTAGAATCGTTCGCCTCTCTCGAGACTCCACCCACCGATGTCCAGCCACGACAAGACTGCCGGCGCTCCGGCGCCCGACAAGACGGAAACCGCCGTCAAGCCCAGCAACTTCCTGCGCGCCATCATCGAGCGCGACCTGGAACAGGGCTTCCAGCCGGCGCGCCACTTCGCCGGCAGCCCGGGCGACGCGGCCCACCACGCCGCCGGTCCGCTGGATCCGGCGAAGATCCGCACCCGCTTCCCGCCCGAACCCAACGGCTACCTGCACATCGGCCACGCCAAGTCGATCTGCCTGAACTTCGGCCTGGCGCGCGACTACGGCGGCATCTGCCACCTGCGCTTCGACGACACCAACCCGGAGAAGGAAGAGCAGGAGTACGTCGACGCGATCAAGGAGATGGTCGCGTGGCTGGGCTGGAGCTGGGACGCGCCGGACGGCGACGGCCGCGAGACCAGCCACCTGTTCTACGCCAGCAACTACTTCGACCTGATGTACCGCGGTGCCGAGTACCTGGTGTCGCAAGGCCTGGCCTACGTCGACGAGCAGACGCCCGAGGAGATGCGCGCCAACCGCGGCGACTTCGGCACGCCGGGGAAGGACAGCCCCTTCCGCGACCGCACGCCCGAGCAACACCTGACCCGCCTGCGCGAGATGCGCGACGGCAAGCACCCGGACGGTTCCATGGTGCTGCGCGCCAAGATCGACATGGCGTCGCCCAACATCAACCTGCGCGATCCGGCGCTGTACCGCATCCGCCGCGCGACCCACCACAACACCGGCGACCAGTGGTGCATCTACCCGATGTACACCTACGCGCATCCGATCGAGGACGCGCTGGAGTGCATCACCCACAGCGTCTGCACGCTGGAGTTCGAGGACCAGCGCCCGTTCTACGACTGGCTGGTCGAGCACCTGGCCGAAGGCGGCCTGCTCGCCCGTCCGCTGCCGCACCAGTACGAGTTCGGCCGCCTCAACCTGACCTACGTCGTCACCAGCAAGCGCAAGCTGCGCCAACTGGTCGAGGAAGGCCACGTCGCCGGCTGGGACGATCCCCGCATGCCCACGCTGGTCGGCATGCGCCGCCGCGGCTACACGCCGGAAAGCATCCGCGCGATGGTCGAGAGCACCGGCGCGTCCAAGACCAACGCCTGGATCGAGTACTCGGTGCTGGACGGCTACCTGCGCGCCGACCTCGAGAACAAGGCCGCCCGCGCGATGGCCGTCCTGGATCCGGTCAAGCTCAAGCTCGAGAACTACGCCGAGATCTTCGGCTCGACCGATCACCGCGAGCCCTGCTCGGCCCCCGCCCATCCGCATGTGCCCGAACTCGGCACCCGCGCGTTCAGCCTCGGCCCCGAGCTGTGGATCGAGCGCGAGGACTTCATGGAAGTCCCCGCCAAGGGCTACCACCGCCTCTTCCCGGGCAACAAGGCGCGCCTCAAGTACGGCTACGTCATCGAGTGCACCGGCTGCGAGAAGGACGCCGACGGCACCATCACGGCGGTGCTCGCGAAACTGGTGCCGGACACCAAGAGCGGCACGCCGGGCGCGGACGCCGTCAAGGTCAAGGGCGTGATCACCTGGGTCGGCACCCACGAAGGCATCGCCACCGAACTGCGCCTGTACGACCGCCTGTTCACCGAAGCCCAGCCCGATGCCGGCGACCGCAACTTCCTGGAGCTGCTGAACCCAGACTCCAAGCGGGTGACCCAAGGCTTCCTGGAGCCCTCGCTCAAGGACGTCGCACCCGACACCAAGGTCCAGTTCGAACGCCACGGCTACTTCGTCGCCGACCGCGTCGACCACCGCGCGGGAGCGCCGGTGTTCAACAAGATCACCGGGCTGCGGGACAGCTTCGGGAAGTGAGCGCGTTTTCTCCCCCGATTGCGCGCCGGTCGCGCATGGCTCCCTCTCCCGCACTGCGGGAGAGGGCGGGGGTGAGGGTCGGTGCCCTGCCACCACCCTCACCCCAACCCCTCTCCCGCGGTGCGGGAGAGGGGCCATGCAACGCGGGCGGGGACAGGGACAGCCCGGACCGTTCCCATTGATACCACCGCAGTCCAAGGCCGCAGCGTGTCCGCGTCCGGATATTGTCCGGACAAGTGTCCGCGGACACTCGACGGCCAAACCCGATCGACATTAAGCCGTTGATCTGAAAGGAATTATTGAGGTTTCGCGGGCTGGCACACGGCTTGCGATCAAGTGCGGCATCGATCACACGACACCGCCCTCGGACACCTCAATGATTCGCGACACCTCCGGACAGGACGTTCCCCTCGCCCGCCCCCAGGGCCGCCGCCGCCTCTGGCTCGCCCTGGCCGGCGCCGGCCTGCTGATCGCCGCGTTCGCCGCGGCGCCCGCCGTGCAACGGATGATGGGCAGCGGCAACTCGGTCAGCCTGCAACGCCTGTCCGTCGCCACGGTCGAGATCGGCCCGCTGGTGCGCGACGTCGCCGGCGAGGGCAAGGTCGTCGCCGCGATGAGCCCCACCGTCTACGCGCTGCACGGCGGCAACCTGGTACTCAAGGTCAAGGCGGGCGACAAGGTCGCCAAGGGCCAGCTGCTGGGCGTCATCGACAGCCCCGACCTGCGCGCCAAGCTCGCGCAGGAACAGAGCAACGCCGACGCGGCGCGCACGGAGGCACTGCGCTCCGAAGTCGACGGCCGCGAGCAGCGCGCCGCCCTGCGCTCCACCTACGAGAACGCCGCGATCGACCTGCAGACCGCGCGCAACGACCTCGACCGCCAGACCAAGGCCTACGACGCCGGCGCCGTGCCCGGCATGCAGGTCGAGAAGGCCCGCGACGCGATGGAGAAGGCCCGCATCACCGCCGCCCACGCCCAGGCCGGCCTGGGCCTGAAGGACGACAGCCTGAAGTTCGAGCTCCAGTCCAAGCAGCAGGCGCTGCAGCGCCAGCAGCTGCTGGTGAAGGACCTGGAGCGCCAGGTCGCCGAACTCGAGCTGCGCTCGCCGGTGGACGGCCAGGTCGGCCAGTTGCTGGTGGCCGAGCGCGCCAACGTCGCCGCCGGCGCCGGCCTGCTCACCGTCGTCGACCTGAGCGCGCTGGAAGTCCAGATGCAGGTGCCCGAGAGCTTCGCCCGCGACCTCGCCATCGGCATGCCCGGCGAGATCGCCGGCAACGGCCGGCAGTGGAAGGGCCTGGTGAGCTCGGTGTCGCCGGAGGTCGTCAACAACGAGGTCGCCGCGCGCATCCGCTTCGACGGCGCCACGCCCGACCAGTTGCGCCAGAACCAGCGCCTGTCGGTGCGCGTGCTGCTGGACCGCCGCGAGAAGGTGCTCACCGTCGCGCGCGGCAGCTTCGTCGAGGACGGCGGCGGCCGCTTCGCCTACGTCGTCCAGGACGGCCAGGCGGTCAAGCGCCCGATCCGCCTGGGCGCGCAGAGCCTGTCCAAGGTCGAGGTGCTCGAGGGCCTCAAGCCCGGGGACCAGGTCATCGTCTCCGGCGCCCAGGCCTTCGACGGCGCCGAGCGCGTCACGCTGAGCCCGTGATCGCCCGCCCACCTCGACGCCGCCGAACGACGCACCAGCGCCCGCCGCGCCCCATCACTTCCCTTCCACGACTCCCATCCCTTCACCGCCCGCGAGGAACCTCATGCTGAAGATGCAATCGCTCTCCAAGGTCTACCGCACCGAAATGATCGAGACCTACGCCTTGCGCGAGTTCAACCTGGACGTGCGCGAAGGCGAGTTCGTCGCGGTGACCGGGCCCTCGGGCTCGGGCAAGACGACCTTCCTGACCATCGCCGGCCTGCTGGAGGCCTTCACCGGCGGCCGCTACCAGCTCGACGGCGTCGACGTCAGCGGCATGGACGACACGCAGCGCTCGCGCATGCGCAACGAGAAGATCGGCTTCATCTTCCAGGCCTTCAACCTGATCCCCGACCTCAACGTGCTGGACAACATCGAGGTGCCGCTGCGCTACCGCGGCATGAAGTCCGCCGAACGCCAGCAGCGCGCCCGCGACGCGCTGGCCCGCGTCGGCCTGTCGGCGCGCGAGCGCCACTACCCCGCCGAACTCTCCGGCGGCCAGCAGCAGCGCGTGGCCATCGCCCGCGCGCTGGCCGGCTCGCCGCGCCTGCTGCTCGCCGACGAACCGACCGGCAACCTCGACAGCGCGATGGCCCGCAGCGTGATGGACCTGCTCGAGGAACTGCACCGCGACGGCGCCACCATCGTCATGGTCACCCACGATCCGCAGCTGGCCGCCCGCGCGCAGCGCAACGTGCACGTGATCGACGGCCAGGTCGTCGACATCGCCGCCGAGCTCCACATGGACCCGGCGCTGCTGCGCGCCGCCAAGCCCACCACCCCGACCACGCCCACCTCGGCCTGAGCCCATGAGACTGCCCTTCCCTTCGAGGTGCCCGGTCGATGCCGGCGCTTCGCGCGCGGCGCCGATGTCGTCGATCCGGTCGTCGCTGGCGATGGCCGTGGCCATCGCGGCGGCCCTGCTGTGCGCGGGCTGCCCGCTGCCGGCCGCCGCCGAGGACCTGCTCGAGATCTACGCCCAGGCCCGCGCCGCCGACCCGGTGCTGGCCGGCGCCCGCGCGGTGCGCGGCGAGCAGCAGGAACTGGCCGTCCAGGCCCGCGCGCAGCTGCTGCCGCAATGGTCCGCGCAACTGAGCGAATCGCAGCTCCGCGACGACGGCCGCCAGCACCAGCTGACGCACAGCCTGAACCAGGTCCTCGTCGACCTGAGCCGGTTGCGCAGCTGGGACGCCGCCAAGACGCTGGTCAGCGCCGAGGACGCGCGCGTGCGCGCCGCCGAGGCCGACCTGTGCGCCCGCGTGGCCCGCGCCTACTTCGGCGTGCTGAACGCGCAGGCCACGCTGCAGACCGCGCAGGCGATCGAGGACGTGTACGGCCAGCAGGTCGCGCAGGCGCAGTCGCGCTTCGAGGCCAAGCTGTCCGCGTCGCTGGACGTCGAGCAGGGCCGCGCCTACTACGAGCTGTCGCGCGGCAACACGGCGCAGGCGCGCGAGGAGCTGCTCGACGCACGCCAGGCGCTGGCGCAGATCACCGGCCGCATGCCGGGCGAACTCAAGCCGCTGGCGCCCGAGCTGGCGATGCTGCCGCCCGATCCGGCGGAGCCGGAAGCCTGGGTGACGCAGGCGCTGCGCGACAACCCGTCGCTGCAGGCCGCCGCGCTGGCGGTGAGCGCCGGCGACCAGCGCGTCGCCGCCGCCCGCGCCGCCCATCTGCCGACGCTGAGCGCCGGCCTGGACGGCCAGCGCCTGTCGGGCCCCGCCGTGGCGCCGCAGGACGCGGGCCGCTACACGACCACCATCGGCCTGAGGCTGACGATCCCGATCTTCGCCGGCGGCGCGACCGAGTCGCAGAAGCGCCAGGCGATCTTCCAGCGCGAGCAGTTGCGCGACGACCTGGAGCGCGCGCGCCGCGCCATGACGCGCGAGACGCAGGCGCAGTACCAGGCGGTGCTCTCGGCGCTGAGCCAGATGCGCACCGCCGGCGCCGCGGTGCAGGCCGCCGAGAAGGCGCTGGCCTCGACCCGCAGCGGCCTGGACCTGGGCGCGCGCACGATGACCGACCTGCTGCTGGCGATCCAGACCCAGAGCAACGCCCGCAACGCCTGGGAGCAGGCGCGCCACCGCTACGTGCTGTCCAAGCTGCTGCTGCAGCAGGCCGCCGGCGCGCTCGGCGAGCCGCAGCTGGCCGCGGTCAACACGCTGCTCGATGCCGCCGCCCCGCCGCAACCGCCGACGTCGTCGCCGGTGCCGGCCCAGAAGTCGTGAGATGAGAGAGGACCTCCCATGCTGACCTACTACCTCGAACTGGCGCTGCGCGCGATGCGCAGCCACCGCGGCCTGACGGCGCTGATGCTGCTGTCGATCGCGATGGGCGTGGCCGCCTGCATGACGACGCTGACGCTGTTCCACGTCATGTCCGGCGATCCGATCCCGCACAAGAGCAGCCGGCTGTTCAACGTGCAGCTGGACGCGGAATCCAAGCGCGACTGGAAGCCCGGCGACGAGCCCGAGCTGCAGCTCACCCGCTTCGACGCCGAGCAGCTGCTGCGCGCCAAGCGCGGCGTGCACCAGGTGGTCATGACCGGCTCCTTCATCGCGATCGACCCCGCAGGCTCCGGCGACGCCGCGCAACCGCCCTTCTTCACCGGCGGCCGCTGGACCACCTCCGACTTCTTCGCGATGTTCGAGGCGCCCTTCCGCTACGGCAACGGCTGGACCGCCGCCGACGACACGGCGGAGGCCCGCGTGGCGGTGATCTCGGCCGAGCTCAACGACAAGCTCTTCGGCGGGCAGGACAGCCGCGGCAAGACCGTGCGGCTGCGCGACAAGGACTTCACCGTGGTGGGCGTGCTCAAGCCCTTCCGCCCCGCGCCGCATTACTACGACCTGACGCTGGGCGCCTATGCCAAGGCGGCCGACGTCTACATCCCGCTGTCGACCTCGCTGTCGCTGCGTTTCGGCGCGGCGGGCCGCATGAACTGCTGGGGCCGCTCGGATGGCGTGGATCCGCGCTCGGCCAACGCGCCCTGCGCCTGGCTGCAGTACTGGGTGCAACTCGACACGCCGCAGCAGGTCGCCGACTACAAGACCTACCTGACGCAGTACTCGGACCAGCAGCGCGAGGCCGGCCGCTTCGAGCGGCCCGCCAACCCGCGGCTGAGCGCCGTCAACGAGTGGCTCTCCATCAGCAAGGTCGTGCCCAGCGACATCAAGCTGCAGGTGTGGCTGGCCTTCGGCTTCCTGGCCGTGTGCCTGACCAACACCGTGGGACTGCTGCTGGCCAAGTGCCTGCGCCGCAGCGGCGAGATCGGCGTGCGCCGCGCGCTGGGCGCGCCGCGCCGGCAGATCTTCCTGCAGTTCCTGATCGAGGCCGGCATGCTCGGCTTCGTGGGCGGTCTCCTGGGACTGGCGCTCACCTGGATCGGCCTGTGGGTGGTCCGCCAGAACCCGTCGGATTACGCGCAGCTGGCCCAGCTCGACTGGCCGATGCTGGCGACCACGCTGGGCGTGTCGCTGGCGGCCAGCCTGCTGGCCGGCCTGCTGCCCGCATGGCGCGCGTGCCAGATCACGCCCGCCATCCAACTGAAGACCCAGTGAGGCTCCGAGGAGATTCCCACCATGGACATCCTGCCCATCCTCTCGACGCTCAAGCGTCACAAGACCGCCGCCGGCCTGATCGTGCTGCAGATCGCGCTGACCTGCGCGATCGTGTGCAACGCGCTGTTCCTGATCTTCCAGCGCGTGGAGCGCATCACCGCCGAGACCGGCGTCGCCGAATCCGAGCTGGCGACGCTGTCGCTGTCCAGCATGGCCCGCGTCGAGAACCCCGAGCCGCAGACGCAGGCCGACCTCGCCGCGCTGCGGCAGGTGCCGGGCCTGGCCTCGGTCACGCTGACCAACCAGTTCCCGTACGGCCGCAGCTCCAACAACTCCGGCGTCCGCCTGACTCCCGACACCAACCAATCGAGCCGCGTCGTCGCCGGTCACTACACGGTCGGCCCGGGCTTCATCCAGACGATGGGCCTGAAGCTGCTTGAAGGCCGCGAGTTCGAAGCCAATGAATTCGTTCCCGGTTCCACGCTGGACGCCAACCCCGATCCCCGCGTTCCCGCGGTCATCATCAACAAGAAGCTGGCCGATCGCCTCTGGCCGGGCGAGTCGGCGCTGGGCAAGGCGATCTACGTCTACGGCAACGAGCCGCAGCGCGTCGTCGGCGTGGTGCGGGACCTGCCCTCGCCCAACCCGGGATCCGACGACGAGAACGCCCAGCACACGATGATGTTCCCGGTGCAGCCGAGCTTCCGCGGCGGCAACTTCATGATCCGCGTGGCGCCGGGTGCCAATCCCGAGGCGGTGCTCAAGGCGGCCGCCGACAAGCTGCTGGCCAACAGTCCCGGCCTGCGTCGCGTGATCCGCGACCAGGACTCGATCGTGACGCTGCGCGACAAGTACTACCGCCAGGACCGCTCGATGATCCAGCTGCTGGCCGGCGTGTGCGTGGGCCTGCTGGTGGTGACGGCCTTCGGCATCGTCGGCCTGGCCAGCTTCTGGGTGCAGCAGCGCACCCGCATGATCGGCACGCGGCGCGCGCTGGGCGCCACCCGCGGCCAGATCCTGCGCTACTTCCAGACCGAGAACCTGCTGCTGTCCACCGCCGGCATCGTGCTGGGCATGATCGGCGCCTTCGGCATCAGCCTGCTGCTGATGAAGAGCTACGAGCTGCCGCGCCTGCCGCTGGTCTACCTGCCGCTGGGGGCGGTCGTGCTGTGGACCTTGGGCCAGATCGCGGTCTTCGCGCCGGCGCGACGGGCCGCGGCATTGCCGCCGGTGGCCGCGCTGCGCGGCGGCTGAGCGCCGGTTCCCGCTTGCTATGCTGCGCCTCCAATGAGAACCGTCCTGATCATCGATGACCACGCCGGCGTCGGCGAGGCGCTGTCGCTGCTGCTCTCGCTGCATGACATCGAGCCGCTCTACGCGGCGTCGCCGGCCGACGGACTGGCGCAACTGGCGCAGCGCCGCGTCGACCTGGTGATCCAGGACATGAACTTCAGCGCCGACACCACCTCGGGCGAGGAAGGCCGCGCGCTGTTCCACCAACTGCGCGAGCGCCATCCCGACCTGCCCATCATCCTGCTGACGGCCTGGACGCAGCTGGAGCAGGCGGTCGCGCTGGTGAAGGCCGGCGCGGCGGACTACCTGGCCAAGCCCTGGGACGACGCGAAGCTGCTGGCGACCGTCGAGAACCTGCTCGAACTGGCCGAGAACGGCCGCGCGCTGCGCGAGAGCCGGCACGAGCAGCGCCAGCGCCGCGAGGAACTGCGCCGCCGCTACCGGCTCGACGGGCTGGTGTTCGAGTCCCCGGCGCTGCTGCGCTGCCTGGAGCTGGCCTGCCAGGTCGCGCGCTCGGCGGCGCCGGTGCTCGTCACCGGCCCGAACGGCAGCGGCAAGGAACGCGTCGCGGCGATCGTGCATGCGAACTCGTCGGTGGCCGACGGCCCCTTCGTTGCGGTCAACTGCGGCGCCCTGCCGGGCGAGCTGCTCGAGGCCGAGCTCTTCGGCGCCGAGAGCGGCGCCTTCACCGGCGCCGCGCGGTCGCGCGAAGGCCGCTTCGAGACGGCCGACGGCGGCACGCTGTTCCTCGACGAGATCGGCAACCTGCCGCTGGCCGGCCAGGTGAAGCTGCTGCGGGTGCTGGAGACGGGGCGCTTCGAGCGCCTGGGTTCGAGCCGCACGCGGCAGTCGACGGTGCGCGTGATCTCGGCGACCAACGCGGACCTGCGCGCGATGGTGCGCGCCGGCACCTTCCGCGAGGACCTGTACTACCGGCTCAACGTGATCGAGGTCTCGCTGCCGGGGCTGGCCGAGCGCGCGCAGGACATCCTGCCGCTGGCCGAGTTCTTCCTGGCCGGCCGCGCCAGCCTGAGCGACGGCGCGCGCGAGGCGCTGCTGGCGCATCCCTGGCCGGGCAACGTCCGCGAGCTGAAGAACGCGATCGAGCGCGCCGCGCTGCTGGCCGCGGACGGCGTGATCGGCGAGTCGGACCTGGCCCTGCCGACGGCGGCGCCGCAGGCGTCGCGCAACCTCGACGAACCGAGCCGCGAAGCCGTCGTGGCCGCGCTGGCGTCGGCCTCCGGCGTCGTCAGCCGCGCCGCGCAGTCGCTGGGCCTGTCGCGCCAGGCGCTGTACCGGCGCATGGAGCGCTACGGGCTGGACCTCGGATGAACGAGGCGTCGCCGCCGCCCCGGCCGCGGTCCCCGCGGCGGCGCGCGGGCTGGGTCCGCTCGCTGCACCTGCGACTCGCGCTGTGCCTGATCGCGGCGGCCGTCGCGGCGATCCTGATCCACCTGACCCTGACGCTGTGGCCGGTGCCGCAGCTGCTGCACTCGATAGGCCGCGAGGCGCCGGGCACCTGGAGCCTCGCGGCCGTCGGCCTGACCTTCGTGCTGATGCTGCCCATCGTCTGGGGCCTGGCCAGCCTGCTGCTGATGCCGCTGTCGCGGCTGCTGCGCGCGCTGGAGAGCACCGTGCTCAGCTACCGCGACGGCGAATTCGGCAGCGGCATCGCCGCCGAACCTCCTGGCGGGCTGTCGGAGCTGTCGACGCTGACGCGGCTGCACAGCGAGCTCGGCCTGGCGTTGCGCGAGCAGCGCCGCCACCTCGCGCAGCGGGAGCTGTTGCTGGACACGGTGGTGCAGAACACGCCGGTGGCGCTGGTGCTGACGGACGCGCAGGAGCGCATCGCCTACGCCAACATCGCCGCGCGGCAGCTGATGGACCATGGCCGCAGCCTGGCGGGCCGCGCGCTCGACGAGGTGCTCGCCGAAGCGCCCGAGGACTTGCGGCTGGCCATCGCCGGCGCGCAGGAGGGCCTGTTCAGCGTGATGCAGGACGGCCAGGAGGAGCGCTTCCACCTGTCCTTGCGCGACTTCCGGCTGCAGGGCCAGCCGCATCGGCTGCGCCTGCTGCGCCGGATGACGAAGGAACTGTCACGCCAGGAAGTCGCGAGCTGGAAGCGCGTGATTCGCGTGATCAGCCATGAACTGAACAACTCGCTGGCGCCGATCTCGTCGCTGGCGCACAGCGGCGCGGAGATGGCGCGGCGCGGCATGCACGACCGCGTGCCGGGCGTCTTCGCCAGCATCGGCGACCGCGCGAAGCACCTGCACCAGTTCCTGGCGGGCTACGCCAGCTTCGCCAAGCTGCCCGCGCCGGTGCCGGCGGCGGTCGAGTGGGCGCCCTTCGTCGAGTCGCTGGGGGCGCACTACCCCTTCGTGCTGGCGGGAGAGCTGCCGGCGGTGCCGGGGCGTTTCGACGCCGCGCAGATGGAGCAGGCGCTGATCAACCTGCTGAAGAACGCGCATGAATCCGGCAGCGCGCCGGACGGCGTGAGCCTGAGCGTCGGCGCGGCGCGCGAGGACTGGCGCATCGAGGTGGTCGACCGCGGCCCCGGGATGACCGAGGCGCAGCTGTCGCAGGCGCTGACGCCGTTCTATTCGACCAAGCGCAGCGGCAGCGGGCTGGGCCTGGCGCTGGCGCGCGAGATCGCCGAGGCGCACGGCGGCCGCATCGCGATGGGCAACCGCGAGGGCGGCGGCCTGTGGGTGGCGATCAGCTGGCCGAGGACCTGAATCCGGACCTCCCCGGCGCGGGGCCGCGGCCGTGGCCGTGAAGCGGCCTTACTTGTAGAACGCCTCGACCTTGCCCTTGAGCTTGATCATCAGCGGCTGGCCCTTGCGGTCCAGCGTGCGGCCGGCGGGCACCTTGATCCAGCCTTCGGAGATGCAGTACTCCTCGACGTCCTTGCGTTCCTTGCCGTTGAAGAGGATGCCGATGTCGTGCTCGAACACGGCGGCGTTGTACTGCTTGCTGCGCGGGTCGATGGACAGGTGGTCGGGCAGTTCGGGGCGGGTGGTATCGCTCATGACAGGATCGTGCGTGGGGAATCGGAAAACGCGTGATTGTCCCGCAGACCGGCCCCGGGTTCCCGCCTTACCCGTCCTGGCGCTGGATCACCGGCGTCGCGTACTCGTGACCGACGACGGCGCGGGCGAAGAGGTAGTTCTCGCGGGCCTGGTCGCTGAGCAGGTCGAGCAAGACCTGGCCCCGTTCGTCGCAGGGGAAGGACAGTCCCCGCCCGGCGTGGAACAGCGACTCGAACCGCAGCAGGTAGCGACCCTGGCCGTGGCCATGGCCGGCGGAGCGGCGAAGCGCGCTATCGATCGCGAGCGCGTCGAACTGGGAAGGCGTCATGGACGATCTCCGCGGCCCCAGGGAGGGGGGAGCCGGATGCGCCAACGTTAGGACGCGGTCCCGATGGCCGCGCGTGCAAACGTCGCAACTCCCGTAACTCTTTCCAACCGGCCCCCTCACTCAAGTGACGGTATTCGCCCGGGGTGTCGCGAGCGGCTGCGGCATCATCGAACGCATGGACCCACGCACCGAGGATTTCTACCGGCGCTACGCCAGGCGACTCGCCGCGCAGCCCGAGGCCAGTCGCAGCGCGATGCTGCCGGCCATCGAGGCCGCACTGCCGCGAGGCGGACGCGTGCTCGATGTCGGTGCGGGCGCGGGGCGCGATGTCGCCGGGATGCTGGCGGCGGGCTTGGAGGCCTATGGCGTCGAGCCCAGCGCGGAGATGCGCGCGCGGGCCCTCGCGCAGTTCCCGGAACTCGCCGGCCGGCTGCGCGACGGCGCCCTGCCCGATCTGGGGCGTCCGTTCACCGACCTGGTGCCGGACGGCTTCGACGGCGTCGTCTGCAGCGCGGTGCTGATGCATGTCGGCGACGACGAACTGCCCCGCGCGCTGTCGGCATTGACCGCCTCGCTGCGCCGTTCAGCCGACGGACGAAGCGCCGCGCCGGGCACGGTGGTGTTGCTGTCGTTGCCGGAGCAGCTTGACGGCTCGCTGGCCGAGGGTCGCGATGTCGACGGTCGGCGATTCGCGAATCACGCGCCCGACCAGGTGGCGGCACTGCTGAGCCGCCTGGGCTTCTCGGTCGTCGCGCGGGCGGCGAGCGACGCCGTGCTCCCCGCGACCGGAACCCGCTGGCACACGCTGACGCTCAAGGCCTGAGGAGGAGACCTGGCGGCGTCAAGCCGGCCGGCCCGCCCGCCGGCGCGACCGTCAGCCGCCCGCCTTCTTCGGCGAGAACCCCGCCGTCGTGAGCCAGGCCATCACCTTGTCCAGGTGATCGCCCTGGATCTCGATCGTGCCGTCCTTGACGGTGCCGCCGCTGCCGCAGGCGGCCTTGAGCTTCTTGGCGGTCTCGGTCAGCTCCGCCGCCGTCATCGGCAGCCCCAGCACCACCGTCACGCCCTTGCCCTTGCGGCCCGCCGTCTCGCGGCGCACCCGCACCTTGCCGTCGCCCAGCACCGCGTTCGCGGCCTGCGCCTTGCAGCGGCAGTCGGCCTGCGCCTGCCGGCAGTCCGGGCACACGCGCCCGCCGTTCGTCGAATACACCAGCGCCATCGCGTCGCTCCTGTCCTGTCCCGTGAGGCCGGCGCTCAGCGCGCCAGCGTGCGCGCGAAGAAGGCGTCGATCGTCCGGTACAGGTGCAGCTTCGCGCTGCGACCGGCGATGCCGTGCGCCTTGCCCGGATAGATCATCAGCTCGAACGGACGCGACTCGTTCTGCAGCGCCTCGGTCATCCGCAGCGTGTGCTCGAACAGCACGTTGTCGTCGGCCGTGCCGTGCACGATCAGCAGCGGCCTGGTCAGCAGCTTCGCGCGCGAGACCAGGTTCGCGCGCTGGTAACCCTCGGTCTGGCCGCCCTTGCCGTCCTGCGGCATGCCCAGGTAGCGCTCGGTGTAGGCCGTGTCGTAGAGGGTCCAGTCCGTCGGCGGCGCGACGGCGACCGCCGACGCCAGCGGCGTGTCGGCGTCCAGCATCGCGCGCTCGGCCAGGAAGCCGCCGTAGGACCAGCCGAAGAAGCCGATGCGCTTCGGATCCACGCCCGCCACCTGCTTCGGCAACTGGCGCACCGCGGCGAACAGGTCGTTCACGTCGACCGACCCGAAGGCCAGCCGATGCGCGCGCGTGAATTCGCGGTCCCGGTTCTGCATGCCGCGCGTGTCCAGCGTGAACACGCCGTAGCCCTGGCGCTGCCAGTAGGCGATCAGCGCCGTGTCGCGGTTCCAGTTCCAGTTGGTCGTCGAGGTGCCCGGTCCGCCGTAGGCCATCGTGATCACTGCGTGCGGACCAGACTTGCCGTCCAGCGGCGCGAAGTACAGCGCGTTCAGCGGCGTGCGGCCGTCGGCGGCGGTGATGTCGACCCCCTGGGGCGTCGGGACGATGCGCGCCAGCAGCGGGTCCGGCGCGTCGCCCGGCAGGGCCACCGGCCTGGCGCCCGGCTGGACGGCCTGCAGCGACAGCGCCGGCGGCTCGCCCCAGGCGCCGCGCGTGACCAGCAGCCGCGCGCAGTCACCGTCGCCGCGGGCGTCGCGCCATTGGCGCGGGGCGGCCCCGTCGAGTGGCCGGCTCTTGCCGTCGAGGTCGATCGCGAACAGCTCGCGCGAACGGCCCCGGTCGCGCGCCGCCGCGTAGACCACGGTCGTGCCGTCGCTGCACACGCGATGGGCGACCGGCTCCGGCTCGTTCGTCAGCGGGCGGCGTTCGCCGGTGCGGCGGTCCACCAGCACCAGCTGCCGGCGGCCCGAGGACTCGCTCGACCACAGCAGCGCCGGCAGGCCGGACAGGCGCAGGCCGGCGATCTCCTGCAGGTCGTCGTGCACCTCGACCCAGGCCGGATCGCGCTCGTCGATCACGGTGCGGCCCGGACCGGTGCCGTTGGCGAATTCGGTCAGCGCCAGCTTGTGCTGGTCGCGCGTCAGCGTCTGCAGCCACGGCGTGCCGTCGCCGAACCAGCCGGCGCGCGCGATGTATTCGGCATCCGACGGCAGCGGCAGCGGCGTCATGCGGCCGTCCGCCACCTGCAAGGTCCAGGCGGTGACACGCGCGTTGTTCTCGCCGGCGCCCGGATAGCGCTGCTGCGTCATCGTCGTGCGGTCGGCAAAGATCTGCGCCCGCGTCTTCACCGGCACGTCGCCCTCGTCGACGTTCAGCGCCAGCAGCTGCCGGCCGTCGGGCGACCACCAGTAGCCGCGCTGGCGGCTCAGTTCCTCGGCGGCGATGAACTCGGCCAGCCCCCAGAACCGGGTCTCCGTCGCCCCCTGGGTCAGCGCGCGCGCCGCGCCGGCGCCGTCCACCGGCTGCACCCAGAGCTCGCCGCCCTTCACGTAGGCGACGCGGCTGCCGTCGGGCGAGCAGCTCGGGTCCTGCTCGGGCACCTGCTCGTCGTTCGTGAGGCGTTGCGCCTTCGGCCCCTGGTCGGTGAGCCGCACCAGGTACAGGTCGCCCGACAGCGGGAACAGGAGTGTCTTGCCCGACGGCCCGCACCACTGGTAGCCGGTGATGCCGCCCTGCGAGATGCGCTTGCGTTCCAGCGCCATGCGTTCGGCCTCGGTCAGTTGCTGGCTGCGGCCGCCCAGCACCTCCCCCGCCGACACCAGCTTGCGCGCCGCGCCGCCGGCCGCGGGCTGCGCCCACAGCTCGAGCTGGTCGCTGTCGGATTGCGACGGACGGAGATAACTGACCCAGGCGCCGTCGGGCGAGAGCTCGGCCTGGCGCACCACGCGGCCCTGCAGCGGCGGATCGCCGAGGACGCGCTCGAGCGTCAACGGCGCGACGCCCTTCGCGGCAGCCGCCGGGGGCGCCGCGGGCACCGTGAAGGTCGCGGAGGCGGCGCCGGCGAACAGGGGCGCCAATGCGGCGGCGAGCGCCATCAGGCGCGTGGTCGAACGGGTAGCGGTCATGCGGCGATCAGCGAGTCGCTGTCTTGTTGTTGATCGGGATCGGGCGCGGGGTCGAGGGTGTCTTCGGCCTCGCAGGCGCCGAAGGCGTCGACGAGCTCGTCGTTGTCCGGGTCCGGCGGCGGCGCGGCCGGATCCAGCGGACGGCCGAACAGCGTCATCGCCAGCACGTCCGGCGCATTGATCGTGCGCACGCGCTGGTAGGTCTCCTCGGCTTCGGGGTAGCGACGGCGCAGGTAGTGCAGCCACTGCTTGAGCCGGCCGGCCTGGTGGCGCGTCGCCACGTTGCGGCGCACCTGGGCGAAGAAGCTTTCCATCAGCGGGATCACGTCCGACCAGGGCAGCGCGGTGATGCCCTGCCCCGTGCCCTGCCCGGTGCCCGGCTCGATGCCCGGCTCGATGCCTGCCGCCTGGCCGAGCGCCGCACGCACCGCGAGCGCCAGCCCGGGATCGGCCACCATGCCGCGCCCCAGCATCAGCGAGGTGCAGCCGGACTCCTGCAGGCAGCGCAGCGCGTCGTCGACGGTCCAGACTTCGCCGTTGGCGACGACGTTGATACCGACGGCCTCGCGCAGCACGGCGATCTGGTCCCAGTAGGCGGGTGGCTTGTAGCCATCGCGCTTGGTGCGGCCGTGCACGACCAGCTCCGATGCGCCGGCGGCCTCGATCGCGCGGGCGCAGTCGAGCATGCGTCCGCGGTCCTCGTTGCCCAGCCGCATCTTGGCCGACACCGGCAGATGCGCCGGCACCGCGCGGCGCACGGCGGCGACGATCTCGCCGACCAGCTCCGGCTCGTCGAGCAGCACCGCGCCGCCGCGATGCCGGTTCACCGTCTTGGCGGGGCAGCCGAAGTTCAGGTCGATGCCCTCGGGGTTCAATTCCGCCAACCGCGCCGCGTTCTCGGCCAGGCACTGCGGATCCGAACCGAGCAGTTGCGCCCGCACCGGCACGCCCGCGTGGGTGCGCCCGCCGTGCAGCAGCTCCGGCACGATGCGCGTGAACACCCGGCGCGGCAGCAGCCGGTCGGTGATGCGGATGAACTCGGAGACACAGCGATCCACGCCGCCGACGCGGGTCAGCGTGTCGCGCAGCATGTGGTCGAGCAGGCCCTCCATGGGCGCCAGCAGAATCATCGGGGGCGTGGAACCCGCCGCGCTCGTGGCGCCGCGGGTCGGCGGTCTGGAAAGACCGGGAGCATAGCGGAAGCGCCTATTCCTGGGCCTTCCCGGGCCCCTCGGCCCGCCCTGCCCGTTCTGCCTCCGCCTCCTTCGAGGCCCTGCCCGCCTTCGCCAGCTTCTCGTCGCGGTCGCGCACGCTCAGCCACAGGCGCACGTCGAACTCCAGCTGCGCATAGTCCGACGTCATGTGGTGGCACAGCGCGTAGAAGGCCTTGTCGTGCTCGAGCTCCTTCAGATGCGCGAGCTCATGCACGACGATCATCTTCAGGAACTCGGCCGGCGCCTCGCGGAACAGCGTGGCGACGCGGATCTCGCGGCGCGTCTTGAGCCGGTTGCCGTGCACCACCGCCTGCCGCGTGTGCGTGCCCAGCGCGTGCTGGATCACCTTGAGCTTGGCGTCGTAGGCCACCAGCGCCAGCGGCCCCGCGTTGCGCATGAAGCGCTGCTTCAGGTCCTGGGTGTAGTCGAACAGCGCCTTGTCGCTGCGGACCTCGTGCGGCTCGGGATACTTGCGCGCCAGCAAGGGCCCGAGCTCGCCCGCGTCCAGCAGCTGCTGCGCCTGCGCGACCAGCGCGGGCGAATACCCCTGCAGGTACTTCACGACGCGGTCACTGGACGGCGACCGCCGCCGGCGAGGCGTAGCGCGCGGCGATCCAGTGCTCGAAGCGCTCGAACATCGCCTGCTCCGCCGCCGCGCCGCCGTCGCCGTTGTCGGCCAGCAGCTCGGCGCCGTGGACCACGCGGACATGCGCGTCCAGCGGCAGCCCGTCGTCGGTGCGCTCGCCGCGGCGAGCCGACGCCTCCAGCAGGTCCTGCGCCTTCGCCCAGGCCTGCGCCACCGTCTCGTCGCAGGCCTCGGCCAGGTAGCGGGCGGAAAAGCCCTCGCCGGTCAGCCGGCGCAGCGTCGCGTCGTGCGACAGGCTGTTGCCCGGCGCCCAGTAGGCCTGCGCCAGCGCCGGCCCGATCGACGGGTTGTCGGTGAGGTAGCCGTCGCGGCGCAGGAAGAACGCCCGCGTCTGGTAGACCGCCATGTGCGCCAGCAGATAGCCCTGGTACGAGGCCGCGGACTCCTGGTTCAGCAGGTGCGGGATCGCCAGGATCGGCCGCGGCGCGCGGTCCACGCCCTGGATGCGGCGTTCCATCGTCCGGGCCAGCGCCAGCACGGCCTCGGGCGTGCGTTCCGCGTCGGACATCGCGTACAGGGCCGCCTCGAAGTACGGCACCACCGCGATGGCGCGCTCGTCGAAGGCGCGCATCGGCTGCGCCGCGGCGATGCGGTCGTGGATCAGCTCGTCCGGGATCGCCTCGCCATCGACGGTGCGCGCGTAGCGCTTGAGCCAGTCCGCGTCGCCCAGCAGGCTGTCGCAGAACATCGACTGCGTCTCCGCGTAGGCCATCGAGGTCGGCGCGAACTCCTGCGAGAAGCACGGCGAGTTCTGCGTCACGTTGGCGAAGTGCGCCGCATGGCCGCCCTCGTGGAACAGCGTCATGATCGCCCGCGCGCCGCTGCCCACCTGGTCGGGCTTGGCCTCGGCGGTGAAGTTGATCTCGCCGGCATGCCAGCGGCCCTGCTCGTCGAACCAGGTCGGCAGCGGGCCGTGGCAAAAGCCGTTCTGGTACTTGCCCGGGCGCTGCAGCAGGTCCAGGCGCATCGTCGCGCCGCGGTACTGGATGCCCAGGCGGCGGAAGCTCGTCACCCAGCGCCGCAGCGCCGGGCCGAAGGGCATGTAGGGATCCATGCGCCGCGTCACGTCGCCGGCGCTGTGGAAGCGCAGGTTCCAGGGCTCCAGCGCGCCGGCGCCGTGCCTGGCGACCAGGTCGTCGTGCGCGCGCCGCTGCGCACCCTCCGTGCGGGCGACGAAGTCGTCGAGGATGCCGAACAGCTCCGCCTTGGACATGCGCTCGTTCTTGCGCAGCTTCATCTCGAAGTAGTCGGGGAAACCCAGCGCCCGCGCCAGACGGTTGCGCAGCGCCACGATCTCCAGGAAGCCGTTCTCCAGCACCCAGCGCTCGATGCCGTGCAGCGCCTCGTAGGAGCTGCGGCGGCCCGACTCGTCCGGATTGGTCGCCAGGTTGGTCGACAGCATCGTCAGCGTGGCGGCCTCGGTCTCGCCGCGGTCGTTGACGTGCCGGGGCGCGTAGTCCTTGCGCCGGGCGAAGAGCACCCGCTCGGCCTCGATCAGCTCGGCCATCAGGCGGCGGCCTTCGTCGTTGTCGACGATGTTGGCCTCGAACACGCCCAGCCAGCCGCGCAGGCCGTGCGCCAGCGCCCGGCGGGCGTCCCCGTCGCCGTCCGCGCGCCCATCCGCGGCGGCACCGGCCGGCGCGGCCTCCACCGCGGCCAGGTGCGCGCGCGTGGCCTCGAGCCGGGCCGGATCGGAGATGAAGGCCTTGTACTCGGTCTCGGCGCGGCCGAAGCCCTCGTGGTCGTCGCTGGTGGCCATGTAGGTGGCCCAGAACAGGTCCTCCTTGCGCTTGTGCACCGCGACGTAGTCGCGGTTGAGCTGGTCGAAGAAGACCTGGGCGGCCGCCTGCGGGGAAGTCTGTGCGTGAGGCATCGGACGAGCTTAGCGCACGGCATGATGGCGGCCATGGATCACGCCCCTGACGCCGCCGAGGATTCCGGCGCGCCGCCCCGTCCCCAGCCCCCGGCCGCCCATGCGGTCGAGCTCAGCCCCCAGGGCTGGCGCTTCGACGCCCCCGAGGACCAGACCCTGCTGCTGGCCGCGCTGGACCACGGCCTGCGGCTGCCGCATTCCTGCCGCAACGGCACCTGCCGCGCCTGCATCGCGAAGCTGGTGTCGGGCCAGGTCGCCTACCGCGTCGAGTGGCCCGGCCTGTCCCGCGAGGAGAAGGACGAAGGCTGGATCCTCCCCTGCGTCGCCTGCGCGCGGTCGGACCTCGTCCTGGACCAGCCGCGGACGATCAACCTGTTCGACGTCCCGCCGCCGCCGGACGCCGCTTCCGGCACCGGTTCCACGCCCCAACGCTGATCGCATCTCGCACAAGCTGCGGCGAATAACCCACAGGCGGGTTCAGGACAAGGCCTTCCGCGCTTTTGTTCACGGCACACCCCGCATATCCACCGATCAGTCTTCACCGGCGGCAGGCAGCATTCCGTCCGCGTATCAAACATGTCAAGGCGGACATGACCGGGGCCCCGCGGCGCAAGCCGGGCCACCGGACCGGTCGGCCACGAAGAAGAAGGACTGCGGGAATGTTGAACTTGAATCGATGGCGGCTGCGCAGCCGCGTGCTGGCCGGCTTCGCGCTGGTGATCGTGCTGATGGCGGTGGCCTCGGCGGTGGGCGTGATCCGGGTGTCGATGCTGCACCAGCGCATCGAGCGCCTGGTCGAGGTCGACATGCACACGCTGGAGATGTCGCGCCAGTGGTCCGGCCTGACCGAGGGCAACATCCAGCGCCGCATCGTGCAGCTGGTCGTGGACGACGAGAACTTCGTCAAGGCCTTCACCTCGCGGTCCAAGGAGCTGTCGGCCAAGATCGACAAGATCCAGAAGGAACTCGACGAGAACATCACCGAGAAGGAAGGCGCGCGCCTGATCGACGAGATCGGCGCGGCACGCAAGAAGTACCAGGACGCGCGCGAGGCGGCGATCAAGGTCAAGGAAGGCGGCGGCGACATCAAGCCGATCGCCGCGGCCCAGCTGATCCCGGCGATGAACGACTACCTGGCCGCGATCGACAAGTTCGCCGAGCACACCCGCGACCTGCTGCAGGCCGCCCGCAAGGAAGCGCAGGCCGAGGCCGAGAGCACCCGGCACCTGGTCATCGCGCTGATGACGGTGGCCATCGTGCTGGGCGTGGGCATCGCGCTGGTGATCACCCGCTCGGTGACCGAGCCGCTGGCCGAGGCGCAGACGTTGAGCCAGGCCATCGCCGACGGCGACCTGAGCCATCGCAGCACCGAGGTGACCGGCACCGACGAGGTCGCCTCGCTGCGCCGTTCGCTGCAGGAGATGCAGCAGCGCCTGGCGGCGACGATCTCCGGCGTGCGCTCCGCCGCCGACCAGGTCCGCCACGCGTCGACCGAGATCGCCACCGGCAACGCCGACCTGTCCAACCGCACCGAACAGGCCGCCAGCAGCCTGGAGGAAACCGGCGCCGCGATGGCGCAGCTCGGCGAAGGCGTGAAGCTCAACGCCGAGTCGGCGCGCGAAGCCGACGCCCTGGCGCAGACCGCCTCGCAGGTCGCCGGCCGCGGCGGCGCGATGGTCGAGCAGGTCGTCGCGACGATGAACGAGATCCAGCAGTCGTCCAACAAGATCGCGGACATCATCGGCGTGATCGACGGCATCGCGTTCCAGACCAACATCCTGGCGCTGAACGCGGCGGTCGAAGCCGCCCGCGCCGGCGAGCAGGGCCGCGGCTTCGCGGTCGTGGCGGGCGAGGTCCGCTCGCTGGCGCAGCGCAGCGCGGAAGCCGCCAAGGAGATCAAGTCGCTGATCTCCGCCTCGGTCGAACGCGTGGACGGCGGCTCGCGCCTGGTCGGCGAGACCGGCTCGACCATGCGCGAGATCGTCACCAGCGTGGAGCGCGTGACGCGCATCATCGGCGAGATCTCCAGCTCCAGCGCCGCCCAGTCGCTGACCCTGGGCGAGATCGGCCAAGCCGTGCGCCAGCTCGACCAGATGACCCAGCAGAACGCCGCGCTGGTCGAGGAATCGGCCGCCGCCGCGGAATCGCTCAAGGACCAGTCGGCGCAGCTCGTCGAGGCGGTGGCCAGCTTCAAGCTGGGCTAATTCCCGAACGGCGACCTGCCACGGCCGCTGGCCCTCACCCCTGCCCTCTCTCGCAAGCGGGAGAGGGAGCAAGAGGGGTGAGCTCGGTGCATTCTCACTCCCTCTCCCGCTTGCGGGAGAGGGTGGGGGGGAGGGCCAGCGGCGGCGGCAGTCAACCGCCCCCGGTTCTTGCGCAAGGCTGCTGGCCCTCACCCGTGCCCTCTCCCACTTCGCGGGAGAGGGAGTCGACGGCTGCTGCCCCTTCCCCGACAGGGCCATGGGGGGCTCGGTAAACTGGCGCGATGAATGCGCCTCTCCACGCGGCCCCTGACGGGGCCATCGACGCGGACTTCGCAGGCGCCGCGCCTGGTCGCTGGACCCATCGCTTCGCGACCCTCGGTCCCGCCTTCTTCACCGAACTCCCCGGCACCGGCCTGCCCGATCCACACTGGGTCGCCACCAGCCCCGATTGCGCCGCCCTCCTGGGCTGGCCCGAGGACTGGGCCTCCCGCCCCGGCATGCTCGAAGCCTTCAGCGGCAACGCGCCGCTGCCCGGCATGAAGCCACTCGCGACCGTCTACAGCGGGCACCAGTTCGGCGTCTGGGCCGGCCAGCTCGGCGATGGCCGCGCGCTGCTGCTCGGCGGCATCGACGGCCCGGACGGCCACTTCGAACTGCAGCTCAAGGGCGCGGGCCCGACGCCCTACTCGCGCCGCGGCGACGGCCGCGCCGTGCTGCGCTCGTCGATCCGCGAATTCCTCTGCTCCGAAGCCATGGCCGCGCTGGGCATCCCCACCACCCGCGCGTTGGCCATCACCGGCTCGACCTCGCTCAAGGTCCAGCGCGAACGCGTCGAGACCGGCGCCGTCGTCACCCGCGTCGCGCCCAGCTTCCTGCGCTTCGGGCACTTCGAGCACTTCACCCATCACGGCATGGAAGCCCGCACGCGCGAGCTGTTCGACTTCTTCCTCCGCCACCACGCGCCCGAATGCGACGACGCCGCGAATCCGGTGACCGCCGCGCTCGCCAAGGTCGCCGCGCAGACGGCGGAACTCGTCGCGCGGTGGCAGGCCGTCGGCTTCATGCACGGCGTGATGAACACCGACAACATGTCGATGCTGGGCCTGACCATCGACTACGGCCCGTTCGGCTTCATGGACGGCTTCGACCCCGGCCACATCTGCAACCACTCGGACCATCAGGGCCGTTATGCGTTCGCGCGGCAGCCGCAGGTCGCGTTCTGGAACCTGCACGCGCTGGCGCAGGCGCTGCTGCCGCTGATGCCCAATGTCGACACCGACGCGGAAGCCGCCGGTGACGAACTGATCGAGTCGCTCGAGATCTATCGCGAACGTTTCGGCACCGCGCTGCTCGGCGCGATGCGCGCCAAGCTCGGCCTCACCGCCGAGGTCGACGAGCGCGGCGAGGACGGTCCGCTGATCGACGACTGGCTGCGGCTGCTCGCCGCGCATCGCACCGACTACACGATCGCGCATCGCCGGCTCGCGGGCTTCGACCCGGCCCAGCCGCTGGACGCGGCGGCCAACGCGGGCCTCCGCGACCTGTTCCTGGACCGTTCCGGCTTCGACGCCTGGGCGGCGCGTTACGCCGCGCGCTTGAAGATCGAGCCGGCGGACGCACTTGGGTCCCGTGCCCGGCGGATGAACGCGGTCAACCCGGCGGTGGTGCTTCGGAACCACCTGGCCGAGACCGCCATCCAACGGGCCGAGGCCGGCGACTTCGCCGAGGTGCGCCGGCTGCTCGAGGTCCTGCGCCGTCCGTTCGACGAGCCCGCGCTGGCGTCCGACGCCGGTTTCCCGCCCGACTGGGCGCAAACGCTGGAGGTTTCCTGTTCATCATGAGCCGCTACGACAAGTTCATCCAAGACGCCACCGACCAGGACCGCGACCGTGACACCGCCTACCCCGTCAAGAAGACGGACGCCGAGTGGCGCGAGCAGCTGGACCCGATGCAGTACCAGGTCGCCCGCCATGCCGCCACCGAGCGCGCCTTCACCGGCAAGTACTGGGACCACTGGGAAGCCGGCAACTACAACTGCGTGGGCTGCGGCACGCCGCTGTTCAAGGCGGAGACCAAGTTCGACGCCGGCTGCGGCTGGCCCAGCTATTACGAGCCGATCAATGCCGAGGTGGTGGAACGTGTCGTCGACTCCACCCATGGCATGGTGCGGGTCGAGGTGCGCTGCAACCACTGCGGCACCCACCTGGGCCACGTCTTTCCCGATGGCCCGGAACCGACGGGCGAGCGCTTCTGCATCAATTCCGCCGCGATAGACTTCGAGCCCCGGCGCTGAGCGCCGACGACCCGTTCCCGTCCGAATGAAGCTCCTGCTCGATTTCCTGCCGCTCCTGCTGTTCTTCGTCACGTTCAAGTACGCCGACGGACAGCCGGACTGGGCGGCGGCCTTCGCCACCGAGCACCTGGGTTTCCTGGTCTCCGGCGGCAAGGTCGGCCCGACAGAGGCGCCGGTGCTGCTCGCCACCATCGTCGTGATGGCGGCGACGGTCCTGCAGGTGCTGTTCCTGAAGCTGCGCGGCCGCAAGGTCGACCTGATGCTGTGGATCAGCCTCGGCCTGGTCGCCACGCTCGGCGCGGCGACCGTCTACTTCCACAACGAGACCTTCATCAAGTGGAAGCCGACGATGCTCTATTGGGCGATCTCCACGGTGTTCCTCGTCAGCCGTTTCCTGCTCGGCCGCGACCTGCTGCGCAAGATGCTGGGCCCCCAGGTGGAACTGCCCGATCCGGTCTGGACGCGGCTCACGCTGGCCTGGATCGTCTTCTTCCTCGCCCTCGGTTTTGCGAATCTTTACGTCGCTTACTCGTTCACCACCGAGGCCTGGGCCAACTTCAAGGTGTTCGGCGTGACCGGCCTGATCGTGCTGTTCACGCTCGGCCAGGGCGTCTACATGAGCCGCCATCTGCCGCAGAAGCCCGAGGCGCCCGCCGAGGAGCCCAAGCCGTGAGCGGCCCCTCCCGCGACGCGTCTTCCGCCGGGACTTCCCAGGCGGCATCGGCGCAGGGCGCCAATCCGGCGGCAACGCCGTCGGTGCAGATCGAGGCCCGCCTGAGGGCCGCGCTGGCGCCGGATTTCCTGCGCCTGAGGGACGACAGCGCCCACCACGCGGGCCATGCCGGCGCCCGCGAGGGCGGCCACTATTACCTCGAAATCGTGAGCTCCCGCTTTGCCGGTTTACCCAGGGTGGCGCGGCATCGGCTCGTATATGATGCCCTCGCCGATCTGATGCAGAAGGGCATACACGCACTGGCCATCGAGGCTCGCGCGCCCGACGAACAGCAGAAACCAGGTCCCTAGTAGCGCCGCCTGCCGGCGCTTTGTTTTGGAGCGTCCACGCTCACCCGGGAGTCGAAAGGCCCTTTACCCATCATGAAGAAGTTTGTGCTCGCCGCCACCGTGGCGGTCATCGGCGCCGTGGCCCTGCCGGCCGTGGCCCAGAACATCGCGATCGTGAACGGCAAGCCCGTGCCGAAGGCCCGGGCCGACGCGCTGATCGGCCAGATCACGAAGGCCGGCCAGCCGCGCAGCCCGGAGATGGAAGCCAAGGTGAAGGAAGAGGTCGTCCTGCGCGAGATCTTCCTGCAGGAAGCCGAGAAGCGCGGCCTGAACAAGACCGACGACTACAAGAACCAGATGGAACTGGCGCGCCAGTCGCTGCTGATCCGCGAGCTGTTCGCCGACTACGCGAAGAAGAACCCGGTGTCCGACGCCGACGCGAAGGTCGAGTACGACAAGTTCAAGGCCCAGGCCTCCGGCACCGAATTCCACGCCCGCCACATCCTGGTGGAGAAGGAAGACGACGCCAAGGCGCTGGTCAAGCAGCTCAACGGCGGCGCCAAGTTCGAGGACCTGGCGACGAAGAACTCCAAGGACACCGGTTCCGCCCAGAACGGCGGCGACCTGGGCTGGTCCGCGCCGGACGCCTACGTGCCGGAATTCAGCGCCGCGCTGGGCAAGCTGAAGGCGGGCGAGATGACCCAGGAGCCGGTGAAGTCGCAGTTCGGCTACCACATCATCAAGCTGGAAGAGACGCGCCAGGCGCAGTTCCCGGCCTTCGACGACGTCAAGGGCCAGATCGTGCAGCGCATGCAGCAGCAGAAGGTCGCGGAGTTCCAGGAGGAACTGCGCACCAAGGCCAAGACCGACTTCAAGTTCTCCACGAACTGATCGCCGATCCGAACAGACTTTGCTGTACTGTTCAAAGCCCGCGCCGCTGCTGGTCAGCCGCGCGGGCTTTTCACATCTGATGCTGCACTGAGCCCTGACGCCCCCCAATGACGGCTTCCCGACTTGCCCGCCGCCTGCTGCCCTCGCCGGAGTCCCTGGAACAGACCAAGGGCTTGAAGTGGCTGGGCCACTACCTGAAGGAGCGCCCCTGGCTGTGGGTGGCGCACCGTCGGCGCGTGGCGCTGGGCGCGGGCCTGGGGCTGGCGGTGGGCGTGATCCCGCTGCCGACGCAGATGCTGCTGGCGGCGGTGGTGGCCATCGTGTGCCGGGCCAATGTCGCCGCGGCGATCGCCGCGACCTGGCTGACGAATCCGTTGACGCTGGTGCCGATCTGGACGCTGGCGATCTTCCTGGGTCGTCAGGTGCTGGGCATCCACGGCCCGATTTCCGCGCCCAAGGAGCTGGCGCTGAACTGGGGCGATCCGTCGAGCTGGTGGCCCGCGCTGAGCCAATGGCTGTCGGAACTGGGCACGCCCTTGCTGGTGGGCCTGCCGCTGGCCGGCGTCGTGCTGGGCCTGGCCCTCTACGTCATCGTCTACATCGGCTGGTGGGCGGTCATCCGCTTCGAGCGCAGACGACGCCTGCGCGAACGCGCGCTACGCCGCACACCTCACTGATGCTCCCTCTCCCGCTTGCGGGAGAGGGTGGGGGTGAGGGCCAGCGGCCTGGGCAGTCCTCACAGGGCAGTCGTACGGGGGGCAGGTTCGGTTCATGCGTGAGGCTGCTGGCCCTCACCCCTGCCCTCTCCCGCAGGCGGGAGAGGGAGTCCGAGGGCGGCCAGCGCGCTCAACGCCGCAGGCTGGCGGCCTCACGCCGGCAGATCCGCCATCGTGATGTCCTGCAGATGGCCTGCCGAGATCTTCAACTGCCGCTCGCACCGTGCCGCGATGCCTTGATCGTGGGTGACCATCACCAGCGTCGTGCCCAGCTCCCGGTTGAGCTCGAACATCAGCGCCATGACCTGCTCGCCGGTCGCGTAGTCGAGGCTGCCGGTGGGCTCGTCCGCGAGCAGCAGCGCCGGCTGCTGCACGAAGGCCCGGGCGAGCGCGACCCGCTGCTGCTCGCCGCCCGACAGCACCCGCGGGTAGTGGGACAGCCGCTGTCCCAGCCCGACGCGTTCGAGCATCTGCTTCGCCTGAGCGCGGGCGTCGCGCTCGCCGCGCAGCTCGAGCGGGAGCATGACGTTCTCCAGCGCCGTCAGGTGCGACAGCAGCTGGAAACTCTGGAACACGAACCCCAGATGAGCTCCGCGGAGCGCGGCGCGGCCGTCCTCGTCGAGGGCGAACATGTCCTGGCCGCGCAGCCGCACGGTGCCTTCGGACGGCGTGTCCAGGCCCGCGAGGATGGACAGCAGCGTGCTCTTGCCCGAGCCTGACGCACCGACGATGGCGACGGACTCCCGCGCCTGCAGCTGGAAATTGATGTCATGCAGAATGGTCAGCACGCCGTCGGCATCCTGGACCGACTTGCTGACGTGATCGACTTCGAGGATGTTCTGAACCATGAATCAACCGCAGATGCGCCGCCGTGAATGGATGTTGCACTGTAGCGCCTGTGCCGTGACCCTCGTCGCGGCGGGGCCCCTGGCCGGGCCTGTCGCGGCGCAAGGCCGCACCGAAGGCGGCGCGGCGGCCGCGGCGTCGTCCGCGCGCCGCATCGTCGTGCTCGGCGACAGCCTGTCGGCGGAATACGGCCTGGCGCGCGGCAGCGGCTGGGTGGCATTGCTGGAGCAGCGGCTCAAGGCGCAGAAGCTGGGCGCCGAGGTGGTCAACGCCAGCATCAGCGGCGACACGACCTCCGGCGGTCGCTCCCGGCTGCCCGCGCTGCTGAAGCAGCACAAGCCGACCCACCTGATCATCGAGCTCGGCGGCAACGACGCGCTGCGCGGGCTGCCGCTGAAGATGACCCGCGAGAACCTGACGGCGATGGTGCAGGCCGGCAAGGAGGCCGGCGCCAAGGTGATGCTGGTCGGCATGCAGATCCCGCCCAACATGGGCGCGAGTTATGCGCGCGATTTCGAAGGCAGCTTCAGGACCGTCGCGCAGGAGCAGAAGGTGCCGCTGCAGCCCTTCCTGCTGGCCGGCGTGGCCGACCGCGCCGACGCCGCGGACTGGTTCCAGGGCGACCGCATCCATCCGCTGGCCAAGGCGCATCCGGTGATGCTGGACAACGTCTGGAAGGTCCTGCGGCCGATGTTGTGAGCCGCGGACCGATGACCTCGTCGACCTCCTCGCGCCCGGCGGTCCTGCCCGGATTCGCGATGGCCGTCCTCGCCGCGGTTTGTGCCGGTGCCGTCCTGCTGGGCCACGAGGGCCTGCGCGCGGCGCAGGTCGCGATCCTGACGCTGCCGGTGCTGCTGTGGCTGCTCTGGCCGGTCGAGCGCGCCGGCTGGCGCCGCGTGCGCTGGACCGCGGCCTTCGTGGTGATCGCCGCCTTCCTCGTCGACGGCGCGGCAAGGGCCTTCCTGCAGCGGGAGTACCAGGCGGCGCCGGACAGCTCGCTGGTGTTGGCCGCCGCGGCGAACACGACGGCGCGCGAGACCCTCGAGTACCTCCGCTCGCAGTTGCCCGCCATGACGCTGGCGATCGCCGCGTTGACCGCGATGCTCGCGCTGACCGGATTCGCGATCACCCGCGCCACGCCACGTGGCCGGACGCTGTCGCGCCGGGCGCGCGTCGTGCTGCTCGTGCTGCTGGCCGTGTGTGCCCTCGCCCATCTGAGCAAGCCCTGGCGCCGCCATCACCCGCTGCTGTTCTGGCCGGCCTGGGCGCGGCAGGTCGAGGACCTGCGCGCCAGCTGGGCCGACCAGCAGGTCCAGCGCGAGCAACTGATGCGCAACGCGCGGTCCGCCGCGCCGACGGTGGCGGGCGCCACGCCGTCGACGGTGATGCTGGTGCTCGGCGAGAGCATCAACCGCGACAACATGAGCCTTTACGGCTATGCGCGGCCGACGACGCCGGAGCTGATCGCGCTGCGCGACGAGGAGCACGGGCGGCTGCTGACCCTGCGCCACGCCTGGTCGGTGGAGGCGACGACGGTCGCGTCGCTGAGCGGGCTGTTCAGCTTCGGCGAGCGGCACGCGGACGATCCGGCCGGTCGCACGCAGCACCTGATCGCGCTGGCGAAGAGCGCGGGCTACAAGGTCTGGTGGATCAGCAACCATGACGACGTGGCCGTCGACCAGCAGCATGCCCGGCTGGCCGATTCGGTCGAGATGATCAACCGGCAGCCGGGACGTTCGTCGGGCTCGCTGGACGGCGAACTGCTGGACGAGGTCGAGACCGCGCTCGCCGATCCGGCGCCGCGCAAGCTGGTGGTGGTGCACCTGCTGGGCGCGCATCCGCACTACCGGCTGCGCATGCCGCCCGGCGAGCATCCGTTCGACGCCGGCGGTGACGCGGTCGATGCCGCCATGGTCCGGGACGGCCGGGCCGCGTGGGTGCGCGAGTTCCGGCAGGACTACGACTCGGCCATCCGCTACCACGACCGCATCGTCGCGCGGACGCTGCGGCTCACGAAGCGCCATCTGCCGACGGGCGGGCGCGGCGCGTGGATGTTCCTGTCGGACCACGGGCAGGAAGTCGGCCACGGTGGCGACCATGCGGGTCACAGCCCGGGCACGGCGTCGGGCTATCGCATCCCGGCGCTGCTGTGGCGCAGCGAGGGGGGCCTCGACGCGACGACCGCGTCCCGTCCCTTCCGCGCCGACTGGGCCGGCTGGACGCTGGCGGAGCTGATGCAGCTGTCCTGGACCGGCATGCGCGACGGGCGCAACGTGCTCCACCGCACCTACGCGTGGGAAGCGCCGACGCTGCCGGTGAAGGACCTTCGATTCGACCGGTAGCCACCGGGCACCGCCCTTGCCGCTCCTCTCGCATTCGAAGGAGCTCGACATGGAACGATTCAAGGGCAAGACCGTCATCGTCACCGGGGCGTCCTCGGGCATCGGGCGCGGCGTCGCGGAGCGCTTCTCGCAGGAAGGCGCGAACGTCGTGATCTGCGCCCGCCACGAGGACAAGCTGCAGCAGGTGGCGAAGCAGCTGCCGCAGGACCGCACGCTGGCGCAGGTCACCGATGTCTCGAAGTTCAACGAGGTCGAGCACCTCGTCGCCGCCGCCGTGCAGCGCTTCGGCGGGCTCGACGTGATGGTCAACAACGCCGGCATCGCCCCCGACGGCGACGCGCTCACGGTGTCGCTGGACGACTGGAACGAGACGCTGTCCGTCAACCTCAGCGGCGTCTTCCACGGCTGCCGCGCCGCGATGCCAGAACTGCTCAAGCGCAAGGGCTGCATCGTCAACACCGCCTCCGTCTCGGGCCTGGCCGGTGACTGGCACATGTGCGCCTATAACGCGGCCAAGGGCGGCGTCGTGAACCTGACCCGCTCCCTGGCGCTGGACTTCGGCGGCCGGGGCGTGCGCGTCAACGCGGTCGCGCCGTCGCTCACGCGCACCGGCATGACCGAGGAGATGCTCGAGGACCCGGACCTCGTCGCCCGCTTCATGGCGCGGATGCCGCTGGGCCGCCCGGCGGAGCCGGCGGACATCGCCGCCGTCGTGGCCTTCCTGGCCAGCGACGATGCGCGATTCGTCAACGGCGTGAATCTCCCGGTCGACGGCGGCGTGATGGCTTCCAACGGCCAGCCCAAGATGTGACCGACGCCGCCTCGACACCGCAAGCGCCGAGTTCCGCCTGGTGGGCCAGGCTCGGCCCCGGCCTGATCACCGGCGCCGCCGACGACGACCCAAGCGGCATCGCGACCTACTCGCAGGCCGGCGCGCAGTACGGCTACGCGGTGGGCTGGACCATCCTGGTGACCTTCCCGCTGATGGTCGGCATCCAGCTCGCCAGTGCGCGGATCGGCCGCATCACCGGCAAGGGCCTCACCGAGAACTTCTCCAAGCTCTGCCCGCGCTGGCTGGTCGTCGTGCTGGTGTCGCTGCTGGTCGTCGCAAACGTCATCAACCTCGGCGCCGACCTGAGCGCGATGGGTGACGCGATGCACCTGGCCGCCGGTGGATCGGCGGGCGCCTTCGTCGTCGCGATGGCGCTGCTGTCCCTGCTGCTGCAGATCTGGCTGCCCTACGCGCGTTACGTGAGCCTGCTGAAGTGGTTGACACTGACGCTGCTGGCCTATGTCGGCGTCGGTTTCGCGTCGCAGGCGGACTGGGCGCTCGCGCTGAAGTCGCTGGTGCTGCCGCGGATGCACTGGGACCGCGACTACGCGACCACCGTCGTCGCGATCCTCGGCACGACCATCAGTCCCTACCTGTTCTTCTGGCAGGCCAGCCAGGAAGCCGAGGAGATCCGCCGCATCGATGCCGACCGGCCGCTCGCCGTCGCGCCGGAACAGGCGGTCGAGCAGTTCCGCCGCCTGCGCACGGACACGCTGGTCGGGATGGGTTTCTCCAACACCATCGCGTTCTTCATGATCGTCGCGAGCGCCGCCGCGCTGCATGCGCACGGCGTGCGCGACATCGAGACCACCGCGCAGGCCGCGCAGGCGCTCAAGCCCGTGGCCGGCGACCTCGCGTTCGTGCTGTTCGCCGCCGGCATCGTGGGCACCGGCTTCCTCGCGCTGCCGGTGCTGGCCGGCTCCGCGGCGTACGCCGTGGCCACGCTCGCCGGCGTGCGACGCGGGCTCGACCGCCCGGCCCATTCCGCCAAGGTGTTCTACGCGATCCTCAGCGGCGCCATGTTGATCGGCCTGGCGCTCAGCCTGTCGGGCTTCAATCCGATCAAGGCGCTGTACTGGTCCGCGGTCATCAACGCGGTGATCTCGGTGCCGATCATGATCGCGGTGATGGTCGCGGCCTCGCACCGGAAGATCGTCGGCGAGCTGCGGATGCCGCCGGTGTGGCGGGTGCTGGGGTGGCTGGCCACCGGCGCGATGGCCCTGGCGACGGTGGCGATGGTTGTCCTCCAGACTTCCAGCACCCTCTGGGGCAGTCGCTAGACTGGCCCGATGACCGCACCCGCCCCGCTCCATGACGCCTGGACCCTGCGCGTCGACGACCTCTGGCGGCGCGCGCCCGAGCTGACCGGCGCGCAATTGGTCGCCGAGGTCGATGCCCTCGCCGCCGAGCGGCCCGAGCGCGATGCGCGCGCCCTCTTCGAGCGCGCCTGCGCCCGCGACACGGCGGGCCTCGAAGCCGAGGCCGAGCCGCTGTACCGGGCCGCGCTCGAAGCCGCCACGCTCGACCCCTATCGCCGCACGCGCGCCGTGATCCAGCTGGGCAGCACGCTGCGCTGGCTGAAGCGGTACGACGAGAGCGAGGCGCTGCTCGTCGGCGAACTCACCCATCACATGCAGCCGGGCCACGACCGTCCGCTGCACGACGAGGCGCGCGCGATCCTCGCGTTGACCTACGCCGCGCAGGGTCGCGGCGACGAGGCGGCGGGGCTGGCGCTGGCCGCGCTCGCGCCGCGGCTGTCGCGCTACCAGCGCTCGATGCTGAGTTGCGCGAAACAGCTGGCCGGCGAGGTCTGGGACGAGCAGGCCCCGGCCGCGTCCGGTCCGCCGGTGACCGAATTGATCGAAGGCCGTTTCCTGCTGCGTCCCTACCGACCCGCCGACCTGCCGGACTTTGTCGACGCGGTCCGCGAGTCGCATGCGGCGATCGGCCGCTGGATGGCCTGGGCACACGCGGATTTTTCAGCCGCCGACGGCGCGCAGTGGCTGGACCGCTGCGCCCGCGTCTGGCAGGACGGCACCGGCTTCGAGTTCGGCATCTTCGACCGCGACACCGGCGACTACGTCGGCGGCGCCGGTCTCAACTCGCTGCACGCGCTGCATCCGTTCTGCAACCTCGGCTACTGGGTGCGTTCGTCCCGCGCGGGGCAAGGCGCGGCCTCGTCGGCCGTGCGCGCGCTGAGCCGGCATGCCTTCGGCAAGCTGCAGCTCAAGCGCGTGGAGATCGTCGTGGCCGACGGCAACGAGGCCAGCCTCGCCGTCGCGCGGCGCTGCGGCGCCCACTACGAAGGGCTGCTGCGCAACCGCATCCTCGGCGTCGACGGGTCGGCATGGGATGCGCACATGTTTTCGCTGGTGCCGGACTGAGGCCGCCGCTCGCCTTCGCTCGTTTCCGCACGCGCTCCCGCGTGATACCTTCACCCGCATGAGCACGAATTTCTCCGAAGAAGAACCGACGATCATCCAGGAACCGCGCCTGTGGCGCGACGAGCGCTGGACGGCGCAGGTGATCAAGAACGAAGACGACGACGGCTGGGCCGTGGCGATGACGCTGGCGGGCGAGGCCGAGCCGGCGCTGGTCGGCCCCTGGACCATGGGCCGCGACAAGAAGAACCCCAAGCCGCTGGACGCCGCCGCCTTCCACACGCTGGTGAAGACCGCCTCGGAGGTGCTGCGCCGCCACGAGCAGCAACTGCATGCGCAGTTGCACAAGAGCCTCAAGCTCGACACGCCCGGCGGCCGGCTGCAGATCCTGCTGGACATCGTCCCCGACGAGGACAACCCCTATGCGCTGCTGAGCGCGCGTGACGAGGCCGGCGAGCAGATCGCGCAGGTGCGCGTGCCGGCCGGCTTCCGGCTGAACGAGTCGAGTGCCGCGGCCTGGGTCGAGAACGAGTTCCAGCGCCCCTGAGCGCAAGATCGGCCTCGGGGGCGAAGTCCCTCGAACGGGGGCACCCGGGGGATCCCCGGGGGGCGGTGGTTACGGCCGGGTACGGCCCTAGCATCGCCGCATGACGCAAGCTCCTTCCCGTCGCCACGTCCTGGGCGTGGCATTGGCGACGCCGGTCGCCATGGCCTCGGCGACCGTGGCCGCAGCCTCGCAGGCCGAGCCAGCACCGACACCCGCCTCTGCCTCCGCATCCCCGGCGTCGCGCGCCTCGTCGGCCCTGCCGGCAGGGCGGACGGTGTTGAAGCTCGCGCCCCGGCGCATCGAGCAGGCGCTGCGGCGCATGGTGAGCGAGGGTCGCGCGTCGGGCGTCTCGGCGGTGGTCTGGCAAGGCGGCGCGGAGCGTTACTTCGGTGCGTTCGGCCTGTCGGACCGCGAGGCCGGGCGGGCGATGACGCGCGACACGCTGGCGCGCATCTGGTCGATGACCAAGCCGGTGGCGTCCGTCGCGCTGATGCGGCTGTGGGACGCGGGGCGATTCCGGCTCGACGATCCGTTGAGCCGCTACCTGCCGGAGTTCAAGGCCATGCGGGTGCATGCCGACGACGGCCGTGGAGAACGGCCGGCGGAGCGGCCCATCCTCGTGCGCGACATCCTGCGCCACACCTCGGGTCTGACCTATGCGATGGAGGACGGGCCGGCCGACCGCGCGTTCCGCGCCGCCGAGCCGTTCGAGAGGTCGCGCGACCTGGCCGAATTCAGCCGCAACGTGGCCGCGCTGCCCTTGCGTCACGAGCCGGGGACGGCGTGGCAATACGGCACCTCGACCGACATCGTGGCCCGCCTGGTGGAGGTGCTGGGGGACCAGCCCTTCGATGCCCACGTGCGGCGCCACATCCTGCGACCGCTGGGCATGAAGGACACCGACTGGACGACGGCGGCCGCATCGAAGGACCGGATGGCCGCGACCTACCGGATCGCCGCCGGTGCGGCGCCGCAGCGCGAGCCCGACGTGCCCTTCACCTTCGCCACCGGCGGCGCGGGCCTGATCGGCCCGATCGACGACTACCTGCGCTTCGCGCGCATGCTGCTGGGCGAAGGCGCGCTCGACGGCGTGCGGGTGCTGCGCCCGGCGACGGTGCGGCTGATGACGGTCGATCATCTCGACCCGGCCATCGCGCCGCGCCATTTCCTCAAGAGTCCGGGGCTGGGATTCGGCCTGGGCGGCTCGGTGCGCATCGCGCCGGCCACCGCCGACGAACCCGCGGGGGCGGTCGGCGAGTTCTCATGGGGCGGCGCGGCGTCCACGCTGTTCTGGGTCGATCCGGCCAACCAGCTCGCGGTGGTGTTCTTCGTCCAGAAGGTCCCGTTCGACGAAGAGTTGCATCGCGAGCTGCGTCGCGCGGTGTACGGCTGAAATCCCCGGCCGACATCCCGGACGGGCGTCGCCGGCGGGGAGGCGCGGCCGAGATCCGCGGCGACGCTCAGCGCGCGTTCGCGTTCACGATGCCCTTGAAGTCGTAGGGCACGACGATCGTCTGCACCTTGCCGGCGGCGACGCCTTCGGCGATCTTCAACTGGGCCTGGGCGTTCATGTACTCGATCGCCTTGCTGTTGGTGTTCAGCGCGGCGATGCGCTCGGCTTCCTTCTTGGCCGTCTCCACCTCGATCTCCTTGGCGCGCAACGCGTTCTGCGCCGTCACCACCGCGTTGGCGGACGCGATGATGTCATCGGCCGGCATCACGGTGCGCACCTGCACGAGCGACACCGACAGCGCCGTCCCCAGGCCTTCCGAGGCCAGCGTCTCGGTGACGATGCGCTTGATCTCCGCTTCGATCTTCTGGCGGTTGTCCGCGACGGCCAGCGCCTTGTACTCACGCACCGCCTTGTAGGCCGCGTTGTTGGCCACCGTGCTCATGTAGCCGTGCATCAGGATCCAGTCGCGCTCGTCGCGGCTGAAGGCATGGAAGCTGCGGCTCTTGGTGGTCCACAGGTCGGACACGGACGCCGGGTTGATCGAGTAGACCAGCGTCATGTCGAAGTCCTTGAGCGTGCTGTTGTCGGCGGTCAGCGGCTGCTTGTTCTCGAGCGTCACCGCGATGTCGCGCACCGGGAAGGTCAGCACGTCGCCGAACAGCGTCTGGTTGAAGCTGCCGGGCTGCAGCTCGGTGCCGCTGATCTGCTTGTCGACGCCGACGCGCAGGCCGACCTCGCCGGTTTCGATGCGGGTGCATCCGCCGAGCAGCACGGCCACTGCCAGCAGGCCGGTCGAGCCGGCCACGGAACGGTTCCAGAAATTCTTGAGCATGTTTCCCTCGTCAGAACAGATAGATGGTGAGCGCGGCCAGTCCGAGCGCCAGCACGGCGCCGCCGACCGCCCAACGCGCGAACTGGAGCCAGGCGATGGCCTGTCTGCGGGTCAGCGAACGCACCCACATCACCAGGCCCAGGCAGGCCAGCCACAACACGATCAACACCAACCAGGCACGTATCAGAGCCATGTGTCTCCTCCTCGGGGCGCATTGTGGGACGGCGAACAGACGGCGCGCGCCAATGCGGTGGGAGGACACCCCTTGGTGGGAGGGTCACGCTGTGCGCACGCGACACCACGCGCTCGCGACTTCGGTTCTTCCAGCAGCAAGGCCAGGGAAAGCGGTGATCGCGCGGGAGAAGGCCGCAGCGTCATCACTCCGGGAAGCGTCCGCCGATCTCTCGCATCAGCCCGGTCGCGGCGCCCGTGAGCCCACGCGCCACGGCGCCATCCCAGGCCGCGTCGAACGCGCCCGACGGCCCGATCGCCGTCAGCGCCAACGCGATCTGCGCGTCGCTGTCGAAGACCGGCACGGCCAGCGCGCTCACGCCTTCGACGATCCCGCCCACCGAGCGATGCATCACCCGGCCGCGTACCTCGTCCAACGTCCGTGAGAACGAGACCCAGCTCGGCAACTCACGCGGCTTGTCGTGCGGGCCGACGCGCGCCAGGTCCGCCGGACCCTTGCGGCGCGCCTCGGCCAGCATCGCCTTGATCTCCGCCTCCGGACGGTAGGCCGCGAACAGCGGCCCCGACGCGGTGTCCGACAAGGACACCACCGTCCCGTGCCGCATCGTCACGTGCACCGCCGCCGGCGAGGCGGCCGTGCGCACGATCGTCGCGCCCTGCGACCCCCACACCGCGATCGCCACCGTGTGGCCGATCTCCTCGGCCAGCCCCTCCAGCCGCGCCGTCGCCAGCCGGATCGGATCGATCTGCCGCATGCCGATCAGCCCCATCTCCATCGCCAGCGGCCCCAGCCCGTAGTAACCCGTCGCCGGGTCCTGCCGCATCAGCCCCAGCTTGCAGAAGCTCACCAGGTAGGGATGCGCCTTCGCCGGGCTCATCTCCGCCGCCTGCGACAGCGCCTTCAGCGGCAGCGGCTGGCCCCGCGCCGCCGCCGCCTTCAGCAGCCGGCCGCCCACCTCGATGCTCTGGATCCCGCGGCGATCCTCGCGATCGTCCCGGTCCTCGCGATCATTGGCATCCGACGCGTCGTCGGCGATGTCTGGCATGGTCATTTCGCTATTGTTGAACGAATTCAGCAGCACGGATATATTTGCATCCAACAAACGAATTCCGTTTTGTTGAATTCCAGCCAACGCCCGGGACACGCCATGACCAAGCAGTTCGCCAGCCACGCCGACGTCGAGGAAAAGCAGGTTTCCTTCGTCAAGCTCAGCGACAACGCCTACGCCTACACCGCCGAAGGCGACCCCAACACCGGCATCGTCATCGGCGACGACGCCGTGATGGTCATCGACACCCAGGCCACGCCGGTGATGGCCCAGGACGTCATCCGACGCATCCGCGAGGTCACCGACAAGCCGATCAAGTACGTCGTGCTCAGCCACTACCACGCGGTGCGCGTGCTGGGCGCCTCGGCCTATGCGCCCGAGCACGTCATCGCCAGCCGCGACACCTACGACCTCATCGTCGAACGCGGCGAGCAGGACAAGGCCAGCGAGATCGGTCGATTCCCCCGGCTGTTCCGCAATGTCGAATCGGTGCCGGCCGGACTGACCTGGCCCACCATCACCTTCCAGGGCGCGATGAGCGTCTGGCTCGGCAAGCTGGAGGTGCAGCTGCTCCAGCTCGGGCGCGGACACACCAAGGGCGACACGGTCGTGTGGTTGCCCGAGCAGAAGATCCTCTTCTCCGGTGACCTCGTGGAATTCGACGCCACGCCCTACGCCGGCGACGCCTACTTCACCGACTGGCCCCACACGCTCGACAACCTGGCCGCGCTCCAACCCGCCGCGCTCGTCCCGGGTCGCGGCGCCGCGCTGACCACGCCCGAGTCCGTCGCGCAAGGCCTGGCCGGCACGCGCGCGTTCATCGCCGACCTGCACGACTCGGTGAAAGCCGGCGTCGCCGCGGGCAAGGACCTCAACGCCGTCTACAAGGACACCTACGCCGTCATGAAGCAGAAGTACGGCCACTGGGTCATCTTCGACCACTGCATGCCCTTCGACGTCACCCGCTGCTTCGACGAGGTCACCCAGTTCCGCGATCCGCGCATCTGGACCGCGCAGCGCGACCAGGACATGTGGAAGACGCTCGAAGGCTGAGCGCTGTCATGGACACGCCTGTCGACTATCAGCGCATCGTCTATCCCTACCGCCGCAGCCCGGACCAGGATGCCCATGCGCACGGCAAGGCGCGTCATCCGGTCGTTGTCGTCGGCGCCGGTCCGGTCGGGCTGGCCGCGGCCATCGACCTCGCCCTGCAGGGCGTGCCGGTCGTGCTGCTCAACAACGACGGACGACTTTCCGTCGGCTCGCGCGCGTTGTGCTTCGCCAAGCGGACGCTGGAGATCCTCGACCGCCTCGGCTGCGGCCAGCGGCTCGTCGACAAGGGCGTGTCCTGGAACGTCGGCCGCGTGTTCTTCCGCGACGAGCAGGTCTACCAGTTCGACCTGCTGGCCGAGTCCGGGCACCAGCGTCCTGCCTTCGTCAACCTGCAGCAGTACTACGTCGAAGGATTCCTCGTCGAACGCGCGCAGTCGCTGCCGCTGATCGACCTGCGCTGGCATCACGGCGTCACCGGACTGACGCAACACGGCGACCACGTGGCGCTGGAGATCGAGACGCCGGAGGGGCCGTACACGCTGCTCGCCGATCACGTCGTCGCCTGCGACGGATCGCGCTCGACGATGAGGCGCCTCGTCGGCCAGGAGAGCCATGGCCGCACGTTCAAGGATCGTTTCCTCATCGCCGACGTGCGCATGGATGCGCCCTTCCCCGCCGAGCGCTGGTTCTGGTTCGATCCGCCTTTCCATCCGGGTCAGAGCGTGCTGCTGCACCGGCAGCCCGACGGCGTCTGGCGCATCGATTTTCAGCTGGGCTGGGATGCCGATCCGGAACTTGAGAAACGGCCCGATCGCATCCTGCCCCGCGTGCGCACGCTGATGCGCGAGGCCTCGATCGCCGCGGGCGGCGATGGTGCCGTTCCCGAGGTCGAGCTCGTCTGGGCGAGTGTCTACACCTTCGCCTGCATGCGCATGGACAGCTTCCGGCATGGGCGCATCCTTTTCGCGGGCGATGCGGCGCATGGGGTCTCGCCGTTCGGTGCGCGGGGGGCCAACTCCGGCATCCAGGACGCGGACAACCTCGCCTGGAAGCTGGCGGCGGTGATTCAGGGACGCGCGCCCGACGCGCTGCTCGACACCTATGCGCGCGAGCGCGAAATCGCGGCCGACGAGAACATCCTGAACTCGACACGCTCGACGGACTTCATCACACCCAAGAGCGAGGTGAGCCGTCTCTTCCGCGACGCGACATTGACGCTGGCCAAGGAGTTCGACTTCGCGAGGCGGCTGGTCAACAGCGGCCGTCTCTCCGTCCCGACGCAGCAGTACGGCAAGCCCGCCGCCGATGCGCCGATCCGCATCGACGGTCGTGACGACTGGTTGCTGCGCCAGATGCAGCCGGGCCGATTCACGTTGATGGTGTTCGACGACGAGACCGTCATCACGTCGGACGAAGAGCTCCTGGTCCTGCGCATCGACGACAGGGCCGATGCCCAGGGACTTGTACGCCAGCGCTACGATGCACGGCCAGGCACCGCGGTTCTGCTGCGTCCGGACCAGCATGTCTGCGCACGCTGGCGCGACGTGCCGAGCGCGGCCGCCATCTCCGCGGCCACGCGTCGCGCGATGGCGTTGGAGGAATCGGCAGAATGCCTCTGATCACGACGCCCAACTTGGACGCCGGCGACGACTTCTACGAAGCGCTGCTGAGCGCGCATCATGGCCTCGATATCGACGCGAGCCATGCCTTCAACGCGCGGCTGATCCTGCTGCTGGCCAACCACATCGGTCGGCAGGACGTGCTGCTGGAGGCGCTGGCCGCAGCGGCCCGCGCCAATCCGGTTTCCACCGATGCCCCGACCCCGGGCGTTGCTTCCCCACGAGGACAAGCATGAATGCACCAGAGACTCGCCGTCCGCCGCTGGCGGGTGGCACCGTGCCGGCCGCACTGTCGTATCAGAGCGGCTTCGGCAATCAATTCGAGACCGAATCCGTGCCGGGCGCGCTGCCCAAGGGGCGCAACAGCCCGCAGCGCGCGCCGATGGATCTGTATCCGGAGCTGCTGTCGGGCAGCGCCTTCACTGCCCCGCGCGCCGAGAACCGTCGGACCTGGTTGTATCGCAGGCAGCCGTCGGTCGTGACGGGTGCGTTCCATGCGTATGAGCAGCCGTTCTGGACGAGCGGTGCGGCCGGGGGTGTCGCGGCGCCGCCGGATCCGTTGAGATGGCATCCGTTCCCGATGCCCGATGGCGCGGCGGATGCCCCCGGTGTCGATTTTGTCGATAGCCTCAAGACCATTGTCAGCAATGGCGATCCCGATGCGCAGACCGGCATGGCCGCGCTGGTCTATGCCTTCGATCGTCCGATGACGCGTCGCGCGCTGATGAATGCCGACGGCGAGATGTTGATCGTGCCGCAGCAAGGCGCCCTGCGCCTCACGACCGAGATGGGTCTGCTCGACGTCGCCCCCGGCGAGATCGCGCTCATCCCGCGTGGCGTGAACTTCCGTGTCGAATCGATCGACGGCGCGCCCGCCCGCGGCTACATCTGCGAGAACTACGGCGCCGCGTTCCGTCTGCCGGAGCTGGGCCCCATCGGCTCCAACGGCTTGGCGAATCCGCGCGACTTCCTCGCGCCGGTCGCCGCGCACGAGCCCGACGGCGCGCCTCACGAGGTGATCCGCAAGACCGGCGGTGCGTTGTGGCGCAACGAGCAGGCGGTGACCCCGTTCAACGTCGTCGCGTGGCACGGCAACCTCACGCCGTTGAAGTACGACACCAACAATTTCATGACGATCGGCTCGATCAGTTTCGATCATCCGGACCCGTCGATCTTCACCGTGCTGACCTCGCCCAGCGACACGCCCGGGACCGCGAACTGCGACTTCGTGATCTTCCCGCCGCGCTGGCTGGTGCAGGAGGACACCTTCCGTCCGCCCTGGTACCACCGCAACGTGATGAGCGAGTTCATGGGTCTCATCTACGGCCAGTACGACGCCAAGCCCGAGGGTTTCCGCCCTGGCGGCGCGAGCCTGCACAACTGCCTGGTGCCGCACGGCCCCGATGCCGACGCCTTCGAGGCGGCCAGCACCCGCACGCTGACGCCGCAGAAGCTGGACCACACGCTGGCCTTCATGTTCGAGAGCCGCTGGCGCTTCCGGCCGTCGGACTGGGCGCTCAACGGCGGCGTGCTCGACACGAACTACGCCGCCTGCTGGGGCGCGCTGAAGGACAAGTTCAAGCCCGCATGACGGCAAGACCCCGCCGCCGCGCCACGACGCGCCACGACGCGACGCGACGCGACGCGACGCGACGCGATGCGATGCGATGCGATGCGAAGCGATGCGATGCGATGCGATGCGCGGCGGCATCGACTCCAATGAACAGAACATGAAAGGCCTTCCATGACCGCCTCCTCGCACGATCTCGACCATACCCACGACCCCGCGCTGCGCAGCTGGCTCGCCTCCGCGAACACGCCCGACACCGACTTCCCGATCCAGAACCTGCCCTTGGGCATGGCGCGCGCCGCGGGCACGACGGGCTCGTTCCGGCCCGTCACCGCCATCGGCGACCAGGTGCTGGACCTGATCGCCGCAGCGGAGCTCGGCGCCCTGTCCGACGCGCTGGGCGCGGTGCTGCGCACCTGCGAGGGCCTCGGCCTGAACCCGCTGATGGCGATGGGACCGGCGCTGCGGCTGCAGCTGCGTCATGAACTGGTCGCCGCGCTGAGCGCGGACGCCGGGCCCAAGCAGTCCCGGCAACTCGCGCCGGCGCTCACGCCAATGGCCGACGTCGAGATGGGCCTGCCCTGCCGCATCGGCGACTACACCGACTTCTACGCCGGCATCCATCATGCGACCACGGTCGGCAAGCTGTTCCGCCCGGACAACCCGCTGCTGCCGAACTACAAGTGGGTGCCGATCGGGTACCACGGTCGCGTGTCGTCGATCGGGGTCAGCGGTCAGGCCTTCCGCCGGCCTGTCGGCCAGACCAAGGCGCCCGACGCCGAGGTACCCAGCGTCGGCCCGATCAAGCGGCTCGATTACGAACTCGAAGTGGGCGCGCTGGTGGGGACCGGCAATGAACAGGGACAGCCGATCGCCATCGGCGACGCGGAGCGGCATCTGTTCGGCCTCGTGCTGCTGAACGACTGGTCGGCGCGCGACATCCAGGCCTGGGAGTACCAGCCGCTGGGGCCTTTCCTGTCCAAGAGCTTCGCGACCACGCTCTCGCCGTGGGTCATCACGGTAGAAGCGCTGGCACCGTTCCGGCGCGCGTTCACACGTCCGGAGGGCGATCCGCAGCCGCTGCCCTACCTGGATGGCGCCGCCAATCGCGAGCACGGGGCGATCTCGATCCAGCTGGAAGTCCATCTGCAGACCCGCGCGATGCGGGACGCGGGACAGGCACCGGCGAAGCTCATGTCTTCGGATTTCGCCGACGCCTACTGGACCGTCGCGCAAATGCTCACGCACCATGCGAGCAACGGCTGCAACCTGCAACCGGGCGACCTGTTCGGGTCGGGGACGATGTCCGGGCCGGAAGCCGGCCAGGGCGGGTCGCTGCTCGAGCTGACCAACGGCGGCAAGCAGGCGATCACGCTGCCCAACGGCGAGCAGCGCACCTTCCTGCAGGACGGCGACAGCGTCGCGCTGGTCGGCCGCTGCGAGGCGGCCGGGCGTCGCGCGATCGGCTTCGGGCCGTGCGTCGGCACGGTCCTGCCGGCGATCGTCTGAGCGGCGCCGTACCGTCGGAAACATCCTCCGCGCGCTCCGCGAACTGCCGACCCGGCGCTCATGCCGGAATGTTGTCGGAGGATGCCCACGGATCGCGTCGGATGGCGTTGCGTTGCGGCGTTTGCCCGTGCGTTCCCCGCGGAACAGGATCAGAGCTTGCCAAAACACCGGCATCTCAGACTCGTTCCAAGGAACCGACATGCCGCCGACGCGCCTCCGTCTCCTCGCCGCTGCCGCCAGCCTGGCTGCGCTGCCCTTCGTCTCCCTTGCGCAGGTCACCGTCAAGGACGACGGCCAATGGCGCGCGCTGTTCACCGCCGGCGCCAGCCTGTCGTCGGGCAACAGCGACTCGACGACGGTCAACCTCAGCGGCGAAGCCGTGAACGCCACCAAGATCGACAAGTGGACGCTCAACGCCCGCGCGCTCTACCTGAAGAACGACGACGACGAGGCCGAGCAGCGCTATGCCTTCGGCACGCGCTACCAGCGCGATGTCACCGACCGGGTCTTCGGCTTCGGCCAGTTCGATGCGCTCAAGGACGAGCCGGCGAACCTGTCCTCCCGCTACTCCGTCGGCGCTGGCGCCGGTTATCACCTCATCAAGCAGGACAACGTCACCTGGGACGTGTCGACCGGTCTGGGCTTCACGCAGGAGCGCTACGTCGAGCCGGCGCTCCAGGACGGCGTGCTGCGCAGCAAGTACAGCAACACCGAACTGCTGTTCGCCGAGGAATCGAATCACAAGATCTCGGACAACACGACGCTCAAGCAGCGGCTGGCCTACCTGCCGGACCTGCGCAACAGCGGTGAGTACCGCGCGACCTTCGACGGCGGCATCTCGGTCGCGATGACCAAGCGCTTCAGCCTGACAGCCACCGTGCAGCACCGCTACGACAGCAACCCCGGCGACGGCCTGAAGAAGAACGACACGCTGTTCATCACCGGCGTGTCGTACCGGATCGATTGAAGGCTCAGCGCTCCATCTGGCGGCCGGGACCGTCGCTGCGGCGCGGCGGTTCCACATTGCGCGGCGGCTCCGCGCGCGGGGCCGGGCGAGGCGCCTCGACACGCGGCTGAGGCTGCGGCATCGGCCGCGGCGCTTCCACGCGCGGCTGATCGACGCGCGGTTGCTCCATCCGAGGCTGCTCGACACGCGGTTGCGGCCGCTCGAAGCGGGGCTGTTCCACGCGCGGCTGCTCCACCGCGCGCGGCGGTTCGAAGCGGGGCTGCTCGAAGCGGGGCTGCTCGATCCGCGGCTGCTCCACGCGATGGTTGTCCGGGCCGCGATGACGCCAATCGCCACGATCGCCTCGATCGCCACGGTCGCCACGGTCGCCCTCCCGGCGCTCGAACGGCCGTTGCACGTCCGGTCCTCGCTGCGGCACCACCGTCTGCGTCGACGGCGAGGGCGGCGAAGGCGGTGTCTGCTGGACCTGCGGCACCTGCGGCCGCACCGTCGCGATGTCCGGCTCCGGCCGGATCACGCCACGGACCGGCCGGCTCTCACCCGGCCGCGTCTCGCCGACGTTGTCCGGACGTCCGTCGCCGTTGCGATCGATGAAGGGGCGTCCTTCGCCGCGTCCGTCACCGCGCCAGTCGCCTCGGCCATCACCGCGTCCATCGCCACGCCCGTCCGGACGTCCATCATGGTTGCGGTCGATGAACGGCTGGCCGTCGTTGCGGCCACCCGGGCGCCCGTCGGGACGGCCATCCGCCTGCCCGATCGGACGCGGCGGCCAGGAGCGCTGCGGCTGCAGCGCGGTCACCGGCAGCGGTCCCGCGACGGGCCGCTGTGTGTACAGCTCGCCATGATCGCGCTGGTTGCGGTACACCGGCGGCCGTTCGCCTGGCCGCACGACGGTGACCGGATCCGCGCCTGGATTCACGCGGCGCCAGTAGGCCTGGCTGTACCGGAAGCCCGGCGTCCAGGCTTCGCGCGGCGCCAGCGGCACCCAGCTGCCGTAGCGCGGCGGCGGCGGACGGCGGCCTCCGCCGACGACGATGCCCACGCCGATGGAAATGCCCGGCCCCACGCCGCCGACCAAGGCCGGCGCGTACGCGGGACGCCGCACGTACGGCCCCGGCACCCAGCACCAGCGGTCGCGCCAGTAGGCCCAGCGGCCGTAATGGAACGGCGCGAAGCCCCAGGGCATGTCGTCCACCCAGGTGTAGCCCCAGCGTGCGCTCCACACCCAGCGGCCGTAGCGGTACGGCGCCCAGTCGGCGACGACGACCTGCGGCACCCAGACGGCGCCGTAGTCGGCACTCTGCTCCCAGGCGCCGTATCGCGCGAGGTCCTCCGCGCCGGTCATCTCCGGCGACACATAGGGCACGCTCGTGCCGCTGCCGACCTGCGGCACGGCGTCGCGGCTGTCCTCCAGCATCAGTCTCGCGAAGCCGTCCTGTTCCAGCGGCTGGCGTTCCGTGCGCGGGCCGTTGTCCCACCAGAACTCGGCCTGCTCATTCGTCGACAGCCAGACCGGCTGCGCATCCGTCGCGCGCGACTCGAAGCGCAGCTTGCCCTGCCAGGCCTGCGCCTCGCTGCCGCGATCCAGCTGGGACACGCGGTACAGGCCCTCGCGTTCGAAGCCGAAGCGGCCTTCCAGCGTGCGCACCGTCCATTCGTCGGCCGACTCCTGGCCGCGCACGCGCAGCCCCACCGCGCCCTTGATCACCTGGACCGCGATGCGGCTGTCGGACAAGGCGTTGAATTCGATCTCGCTGCGCTGGTCGATCCACAGCGTCGACGAGCCGATCGAGACCGTGGCCCCGCTGCCGTCGTCGGCGCGCAGGCGGTCGCCCTCGCCGATGCTCTGGTTGCGATGCATCTGCACCCATTCGCGCTCGTCGGCGTCATACAGCCAGACAGAGCCGGTGAGTTCCGCCAGCCGGCCGGCCCGGGAAGGCACGTCCGCCAGCGCCGGTCCGTGGACCAGCAGCGCCGCCAGCGCGACCAGCACCAGCGAGGTCGCCACCAGGAAGCGCCGGAGCTGCCGGCGGTCCTGCGCGATGGTCCGCGGTCGATTCGGCGAGTGGTTCATCGAGTCTTTCATGGCCTTGAGCCTCCACCGGCGTCCGGAGGATTCCGGAGGAAAACGGGACGCGGAACGCCGCGATTGCTTCTTAACGCCCCAGCGACATCCCGGTGCACGCCTGCTTACAACTTGACGCCCTGTTGCCCGGAGGTCAAGCGGACGGCGTCCGTCCGTCCGTCGGTCCGCCTGGCTGGCCGGGCCCCGTCCCCCCCCCCCCCC
>Ga0065165_1000519_pt1 | contig 58989 bp, 44 predicted proteins | sample AraplaMF_Cvi_mMF_FD_63813 | JGI IMG/M metagenome (GOLD analysis project Ga0065165, IMG submission 63813) | Arabidopsis root microbial communities from the University of North Carolina, USA - plate scrape MF_Cvi_mMF (version 2) (version 3) | ecosystem: Host-associated > Plants > Roots >...
GAAGCCTACGAACAGTTAACCTTCCAGCTAGTAAATGAAACTAGGCCTCTTATTATAACCGAAGGAAAAACCGATTCCATTCATATAAGAAAAGCGTTAGAACAATTACACAGAACAGATATCGATATAGATTTCTATCAAATTGAAAGTGATTGGGGTGACTCCAAGCTCAAAGTGTTATTGGAACAATTAGCAAAAATCAGGCATAAAAGAAAAATCATAGGGATATTTGACAGAGACGTCAGAACAATAGTTGCAAGCATCGAAGATGATAATCAAGAATTTAAAGATTATGGAAACAATGTATTCGGGATGTGCATCCCCGTCCCACCTGGTAGAGAGAATTATCAGAATATCTCTATTGAATTTTTTTACGACGATGCCGCGATAAAGAAAATAAATGACGGACGCCGGCTCTACTTCGACAATGAGATAGACAATCTGTATAACAAAAGCACAAATAGTTCCGAATTTAAGATTCTTGAAAGTCCGAGGATCGAAAAAGAGCTCTCAAAAAAAATATTTGACGAACCAAAAATGTGCGAAATTAATAACAAAATACATTCGAAAGCCAACTTCGCATCTTTAATTGAAAGTGATCTAGGATTTATCAGTGATATAGATTTTTCCAGTTTTAACTTGATATTCGAAAGGATGGCCCTAATTCTTGCGACTTAGAGAGTCATAGAGGTCATACCAGCTATAAATGAGACAGATAATAAATCGCTGTCTCATTTCTGGCAACATCAACCTTGCTAGTTTCTTATTAGTTCCGAATCTATCAGAAGTATTTACTACAATCCATGCTTCACCCCTTCCACTCCAACTCAACCCCCTCCCCCTTCACAAACCCTTGAAAACCAGCCAACAACCCCTTATCCTCCCTAACACCCCTCGGAAGCACCTTCTTCGCAGAGGCAAACCCCACCAACAACCCGACAGCCTCCCCAATACTCCACTCCACCGGATGGAGCCGGTAACACCCATTCGTAATATGCGTGGTCCCAATATTCTTGTTAGCAGGCAGAATATTCTCCATCCGCACAGGCAAGAGCGCGCCCAAAGGAATCTGAAACGGCAATGACCCGAAATCAATGTAATTATCCCCGCCAGTGCTTGGATGCAAATCAATATGGTAATAGCCAATTCCGACGCTGTCTTCAAACACAGCCGCCTTCACCCCAGCGGATTTCCCGGTGATAGAAGCCCGCTGCTCGGCACCGACGTGCTCTTCCTTGATGGTGAATAGCGCCTTGATGCGCCGCGATTCGCGGACGTAGGGGTATTTGGCGAGGCCGTCTTCGGTGCCCATGATGTCTTTGCGGAGGCGGATGCCGGGCCAGCCTTTGCCGCCGTCGGGGCGTGGGGCTTCGGTTTGGAGCCAGTACAGGAGCGAGAGGCTGAGCTGCTTCCCGCGCTCGAAATGCTTTTCGAAGTCTTTTTCGCTGGCGCCGATGAGGTTGCCGAGGGTGTAGTCGTTTTGCGGCCAGTTTACGATGGTAATGTCGCCGGCGTAGGTGCCGGGGGCGAAGTTGGCCTTGTTGATAATGCGGCGGTAGAGCCAGAGGTTCAGGTTATTGCCGGTAGCAATGCCCTCGGGATGGAAGCCGAGCTGTTTCGGTTCAAGGGTTTTGGGGTTGGAGTAGGAAAGGTCCAGCAGCCTGCCCGACCAGGGTTTGGCCATTTTGGGGACGTAATTTTTCCAGAAATCATATTCCCGCGGCTTTTCGATCACGTGGTTTTCGCCCGGGCGGTAGTCGATCGCGTAGCATACGGTGAATGCCTGCACGTTGTTGGGATCGGCCTTTTCGGGGGCGTGGAATTCGCCGGTTTCCGCCTTGGATTCGGCGCCGGTGACGAACTCGGTGCCGGTCATGGGCAGCAGGTCGCCGAGCTCGGTAGCGTCCGCAAAATAGGGTGCTGTAAGGGTGAGCAATGCTCTGTTACGGCGGTTTTGGGCGGTGAGCGATTGTACTTTGTTGCCTTGCACGTCGGCAGACACGATTTTGTGTTCCAGCAGTAAGGTGAGCTTGCCTGTGCTCAGGTACGGGTTGAGCATGTCCGTGAGCACTGCTACGGCCACACGCGGCTCGTGGCACAGCTTCGATACCGATCCGTCGCCCGGGTTGAGGTTTTTGCGGCTTTTGGCATCATCGGTGAGCGGGTAGTTTTTCTGGTAATACTCGCGCACGGCGGTGCGGAACTGTCGGTAGGCCTTCGTGGCGCCGTGGGTTTCGATCCATGGGTGCTCGTCGGGTGGCACGCCTTGCTGCGATACCTGGCCACCGATCCAGTCGGTTTCTTCGGTGAGGATTACCGATAGGCCATTGCGCAATGCGGCCAATGCGGCGGCGCATCCGCCCAGGCCGCCGCCTGCGATCACGAGGTCGGCATTGAATGCGGCTTTGGCATTCGTTTCTTTGCCGGAAGTTGCATTTCCGGTTTCGCGATTTTCGGAAGTTCCTGCGAGCAAGCTGCTGCCCAATGTGACACTTCCCAGAAAATTACGGCGTTTCATAAGGTTTAAGGTATTTAGGTAAGTAATAAAAAGAACGCTCATTGTCAGGTTTCATCCTCACAATGAGCGCATATCAATCTGGAATTCAGTTATTAAACGACTTTCCCCATCACATACATTTCATCCATGGTCGGGGTGGGATTACCGCCTTCTTTTTCCAATGTAATGGCAAATGCGGCGGAACCGGCTTTGGTGTTTTTCATTTTAAGGACTTTGCCTGTAAATGCATTGTCGATCATCCCCATATCGACCGGCTTGCCGTCCACAATGCTCCAAAGCTGGTATTGCTTGCCCTGGGGCGCGGCAGGAAGGCGCTGGACATCAATCATGACTTCATTCGTTTGCGTGTTCCAGAATGCGGAAACAGCACTTTCGGGTGATTTGGGTAATCCCGCCAAATGTACGTGCTTGTAGGAAGGGCTGCGAAACAGCGCTGCTACGGCCTCGTTGTATTCGGTCTGCGCTTTCATCGCCGCCATATCGGCCTCCATACTTTCCACTTTCGCTACCGCCTCGTTGCTGGCGTTTTTCATATCGGTCATTTGCATGGCCGACCATCCTGCAAAAATTGCCAGCAATACCGCCGCGGCTACGGCAAGTTTGGCCCACGCGGGCGTCACCACCTGTGTTTCCACACGGTCGAACGCGTTGTCAATCACGCGTGCCTCCGTATGTACGGGTTCCGCGGGCGCTGCGATGTCGGTCTGGCTTACAGTCTGCTGTTCTGTCGCATCCTCCGCTTCCGGTGCTTCGGCGGGGGCATCGAAACTCATTTGTGCGAAAATCGACTCCTTCAAAGATGGCGGCGGCGTTGCCTGGTGTTTCAGTGCATATTCTTCCAATGCACTTTCGGTACGCAACAGCTCCGCCTTGATCTCAGGGTAAATATGCGACATACACTCCACCTCCTGCTTCTCCTGGGGAGTAACAGTGCCCAATACATATTCCTCCAATATACCGGACTCTATATAGGCTTGGATATTCATACTGCAAAGTAATGTTTTAACTCTTGTAATGCGGTCCGGATCCGCGATTTCACGGTGCCCAACGGTATGCTCAGTTCTTCGGAGATTTCCTCATGTGTATAACCCTGGAAATAGGCCATATCGATGAGTATTTTCCGCTCGGGCCGGAGCATGTCGATGATCGCCTTCATGTCCGAACTGATCGTCTGTGAATCTTCGTACGTATCCTTCTCATTCAGGACCACCGTGTTTTCAATATCATCCATTGCCGGCTTCCGTCCCTCCGCCCTGACTGCGTCAATCGCTCCGTTACGGGCGATATTCATAATCCATGTAAACAATCGTCCTTTCTCGGGGTCATAGGAAGCGATATTCTTCCAAATCTTCAGAAAGCATTCCTGCAATACATCTGCGGCTTTCTCCTCGTCCTTCAACGTTTTTGAAATGATATTAAACAAAGCTCCTGAGTAATGATCGTACAGGAATTCGAAGGCGCTTCGCTCGTTTCGTTTCAGAGCTGACACCAATTCCTCTTCCGAGTATTTTACCTTGCTGGTCGCCAAGAGTCGCTTAACATTTAATTGTAAATTAGTTACCGGCAATCTAGTAAATTTTCCTACACGCCTGGATGGGCCATACCAAATTATTGCCTCATCGCCGTACAGAAGGGAAACTACCAGAGAGGAGGCAATTGCCTGCATTCGGGGTTGTCTGTCTGAGTTCACCATCGTAGTGTGCTTTTAGTCATATACGAACAGCGCACCTCGATGGATCGACAGCCTGAATACTAATACAAAATACGTGCCTCGCTTGTGTGCCTTACTTGCGGAGGCTTTCTACACGCCAGAGTGTGAGGAAGATAAAGAAGATGATCATGCTGAGGAGGTAGATCACATTACGGGAATCGATGAGCCCTTTCCCCAATGCCTGGTACTGAACGTCCAGGGCTATACCGGAGAGTAAATTGGCCGCAAATCCATCGCCAAACATGCCCGAAACGGCGCCAAAACCCACATACCAGATAAATGCGAGAAACACGCCGAGAATGAATGCGACGATTTGGTTATCATTCAGGGAAGATGCCCAGATACCCATCGCTACCAGCACACCGCTGAGCAGCAGTAGGCCGAGGTACGATCCGGCCACAGCTGCCGAGTCGACGTCACCGACGGGGTTCCCCAGTTTATAAACACTGTAATAATAAATGACTGTCGGCAGTAATGTAAGCACTACCAGTACCCAATTGGCGAAGAATTTGCCGAGTACCAGATCAATATTGCGGATGGGCTTGGTAAGGAGCAATTCCAGCGTGCCATTGCGCGATTCCTCGGCCAGCGAACGCATCGTAATGGCTGGAATGAGAAAGATCAACACATAAGGCGCCAGACCGAAAAAAGAACCAAGGTCGGCGTAGCCGTAGTCCAGGATATTGGAATCCGGGAAAACCCATAAGATCAGGCCGATGGCCGTCAGAAAGACCGCCATCACGATGTAGGCGATCAGTGAGTTGAAAAAACTGGCTACCTCTTTTCGGAAGATTGCTAACACTATTCGGGGATTTTAATAAAGTCTTTTCAGGAATCCGTTACTCGAAGACGGGCTTTTCCTTCCGCATAACGGCGGCGATGATCAGCGAGAAAATGAAGCCCATGATCAGGTATCCGAAAATAACCGTCACGAACATAATACCGGGCGACATAAACTTCTGTGACATCTCCAGCGCCTGTTCAATCTGCGCGTCGTCCATTCCCTTTCCTTCCAGCTCTTCGCGCATCTGGTCGAGGCTCTGCGTGAGCATATTCGAGTCGATAAACTGGATATAGAAAATCGTAAATGCAGAGCTCAGCAAACCCAGCACCGCCGATGTAAGGGAACCTAGCCCCAATCCTTCGCCGTAGCTGATAAACCCTCCATTCTTCTCGCGAAAATCCTTCATCGCCAAAACGATCGCGATGATCATAAAAGCGTACGTTACCGACGCCAGTATTCTGTTGGACCCAAGTCCGGCCACGTACAGGATCGTCGAATATACCATCGTTACAACGGCGGCCAGAACGCCATATTTCAGGGCAACGCGAGCGGTAGAGGTCTTTTCTTCCATGAAGGTTTAAGATTTGTTGTTTTGCATGATGCTGTAATCCTGTTTTCTCAAAATCAATGAAATCACCAGGATCGGGATGATCAACATGACTGTTTTCTTCCCTACTTCATCCGTGATGATTTCCGAGGTAGCCATTTCTCCCACACCATTATACATCTTCAAAAACTCGGCCTCCCCGATATTCTTGACGAGCTCGGCTTTGCCTTGCAGCATCAGGTCCTTCATCTGGGCAACATATGCCGTAAAAACAGAAGGGTCAATGTAAGTTACAAAAAAATAGATCAGCCAGCCGGCGATCAATGCACCAACGGTATTCACGACATAACCGATGGTTAATGCCTCCCACAAATGCAAAAAGCCGTTCCCGACTTTCTTGCGGTAGTACCAGCAAGCACCCGCGATGAGGATAATGTGAATACCGATGTCGAGCACTTTGTTATTCCCCAGCGGCACAATGCCCATCGCATATAAGCCCAGGAAAAACGCAAAGACCAGTATGCCCAGCGCCAGCCCAAACAGCAACGACAGTTTTAAAATAGGTTTATTAAAATAGGCTATAATCGAATTCATTGGAACCACTCCTGTTTACCATTATTGATCACCCCTCTTACCTGCCCTCTCAATGTCTGTCCCAGGAACGGTGTATTCTTGGATTTGGAAAAACTTCTGCCGAATATCCATTCGCTATTCGGGTCGAAGAATGTGAGGTTGGCCGCGGTGCCTTCCGCTATGCTCACTTCCGGCAGGCGCAGGATGCGGCGTGGCTGCACGGTCAGTTTCTCTACAATATCGTCCACCACGAGGCCGCTATGCATAACGGCTAATGCAAATGCAGTTTCCAAAGCGGTAATACCGAAATCGGCATGGTCGAATTCGAGGTTTTTACTTTCTTCGTCGTGCGGGTTATGGTCTGACACGATGGCGTCGATCGTACCGTCCGCCAACCCGTGGCGTAGCGCCGCATTATCTTCCGACGAGCGGAATGGCGGGTTTATTTTCAGGTTCGTATCGAAACCGATCAGGTCCTTATCTTCAAATGCCAGCTGGTGCGCTGCGATGTCTGCCGAAACGGGCAGGCCTTTCGCTTTCGCTTCGCGGATCAGCTCCACACCCCGTACGGTCGACAGCAGCGAAACGTGCAGTACTGGCGCTGTGGTATCGTAAGTATTTTTTTCCAATGCGTATTCGAGGAGTTTCAGGTCGCGGATGAGCATCATTTCTTCTGCCAATGCCGGCATTCCTTTCATGCCTACGAGCGTACTCGTTACGCCTTCGTGCATTTGCCCGTAAAGCGTGAGCTCGCGGTCCTCGGGACGGTTAATGAGCAATGCATTCAACGGACGCAGGTACAGGATGGTTTTCAAAAGCAAATCCGCATTCTGAACCGGGCTTTCGCCATCCGTGAATGCAACGGCACCCGCTTGGTGCAGGTCCATCATTTCGGTGAAATCCACGCCGTCGGCCTTCTTTGTTACCGCCGCCGCCGGATGCAATGTCACGAGCCCGCCGAAACTGCTATGCCGAATGTAATTGAGTGTATCCTTCGTATCGACCACCGGCTGGGTGTTTGGCAGCAATACGATTTCCGTAAACCCGCCATGCGCCGCAGCCTGGCGCACCGAATGCAAATCTTCTTTATGCTCGAAGCCCGGGTCGCGTCCCTGCACGCGCATATCGACCCAGCCCGCGGATACGCTAAGGCCGTTGCCGTCGACTACCTGCGCATTGCCTGCGTCGAGGTTATCACCAATTTGTTTAATCTTCCCATCCTCGATCAGGATATCTTTCACCTGACCATTGAAGGGTGATGTTTTATCAATTACCCGAACCGAGCTAACTAACAATTTCATATTTATTTCAAACTAAACACCGGAATGCAACATCGAACCGGTTTCAAAAAAAAAGCTCCGGATGGAGCTTCAACCTAATATCAGGCACCTATGAATTCTTTATACTGCTCTGCGGAAAGCAGCCCGTCTTCATCGCCGGGATTGGCCAGACTGATTTTCACCATCCATCCGCTGCCGTAAGGATCGGAATTTACAAGTTCGGGCTCGCCATCGAGGTCGGGGTTTACTTCAAGCACTGTACCTGCAACCGGGATAAAAAGGTCGGATACTGTTTTCACAGCTTCTACCGAACCAAAAACATCCCCTTTGCCCAGCGCTTCTCCTACGGTGTTAATGTCCACATACACAATGTCACCTAATTCATTCTGGGCATGTTCGGTAATGCCGATAGTTGCCGTATCCCCTTCAATACGAATCCATTCGTGATCTTCTGTGTATTTGAGTTCTGATGGAAAATTCATGATAAAATCAGGTAAGTAGTGAACATCTTTGGAGCGCAAATTACACGATGTAAGCTGTATTTTCCAAATCAAAATGTTATTCAGCCAAATTGAACTTCAGCTGCACACCACCGGCTGTACTCGCGCGGTAGAATGAGTTGGAAACCAGCGGGTCGTTGAACGTGCGATCGAAATAGAATTGTACGCTCAAACGGTTGTTGACCATGTAATTCACCGTCGGGCGCAGCTGGAAGTTGATGTTTCCGGCGATCGGGATATTCTCCCCGTCGAACTTCCGCTGAATCGAGCGGGTATCCCGGAACGTCATCGCGAGCTGCATCGTCATATCGTTTTTCAGCTTCTTCTTCACACCATTGATCTTGAACGGCAGCGGCACATTGTTTTTGGTAAAGCCAATGTTAACCGTAATGTCCTGGTTGAAGAGCTCTGCTACCTGCGAGTTCGAAAGGTTCAAGGCAATAGTACGGTCGCGGTTGTACTCCACGCGCGCCGTAACCCGGCTCTGCGTCCGCATCTCTACGCCCACGAGCGGCTGGAATTTCTCGGATAATGTAATGGTGCTCATCGCAAATACCGGCACGTACTGACCAAGGTCGTTCAATCGGGACGATAATGGATAACCCGTCACGGCAAGATTTACATAAAGCGCCTCATAGTCGAGCGACGAGGTGAAGTTACCGACGCTGTAATTGGACATATATTTATGCCGCAATGTAAACGAGCTGAACAACCGCTTGAACGCCGGGATCGACGAAAGGCCGGTATAGCTCAAATCCCAGTTCGGCATCGGGAATTTCAGGAATGGGTTGGTGCGCACCGTTTTCGGGTCCTTGCCTGTATATGCCGCAAAAAATGCGGAAATCAATACGTCCTGCGAAGTTTCGTTGTATTCGCCACCACTCTTGTTTTCCGCATTCAGCCTGTCTCTCAGAATAGCGCGGTATGCACGGAATTTGTCGAATACCGGTGAAGAGTTGTCTCTCCGCATTTTGGCAAATGCCGTCCGGAACGACATAAACGACATGCTGAACTGGCCATTCCGCAGCGGGCTTTGCGACGCGAAATTCCCGGACGAATCGGGCCGGTAGAACTCCTGGTAAGCATCCTGCCGCGTCAAACGCGCTTCGATAATCAGCCTGAAATCCTTGAAAGGTTCTAACGTGGTATTGGCCGAGAAGTTCTTGGCGATTGTCTGCTGGAACGGCATATTCTGCTGCTTGCTTTTAGTAATCCAGCCTTTCTCCGCGGCCTTCATCTGAAAGTTCCTGTCCTGCTGGCCCAGCACGAAGCCCAGCCCCGGTGCATTCGCATTATCGAGCCCGAAGTACTTAGGCGCCCTCAGATAACCCGGCAACGCCGTAGTTTCCAGAACCGAGTAGCTGACGTTGATACCACGAACAGTCATCAAGGCTCTCGTAAGGCTCTTCACAATGTCGGTTGTGCGCATATCGATGTCCTCGATATCACCCGGGCTACGTGCAAAGTTCTTTCTCGCAGCAGATGGCGTGTTCGCGAATTTGAGGTAACGGAGTTTGTTGTAAAGTAATACAAAATCCACCTTCCCGGTAACGCCCCGCTCGCGGCTGTTACGGATAATATCCCCGAATGGCAGCCCCGTCGTGTCTTTCAGGTTCAATGCATTGGCCTGGTAGTTGTAGCCAATGGAATGCTTGTAATCTGCGGACATCCAGTCCAACACCGGAATTTTGTCAAGCGGCAGGCGGTATGTCAGGTCAATTTTCTGGTCGAAATTCTTGATACGTCCCAGCTTTTTGAAATTGCTCCAAAGCGAATCCTTCTTAACGCTGGTGTTGATATCGCCTTCCGGTTCGTCAATGATCGAGTTGGCAGTGGCGGCGTAAGTCAACGTCATGTTGCGCGTCAGGTTCCAGCCGAAATCGTAATAGCGGTTGAACCAGAAGTATTTTTCATACAGCGGCTGAATACCGTCTGTCGTGAGGTCGGCATTGCGCAGCTGGGTTTTCAGGAAGCGGCGATCCACATCGGTACGCAGCGATACCATGTTCGGCAGCAACGTCACATTGAATTCCTTGATAAACTCCGCCCAACGCCCTGTCGCCTTCCATTTCTTGAATGGCTCGATGGCCTTCGGTTGGCTCGCATACATGTACGAGATGCCCGCCCGGTACGCTCGCTGATTATATTCCTGCGTCAGGATATTTCTGCGCTTATCGTCACTGAATGCATAACTGAATGCGAAGTTTTCAAAATCGAAGAAATGGTTTTTCGCACCTGGCTTGGTCTTAATCTTCCGGACGTTCGAGAAGTTGAACCCTCGCTTGACGGCATTTTCCTCCACCATTCGCCTGTACCCGTCGCGTTCCTCGTCCGTTCGGAGGTTATCGAGCGAGGTACTCAATGGCGTATCCGGGTCGAGCGGATCGAAATGCGGTTTCACATTTCGCCGGTCATAGCTTACAAACAGCGGGATCTGGAAGCCCCAGTTGGCGGGCAGCAGCTTATCCAATGCAATATTGGAAGAGAATCCATATTCCGAGGTAAAGTTTCGCGTGCGCTCTCCAATGCGCTGCTGCACGGTACCGAAACCGAACGTCTCGATCCGGCCGGACGCGGTCAATGTCGCGAAGTCGGCCAGTTTGGCATTCAGCTGCGCAATGGCCGCCATACCACCAGTATCGTCGAAACCTTCGACATGCATTTCATCCACCCAGATACAAAACGTCTTCGCACGCTCATCCACCGATTTCGGGTTGCGGACACCGATCATCATCACTTTCACAGCACTCAAATCCGGGTTACCTACTACCGTCAGTTTATATCTTCTGTCGGAGCTCAGAACAGTGAATGGCACACTCAGATTTTTATCAATTTGCCTGTTGCGCTGCGCCTTTGCATCTACCAGGTCTGCCAATGCAATATTGACCTCATTGCTCTCCGGCCATACTTCCGTATCAGGTCGTTCTCCCGGCCGGGTAGCTTTCAGGGCAGAAAGGTCGATCTCATAGTAGTTCTGGGTAAGGTCGGTACCGATCCGCATAAATGCGCCCACCATATTGTCTTCATCCTGCTCGTTCTGCATGTGTACATACATGCGCAAGCGCTTGCGAAAAAGCAAGTCGAGGTTCACATTTTTGAAAACTGCCCGTGAATCCCCGTCGCGAAGGCCGGTCACACAAAGGCTCATCGATTGCTCATTCAGCTGCAATGGCGGACGCTGTGTATTATCCTGATCCCGTTTCCAGGTAGGTGGGATTTTATATACATACTTGTTCGTGGCACCATTAGCCTGACCATTCTCTTCAATACTCACCGTACCCACGGTAAACTTCGCATCATAAGGCTCCGGAACTTCCTGCAAGCCCGGCGCATCGAGATTGTAGGTGTATTTACGATACTGCTGTCCTACCATTTGCAATTGTGCAAAACGAAGTACCACCGGCTGTTGGAAGTCGGTCAGGTACATGCGCATGAAGCGGATCGACTTAAAACCATTCATACTTCCCACCATTCCCGAAAACTCCTTGATCGGAACGCGGAACAGGTACCAGCTCTGGCCGTCGTCGGTATTCACAGTCTTATCAACAATATAGCCGTTACCCACCGCGAGTTGGCCGGGTTTCAGGTCTATCTCATATTCATAGTAGGATTCATTGTCGTTGATGGTGTTATCGACATTCATATCCTCGCCGTCGGGAATATTTGTCGATGCCGGCGTCACGTCGACAGATCTCCCCTGGCTTTCGGGAGAGTTGTTTTCCATCCCGATGTAGTTCTTATAACGTTCCAACACTTTCTTATCCTCGGCGTCAAGGTCAGCGCCCAGGAAGAACTGGAAGTCGTCACCGGAGGGGTCGGCAAGGATTTTCGCACGTGCATCGGCCGTCAGGTTCGCAGGAAGGCGGTCGATGAAGGTTTTAAAGAAAGCACGCTCTTCTTCGTTGGTCAAGCCATCCAAACCCACATCCTGCTTCTCACGCGCGCCAGTCTCGTTGCTGAATGCATTGATCAGGTATTGCGATTTGGTTGCATAGCCCCAGGCCGTCGAATCCACATTAACGCCCACCTGCTTAGGTACAAGCGGCAGTCCATTTTCAAAGTTATACCGCTCATCAGGAATTACATCTTCTGAAATATCCCCGAGGTTAAATACCAGCTTTCCACCGGTGGTGTTGGGCTGATTGGAAAAACCGTCCCTAACAGCGCCTTTTTTGGGATCATTGATGAACGGATCGAGCATCCAGAACTCGATACTTTCGATGTTGGCGTTATCAAAATCGTTATCCGAAGTAATCGCACGGCTCAATGCCCCGAAGTTGTTTCTGGGGGTCTTCATCCGGCCATCCGAGTTGAGGTCGGTATTGTAGTTGTACATTCCGCGCTCGCTTGGATAATAAGCAATATCCAATACCTGCTGAGGGTACGTCACCAGACCCGCGATCGGCCGGTTCGGGAAAATCTGGTTGGGGAGGTAAAGCCGCTCGTAATAATTCTTGCGGTCGTCGTCGTCGAAGTTGGTAGGCGGCTGATAACCTCCGCCAAGCCCCTGCGCCCCGCCGAAGATGTTATCGACGGTATAGGCCGAGATCTTGGCGCGCTTATAGCCGTAGTTCAGGTCTTTACCCGTAAATCCATCCCGGAATTTGGTGGGCACCGCGGCCAGGCGCCATTTCTGAGGCTGCCGGGCGAGATCATAAACGGTACGCGCGGCTTCGAAATCGTCCACCAGAGAGCGGTTGTTCACATCCCTGGAAACGCCGGGAAGCAATTTGGCAAATTCCCCTTTGAACTGGATCGACGACATTTCCTTCGTCTGGATCAGCGGCAATGCATCCAGCCATTTCGTCAGGAACGGTGCATCCTTGCGGAAGTTCACATCAAACCCGAGCATGGTATTGTTCACCGGTTCGTTACCGATAGACACCCTCGAAAGGAAGCCCGCCGTACGCTCCTTATATTTCATGGCCGTCAGACCGACACTCAGGTTGCGGTTGACCACGTAATCAAGACGTGTTCCCACCAAAGTCCTGATTTGGTTTTGGAACATATCCGGGCGCTCGTACTCGATCACGATCTCACGTCCCGAGGCAAGCACACTGGAATTCAAAATCCGTACACGGCCGATCTGCGCTTCCACGATGTAATCTGAGCCCGGAGAAAGCGGCACACCGCCCGAGGTTACGGTTACGGAAGTTTCCAGCACACCGAATGGCAGCTGCACCTCAGCTCCCCCACTGGATTGGTAAGCTCCCTTGATGAAAAACTTGTTGCGTTCCGAAACCTGCTGTGCATCGATCATCGTCGTGCGGTACAGTTCGTTGAACACATATTTGTTGCGGTACACATCCTCGCCGGGACCAAATTTTTTGGACAGGTTGCTACCAAATGGTTCGAGTACGGGGAAAATGATACGCCCGGTCTTGCTGTCCATCGTGATCCCATCTACAAAGTCGAAGTTACCATCGGGTTGCAGATCATTGACCGGGTTCAGGCGATCGAGGCCGGAGAGGCGGATCAGCGGGATATTGGCAATGCTACTTTCCTGCAAGTTCGGGTTATCGATACCAGTCTGGTCATCTTTATAAATCACCCTCAACTGAAATCCTTGCTTATCGATCTGGCTGGTACCAAGCGAATAGATGTTCTTCATCATCAAATCCCACATCGGCAACTTGGTATTATTCCGGATGGTGGACGATTTCAGCAATTTCAGCGCGATTACTTCATTGTCCTGCCGGGCCTGGTAATCCTCTGTCAACTCCCCTACTTTGAACGCCCGGCCATTCAGGGTGTATTCATAAGAAACCGCAAGGACTTCGTCGTTGCGGAGCGCGTTGGTCAGGGAGATATAACCAAGCTGCGGGTGGAATGTATAGTCACGATCGAGGATCAGCCGTTTCGCACCGCGCAGCAATTCATAATCGATGGTTTTTTCAAGACCGAGGCCGGTAATGGCGGCATTGGTATTGTCGACCTGCCTGAATGCGTTGTTATCCGATAGTTTCTTATAAAGGCCGTTGGCGTCGTTGCTCGCAGGCGACGTGGAACGCACCGGCTGCAAGTTGGGATTCCCCGCACGATATGGCGCAGGCTCACCCAAATCGGCAAAACCCACAATGTTCCGCAGCGACTCGGTCGTAGTCGTCCGGTTGGTCACATATACTTCCAGACGCGTCACGGTCACACCGGAAGTAATCGTCGGTGTGTTTTGCAGCGAACTTTCGTAGATATTCCTGAAATATTGGGAAAGGAAGAAGTTACGGTTCTCGTCGTAAGTATCGGCCCGTAATTCAAAATCACGGCTTTGCGCACCGCCGCGGAGCGTGATCCGTTCTTTGCTGGATTTCTGTTGTGAAGCAACAAAAGTGGCGTTCAGGCGTCCGAACTGGAATTCCGTTTTCAAACCGAACAAATTCTGAACACCGGGAATCAACTGGCTATTGATGGCCCAGTTGATATTACCCGCCTCTATTTTCCGGATAAAACTCTCTTCCGGGTTTTTATAGTTCAACTTGATCGCATTCTCGAAGTTGAAGTTGGCTTTGGTATCGAAGTTGGTCTGGAACCCGAGCTGATCGCCGAGCTTGGCGTCAAAGTTGATATTGATCTGCTCATTGAAAATGAACTGGGTATTCTTCCGCTGGCGAATCGGGATAGCGGGGTTATCGAGGAACTGGTGCATGAGCCCGAGGTCCAGCGATACGAAACCGGTAGGTTTGAAATTCACGAAATCATCCCCGAGCAGCTTGGTCAGCCCCGGTGGCAAATCGAGCTTTGGTAGCAGCCCGCGCGCACCCATAGCGCTGTTGCCATCCTGCCTGCTTGCGTACTCGCGCAGGAGACTTTTGAATGCACGGTCTTCCTGGATCTTATCGTACGTTTCAAGATCCATCCGCTCAGGATAACGATAATTCAATGTGCCACCCGGCATAGCAATGCCTGGCGTGGGGCTACCCGGTGCGGCGGCACCCGGTGCGCCCGCACCAGGGGTCTGAATTTTCTCGGTCACTGCAACTTTCCCTGCACTGTCGAGCGTAATGTTGGTGGAGATATTGCTAGGCTCCCGCAGGTAGAATGGCGAACGCGGCCGCGGTTCTGTGATGCGGTTGGAATAGTAATCCTTCCATCGCATGATGAGCTGAGAGCCCGATCTGTCGATGTTTTTCTTGGTGGTATCTTCTTTAAGCGTGTCCGCAAGTATGGCCCATTCCTGTGCCTGCTCCGAATATGGTTCATCCTTGCCGCCCGAAACGTTTACGAGTAACGCCGCTCCGGCCGAAATGCTTAATACCTTAAAAAGAAATGAGTAAATCGTTGATGACAAGGTAATGTACTTATTTAGAGAAGGTTGTATTTACAAACAAATCCATCAACACGATTTTACGGTTGTAAAATTTTTCACCAAATATCATTGCAGTTCCGGTTAACGTAACGCTAGTTTGATCAGATTTTCAACGCTAATGGATTGCCCCTCACGCTTGATGATGGCATCCAGACTTTTCTCCGCCGTCGGTTTGGGAATACCCAAAGTAACGAGCGCAGCCAACGCTTCACTCCGAAGAGTGCTTGACGACATTTCAGCAGACTTGGTACCTGTTGAAACGAGTTCTTCCTTTCGAATTTTGTCTCTTAGTTCGAGGATTACGCGTTGAGCAGTCTTGGACCCTATGCCTTTGATAGACTGTATCAGGCGCAGGTCTTCATCAATGATTCCCTGGCGGATTTCCGAGGACGAAAGAGAAGAAAGCATCACGAGCGCTGTCGACGGCCCGATTCCCGAAATACTTGTCAGATCCAGGAACAGTTTCTTCTCGTCATTTCCCCAAAAACCGTAAAGGACGTGGGCATCTTCCCGTATATTGAGAAACGTTACCAGCTTGCACCGGGCACCAATGTCGGGGAGCGATGTGTAGGTCTGCAATGAGATCCTGACCTCGTAACCTACTCCGTTGACATCGATGATAGCGTACGCTGGGTCTTTATAAGTTACAATCCCGTTAACGTAGGCAATCATAAAAATAGTATGTGTATGTTGAAGCGTTAATTTCTAGGTGGAAATAATCAGTTTTTGGCCAGGCTTGATCGAGTTGCCCCTGATCTTGTTCCGCTTTTTCAACTGACCGATTTCCAGACCGTATCGCTGCGAAATAATCCATAATGTATCTCCTTTTTGTACGGTATGATAACGTTTCCGGGTGTGACGCTGCTGCTTCGCCACTTGCTCTTCATCCTGCTGTGGCCTTGCTTTGGCTACGATACGGGTGGTTGGCACAGCTTCTTTTACCTCTTTGTAGATCACGAGGCGCTGCCCTTTGCGGATATTATTGCGGCGGATGCGGTTCCATTTGCGGACCGCCGCTACCGATACTCCATATTTCCGCGCGATGCCGGCTACATTGTCGCCGCGGCGGACGGTGTACGATACGCGTTTGGTACGGCTCCGCTGGATCGTTTCTTCCTCGCCGTCTTCGTCATAATTTTCATCATCCGATACATTCTGCACGTTTGATGCGAGTACGTAAGGGAACGATCCGTTGCCGCCCAGCGAATCTGTTTTGGTGCTGTCGGCTTTCGCCACCATCACACCGGAGCGAAGGTATTTCCGGGTGCAGGAGTCCATAATCGACGCCCGGTTGCTCGTCAGGTAAGTGAAGCGCACGCTGGGCACTTTCAAAACGAAGTCACGCGTCTGATCCGGAAGGATCGTCTTGGTGATTTGCGGGTTCAGCTTTTTGAGTACTTCGAAATCAATGCTGGCATTGTTACAAAACGTTGCGAGATCGATGTAGCCGTTGATATGAATGGTATCGTTGGGGATCTGAAACTCCGTATTTTCAGGAAAAATGCCGTGATCGTACCCGTAGTTCATCATGTAGTTCATCGCTACATACTGTGGCACGTAAGAGCGGGTTTCGCGGGGAAGAACATTGTAGATCGTCCAGAAGGTAGTCCCGCGCGAGCGGCGCATGGCGCGTTTCACATTGCCCGGTCCCGTATTATACGAAGCCAGCGCAAGTTCCCAGTCGCCGAAGATATTGTAAAGCTGTTTGAGATAAAGACAGGCTGCTTCTGTTGCCTTTGCCGGCTCGAAGCGTTCATCAATGTATTTATCCTGGTAAAGACCGAATTCCCGCCCGGTGGCCGGCATGAACTGCCAGAGGCCCCCTGCCCGCGCGTGGGAAATTACTGTCGGGTTCAGCCCCGACTCGATCATCGAAAGGTATTTCAACTCAGTAGGCAACCCGTGTTTGGCAAGTGCCTTTTCGAAAAGAGGAAAATAGAGCGGCATACGCTCCATCATCGTCTGCGTAAATTTTGCTTTTTTGTAGATGAAGTACTCTACGAATTCGTGCGAAGATCTGTGGTAAGTAAGCGGAATCGACTTTTCAAGCTTTGCAAACCGTTCTTTCAAAAGCTCTTGTGGTACTGCCGGATTGGCTCCGATTTCCTCGACCTCCGGGAGTGACGGCATCAAATCATCTTCTTCCTGAGCAATAGTCTCAACTGTATCCTGCCCGGACGTCAAACTCACCTGTGGAACCATCGCCATCACAGGCGCATTCCAAAACCCTGCACACATGGCTCCGAGCCACAATACTCTTTTCGAAATCCTCATTAATAAATGTTTTTTGAAGGTTAATCAATTCACGGTTTTCAATGGCTTATACCTGTTGATGATCGATTCACAGATAGAAGGGTCCTTTTCAGTTTGAATTGGCCAGATGAATCAGAATAATCTCTAACACATTTTTAAATACTCACACAATATCTTCATTCAGAATAACGTAACATGGTCGCCGGTTATTCTGGCATGATAATTTTCTTTAAAACACTGGTTATCAGTACAGCGTTCACATTCAAATGCCTGGTTCTATGCTAAGGCCTCCTCCTTGTTCAGTTCAGTAAGGTAGTTGGCGAATGCCAGCATTTTTTCCTCTCCGAAGTAAGGGGCCATGATTTGAATCCCGATCGGCATTCCCTGGTCGTCCAGCCCGTTTGGAATGGATACCGCAGGGTTGCCTACGACATTCGCCTGCACAGTGAAAATATCGGCCAGATACATTTGTAACGGATCTTCCGTCTTTTCACCAATCGTAAAAGCTGTGGTAGGTGTTACCGGGGAAATCAGGAAATCGAACTGCTCAAAAAACCGGCTCGTTTCCTCCCGCACCAATCTTCTAACGCGTTGCGCCTTGGTATAGTATGCATCGTAATAATTTGCACTTAATACGAAAGTACCCAATAGTATTCTTCTCCTTACCTCATCGCCAAAACCTTCTGTACGAGTCTTTTTGTACATGCTTTCCAAATCCACGGATTCGGGGCTGCGGTAGCCGTACCGCACGCCATCAAAACGCGACAGGTTCGAGCTCGCCTCGGCGGTGGTCAGAATATAATAGGTAGGCAAAAGCGAATCCAGCAAAGGCATATCGATCCCGGTCACCTCATGCCCTTCCGCGCGCAGGCGGTTGAGCACTTCGGATGTCTGCCGGCGGATCTCAGGAGCAATCGCTTCATTCTCCACCGCGCTCCGGATATAACCGATTTTAGCTTTGCCCTTCCATTCCAGGTTGGCCGTGTAAGCGGGAACCGGACGTTCCGAAACCGTGCTGTCGAAATCGTCTGCACCCGACATTACTTCAAGAAGCAATGCCGAGTCCGCAACACTTTTGGTAATGGGCCCAATGCAGTCGAAAGACGAAGCATAGGCAATGAGTCCGTAACGCGATACACGTCCATAGGAAGGTTTCACGCCGATCACGCCGCAGAATGCAGCCGGCTGGCGCACCGAACCGCCCGTATCGCTTCCCAAAGAAGCGTGGCAAAGCCCGGCCTGAACGGCTACTGCCGATCCGCCCGACGACCCGCCCGGAACTTTGGCATTGTTAACGGCATTCAGCACCGGTCCAAACGAAGAATTTTCATTCGAAGAACCCATCGCAAACTCGTCGCAGTTTTGCCGCCCGATGATGATCGCGTCCTCATCGATAAGCCGCTGCACGGCGGTTGCGGTATAGGGTGCTGTATAATTTTGAAGGATCTGGCTTCCGGCCTGCAAGCCGTGGCCAGTGAGTGAAAGCACATCTTTAAGACCGATCACCATCCCCGCCAGCTTCCCGGCAGTACCATTGGCGATCTTCGCATCCACGGCCAGGGCGGCCTTTTTTGCTTCCTCGGTATAAACTTCAACGAAAGCGTTGAGATGCTTGTTAGCCTCTATTTTTTCCAAATAGTGGTCAACCAACTTGACGCACGTCAAACCTTCTTCACGTAAATCTCTCTGAATTTCGGCCAGCGTCAGATACTCTTTCAAGGCAATTTTTTTGTGGGGTTGTAAATAAAGAATCAGAGCCGTTAAGTGGTAGCTTAATGGCTCTGGATCAAACCTTCGATAAGATGGAAGCGTTATTTGGGGTCTTCCATGCTTTTTTCAATATTTTCCTTAACGTCTTTAGTAGCGTTCTTGAACTCATTGATACCCTGCCCCAAACCGCGCATAAGTTCTGGGATTTTCTTTGCTCCGAAGAAAAGCAACACGAACAGAGCAACCAGGAAGATCTCCTGTCCGCCCAACCCCATAATTCCTAAAACGGTTATTGATTCCATATCTGTTTCTTTTATTAATGTTTACAAAAATAACTATTCTTTTTAATAACAACCAGACCTGCCGCGACTTTTATCCGATATTAATTGTCTTGGCAGCCTTCTCCCAATCGGCAAATTTCCGGATATCCTCTCCCAGCGTCTTGATGAGCCATACCACCAGCGCCACGTCGTCGGTGATACCGATAACCGGCAGGAAGTCAGGAATAAGGTCTATGGGAGATACGAAATAAATGAGCACAGCGACTATCGACACCAGACTTTTCCATGGAAGCTCTTTATATTCGCCGGAGGCATACGCCTTCACCATGCGGAGCAGCAGCTGGACACTCGACTGGAATTCGGAGAGGTTTCCTTTGAAGCCTACCGTCTGAAGCTTTCCCAGCACCTCTTTGGCAAGCTCAAACAGGCGGGTAGAATTTCTGGCATAACGTCCTGCTTTCCCTTTGGCATTCCTAAAAAATATCGACTGTAAAATCCGCGAAATCATTGACTCGTCATTCATTGTACAAAGCAGGGAAAAGTGGTTTATAAAGCCATTATAACTATCAACTTACGGAAAAAATTGCATTCGGGATGACAGCCTGAGGTTTTGCGGCAAAAAATCAATTTCCGCTTGGTTTAAACAAATTATGGTTCATACTTTTAGGAAAAAATATAAAAAGCATCAATTTCTATACAATTAACCATATTTCCCTATGAAGATTACTGTTGTAGGTGCGGGTGCGGTAGGCGCAACCACTGCCGATAATATCATTCGTCGTGAGCTGGCAGAAGAAGTGGTGTTGCTGGATATCAAAGAGGGTGTCAGCGAAGGTAAGTCACTGGATATGTACCAGACAGCCGCTTTGTTGGGATTCAACACCAAGCCCATCGGCTCGACCAATGATTACGAGAAAACCAAAGGCTCGGATGTGGTGGTGATTACTTCGGGGCTGCCTCGTAAGCCGGGCATGACCCGCGAAGAGCTGATCGGCATCAATGCAGGAATCGTAAAGGGAGTTACAGAAAACCTTCTGAAATATTCGCCGAAAGCGATCGTGATCGTGGTTTCCAACCCGATGGATACCATGACCTACCTGGCTTTGAAAGAATCGGGTATTCCTAAAAAACGGCTGATTGGTATGGGCGGCGCATTGGATAGCGCGCGTTTCAAAACCTATCTCGCATTAGCCATGGACGTTTCGCCGCTCGATATTCACGGTATGGTAATCGGAGGGCACGGTGATACTACGATGATCCCGCTGACGCGTTTGGCAACCTACAACGGTATCCCGGTGAGCCGCTTCCTCTCGGCCGACCAGCTCGAAAAAGTAGCTGCCGACACCATGGTAGGCGGTGCTACCCTCACCAAACTCATCGGCACTTCGGCATGGTACGCGCCTGGCGCAGCCACGATGATGCTCGTGGAAAGCATTGTCCGCAACCAGAAGCGTATTGTGCCTTGCAGCGTTTACCTGAATGGTGAGTACGGCCAGAAGGACATTTGTATGGGGGTACCGGTCGTGTTGGGTCGCGGAGGCTGGGAAAAGATCATCAACCTGCGTCTGAGCGATGCCGAAAAAGCGGCGTTTGAAAAGTCAGCGGAAGCCGTTCGGTCAATGAATGCGGCTTTGAACTTGTAAGCGAAACTTAAATAGCTAAAATACAGGCCGGTCCGGGTTTCCGGGCCGGCTTTTTCTTTGCCCTGATATTTGGTTTTAGTACCGACTTGTTTTAACTTATGTATAAATAGTATAATAATTTGATAATTTAATACTATTTATCAACAAACATTTCATCCTTTAAACACACAGTATATGAAAAAAAAGCTATTACTTCTGCTTCTCATTTCCGCTTCATTTCAGACCCTGGCGCAATCCGTAAAGGGGAAAATCACCGACGAAAAGAATGGGGCTCCACTGCCGGGCGTGTCGATCCTCGTACAAGGCACCAACACCGGAACCGTGACCGACGCGGACGGAAACTTCTCGCTCAATGTGGCCGACGGCAACTACAACATCGTGATTTCCTTCATCGGGTACACACCTAAGATCGTCCCGACGGCCGTCTCGGCAGGGCAATCCTCACCGCTGAATATCGCATTGGCAGAATCATCGGAAGTACTTGGAGAAATTGTAGTCACCGGCTCGCGCAGCGGCGGCCGCTCCCGTATCGACTCCCCTGTTCCTGTGGATATTATTCCGGTATCGCAGATCACCAACAGTGTCGGACAAGTGGATATCAACCAGATCCTGACTTACGTGGCGCCTTCATTCCAGTCATCGCGGCAAACGATCTCCGATGGTACCGACCACATTGATCCCGCGCAGCTCCGCGGCCTGGGACCCGACCAGGTACTTGTGCTCGTGAATGGAAAAAGGCGGCATCAGTCGTCGTTGGTGAATGTCAATGGGACCGTCAACCGCGGCACGGTAGGAACCGATTTAAATGCGATACCGGCTACCTCTGTGGAGAAAATCGAGATCCTGCGCGACGGCGCCGCGGCCCAATATGGTTCGGATGCAATCGCCGGGGTGATCAACATCATATTGAAAAGCCGCTCCGGGCTAAGCGGGAACGTCTCTTACGGTGAGAACGTGACGAGCTACGATAAGAACTACATTATCAACAACAATAAGAATGCTTCGGTAAACATTACAGATGGTGGTACCGCGCAGGTAGGCCTCAATTACGGGCTTAAAGTGGGTCAGAAAGGTTTCGTAAACATCACCGGCGAATATGTGAAGCGCGGAGCGACCAACCGCACCGGTACCTACACTGGCCAACTGTTCCCGGCTGTGGATGGCAAGGTGGTCGATGACGAGGTTCTCGCGCAAAGAGGCCTCACCCGCAACGATTTCGATATGCGCATCGGTAACTCGGAAGTAAAGGGCGGCGGCGTGGTAATCAATGCAGACATACCGCTTAACGAGCGGCTGGATGTGTATGCATTTGGGCAGTACAACAATAAAAAGGGAAATGCCGCTGGTTTTTACAGGTATCCCAATGGCGTTCCTGCGGCTGTGCGTACGAATGTATTCGCGGTGTATCCCAATGGCTTTTTGCCCGAAATCAACAGCGATGTCACCGACATTTCGGCAGCTGCGGGTATCCGTGGAAAACTGGGCGAATGGCGGTTCGACCTCAGCAATACATTCGGCAAAAATGATTTCGATTACCGCATTACCAATTCCGTGAACTATACCCAGGCTGTGTCTATCGCCAACTTTCAGCGGGAGTTCAATGCCGGAGGTAACGGATTTTCCCAAAATACCATTAACCTCGACTTCGGCCGAAAATTCGATGTCTTGTACGGTCTCAACGTCGCGCTGGGTGCCGAGCAGCGGAGCGAGAAATACACGATCACGGCCGGCGAGGAGGCTTCCTACAAAAACTATGATGTAGCGGCAGGCGTGCCCGCAGGTGCACAGGTGTTTTCAGGCTTCTTTCCGCAGAATGCCGGATCACATTCGCGGCACAGCGTAGCGGGTTACCTGGACCTCGAACAGGATATTACCAAATCGTGGGTCCTTAGCGCAGCACTTCGTTTTGAAAACTATTCCGATTTCGGCAATACGCTCAACTACAAAGTCGCCACGCGCTACAAAATCACCGACGGCATTGCATTGCGTGCCTCGGCCAGCAGCGGCTTCCGCGCGCCATCGTTGCAGCAGCGTTACTATGCCAAAACGAATACGCTTTTCGTGACTCAAAATGGCCAGCAGGTAGCACAGGAAAGCGGTACATTCACCAACGACAGCAAACCGGCTGAAATCCTCGGCATACCGAAGCTCAAACAGGAAACGTCGCAAAGCTTCACCGTCGGTACTACCATTCAAATCAGCAATGCATTTGAACTCACGGTGGATGCTTACCAGATCGATATCGACGACCGCATTGTGCTGACCAACAATTTCAATGACGGTGGTAATGCCAACCTGAAAGCCCAGCTGGCCGCGGCGAATGCTACGACAGCCAATTTCTTTTCCAATGCGGTCGACACGCGTTCGCGCGGGATCGAGGGCGTGCTTTCGTACAATACCAAGTTTGGCCGCAACCAATCATTGCGGGCGGTGCTGGCGGGGACATTTATCCAAAACAAGGTCAAAAAAGGTGCCGACGGCAAGCCTATTATCCATGCATCGGACATTCTGGTACAGACCAACCAGGTTAACACGTATTTCAACCGGGAGGATCTGAGCAGGTTTGAGATCGCAAGTCCGCGGAACAAGCAGAGTCTGACGATTAACTATAAGGCTGGGAAGTTTGGCGCAATGCTGCGTGGCGTGCGGTTCGGAGAGGTAACTTATTGGGATCCGACCATCGACCCCAACAAACCGGATGCATGGCCTGTAAATGCATTAACCGGACAGAAAGAAACGCTCGATCAAACCTTCGGCGCCAAAATGGTGACCGATGTTGCATTGAGCTATGACGTCGTGAAAGGCGTCGGCATCACCATCGGCGCAAACAACGTATTAGATGTGTATCAGGACAAGCACACCCATTCGGGCAATGTGAGCTCAGGCCGCTTCGTATACTCCCGCCGTGTGCAGCAAATGGGTTTCAACGGCCGGTACCTGTTCGCGAGGGTAAATTTTAGTTTTTAGGGTATCTATTTAAGCTAATCCGGGCCGTTCCCGACCCGGATTAGCCACTTTAAATGGATATCTGATACTGCAACGTCCAGCTGCCTTTGCGGCCGTTTTTCGCTAACTCATTCACCACCGATGCCGACTTGTAAACCGGCCGGTTCTCGTAGTTAAGCGACATTTTGCCATTATGCCCTTTGATAAGCCAGTTCACACCGAGGTTGTAGATATTCGCCGCATTCTGCAACCGATCGTAGTCACCACTTTGCAACGAAGCATAGGGCATTAGCGTACCCTGGCTACCCAGCAAGCCGTCTTTTAATTTATAACCAGCCTGCGCATAGATCACATTGCCCGTCCCGAACATCGGGTACGCGTTCCCGTGCGTGCCGCCTACGCCCGCGATAGGCTGTGTAGTACCGGTAGCTGGGTTCATAATGCCGTTGTAACGGAGATAGCCCTTGCCATAATCCGTTCCGAAATAACCTACATAGGCCGACAAGGCAGTTCCTTTCTCCGTATTCAAAGGCATATCCAGGTAGGCCGCTACCGACCAGAGTGTCATGTTGCTATAAAGCGTGTCCACCGCTTCTTTACGCCAGGTAGCATTTTTCTGGGAAGTAATGCCGGCTTCCACATTCAGCACTTTGCGTTTGCCGAGGTAGGTACCCGTCATATAGCCGGGCGTCGTATTGTCTTCCGTATCGAAGATATTGTAAATGAATAGTCCCTGGAATTGTTTACTGTTTTTGCGCTGGGCGAAAACGGCGTTCTGATTCAGCGCAGCCGGTGTGGAGCCGCTGGTTTCAACCGGAAAAGGATCGGCCACGCCGACACGGTAGTTGAGCTTCCCGATCTGTCCGCGGCTGTAAACGGTCAGCTTTCTGGAAAACTGGTCGGTTTGATCAACGGTAGCCTGCGCGAAGACGGGCACATCCATGGTCATAATCGTACCGATGCTGGGCTGCGAAAAGCGGGAGAAACCGCTTACGATCGTAAGGCCGCCACCGAAACGGATAAAATTGCTGCCTTTCCGCTGCACTTCATATTCGCCGACGGCGTCATGGAAAAACGCCGCGATCTTACGCTGGCTAGGCGTACCGGCAGTATTGTAAGCAGGGAATGCGCTCACCTTGTTAAAGTTGTTCATTCCAAACTGCGTGTAGAAGAATATCCTGTCGGTAAGCTGGCCGAACAGCTGCATGCGGGTTCGGCGGAGGCCTATGTCGAAAGTGTTGGTTTTCGGGTCGCTCAAAACGGTCGTACCGGGATTGTTGTCATTCAACCTCAGCCATACCTGATTCGTGAAGGTGAATTTTACATAATGTGAACCGGATTCGTTAAGATTGTAACGAATATCATTTCGCTTGTTGTTGTCCTGGGACATAGCGGGCTGCGCCGCGGCGGCAGTGCCGAGGAGCATGAGGGAAAGGATTCTTTTCATTAAGAGTACTATTGAGTTACATACACACGAACATCGTTAAAAACCCTTCTGAAAGTGCTAAAAACGACATTAATAGTTAATTGAAAATAATATTGAACACGGTAGCAAAACGACTTGTAAAAAGTCATTTCCCAGGCCGGGCCTTCAAATATAAGGCGGGTTACGCTACTGCCATACTCTTTTGGGTGACAATCTTCCTCCCCGCTCTGGCCCAGGAAACACCACCGCTGATCAACTATCCGGCCGCACTTTACAAGGCTCATAACCAGAACTGGGACATTTGCCAGAGTGCCGACGGGCTGATCTATTCCGCCAATTCCGACGGCCTGCTGGAACACGACGGAGCATCATGGAAGCTGTATCCCCTGCCCGACGGCCAGATCGTCCGGACTGTACTTTACGACGAGCAATCCACCGAACCGGTCACAGGAAAAGTGCTGAACCGCACGGCACGCCCCGAACAGCGCATTTACGTGGGCGGCTTTTCGGAGTTCGGGTATTGGAAAAAAGAAGCGGATGGTCAGCTGAAATATTATTCGCTGAGTAAAAAAGCGGGCTTCGCGAGCCTGCGTACGGAGGAGATTTGGCATATCCTTAAAACACCGAAATACATCTATTTCCAGTCTTTCTCGAACATTTACCGGTACGACGGCAAAAATCTGAAAGAAATCAAAGGATCGGGCAACATTATGTTCATGCGGTTTGTGCAAAACCGGGTACTGGTACCGACGATCGGCCGTGGTATTTATGAGTTAAAAGGAGAGCGTTTCGAACCATTGCCCGGCACTGAAATCCTTTCGCCCGCCACCGTTTCTTCAATTCTGCCTTTCTCAAATGGCGGCATTCTGATCACGACGACCAAACATGGGCTGTACATCTGGCAAAACGGGGTGCTCACTCCCTGGGACATCGCCATTTCCGGGGAATTGAAAAGGAACATTATCAACCGTGCTATCGTAATGGCGCGCGATAGCAGCGTCGTCTTCGGGACAATACAAAATGGCGTCTACGTCATTTCCAAGAACGGCGCATTGAAGTACAAATTCAACAAGGAGACCGGCTTGCAGAACAATACGGTACTGGCTTTGGAAGAAGATGCGCACCAGCAACTTTGGATCGGGCTCGATCAGGGAATCGATATGGTGAAAATGTCGTCGCCCATTATAGCCTACCAGACCAGCGACAATCCGCTTGGTTCCACCTACGCTGCCGCTATTTGGCACGGGAACCTTTATGTGGGGTCCAACAAGGGAGTATTTGTCAAAAAATGGCTTTCCCCGGAACCCTTCCGGCCCGTGTGGGGGCTTGAAGGACAAACCTGGGCACTCACGGTGATCGACGACCAGCTGCTTTGCGGTCACAACGACGCCACTTACCGCATTTCGGAAAACGGCGTAACAAAAATCTCCGGCATCAACGGCGGCTGGGTGTTTGTGCCGATGCGAAATGGGAACGATACTCTGCTGCTGCAAGGCGCCTATGTGGGCCTGCATGTGTATAAAAAGGATGCAAAGGGAATCTGGACTTACGCCTACCCGGTCAAAAAGCTGCCGCCGATCCCGATCCGGCAGATCGCGCACGACAATTCGGGCACATTTTGGCTCGGGCATGCCTACAAAGGTTTGTTTCAAGCCAAACTGACGCCCTCACTGGATTCGGCCCTGTCGTGGAAGGAGTTCAAAGCTCCACAGGAATTGCCCAGCGAGTTTTCCATTGAAGTGGTTCAGTGGCTGAACGGGCAGGTGCGCGTGCGGTCGGGCAATACTTTTTTCCAGCCTGATCCATCGGGCAAGCTGGTACCCAGTGCAGATTTCTCCAAGGAGGACGAAAATTACAAAGTGCGGACAGGTCTTCACGGCGACTGGTTTAAAATATTTATGAACCGTGTGGCATTCTATCAGCGGGGGAAAGAGACACGAAACCTCCCACTCACGCTTGTGCGCAACAGCGAAACCGTGGTGCCGTTATCGGAAGAATACTATTTCTTTTGCCTCGACAATGGTTACGCATTGTACAACCGCAAATCCCCAGATGAGCAAAATGAGGCCGCCGGTCCGCCGGTAGTCCGCAAAGTAGCCAACCTCCGCAACCTGAATGAAACCTTCGCGATTTCGGGCAGCCCATCGCTTTCTGCCGAGGTGCGCTCGCTGCGCATTGCATTTGCGTTACCGGTGTATGGCCAGAACGTGCAGTACAAGTATCGTCTCAAAGGCCTGACCGACCAGTGGTCGGAATGGACGGACCAAAGCTTCGTGGAATTCACGAACCTGGAATCGACGGATTATATTTTTGAAATAAGGAGCAGCCTCAACGACACCATCGGCACCTACCATTTCAGTGTGAAGCCCTACTGGCGCGAGACATTGTTTGCCAAGATCCTTTTCGCGGTGCTGGTCGCATTGGCTTTGGCTGCATTGATTCTCTATCAGGAAAAGCGTCTGGCCCGCCACCGCCGGAAACTCATCGAGGAGCAGGAAGAAAAGCTCCGCCAGCAACGCCTTTCCAGCGAAAGGAAAATTATGCAGATCCAGAATGAGAAACTGCAAAGTGAAATCCAGAGCAAGAGCCAGCAGTTAAGCAATGTGGCGATCAACGTGGTGAAGAAAAACGAGATCCTGGAAGAAATCCGCGATGAATTGAAACAAGTAAAAGCTGAAATGGGGCAACAGCTCCCCAATATCCATTACCAGAAACTTCTGCACAGTATCGAGCGGAATGTCGCAGGTAAGGACGACTGGGTTTTATTTGAACAAAACTTCGATGAGGTGCACGAACAGTTCTTCAAAAGGCTGCGCCAGATATACCCTACCATTTCCCCTTCCGAACTCCGGCTGGCGGCTTGCCTTCGCATGAATCTATCCACCAAAGAAATGGCACCGGTGTTGGGGATTTCTGTCCGCGGTGTGGAAATCAAGCGCTACCGGCTTCGTAAAAAGCTCGGATTGGACAACGATGCCAATCTGGCCCGATTTATGATGGACATTTGAGGCAATTGCACTAATCCGCTACCCTACCCCTTATTGTACCAGCAAACCTTGCATTATTCTCATTGATGTAGTGGTGATGTAGTGCTTTTTTTGATTCCTCCCCCGCTTGGAACTTAATTTTGAAGTCAATAAATTCTTATAATAATTCAATCACCAATTTGAAACTGATGAAAACTATTGTACGATTACTGTACATGCTCGTTTTCCTGGCTCTGGGAAGTTTCTCCTATGCGCAGGAAATAAATGTGACTGGGAAAGTCACTTCGAGTGCCGACAATTCGGCGCTGCCGGGCGCCAGCGTGCTCATCAAAGGCACTACTACCGGTGTTCCTACCGATGCCGATGGTAACTATGCTATAAAGGTTCCGTCTCCGCAGTCCGTCCTCGTCTTCTCGATGATCGGGATGACTACCCAGGAAATCACAGTGGGTAACCAGACAACGCTGAATATTGCGATGCAGGAAGACGCCAAGGCGCTGAATGAAGTGGTGATCATGGGTTACGGTTCGCAGAAAAAACTCGACGTTACCGGTTCGGTCGCACAGATCAAAGGCACGGAGATCTCCAAGCAGCCTTCCATGAACGCCGTCAGCGGTTTGCAGGGCAAGGTTGCCGGGGTGCAGATCAACAACTCAGGTAAACCGGGCGAGGCCCCGCAAATCCGCATCCGCGGCGTCGGAACTGCCTATGGTAGCGCCAACCCATTATACGTGGTCGACGGGGTTTGGTTCGACGATATCAGCTTCCTCAACTCAGGCGATATCGAAAGCATGAACATTCTGAAAGACGCATCCAGCCAGTCAATATACGGTGTGCGCGCAGCGAACGGGGTGGTTTTGATCACTACTAAAAAAGGAAAATCAGGAGCACCCATCATCGATTACAATGGCTTCGTAGGTTACCAGAAAGTGACCAACCAGATCAAAATGGCGAATGCAAACGAATATGCCACGATGATCAACGAATTGAGCCGCATCAACGGAAAATCAGATATCCTCGATCCTTCGCAGTTCGGTGAGGGCACCGACTGGTACCACCAGATCCTGCGCAATGCATTTGTGACGAACCACCAACTTTCGATCAGCGGCGGTGGTGAAAAATCTACCTACAACTTCTCACTAGGTTACCTGGATCAGGATGGTATTGTTGAAAAGAACAATTTCAAACGCTACACAGCCCGTTTGCAAAACGATTTCCAGGTGCTGAAAAACCTGAAAGTTGGTTACTCCGCAACCGGTTCTTTCAGCAAATCGAGAGATGAAGCGGGCGGCATTTTCCGTCAGCTTTACGCAGCAGGTCCTGTTGTGCCGGTTTATTATGCCGACGGCACCTATGGTGACCCCACCGATTACAACCTGGGTGATGGTAACAACTATAACCCACAGGTTACGATTGATTTCTACAATCAGAATACCAAAAAGACGCTTCTCACCGGTAATGCCTATGCAGAGCTTTCCATCCTGAAAGGTCTGACGTTCCGTACCAGCCTCGGTGGACGTTACGGACAGGACGAAACCCGTACTTACGTGCCGCAATATGTTGCAACTTTCAAACAACGCAACACGACCAGCTTCCTCGAATTCGTACGCCCGCAAACACGTTACTGGATCTTTGAAAACACTTTGACCTACACCAAAGATTTCGGCCAGCACAGCATTACAGCCCTCCTCGGTCAATCCGCTCAGCGCGACCAGTCGTACAAACTGACCGCCAATGCATTGAATGTACCTTATTCTAGCGAAGGCGACCTTTACCTGGCATTGGGTAGCGCGGATGGCCGCAACGTGAAAGACGAAGGCGATCTTGGAACGTATGCTTCTTACTTCGGTCGTGTGAATTACTCTTTCGGCGAGCGCTACATGCTGAATGCTTCCCTCCGTGCGGATGGTTCTTCCAAATTCTTCCAGGGGGGTAATGCCTGGGGGTATTTCCCTTCGGTGGGTGCAGGCTGGGTAATCAGTAACGAAAACTTCATGAAAGACCAGACGATTTTCGATAACCTGAAAATCCGCGGTAGCTGGGGTAAAATCGGTAACGCGTCCGTTCCTTCCAACTTGTCGACGCTCACAGTGGCAACCGGCGGTGGCCTGGCGGCGATCTTCGGAGGCCAGTTAAATACCGGCGCGAGTATCAACTCCATTATCCCTCCTACCACTTACTGGGAGCGTGGTGTAGGTACCGATGCGGGTATCGAGGCATCCTTCCTCAAATCGAGATTGACCGTGGAATTGGATTACTATATCAAGAAAACCGAGCGCGCGATCTTCGACATTCCCGTGTTGACTTCCATTGGTACCAGCTCCGGCCGTATCGTGGGCAACCAGGCCGATTTCCAAAACAAAGGTTTTGAATTTGCTTTGAACTGGCGCGACGAAATCGGTAAGGACCTTTCTTACAGCATTGGTTTCAATGGCGCGGTGAACAACAACAAAGTGCTGGCGGTATCATCCGGTGCCAACCCTATTTATGATGGTGGTGTAGGTCTTACCAGCGGTGCGCTCGCCACGCGTACCCGCGTAGGAGACCCGATCGGTTCTTTCTACGGCTATGTAGTAGACGGTATTTTCCAGAATGAAGAAGAGATCAAAAACTCGGCACAGCCAGGTGCGAAACCAGGCGATTTCAAGTACCGTGATATCAGTGGAACCAACGGTGTGCCCGACGGAACGATCTCCGGTCTCGACCGCCAGGTAATCGGTAATCCTAACCCGAAATTCACCTACGGTATCAACACCAGCTGGAATTACAAAAACATCGACCTTACGCTCGATTTCCAGGGTGTTGCCAAAGTAGATATTTACAATGCCAACATGGGCTGGCGTTATGGTAACGAAAACTTCACCAAGGATTTCTACGATAACAGATGGCACGGTGAAGGTACTTCAAACACCTATCCTTCCGCCAACATCGGCGGAGGCCAGAACTACCTGCCTAATACCTTCTTCGTACAGAGCGGCAGTTATTTCCGGGTTAGAAATGCGCAAATCGGTTACACATTCCCGCAGGCATTCAACGAAAGGTTGAAAATTCGCAAACTGCGCCTGTATGCGAATGCGCAGAACCCTTTGAACTTCTTTAAATACAAAGGCTTGTCGCCAGAGGTAAGAGCTAACGAAAACAAACCGACCCAAGCCGGTATCGACGCCAACGTGTACCCGCTTTCAGCGACCTACAACTTTGGTATTAACGTCACTTTCTAAGATTATAAGCGATATGAAAAATATAAATTTTAAAACTAATTTGAAGCAGAAAGGGCTATATCTCGGGCTTGCAGCGCTCCTGATCGTTCCTTCCTCGTGCAGCGACAGCTTCCTCGATGTTGATCCGCAAGGAAAGCAGGCCGGCGCCGTTTTCTGGGTAAATGAAGCCGATGCTACCAAGGCCGTGAATGCGATGTATGCCAATTTACGGAGTTGGAACAACACTGCTTTCGCTGCTATCGCGGTCGAAAGCATGGGTTCCGACGATGCCGAAAAAGGCAGCACGCCTTCGGATGCGACCTTCTTCAACCTGTACGACACTTTCACCGTAGGCTCTACGGATGGACAGCTCGGCGGGTTCTGGGAAGGACAATACCAGAATATCAACTACGCCAACCAGGTGATTACCAATATCCCGGCCATCAGCATGGACGAGAGCCTGAAAGCGAGATATCTTGCCGAAGCGAAGTTTGTACGCGCTTACTCACATTTCAGACTGGTAAGAGCATTTGGCGATGTGCCTTTGCGATTGAGCCTGCCCAAGGACGCCTCGGAGTACAACTTGCCCCGCACACCCAAAGCGGACGTGTACGCAGCCATTGAAAAAGACCTGAGCGAAGCAGCAGCAGTATTGCCGCAGAACTACGGCGCAACTGATCTCGGTCGCGTGACCAAAGGGGCAGCGCAGTCGTTGCACGCCAAAGTATCGATGTATCAGGGTAAATGGCAGCAGGTTTTCGATCTGACAACCCAGGTGATCAACTCGGGGCAGTACTCGCTTTTCGCCGATTACGAAGCATTGTTCCGCGTGGCCAACGAAAACTCGACCGAATCGATTTTCGAGATCCAGAATGAGCTGATTCCTTCTAATAAAGAAGCATCCAACTCGCAGTACTCGCAGGTTCAGGGCGTGCGTGGCGTAACAGGCGGCGGCTGGGGTTTCAATGTTCCTACCGAAGCACTTTCAAAGTCGTTTGAAGCAGGCGACCCGCGCCGGGATGCTACCATCATCTTCCGTGGTGAAACGACGCCCGCAGGTGATGCTATCCCCGCAACCGGTGATAACCCGATGTACAACCAAAAATCATATGTACCGTTCAAGCTCTACGTGACTGGTTTCAGTGAAGGTTCGCAGCAAAATGTTCGGGTGATCCGGTACGCAGAGGTTCTGTTGATGAATGCGGAAGCTGCCAACGAAATCGGCAACAGTACCCAGGCGCTGGCATCGCTAGAACTGGTGCGTGCTCGTGCGAGAGGTGCGAGCAAAACCATTCTTCCCAAAGTGACGACCACCGACAAGGCTGCATTGCGTACCGCCATCTGGAATGAGCGCCACTCGGAGCTTGCAATGGAATTCGACCGCTATTTCGACGTGATCCGTCAAGGACGCGGTACGGAGGTCTTCGGGCCCAAAGGCTGGAAAGCCGGCAAAAACGAAGTATGGCCGATCCCTCAGAACGAAATCGACCTTAGCGCAGGCGTGCTGACCCAGAACCCAGGTTATTAATCCAAACCACGATCTATCAATGAAAACTTTTAAGAATAAACTGACCGTGGCATTGTGTACGATGACGGTGCTCGGGGTGACCTCTTGCTACGACAAATTCGATCCCGAAAGTTATGCACCCAGCGTAACGATCGGGGGCTTTACCAGCTCCGACGAAATCGCGAAGGCCAATTTGGTGGCGCATTTCCCTTTTGACGGCAATTACTCCGATGTGGTTTCCAACACGGCCGGTACCAATACCGGTACCACGTTCGCCAACGGGCTGAAAGGTCAGGCCATGAAAGGTACCAAAAACGGCTACGTCCTTTTCGACCCGACAGCGAGTATTCTCGGACTGAAAAGTTTCACCATGACTTATTGGGTAAACAGCCCGTCGACCAAATCCGCCGGTGGTATCATCGGCCTTGTGGGATTGTCGCAAACAGACGGTTTTTGGGGAAACATCGAGACCTTTTTCGAAAACGGCGGCACTGAGACCGACGGGATTTTCAAGGCTCACATCCAGAATGACAAGAAGGATACCTGGATTGCGAAGGAAGGCATTGTTAACCTTTATAACTCCTGGACGCATATCGCATTGTCTTACGACGCCACTTCATCAACTTTCAACATATATGTGAATGGTTCCAAAACGGCAACGAGCACCGTGGCGAACTTTGGCGACCTGAAATGGGCGAAACCGGGTAAAATGGTATTCGGTACCGTGCAATTCCAGACCAAACCGAGCCTTACCTCGGGTGCTGCTGCACAAGACTGGGCAAGCTACCTGACAGGCCTGCTCGACGAGGTGCGGATTTATAACGTTGCTTTGAAAGATGCCGAAGTAGATGCACTGGTTAAACTGGAATCAAGAGGGAAATAATGCCTTTTAAACACTTCCTTTTTCTTGGTGCGATCATATGGCTCGGGGTTTCCTGCAAATCGGAAAAGGAAGACCCCGGGCCATCCAATCCAGGGATACCAACGTCGTTCGGGTTCAATAGCCTGAAAGTAAACGGGGCCTATTCCGGATTCAAATACAATGATGTAAACCTGAAACCCAAAGTCAGGTTTACATTTTCCGCCCCGCTCAGCAATGCGACTATCGCGAGCGGGGTTACTTTCCGATCCGCTGCCGGCGAAACCATTCCATTTACGTCCGCCCTGGAAGGCGGCGACAGTTCGGTGGTGATCACACCCTCCGCCGATTTGAAATACCTCACAAGCTATTCGGTTACCGCTACCAAGGCATTGAAATCCAAAGCAGGCGGAATGCTACTGAATGAGGTAAAAGTGGAGTTGATTACCGCGCTGGATTCCACCGATAAGTTTCCGACCATCAGCGACGAAGCATTACTGACACTGGTGCAGCAGCAAACATTCAAGTATTTCTGGGACTTCGCGCATCCGGTGAGCGGGCTCGCCCGCGAGCGCAACACCTCCGGCGATGTAGTTACTTCCGGCGGAAGCGGCTTCGGTATTATGACTATCCCTATTGCCATCGAACGCAAGTTTATTACGCGGGCGCAAGGTTTGGAAAGAATGCAGAAGATTGTCGGATTTCTGAAAAAAGCGCAGACCTTTCACGGTGCATTCCCGCATTGGCTGAATGGCGCTACGGGCGTGGCGGTACCATTCAGTACCAAAGACAATGGAGCCGATTTGGTAGAAACCTCTTTCCTGATCCAGGGGTTGCTTACGACCCGGCAGTATTTCGGCGAAAGTAATGCGGCTGAAACCGCGTTACGTGCCGATATCAATGCAATATGGGAAGCTGTGGAATGGGACTGGTTCCGGAAAGGCAACGAAAATGTGCTGTACTGGCATTGGAGTCCCGATTACGGCTGGGAGATGAACCACCAGATCAAAGGCTGGAACGAATGCCTGATCACCTACGCCCTGGCAGCGTCTTCGCCTACGCATGGCATTAGTAAAACGGTTTATGACAGCGGATGGGCAGGTAACAGTACATTTACCAACGGAAAAGCATATTACGGTATCACATTGCCGCTAGGAGAGCCATTGGGTGGCCCGTTGTTCTTCTCACACTATTCGTTTTTAGGATTAAACCCAACGGGGCTTACCGACCGTTTTACCAATTATTTTACCCAAAACAAGGCTCATACCCTCATCAATTATAACTATTGTAAAACAAACCCGCAGCAATATTACGGATACAGCGACCAATGCTGGGGATTGACCGCCAGCGACATCCCGAACGGGTACAATGCCAACTCGCCCAGCAGCGACAAAGGTGTGATCACGCCCACGGCCGCGTTGTCCGCATTCCCGTACACGCCCGTAGAGTCGATGAAAGCCCTGAAATTCTTTTACTACAAATTGGGCGACAAGCTCTGGGGAGAATATGGTTTCCATGACGCATTCTCGCTGGATCAGCTCTGGTTCGCCGATTCCTACCTGGCCATCGACCAGGGACCTATTGTGGTCATGATCGAAAACCATCGCACTGCCCTGCCCTGGAAGCTCTTTATGAGCAGCCCTGAGGTCAAAAATGGCCTTACGAAGCTCGGATTCAACAGTCCGGCGCTTTAACAATACTTATCCCGCCAATAAACATTACTCGACTATGAAGCTATACTTCAGATTACTATTATGCCTCACGCTACTTGCCGGTTCGCAGGTGGATAGCTGGGCACAGAAGAAAAAATCAACGGCTGCAAAGCCCGCAGCATTCAATCCGGCCGACCGGCCCAAAAACCTTTCCGATACCGCATTGCTGGAACTTGTTCAGAAACAGACATTCCGCTATTTCTGGGAATTCGGGCATCCGGTAAGCGGCCTGGCTCGCGAGCGGAGTAACATCGCTTTCGATTACGGCGATGAGGTGTGTACGATCGGCGGTACCGGCTTTGGTGTAATGGCCATGGTGGTCGCGGCAGAACGACAGTGGCAACCCCGCGATTCGGTAGCGGCGCGCTTGTTGAAAATGGTTAAATTCCTCTCGAAAGCGGATCATTACCACGGCATTTTCCCTCACTGGCTCAATGGTGCGACGGGCAAAATCGTACCGTTCGGCCGGAAAGACGACGGCGGCGACCTGGTGGAATCATCTTTCCTGTTCCAGGGATTGCTGGCAGCAAGACAATACTTCGATCGTGACACCGACCTTGAAAGAGAACTCCGCAGCCGCATTACGTGGATCTGGAACGAGGCTGAATGGGACTGGTACACCCGCGGAAACCCCAACCAGCTCTACTGGCACTGGAGCCCCAACAACGGCTGGGCGATGAACTTCGAGCTACGCGGTTACAATGAGACCCTGATCACCTACATCATGGGGGCAGCCTCTCCGCGTTACCCTATTACCCGCCAGGTTTACGATAAATGCTGGGCGCAAAGCGACCATTTCCGCAATGGAAAAGAATACTATGGCGTGAAACTGCCGCTCGGTTTCGAATATGGCGGACCGCTGTTTTTTACGCATTACTCATTCCTCGGCCTCGATCCGCGCCATTTGAAAGATCAGTATGCCAACTACTGGGAGCAGAACGTGAACCATTCACTGATCAACTACAAGCATTGCGTCGCCAATCCGGGCAAGTTTAAGGGGTATGGTGAAAACAGCTGGGGACTGACTGCCAGCGATACTTACAATGGCTACAATGCGCATTCACCCACAAACGACTTTGGAACTATCACCCCTACTGCGGCATTATCGTCGTTCCCCTACACGCCGGAGCAGTCGATGAAGGCATTGCGCCATTTTTACGATGATCTGGGTGATAAAATCTGGTCGGAGTACGGCTTTACCGACGCATTCAACGAGACGCAGAACTGGTATGCCAAATCCCACCTGGCCATCGACCAGGGGCCGATTATCGTGATGATCGAAAACTATCGCACGGGCCTGCTCTGGAAGCTGTTTATGAAAGATCCGGAGGTTCAGGCAGGTTTGAAGAAACTCGGATTCGAAAGCCCCGTATTGGGCGCATCCAGCAGAAATTAACCGCTTTTTAGCTAATATTCACAGGAAGACCGGCCGCAAGCTGGTCTTTCTGTTTTATAGAATATAATTGTACCTTGATACCGTTTTTGAAAAGCAAAAGGAATGCTAATCTAAACGTAGATCCTTATGAAACCACTCTACCACAAAGCTGCATTACTGATCGCGCTGAATGCATTCGCATTGCAGGGATCGGCACAGATATGGACGGTTTCCGAACCGGAGAACCTGCCTGAGAAGCGGCACGAAAATGCAATGGCCACGGCTAACGGGAAGTTGTACCTGCTGGGCGGACGCGGTATCAAGCCGGTCGATGAGTATGATTTCAAAAAGGATTCCTGGAAAAGCCTCGCGGCATCACCGCTTGAAATGAGCCATTTCCAGGCTGTCAGTTATAAGAATGAAATTTACGTGCTCGGCGCATTCACAGGCGGCTACCCGCACGAAGTCCCGATTCCGGATATTTACATTTTCAATCCTGCCAAAAACGAATGGCGCAAAGGGGCGGCCATCCCCGAGAACCGCAGGCGCGGCGCAGCAGGTGCATTTACACTGAACGACAAGATTTACCTGGTATGCGGCATTCAGGACGGTCACTGGGACGGCCAGGTTACCTGGTTCGACGAGTTCGACCCTGCTACCGGCAGTTGGAAAACACTCGCAGACGCCCCCCGCCCGCGCGACCATGTGCAGGTGGCTGTGCTGGACAACAAGCTTTATGTCGCAGGCGGACGCCTCTCAACCGCGCGTATCAATCAGGTTTTGAATACCGTTATCAAGGAGGTAGATGTTTACGATTTCAAAACAGGCAATTGGGCCACACTGGATGCATCAAACAACCTCCCCACGCTTCGGGCAGGCAACACCACCGTCGTTTACAACAATAAAATACTCGTAATAGGCGGCGAAAGCGACGCGCACCAGGAGGCCCATAATGAGGTGGAAGCATTCAATCCGCAAACCCAGAAATGGGAACGCCTGCCTTCTCTCCACCAGGGTCGCCATGGCACGCAGGCCGTAGCGCTTAACAAGAAAATTTATATTGCAGCGGGCTCGGCCAACCGCGGTGGCGGCCCCGAGCTGAATGACATGGAAATACTCGATAAATAATACACTTCATTACTAACCTTAACTCCGATGTTCAGAAAACTTGCCGGTATCGGTCTGCTATTCGTTTCACTCACTTCTTTCGCACAGCAGAAAGCATTCACCCACGCCGATACGCTGCGGGGCTCTATTACCCCCGAACGGGAATGGTGGGACCTGAACTACTACCACCTCAGCGTAAGGCCCAACGATAAAGACAGCTCACTTACCGGCAGTACGGTGATCAGGTACAAAGTCCTCAAACCCCACCAAACCATGCAAGTGGATTTGCAGGAGCCGTTGCAGATTACCAAAGTGGTTCAGGACGGTGAAGCGCTTACCTACCGCCGCGATGGCAATGCTTTTTTTATTACACTCAATAAAAAGCAGGAAACCGGCAAAACCGAGTCCATTGAGGTTTTCTACGGCGGAAAACCCCGGCTTGCGAAACGCCCGCCCTGGGATGGGGGCGTGCAGTGGGTTCCCGATGGCAAAGGCAATACCATTATTTCCACGTCGTGCCAGGGATTGGGTGCGAGCGTATGGTGGCCTTGCAAAGACCACATGTACGACGAACCCGACAGCATGCTCATCAGCATGACTGTCCCTAAAAATGTAATGGATGTGTCGAATGGTAATCTGCTGTCGGTAATCGAGAATAGCGACAATTCACACACTTTTAATTGGGTGGTCAAAAACCCGATTAACAACTATGGGGTAAATATGAATGTAGCCAACTATGTAAGCTGGAAGGAGACATTCAAGGGCGAGAAAGGCGATTTGCAGGTTAGCTACTACGTTCTACCTCAAAATCTGGAAAAGGCGAAAGAGCAATTCAAACAAGCTCCGAAAATGCTGAAAGCCTTCGAGCACTGGTTTGGCCCCTACCCTTTTTATGAAGACGGTTATAAACTCGTAGAAGTGCCCTACCTCGGTATGGAGCACCAGAGCTCGGTTACCTACGGCAATGATTACAAAATGGGTTACCGCGGCAAAGACCTCTCCAATACCGGCTGGGGGTTGAAATGGGATTTTATCATCATCCACGAGAGCGGACATGAATGGTTTGCCAATAACATTACCTACAAGGATGTGGCAGACATGTGGGTGCACGAGAGCTTTACCAACTATTCCGAAAACCTTTATACCGAATATTACTTCGGGAAAAAGGCCGGGGAGGATTATGTGATCGGGACCCGCGAACTTATCGCGAATGATATTCCTATTGTAGGTATTTATGGAGTTAATCGGGAAGGGTCGAAGGACATGTACTATAAAGGCGGGAACATGCTCCACACCATTCGCCAGATCGTGAATGACGATGAAAAATGGCGCCAGATCCTGCGTGGGCTAAACAAAACCTTCTATCACCAGACTGTCGACGGCTCTCAGATCGAAAACTACATCAGCGAGCATGCGGGGAGGAATCTTTCGAAGGTTTTTGATCAATATCTGAGGGATGTGCGGATACCCGTTCTGGAATATGCATTTACAGGCAAAGGCCTGCAATACCGCTGGATCAACACGGTTGAAAAATTTGATATGCCAGTTAAAGTGAAATTGGCAAGCGGGAAAGAGGAATTCCTCTTTCCGACAAATGACTGGAAAACGTTGAAAGTGAAAGGTGACAAGTCATTGACCGTAGACCGGAACTTCTATGTGGAAGCCAAAGAATCCAAACAGGCTTCTTTATAAATCCCAGCATTCCATAATCAGAAGGTCGCCCTTCTGCGCGGAAACTCTGACCATGCCATCAGCCTCGGTGACGTTACTGCTCCCGGTTCTGTGCCCCATCGTCAGGGTTTCATTATTTAGGTTGTATTTCAAACCGCTGGTCTCAATACCGTCGACAGTGCCTACCGGAATCAGCGAAACAGGTGTACCGGCAGCGTACCATTTTTCAAAAGTGCCTGTAAGCGGAAAAATCTTGGAATAGTCATCCAGCAGCACCAATTTGATCTTATCCTTATAGCGAACGAGGTCCGTAATGTTGGTAATCGCGTGATCCGCCCGGCGTCCCGTCGCCCATACGATATTCGCTGCGGGGAAACCTCTTTCAATCAGGAATTCAATGGCTTTATTCAAATCTGTCTTCTCCTGATCGGGTGTATTCACGATCTCCAATGGATGCTGCTGCTCCCGGATCAATTCAAAATCATGTGCAACGTCGAAATCGCCCAGCCAGGCATCTACTTTAATGCCCAGGTCCAGCACACGGTAAATAGCATGATCCAGCACCACAATAAATGGACTCCATTCCAGCAACTGACCCAATAATTCCGGAGAGCAGGCTTCCCCGTTAGCAATAATCAAAGCAGGCTCCTGCTTCTCCCGAACGATGTGGTGTGATGACATTAATTCATTTTAGTTTTTATCAGCTCAACGAGTGTCTCGATGCCCTCAGTCATCTTACCGAACTGCCCGCTCATGACATCCAGCCGCCCCTTAATCTCGGCCACATCAGTTTTGAGAACCGCCACGTCAGTTTTGAGAACCGCTACATCTGTTTTAAGAACCGCTACATCTGTTTTAAGAACCGCTACATCTGTTTTAAGAACCGCTACATCGGCTTCAAGTCTGTCCATTCTACCTTCAAGTCTCTCAAACCGCCGGTCTTGCGCTGCAAATTTTTCGTGAACGAGCTTGAACTCGTTGCGCATTTCGTTGAATCCATTGTTGACGGTGGTTGTCAATGTGGCTAACCCAGTTGCTATCATCTCAATTTGCTTTCCATGTTCAACAGTAACATTTTCAAGTTGCTCGATGCGTTGTTCCAGATACATACTTAATGTGTTTATAGTGTATAGAAATAGTTTTCAAACCGGACGTAATCCGCCCATTTATTTATACGCTACATTCAACATTTGGTAACATCGCTCGGCGCAAAATTTTTAAACTCCCATTTCCTTCGCCCGGTTCCAGTAAATATCCATTTCTTCCAGCGTCATATCCGACAGCGATTTGCCGTCGGCCTTCGAAGCTTCTTCCAGGTACTGAAAGCGGTTGATGAATTTTTTATTGGTCCTTTCGAGAGCAGTTTCCGGATTGATATCCACAAACCTGGAATAATTTACCAATGAAAACAGCAGGTCTCCAAATTCGCCTTCGGCTTCCTTTTGGTCAATGATATCTGCCGATTCTATATTGAAGTTCTCCTTGAATTCGTGCAACTCCTCTTCTACTTTGGCCCATACCTGCTGCTTTTCATCCCAGTCGAATCCAACGCCTCTTGCTTTCTCCTGAATGCGCATCGCCTTCACGAGCGCAGGCAGCGACGCAGGTACACCCGACAGCACCGATTTATTGCCTTCTTTCAATTTCAGCTTTTCCCAATTCTGTTTCACAGCCTCTTCGGTATCAGCCACGAAATCACCGTAAATATGCGGGTGACGGGCCACGAGCTTGTCGCATATGCCGTGCAGCACGTCCTTGATATCGAAGTTGTAAGTCTTGCCTTCCGCCTGCTCGGAACCGATTTTTGCATAAAAAACGATATGCAGCAACACATCCCCGAGCTCCTTCTGGATTTCGGGCAGGTCATTGTTCAATATGGCATCGGAAAGTTCGTAGGTTTCTTCGATCGTCAGATGGCGCAGGCTGTCCATGGTCTGCTTTCTGTCCCACGGGCATTGCTCCCGGAGCTCGTCCATAATCGTCAACAAACGGTCGAAAGCCATCAGCTGTTGCTGGCGGCTTTCGGGCAGGTCACTGAATTGTTTTTCCATATCACAAAGATACGGCGAAACCTCTTACTGCCCGGGCACCAAAGGTAATTTAAAGCCCGTCTGAATGAGGTTGCTCGTACATTTGGCGACGATCCGACCATGGGCATTCACGAGCCGCCCTTCCACATGCACGATATTCTTCCCGGCCCGGATAACCTCCGATTTTGCCACTAGCACATCTCCGACCACCGCCGGATTGAGGAAATCGCAGTTCAGATTGACGGACGTGAAACCAAACTCGCGCCCCAAAGCGTAAACCATCGTTCCTACAATGTCGTCGAGAATAGTAGCGGCAATACCACCATGCAATGTGCCCATAGGGTTGCACATATCCTCCCGCACATGATATTCAACCTCCATGGCCCCTTCATCGATCAAAAGCAGAACGCCATTGAGCCATTTGGCGACGGGTGAAAAATGCTGGTCCATCGGCCTGCCGATAAATTGCCGGAGAAAGGATAAACGCTTGTTTTCCGTTTGCGGATCAATCTGCATGTGTGTGTTCATAGATGTAAGAATGATTTGAATAGGTATGAATGCGATTTTTAAAAATAGTAATTATCGTAGAAAAATTGATGGTTACGGTTCAATGCTATGGATTTTATTGTTACGTATCGAAGGTTATTACTACCTTTGCCGGAGTTTTTTGCCAGAGATAAATGCTTACTCATATATGAATTTTACGTTATCGCAGGTTCCCGAGCGTTCCCAGAAACCCAGAACAAAAGGACTTACCATGGTGATGGACAAAGGGCTGAGTGTCAGGGAAACAGAAGATATGCTGTCCACGGCATCGCCTTATATTGATATCGTAAAACTGGGTTGGGCCACTTCGTTCGTAAGTCCGAACCTGAACGAGAAGCTGGCCGTTTATAAAAATGCCAATATTCCGGTGTATTTCGGGGGGACGCTGTTCGAAGCATTCGTGGTTAGAAACCAGTTTGACGATTACCGGAAGTTACTCGATAAATATCAATTGTCTCACGCTGAGGTTTCCGACGGCTCCATTGAAATGCCGCAGGATGTCAAATGCGAATACATTTCAAAACTTGCGCAACAGGTGACTGTTCTCTCGGAGGTAGGTTCCAAGGATGAGAACAAGATTATTCCTCCTTACAAATGGATCCAGCTGATCAAATCTGAATTGCAGGCAGGTGCCTGGAAGGTGATCGGTGAAGCGCGTGAGTCAGGAAACGTCGGTTTGTTCCGCGCGAGCGGTGAGGTGCGCCAGGGGCTTGTGGAAGAAATCCTTACGGAAATTGCATTTGAAGATATGATCTGGGAAGCGCCCCAGAAATCACAGCAAGTATGGTTTGTAAAACTGCTCGGCGCTAATGTTAACCTGGGCAACATCGCCCCAAGCGAACTAATCCCGCTGGAAACGATCCGCCTCGGTCTTCGCGGAGATACTTTCAACCACTTCCTGAATACGAAGACGAAGCAGAAGTGGAAAATCGATTCCAAATAAGCCAGGACTCAATAAATCAGATTGTCAACTTAACGCATAGCTATGGAATTTTTAACGCAGTTCATTGATTTCTTCCTCCACCTCGACAAACATTTGTTCAACATCGTGGAAGAATATGGTACACTCACTTACGTCATTCTGTTTTTGATTGTCTTCACCGAAACCGGGCTGGTCATCATGCCGCTGCTTCCCGGTGACTCGCTCCTGTTTGCCGCCGGCGCCATTGCCGCCAACGAGACCACCGGCCTGAACGTCTGGCTGATCATTATTATCCTCATTATTGCAGCATTGCTCGGAGATAATGTCAACTATTTCATGGGAAAAACGTTCGGCGGACAAATCAAGAAACGCGAAAAGATACTGTTCCTGAAAAGAGAATATCTTGAAAAAACCGAAGCATTCTACGAAAAACACGGCGGCAGCACGGTAATCATGGCACGTTTCATCCCGATTGTACGCACGGTAGCACCATTTGTAGCAGGTGCAGGCAGCATGAATTATTCACGCTACATTGTTTTCTGTATCGTTGGCGCATTGCTTTGGGTTCCTACCCTCACATTACTGGGTTACTTCTTCGGAAATATGGAGATTGTTAAAAAGAACTTCGAGCTGGTCATTTTCGGCATCATCGGAATCTCTATTCTCCCAATGATTTTCTCCTACCTGAAAAGCCGGTTTGCAAAGCCCAGTGCAGCTTAGGGTATTTTGACCGCCGACGGCCGACCGCGGACCGCCGATTGGTTTATTTGAAATACTATAAAACACATAAAACGGAAAAGCGTCGCAGGAACTCCTACGACGCTTTTCCATTTTATGAACCACTCATCGGCGGTCGGCGGTCACAACAACCACCGACCATCAAACCAAACTATGATCTCGAATAATTCGGAGCTTCTTTCTGGATCATGATATCGTGCGGGTGGCTTTCTTTTACACCGGCAGAAGTGATTTTCACGAACTGTGCATTCTGCAACGATTCGATATCACCGGCGCCGCAGTAGCCCATACCTGCTTTCAATCCTCCCACCATCTGGTAAATAATCTCGGAAACCTTGCCCTTGAATGGTACTCGACCCACAATACCTTCCGGAACCAGTTTCTTCACATCATCCTCAGCGTCCTGGAAGTAACGGTCTTTTGAACCATCTTCCATGGCTTCCACCGAGCCCATTCCGCGGTATGCTTTGAATTTACGTCCTTCATAAATCACTACTTCTCCCGGAGCTTCGTCGCTACCAGCAAGCATCGAGCCAATCATGATCGTGCTCGCGCCACCAGCCAGTGCTTTGGTCATATCTCCCGAGAAACGGATACCGCCATCGGCGATCACCGGAACACCGGTGCCTTTCAGACCTTCTGCCGCCCACATTACCGCGGTCAGCTGAGGAACACCGATACCGGCTATGATACGGGTGGTACAGATACTACCGGGGCCCACACCTACTTTCACCGCATCGGCACCAGCCTCGGCCAATGCTTTGGCAGCATCGCCTGTTGCTACGTTACCAGCGATTACGTCCAGTTTCGGAAATGCCGCTTTAATGGATTTCAATGCGTCGATTACACCTTTGGAGTGTCCATGTGCGGTATCTAGACTTACTACATCAACACCTGCTTTCACCAATGCTTCTACACGTTTCAGCACATCGGGCGTAACGCCGATGGCTGCGCCTACACGCAGGCGACCGTATTCGTCCTTACATGCATTCGGGTGCGATTTGCGTTTCAGGATGTCTTTATAAGTAATTAAACCCGTCAGACGATACTCCGAATCCACAATGGGAAGTTTCTCAATTTTGTATTCTTGCAGGATTTTCTCCGCATCGTCCAGTGAAAGCCCTTCCGATGCAGTAACGAGGTTGTCCTTCGTCATGATCTCGGTCACCGGCTTGTTCATTTCACGCTCGAAACGAAGGTCGCGGTTGGTAAGGATGCCGACCAGTTTGTGGTCTTTGTCGATTACGGGAATACCTCCGATCTTGAACTCACGCATGATCTGGTGTGCGTCGCCCAGGGTCGAAGTGTCAAGCAGCGTGATCGGATCGAGGATCATGCCGCTTTCAGAACGTTTTACCTTTCTCACCTGCTCAGCTTGCGCTTCCAGGGACATATTTTTATGGATTATTCCAATACCACCTTCCTGAGCCATCGCGATGGCCAGTTCAAATTCCGTCACCGTATCCATAGCAGCTGAAACAATAGGAATGTTCAACTCGATGTTGCGGGTAAGCTTGGTTTTTGTTGATGTGTTACGAGGCAGGACTTCTGAATAACCGGGGATTAACAGAACGTCGTCGTAGGTGAGCGCCTCGAAGAGGACTTTGGATGGGTCTGTGTTCATAGCAAATAAACTATTGTTATTTGCCGGGCAAAATTAAGAAGAAGTTCTGAGTAAATAAAATCGAATTGTATTTTTTTTATGACACCAACACCCGTACCTTTTTAATGCGCTTCTTGTCTGCCGACTGCACCTTGAAGGTTACTTCGCGGTGCGTGGCAATTTCACCCGTCCTTGGAAGCCGTGAAAACAGTTCCAGCAATAACCCCGCCAGGGATTCGGCATTGCCCCTAACCTCATCAAAATAATCGGTTTCGACGTTCAAAATACGACAGAGATCGTTAATCAACACCCTGCCTTCGAATACATAGGTATGCTCGTCGACCTGCGTGTAATTCACCTCCTCGTCTTCGTCATATTCATCATTAATGTCCCCGAAAATTTCTTCGATAATATCTTCCAGCGTAATCAATCCACTGGTTCCGCCGTACTCGTCGACCACGATGGCCATATGCACGCGGCGGTTCTGAAAATCCTTCATCAGGTCGTCGAGGCGCTTGCTTTCGGGGATAAAGTAGACGGGGCGCAGTAGCTTCTGCCAGTTGAAATGCTCATCCAGATGAATATGCGGCAGCAAGTCTTTTACATTTAAAATACCCTCCACGTGATCCAGATCGTCGCGATAAACCGGTACGCGCGAGTAACCCGACTTATTAATCCGGTCCATCAACTCGTGAAAATCGAGTTCAATATTGAATGCGGTAATTTGGACCCTCGCCTGCATGGCTTTCCGCGCGTTGGTTTGTCGGAAATTAGCCAAACCCCGAAGCAAATCGGTTTCCTCCTCGCTTTCCGCCTTCGCTTCAAGCATTTCGGTAGTGATTTCCGCACCCTGCGGCGTGAGCACACCGAATGAATACCCGAGCTTCATGATCGGCTGGGTGAGCGGCTTGCATATTTTGATCAGAAACTGGGTGAGGCCTGCTATTTTGGGAATAAACTCTTGTGCCTTACGTGCACTGTTATACCGCACGATCGCATCGAGCCAAATCCAGATCACCAGGAACGCCAGTACCGCCCAGCGCACCATTTCCAGGCTTCCCGCCTGCATATGCAGCCATGCCAGGCGTGCAGCTAAAAGCAATGCAAACAGCGTAATGCCGCGCTGCACGAGCGAAAGCGCTAGTTGCTGAATACGTGTGGGTAATTGATTATCGCCTTCCGCCTTGCGCTCCCAGGGGTTTTCCATCGCGCCGGAAGCAGCATAAGCAGCCCGGATGCCCGAAAGAAACAGGGATATAGTCAGCAGAAAAATAACAAGGATGAAGTCGTAAGGAGCCAGGAAATCAACGGGTATGAGCACCCCTGCCAGAGTGGTTTGCGTACTTTTCTGGGGAAAATGAATCCCCGTACGCGTTCGGGCAAGCGGGTCGTCACTGTCTTCTGTTTCTTTCACGAAATGTCAGAGAATGTTCAAAATAGGTATTCAATCAGATAAATGTAGCGAATCCCGCTTAATAACTGTATCTATTTCGGAATAAATACATTTTTAAGCGGGATTCGTCACTATCTCGTCGAATATATCAGAACGGCAGATCGTCGTCGTCGTTACCAGCCGCCATAGACGGCGGTATCGGGTCCGACGGCCGTGGTGCATTGCCGCGTGGCGCGTTGCCCGACTGCTGGTAACCACCCTGTTGGCTGCCCTGGTTATAATCACCGCCAGCGCTCCCGCCCGACGGACCGCCGCCCGACGGACCGCCCAACAACGTCATGCTGTTTGCACGGATTGTGACGCCGGTACGCTGCTGACCTTCCTTATCCGTCCACGTATCGGTGCGGATACGGCCTTCGATATACACTTGATTTCCCTTTTTGAGGTATTTCTCAGCCACTTTCGCCAGCCCTTCCCAAAGCTCAATGCGGTGCCATTCGGTATTGTCTACGCGCTCGCCGTTTTTGTTGGTATAGGTCTCTGTCGTTGCGATATTGAACTTCGCTACCGCCGAGCCGCTTTCCAGGTATCGGACCTCCGGGTCACTTCCCAGATTCCCGATCAGAATTACTTTATTAACACTTCCTGCCATGTTTTTTAACGTGGTTAATGTTTGTTGCAACCTTAAATATAGGCATATTTCAGGAGAAAAGTCTGTTAAATATCCTGCTCCGTGATCTTGCCTGTAACCTTATCTTTCAGGATCAGTTTATTGCGCCCGTCGTGCGTCACTTCCTGCTTGATCAGGTAATGCGTTTCATTGTACGAAACGTAGTTGGAAGGTTTCTCCACACCCTCGCGCCCACGCCATACCGGCAACTCCACTTTTTCCCAAAGCTTTGACTTGGCCGATTTATAAGCCGCATCGATCACCGCATTCACAATGTACCCGTCATAAAACGTCTCCGCAGGCGCAGTACCTTTTTCAGCAGAATTGAACATATCCGTGAACATGTGGTTGTAACCCAGATCATTCACCTCGTCACCCACCGGGAACAGCCAGCCGGTATTGCTTTCAGCCTTTTCAGCAACATATTCCTCGCCTGCACCGTCCGGATTTTGCCCTGTCGTGAACATTTCAAAGCCGGTCCGCAAAAAGTTGTTAATCCAGATGGTCCCTTCGGTACCCATTACTTCATCGCGCAAATCCATCCCACCGCGGAACGTCCAGCTCACCTCAAACTGCCCGATAGCACCATTTTCGTATTTCACCAATGCAATCGCATGGTCCTCAGCGTCGATGGGTTTCACCTGCGTATCGGCCCAGCACATTACTTCTACAGGCTTAATATCCTTTCCAATAAAATTCCGCGATATTTCAATGCAATGGCAGCCCAAATCCAGTATACAGCCACCGCCCGCCTGCTCGATATCCCAGAACCATTCGCTATGCGGGCCGGGGTGTGCCTCCCGTGACTTCGCCCAGATAATGCGGCCCAGCGAGCCATTTTTAACACTTTCCAGCGATTTCAAGAATTTGGGTGTGTAGCACAGATCTTCGAGGTACCCGGCAAATATCCCCGCTTCCTCCACTGCTTTAAGCATCCGCAATGCTTCCGTACCATTACGGCCCAGCGGTTTAGTCGATACTACAGCCTTCTTATGTTTGGCACAAAGCAGCACCGCCTCTTCATGGACATTGTTGGGCAATGCAATGCAAACCATATTCACATCGGGATGCGCGATCACCTCTTCCATATTCGACGACCAGAAGTCGCAGCCATAATCGTCGGCAAACTTTTTTGCGCTTTCTTCCCGCCGCGCGTAAATGGCAACCACGCGGTCGCGACTACGCTGCCCATGAATAGATTCGGCGTAAAAACGGCCGATAAAGCCGGAGCCCAGCATTGCGATTTTCTGCATATCAGCAATCAGTTTAAAGTTTTAGGAATAAGTCAGGTATTGTCATTAGTGGTCATTCATTGTCAGGAGTGGTCAGAAGTAGTCAAGAGTGGTCAGAAGTAATCAGGAGTTATCAGAGATAGTCAAGCATTGTCAGGTATTGTCAGGTATTGTCAAGCGTTGTCAGGAAATATTTAGCCAAGATTAGCCATACATGACTACAAATGACAATACATGACATACATGATTACAAATTACAACACATGACTATTTATGAAGTTTTTACTTCACCCTCCCAGCCAGTCGATTTCAGCGCCGGATCATTCTCCTTTTTGAGAAAATCCGCATTTTCGAACGACTGTGCATTCCATTCCAGCAATGCATGGTCGGGTACGATAGAAACCGGCACCCGCCACGACGTCGAAGTTTCGGCGTAAGCAATGTTGGACTGCGAGTTATAGCAGGAAATCAGCGACCAGCGAGGATGATCGGAAAGGTTCGCTTCCGATCGGTGCATGAGATTGCTGTGGAAAAACAATGCGTCACCCGGCTCCAATTCACAGTAAATCAGCTCCATGGTTTTCAACGCATGGTTCACCATTTCCATGTCCGCCCCTACCTGCTCACCCGCGAAGCCGTGGTTGACCCTACCCATTTTGTGCGAGCCTTTAATTACCTGCAAACAGCCATTTTCCTTGTTTGCTGGTGTCAATGCAATCATCACGCTCATAAGTTGGTCGGGAAAGATGAATTGGTTTTTATACCAATACCCATAATCCTGGTGCCATTCCCACGCACCACCTACCTTCGGCTCTTTCTGCATGAGTTTGGTGTGAAAATGACAAACCTGGCTTTCCTCCTGCAAAAGCTGCCACACCGAATTGACCATTCTTTCGCTCCGGATCAGGTAACCGAATACATCATCGCCCGGCGTAAACCATAGCGACAACTTCGTTTTCTTCCCCGTCTGGTCATTCAAGTCCATTGCATTCTTTTGCATCACCGAATTTTCCACCGCGGTTTGATACAGTTTTCCCACTTCTTCGGTAGAAAACAGGCTTTTGACAACAATATAGCCGTCGCGGTTATACTCGTCGATCTGGCTTGTATTCAAACTGAAACTTCCCATGACTGGCGCTCTGTTAAGTGTTTAGTTTAAAAATATATTACTTAAACCATATTCCGTTTTTGCACAATGCTACTACCACGTCATTAATAACAGCAATAATCACATAGTCAGAGGTAATTTTCCTCCCGCAAAACCATGTCGATCAGAATCGGCTTTGGAAGCGCTTCCACTTCCTCATGACTGTAAAAAGCCATTCCGAGGGGTAAATCTATCCTTTCGGTTTCAGGAATTTCAAGCCACCAGAACCGGACCTGCAGGCGTTGATGCGTAAGAATGTGGGAATACACTTTGGGGATTTCGGCCAGGCGGCCTGTTTTCAGGAGTTTTTGGGTAATGGGGTCAGGTATCGTCAGGTGGTCAAGTGTTGTGACAGGAGCTTTGAATTCAATGAGGTGAAAATCGTAGAGGCCTTTCCAGATATCGCGACCGCGACGCTCGTGCATGGCGAGCCTATCGCCCTGCTTAATTATGAAATAGTAAAAAAAACGGTGTTTGACGGTTAGCCTCTTGACCTTCACCGGCAACTGCCCCTGCATTTGATGCGTATACGCGAAACAGCGGCCACTGAAAATACAGGCCGCGCAATTTGGCGACGACGGCACACACTGCAATGCACCAAACTCGATCATTGCCTGGTTATAGGTAGCCGGATCTTCCTTCGAAACGAGCTGCTTGGCCGCTAAGGCAAACTCCTTTTTCCCTTCATTACTCAGCATATCCGACTGAATACCGAAAATCCGTGCCATTACGCGATAAACATTGCCATCAATCGCCGGCACAGCCTCGTCGAATGCGAAAGAAGCAATGGCCGCGGCTGTATATTGGCCCAGTCCTTTTAGCTTCAAAAGCTTTTCAGATGTTTCAGGAAATTTTCCATTGTAGTCATTCACAACCTGCCGCGCCGTGAAATGCATGTTGCGTGCACGGGAGTAGTACCCGAGCCCCTGCCACAACCGCAGCACGTCGCGCTCATCGGCCGCGGCCAGGTCGAATACCGTTGGGTATTGTTCGGTAAAACGTTCATAATAAGGTAACCCCTGGGCGACACGGGTTTGCTGAAGAATCACCTCCGACAACCAAATTTTATATGGATCTTTGGTTTCACGCCAGGGTAAAGGACGGTGGTTTTCGAGATACCAGGATTTCAGTCTTCTGTTAAAATCAATCACCTCCAAATCGTCCGGTAGCATATTATTTTCACTTATGTGCACTGTTTTTTAATGAATTATATAAAAAAGGGGAAGATCATCCTTTTAAGTTTTATTAAAATTACCGTACCTTTGTGTTCCCAAAATTTACAGGAGTAAGTAAATTAATGAAATAATATCCACTTAAAGTAAACAATCAAAGTGACTAAGGCAGACGTAATCGCACAGATTTCCGAGAAAACAGGCGTAGACAAGGGCGACGTTCAGCAAACGCTAGAATCGTTTTTTACCGTGGTAAAGGACTCACTTTCTGATGGTGAGAACCTTTATGTTAGAGGTTTCGGTAGTTTCATCAACAAAAAACGTGCGCGCAAAGTGGCCCGCAATATTTCAAAGGGAACTTCCATGATTATTGACGAGCACTTTGTACCAAGCTTCAAGCCTGCAAAAGTTTTTGTTGAGCAGGTAAAAGAAAGTGACAAACTAAAAGCAGTCGCTGAAAAGTAATTTACCTGAAAAGGTTGGGTTATAAGAGTATGAAAAAGTCCATTTTACTTTCTTGCGTGCTTGCGGTAGCACTGGTAGGAACGCTGTTCAGCCTTCCCAAGGTAGTCGTAAACAACAAGGGCAAAGAAGTGGACAAGGAGAAGGGCCAGTCCGCTGCTGCAACGGCTCCGGCTGCGGTAGCCGATGCTGCTGAGTCCTCTTCCAAATCGCATGATGGAGCCGCTTTGACTCCTGATCAGCAGAAAGTTGTGGATCAGCTCAGAAGCGGCTTCAATCAAGCGGGTGATAAAGACAAGGTTGCTGCGGGCATCAAGCTTTCGGACGAGTTTGCAAAGCTTCAAAAATTTGACAGCGCTGCATTCTACGCCGAAAAAGTAGCCCAGCTCTCCCCGGCCGTCGAAAACCTCATGCGTGCGGGTGATCGTTACTATGAGGCGTACGGATTCGCGGTGGACGAGCAGAAAGCAAAGAACCTGGGTATCAAAACCCGCGAATATTACCAAAAAGCAATTGACCAGAATCCTGGCCTGTTGACTGCCAAAGCCAACATGGCGATGACCTACGTGAACACTGAGAACCCGATGCAGGGTATTCTGATGCTACGCGAGGTGATTGACGCGGATCCTACCAACGAATTGGCATTGTTCAATCTGGGGATCCTGTCCATGAGATCTAACCAATATTCAAAAGCTGCTGACAGGTTCAGACAGATTTTAACCAACAATCCTAAGAATACGAAAGCTAAGTTTTATCTTGGCCTTTCGCTCGTAGAATTGGGTGACAAGGAACAAGCAAGCAAAGTTCTGTCGGAGGTTAAAAAAGAGGAGAAAGATCCGGTAATCCAGCAAGCCATTGGCGAGTTGGAGGGCCGTCTGGGCAACTGATCATCAGATCATTAAGGAAATACATTACTTATTTATAAAACGACATAATCATGCCTTGCGGAAAAAAGAGAAAAAGACATAAGATCTCCACTCACAAGAGAAAGAAAAGACTTAGAAAAAACAGACATAAGAAGAAATAATTGGTATGACCGGGTTTTAACTATAAGATCCGGTCATCGTTATTCCCCACGTTTGTATCCCGCTAACAGTCTGATATGCGGGGAGTTAAGTATCAACATTATCGAGCCATTCAGTTGGTTGAACATTGAGTAACGAATTACTAATCAATTCTACTCAAAAGGGAGAGCGTATAGCCCTTTTGCAGGATAAACGTCTTTTAGAATATCACGTAGAAACACCAGATCAGAGCTTTACCGTAGGCGACATCTACCTCGGTACCGTTCGAAAATTGGTGGCAGGGCTCAATGCTGCCTTTGTAGACGTTGGTTTTGAAAAAGATGCGTTCCTGCATTACCTTGATCTAGGGCCCAATATCAACTCGCTGAATAAACTCACCAAGGACGTTATTGCCAAGCGCACGCATTCCGGCAACTTGAAAAACTTCAAGATGGAGCCGGAAATTGAGAAGCTTGGGAAAATCGATAAAGTTCTTTCCAAAAACCAGCCTATCCTGGTTCAGATCGTCAAGGAGCCTATTTCTACCAAAGGCCCGAGACTTTCATGCGATATTTCGATCGCCGGACGGTATATCGTGTTAGTACCATTTTCGAATTCAGTCAACCTTTCCAAGAAAATCACCGACAAGCAGGAGCGTAACCGCTTGCAACGGTTGATGTCGTCCATTAAGCCTCAGAATTTCGGGGTGATCATCCGCACGGTGGCTACCGGCAAGGATGTGGACGAGCTCAACAAGGATTTGCAGGACTGCCTCGACAAATGGGAGAACGGTATCAAGGCATTGCGTGACGCCAAGCCACGCGACCGCGTGATCGGTGAAATGAACCGCGCGTCCTCAATTATCCGCGACATGCTCAACGAATCGTTTGACAGCATTACCGTGGACTCCAAGGATGTTTATGATGATATCAAAGCATACATCCACAACATCGCTCCGGAGAAAGAAAACATTCTGCGCCTGCACAACGGTAAAAACAAGCTTTTCGAACAGTTCGGTCTGGAAAAACAGATCAAATCGTTGTTCGGCCGCTCGGTCAGCCTTCCAAACGGCGGTTACCTGATCATCGAACATACGGAAGCCTTGCACGTAATTGATGTCAACAGCGGTAACAAATCCAATTCGGAGGAAGACCAGGAGGCGACGGCATTGAGCGTGAACCTCGAAGCGGCGAAAGAAATTGCCCGCCAGCTACGCCTGCGCGATATGGGCGGTATTATCGTCGTCGACTTTATCGACATGAAAAAGGCAGAGAACAAGCGCACGCTGTTCGATGTCATGCGTGATGAAATGAAGGGCGACCGGTCGAAATACACCGTTTTGCCGCTATCCAAATTCGGCTTGCTGCAAATCACGCGGCAGCGCGTGAGGCCGGAAATGAATATTGTTACCCGCGAAACCTGCCCTACCTGCGGCGGCACGGGCACGATCCAGGCGAGCATTCTCGTATCCGACGTAATCGCCAACAACCTCGATTACATTCTCACTAAGCAGAACGAGCGCGGTATTACCATTTCGCTCCATCCGTTCCTGCATTCGTATTTCACGAAAGGGCTGATTTCCGAGCAGGTGAAATGGTTCTTCCATTACAAAACCTGGGTGAAGCTGATCAAAGACTCATCGCTGGGCGTGGTGGATTTTAAATTCCATAACCGTTATGGCGAGGAGATTGAGATTGTGCCGGTGAATTGAGGCCTGGCGGCGTGACCGCCGATTGGCAATTATTTTCCTTTCCAGATGGGTTCCCGTTTTTCTTTGAAGGCTAGTGCGCCTTCTCTCGAATCTCCTGTATGGAGAAGTTTGTCTAATTCTCTTTTCAGAAAAGTATGCTGCTCAATTTGAGGGATATTCTTCAATTCCTGTAAGCTCCGCATTCCTGATTGAATAGCCAGCGGTGCGCTGTTGCAAATCTGAGTCGCTAGTGCATTCACTTCCTCTGTTATCTTTTCCCTTTCCGCTAAATGTGTGATTAGCCCCATTTCAAGCGCTTCTTCGGCTGAATAAGCCTTTCCAGTGATTGACATTTCCAAAATCTTACGCTGGCTTACAATCGGTGTTAGTGAAGCCATTACCTGCATCGGCCAAATGCCGCGTTTTACCTCTGGCAAACTGAAAGTAGCCTCCGGCAAACTGAAAACGAATGTACAGCCGCATATCATCAGAAAGCCCCCAGCCAGTACCGGCCCCTCCACCTGTGCAATACAAGGTTTCAACAACTCGTTGAATGCATCCCCTATTCGTGCCTCTTCGTGTATTCGTGGCAATAACTCATTTAAAGTATTCGCAGAAGGATCATGAAAAGCATTCAAATCGGCCCCTGCGCAGAAAACAGGCCCTTCCGCTTTCAAAACAACGCACCGAACACCCGATTGATAATGCGCATACGCCAATGCATAAATGATTTCCTCCGCCATCGTCGGCGTGAATGCGTTGCGCTTCTCGGGCCGGGCTAATGTGATCGTAAAAAGATGTCCGGCCTTTGCAGTTTTGATGTGCAAAAACCGGACGTTATCGAAAGTTTGAATATCTTCTTCGGTGTAGAATCGCATGCCAAAACACGGTTAGTTCGCTTTGGCAAGTATAGCAAATTATCGGGTTACAACGCCTTCGATCATTTTAATATACTGCGCGATACCTTCCTCTATTTCATGCAGGTAAATAAACTCATCCGCACTATGCGAGCGTGCAGAATGCCCCGGGCCCATTTTCAACGACGGGCAATCGAGTAATGCCTGGTCGGAGGTAGTCGGCGAACCATATGCATTACGGCCCAGTTTCAAACCTTCGAGCACGATCGGATGGTCCATTGGAATGCTTGAAGGGCGCAGGCGAATCGACCGTGGCGTTACTTCCGACTGAATATTGGCTTTGATTTCAGAAATAACCTCTTCCAAAGTGTACTGATCCGTCACTCGGACGTCGATGGTGAATGTGCAGGCATCCGGTACTACATTATGCTGTGTGCCCGCATTGATGATCGTCACCGACATTTTGATCGGGCCAAGCGTTGGTGAAACTTTTGGGAACTTGTATTCAGTAATCCACTGGATATCCTTCAATGCTTTATAAATCGCATTATCACCCTCCTCACGTGCTGCGTGACCTGAAATGCCCTTCGCGGTACAATCCAGCACCAGCAAGCCTTTTTCAGCCACGGCCAAATGCATTTCTGTTGGCTCTCCTACAATCGCGAATGCAATTTCAGGAAGCTCCGGCGCCACGATTTCCAGCCCCTCTTTCCCTGAAATTTCCTCTTCGGCAGTCGTAGCAATGGCGACATTGTAAGTCAGATCTTCCCTCTCGTAGAAATGGCAGAACGTAGCGATCAGCGACACGAGACATCCGCCGGCGTCATTACTCCCCAAACCAAACAGCTTTCCATCCTGCTCAATGGCTTTGAACGGATCGAGCGTCCAGGATTTATTCGGCTTCACAGTATCGTGGTGCGAGTTGAGCAGCATCGTGGGTTTGCTCGCATCGAAATGCCTGTTGAAAGCCCAGAGGTTGTTCTTTTTCGTATGAAACGGGATATTCTTCTTCGTAAAGAAATCCGCAAGAAGTTTTGCTGTATGCTCCTCTTCCTTACTGAATGAGGGCGTTTCAATGAGCGTCTTTAACAGCTCGATAGCCTCCTTGGAGAGCGTTTGTATGTTTTCCAAAGTGTTTACCATCTTACCTGTCCGTCTCCTTTAACAATCCATTTTTCGGTTACCAGTTTTTCCAATGCGAATGGCCCTCTGGCGTGCAATTTCTGGGTCGAAATGCCGATTTCTGCACCTAATGCGAACACGCCGCCATCGGTAAAGCGGGTGGAAGCATTGGCATAAACCGAAGCCGCGTCCACTTCTTTCAAAAACGTTTCGATAGCTTCTTCGTTAGTCGAAATGATCGCTTCCGAATGTCTCGAAGAGTAGTTTTCGATCTGTTTCAAAGCGTCTTCCAGCCCATCGACCACTTTCACCGAGCATTTGAAGTCCAGGAATTCCTTCCCGAAATCGCTTTCGCTGGCGTGTTGCAAGAATGGATATTCCGCCTTTTCAAGAATTTCGTAGGACTCTTCATCCGCGAAAACCTCTACATTCCATTTGATAAAGTCTTCTCTCAATTTGGGCAAAAACTCACCTGCTACCGCACGATCAACCAAAACGGTATCCAGCGCATTGCAAGCTGCCGGTTTCGAAACCTTCGCATTCACCACGATCTGCGCACCTTTATCGAGGTCGCCGGTCTTTTCAATATAAGTATGGCACACACCCGCGCCGGTTTCAATGGTAGGAACCAATGAATTTTGACGCACGAATTTGATCAACCCCTCGGAACCGCGTGGAATGATAATATCCACATATTGAATGGCTGTCAGCAGCTCGCCCACAAACTCACGACCGGTTGGCAGCAAAGTCACAGCCGCCGCTGGCACACCGAATTCCACCAATGATGCATGGATAAGGCTTACCAGATAATCGTTTGAGTTTTGCGCTTCCTTCCCGCCTTTGAGCACGCACGCATTCGCGGAGCGCAGGCACAGGGAAGCCACATCGATCGTTACATTCGGACGAGATTCATAAATAACGCCTACCACGCCCAGCGGTACGGCGATTTTTTTCAGGGAAAGGCCCTGCTGAATGGTTTTTTCGACAAATACCTCGCCGGTAGGGTCCGGGAGCTCGGCTACCTCAATCAGGCTTTGCGCCAGTTCGTTGATCCGCTTCTGGTTCAGGAGCAGACGATCCTTTTTCGGGTCGGCATCATCCATCAAATCCAGGTCTTTCCGGTTTTCGGCGATGATGTTTTCGGCATTGGCCAGCACTCTGGCCGAAAGGTTGATCAACAGATCAGCCCTTTGCCTGTCTGTCAGCCGGCGAACGGCAGCTGATGCCTCCCGCGCTTCCTTTAATTGAGGTACTATCGATTCCATTATAACAAAACTATATCATTGGCATGTGCCACTTCAAAATTCACTGTTTTCAGGTTGGCACGGATCGCGGATGATGTCTCGCGTGCTCGTGCAACCGCAATCATTTCATCCTCCGAAGAATATATTTCGATGATCTCGCCCGCTTCAAAATCGCCCGTTACTTCGGTGACACCCACCGCGAGCAAACTCTTGCGCTTCAATAATGCTTTGGACGCGCCTTCGTCCACACGCAATGTGCCGGATACCAAGCCGCCGCTCCCCAGCCAGCGATTACGGGCCGACAGGGTGCTTTTTCCGGGAGTTATTAACGTCCCCGCTTCACCTTTCAACGCATTGAGCAGTTCGTTGGGCTGGTTCATTCCAAAGATCACCACGCGGATCGCCATTCTGGATGCCAGTTTGGCGAAGGTCAGCTTGGAAGCCATTCCACCGAGTCCGAGGAAAGATTTATCGGTCCTGACGAACTTAAAAACCTCGTTCACATTGGATACGTTCCTGAGTATTTTGCCTTCCTCATCAAGCAAACCGCCCACCGAGGTACAGAACATCAGCGATTCAGCTCCAAAACCAACAGCCAGCAACGTAGCCAGCTCATCATTATCCGAAAATTTCAGCTCGCGGTCGCTTACCACGTCATTTTCATTCACGATCGGGATAATGCCGTTAGACCACAGTTCTTCGAACGTCTCTTTGAGTTGCAGGAATTTATTGCGGTTCGCGAAATGCTGCCGTTCGCAAAGGCTTTGGGCAATGTAAATTTTATTCGGAGCAAAATAGGAAGCATACAAACCAACCAGCAGCGGGTTTCCGACGGATGCGGCCGCCTTTCGCTGGGTCATCGTGCCCTTATATTCATTGAGATATGCCTTACCAGCACCCACCGCACCCGAAGAAACGATGATAATGCGGTATTGGGCATGGATTTCGGAAACCTGCCGGGCTATTTCCGAAATGATCCTGACATCAGGTTCACCGGAAGGAAGCGTGATAGAGGCCGTCCCGAATTTTATGACGAGAATAGGTTTTGACACTTTGGTATTCAAATAAGCGACATCGCCACAATAGTTGCCGACGCCCGGTAATCAATCTGGGCGCAAAAATACTTCTTTTCAGGCGAAAACGGATGCCTTGCCTGAGCCGTCAGCCCATTTGACACATTATAATTCGCTTAAAACCGCCCCGTTGAACCGTCGTCTAAGTTTTAAAGCCTTGTGAAGCTGATCCAGATATTCGTCCCGCGGGA
>Ga0065165_1000521_pt1 | contig 58807 bp, 50 predicted proteins | sample AraplaMF_Cvi_mMF_FD_63813 | JGI IMG/M metagenome (GOLD analysis project Ga0065165, IMG submission 63813) | Arabidopsis root microbial communities from the University of North Carolina, USA - plate scrape MF_Cvi_mMF (version 2) (version 3) | ecosystem: Host-associated > Plants > Roots >...
GCAGATGGGCTGGCTGCAGGCCGCCATCTGGCAGAACGCCAACTTGATGGAGGCGTTCGCGGCGGCGCAGGCCCGGCGGCCGACCGCGTTTCCGGACCTGGCACCGCTGAAGTACTTCAGGGAAGCCTGAGACGCTCCACGTGGTCGGGCAATGCCCGGCAGCGCCCCGCTTACTTGCTGGCGGCCTTGGCGCCCACCTTCGCACGGCCGGCGGCCGTGGGGTAAGCCTCCATCACGCGCACCGGGTCGGCGCTGGCCAGGAACTGCGTGTATTGGCCGGCACTGCAGGCCAGGGCCTGGCCGTCCTTGGCCTCGCCGCGATAGTGGCCCTTGCTGTAGACGAAGCGGTATTCATTGCCGGCGGCCGGCGCATCGAACTTCACTTCATGGCGAGCCGCGCATTCGGCGCGCAGCGAGCTGGCCTCGGCGGACTCGGGCGCGGCGGCCCGGGCCATGGAGGCCAGGGCCAGGGACAGGACGGCGGCGGTGCTCAGCAGGCGCTTCATGCGAAAGGCTCCAACAAAGTCGGGGATAGAGCCCCCTAGGTTATAGGGTTGCTTTTGGCTGCGCCAACCATGAGCAGGGGGGGCGCTTACGCGCCCGGCTCAGGGTTTGTGCCAAGCCATGGGCGGGCCGGTGCTGCTAACCCGCGCGGCGAGGGCGACGGTGCCGAAGGGTCAGGCGTCGCCGGGTTGCGGGACCGGTGATCCGCCTCCGGCCGGCGGGCGGCTGGCGCCCGCCGCAGGCGCCTGGTACTGGCCCACCAGCTTGAACAGGTGTTCGCGGGACGCGGGCTCCAGGTAGGGCAGCAACAATCCCAGCACATGGAAGGCGCCGCGCATCAGGGCCTCGCCGGCGCGGTCCGGCTCCAGCGCGTTGCGCGGGTCCCGTACGTACTCGTAGCTCAGCCAATAGCTCAGCAGCACCACCATCGCATTGGCCGTGGGCACCGCCTCGCGCACCTGCATGCTCAGGGCGCCGCCCTGCTGCAGCCCGGTGAGGATGCTCACCATGGCCTGGTTCTTCTGGTTCAGCACGTTCTGGAAATGGGTTTCCAGCTTGCGGTTCTTGGAGAGCAGGTCGTTGAGGTCCCTGTACAGGAAGCGGTGCTGCCAGATCAGCTCGAAGAGCATGTGGAAGAACAGCCAGGCGTCCTCCACATTGCGCACGTTCTCGGTGGCGGTCAGCAGCTCCGACAGGGAGCGCTCGTAGCGGCCGAACAGCGCGTTGATCAGCTCATCCTTGGCCGGATAGTGATAGTAGAGGTTGCCGGGCGAAATGCCGAGTTCCGCCGAGATCAGCGTGGTCGACACATTCGGTTCGCCAAAGCGATTGAACAGGTCGAGCGTGACTTCCAGGATGCGTTCGGCGGTGCGGCGCGGCTTCTTCGTGGCCATGGGATGTGATGGGGATTTACGGGGATTCTGTCATCAAGCTGACCTGTTGTTGGCGTATCGAGGCAGTTTGGCGTGGGGCAATTCCCCAAATCAGCGGGTTCTTGGCCCCCTGCCTACAATCGCCGCCCATGCTCGCAAGCCCCCCTCCCACGCCGGCGCCGTTGTCGCCACCGGCCGGCGGCCCCCCCGCCCTCCGCTTCCATTCGGTCAGCAAGACCTATCGCTCCGGCCAGGTCAAGGCGCTGGACCAGGTCAGCTTTGACATCCAGCCGGGTGAATTCTTCGGCCTGCTCGGCCCCAATGGGGCCGGCAAGACCAGCCTGATCAGCATCCTCGCTGGGTTGTCGCGTGCCAGCGGGGGCCAGGTGTCGGTGCTGGGCCACGACGTCGTCGAGGACTATGCCGCCGCCCGCAAGCGCCTGGGCATCGTGCCGCAGGAGCTGGTCTTCGACCCCTTCTTCAGCGTGCGTGAGACGCTTCGTATCCAGAGCGGGTATTTTGGTGTCCGCAACAACGACGACTGGATCGACGAGCTGCTGCTCAACCTCGGGTTGGCCGACAAGGCCCACTTCAACATGCGCCAGCTGTCGGGCGGCATGAAGCGCCGCGTGCTGGTGGCGCAGGCGCTGGTGCACCGGCCCCCGGTCATCGTGCTGGACGAGCCCACCGCCGGCGTGGATGTCGAACTGCGCCAGACGCTGTGGCAGTTCATCGCGCGCCTGAATCGCGAAGGGCACACGGTGCTGCTCACCACCCACTACCTGGAAGAGGCGGAGGCCCTGTGCCACCGCATCGCCATGCTCAAGCAGGGCCGCATCGTGGCGCTGGACCGCACCTCGGAGTTGCTGGCCGGCCGGGCTTCGACCATGCTGCAGTTCAAGACCGACGCGGCCTTGCCGGCGTCGCTGCTGGATCAATCCCGCATCACGGGCCGCATCGTGCAGATCAAGGCCCATGACGCCGCCGAGGTGGAAGGGATCCTGGCCACCTTGCGCGAGGCGGCCTGCCCGGTGGAGGACCTGGAGATCGGCCGCGCCGACCTGGAGGACGTGTTCCTGGAAATCATGCAAGGAGCGCACGCATGAGCGGCGGCATCTTCAGTTCAATGCAACTCGCGGGCGCCCGCACCCTGTTCTACAAGGAAGTGCTGCGCTTTTGGAAGGTCGGCTTCCAGACGGTGGGCGCGCCGGTGCTGACGGCGGTGCTCTACCTGCTGATCTTCGGCCACGTGCTGGAAGACCATGTGAAGGTCTATGGCACCGTGGGCTACACCAGCTTCCTGATTCCGGGCCTGGTGATGATGAGCGTGCTGCAGAACGCGTTTGCCAACAGCTCGTCCTCGCTGATCCAGAGCAAGATCACTGGCAACCTCGTGTTCCTGCTCGTCACGCCGCTGTCGCACTGGGCCTGGTACCTGGCCTATGCCGGCGCTTCGGTGGTGCGCGGGCTGATGGTGGGGGTGGGCGTGTTCCTGGTGACCTGCTGGTTCGCGCCGCCCGGGCTGGCACAGCCGCTGTGGATCCTCGTCTTCGCGGTGCTGGGGGCAGGCATGCTGGGGTCGCTGGGGCTGATCGCCGGGCTGTGGGCCGAGAAATTCGACCAGATGGCGGCGTTCCAGAACTTCATCATCATGCCCATGACCTTCCTGTCGGGCGTGTTTTATTCGGTGCATTCGCTGCCCCCGTTCTGGCAGGGCGTGAGCCACCTGAATCCGTTCTTCTACATGATCGACGGCTTCCGGCATGGCTTCTTCGGCGTGAGCGACGTCTCGCCGTGGACCAGCCTGGCCGTGGTGGGCCTGAGCTTTTGCGTGGTGGCGGGCGCGGCGCTGGAGCTGCTGCGCCGCGGCTACAAAATCCGCGGGTGAAGTAAACTGGCGCCATGGCTGACCCGACCCCCTCCGAAGTGCAAAGCTACATCGCCCAGGGCCTTCCCTGCACCGAACTGCAGGTGGAAGGCGACGGGCGCCATTTCTTTGCCACCATCGTGTCGGCCGAGTTCGAGGGCCTGAGCCGGGTGCGCCGCCATCAGCGCGTGTACCAGGCGCTGGGCGACCGCATGCGCGAGCAGATCCACGCGCTGTCGATGAAGACGCTCACGCCGGCCGAGTGGGCCCAGCAGGGCACCGTCCTGCACCATCACTCCTGACAGCCACCCAGCTTTGAACAGCGGGTGGCGGTGTGGCGCCGTCCGGTGATCCCGCTGCCGTCCCGCTGAACCTGAACGTTCACGAGGACACCGCATGATCACCCTGGCACTTTCCAAGGGCCGCATCTTCGAGGAAACCCTGCCGCTGCTGGCCTCTGCCGGCATCCAGGTGCTGGAAGACCCGGAAAGCTCGCGCAAGCTCATTCTGCCCACCAACCAGCCTGACGTGCGGGTGGTGCTGGTGCGCGCCACCGACGTGCCCACCTATGTGCAGTACGGCGGTGCGGACATCGGCGTGGCCGGTCGCGACGTGCTGATCGAGCATGGCGGCGCGGGGCTGTACCAGCCCCTGGACCTGCAGATCGCCCGCTGCCGCATGAGCGTGGCCGTGCGGGACGACTTCGACTATGCCCGCGTCGTCCAGCAGGGCTCGCGCCTGCGGGTGGCCACCAAGTACACCAGCATTGCGCGCCAGCACTTCGCGGACAAGGGCGTGCACGTCGACCTGATCAAGCTGTATGGCTCCATGGAGCTGGCGCCGCTGACCGGCCTGGCGGATGCCATCGTGGACCTGGTCTCCACCGGCAGCACCCTCAAGGCCAACCGGCTGGTGGAGGTCGAGCGCATCATGGACATTTCGTCCCGCCTGGTGGTGAACCAGGCCGCCCTCAAGCTCAAGCGCGAGGCGCTGAAGCCGCTGATTGACGCCATTGCCGCCGCGGTGTCCGCCGGCAGCGCTGCCTGAGCCCTGGAGCCCCCATGCTGAACCTTCGTACGCTGCGCACGACCGATGCCGACTTCGAGACGGCCTTCCGGCAGGTGCTGCACTGGTCGGCCGAGACCGATGCCGAGATCGAATCCCGCGTGGCCGACATCCTGGCCGCGGTGCGCCACCACGGCGATGCGGCGGTGCTGGACTACACCGCTCGCTTTGACCAGCTCGAAGCCGCGTCGATGGGCCAGCTGGAGCTGACGCGGGAGGAACTCAAGGCGGCCTTCGAGGGCCTGCCGCCTGCGCAGGCACAGGCGCTGACGCAAGCTGCCGAGCGCGTGCGGCGCTACCACGAGCGTCAGAAGCAGGCCTGCGGCGAGAGCTGGAGCTACCGGGACGAGGACGGCACGCTGCTGGGCCAGAAGGTCACGCCGCTGGACCGCGTGGGCATCTACGTGCCGGGCGGCAAGGCGGCGTATCCGTCGAGCGTTCTGATGAATGCGATCCCGGCGCAGGTGGCCGGCGTGCCCGAGATCATCATGGTGGTGCCCACCCCTCGCGGAGAAAAGAACCCGCTGGTGCTGGCGGCGGCCTATGTGGCGGGCGTGCACCGGGCCTTCACGGTGGGCGGCGCGCAGGCCGTGGCCGCGCTGGCCTACGGCACGGCCACCATCGCGCGGGTGGACAAGATCACCGGCCCGGGCAACGCCTATGTGGCGAGCGCCAAGAAGCATGTCTTTGGCCAGGTGGGCATCGACATGATTGCCGGGCCCAGCGAAATCCTCGTGCTGGCCGATGGCAGCACCCCGCCGGACTGGGTGGCCATGGACCTGTTCAGCCAGGCCGAACATGACGAACTGGCACAGAGCATCCTGCTGTGCCCCGACCTGGACTACATCGGCCGAGTGCGCGAGGCCATCGAGCGGCTGCTGCCGGGCATGCCGCGGCAGGCGGTGATTCGCGCGTCGCTGGAGGGCCGTGGCGCCCTGATCCACACCCGCTCGATGGAGGAGGCCTGTGAGATCAGCAACCGCATCGCGCCTGAGCATCTGGAGGTGTCCAGCCGCGACCCGCATCGGTGGGAGCCGCTGCTGCGGCATGCTGGTGCCATCTTCCTGGGCGCCTACACCAGCGAGTCGCTGGGCGACTATTGCGCCGGCCCCAACCATGTCCTGCCCACCTCCGGCACGGCACGCTTCTCGTCGCCGCTGGGGGTCTACGACTTCCAGAAACGTTCCAGCCTGATCGAGGTCAGCGAAGCCGGGGCCCAGGTGCTGGGGCCGATCGCCGCCACCCTGGCCTACGGCGAGGGCTTGCAGGCGCATGCCCAGGCTGCGGAGTTCCGGCTGGGGCGCCAGCCTGACTGACGCCGAGCCTGTGGCGTGTCCCCCACTCCAGGGGCGGGGGATGGCTGATCCACAAAGTTGAGGAAGTGCACTAGCATCGATCCAGAGACACAGTAGGGGAACCTGCCATGAAGTTCTCGGATCTTCGCGTCGGCATGCGCATCTCGCTCGGATTTGCCGCCGTGCTGCTCGCCACGCTGGTGGTTGGTGTGGTGGCCATCATGCGGCTGCAACTGATCCAGGGCAACGTCTCTGAGATGGCCAACAACTGGATCCCTTCCATCAACGCGATCAACGCGTACCGGGGCCAGATCAACGAACTGCGCCGGGCGGAGATGGCCGTGGTGCTGCAGGAATCGCAGACGGCCCTGGACCAGGATCTCCAGCACATCCGGACGCTGCGAGAGAAGACCTTGCCTGACCTGGGAAGGGCGTATGAGGCCCTGATCTCGTCTACCGAAGAGCGTGCCTTGTGGCAGGACACACAGGCCCGCCTGGCAGAGTTTGTCGCCCTGCAGGACAAGCTGATCGCCGACCGCAAGGCGGGTGACCGTGCGCAGGCCACGGTGCAAGTGATGGGCCGGTCCAGGGAAGCCTTTACTGCAGTGGTGATCAACATCCAGAAGCTGGTGGACCTGAACACGCGGGGCGCGCAGGAGAGCTACACCGAGTCCGAGCATGTCTTCAGTACGGTGCTCACGACCATGATCGTGCTGATCGTGGCGGCCATGGCCGCAGGCGTGGCGCTGGCGTGGTACCTCACCCGCAGCACGGTGCGGCCGCTGACGCAGATGGTGGGCGTGGCGCAGCGCGTTGCCGAGGGCAACCTTGCGGTGCAGGTGGATACCTCGCGGCGGGACGAACTCGGTCAGCTGGCCAGGGCCTTGTCCGACATGCGTGATTCGCTCAACGGGTCGCTGAGTACGGTGCGCTCCAGTGCCGAGAGCATCGCCATGTCCAGCAGCGAGGTGGCTGCGGGCAGCAGTGACCTGTCGGCGCGCACGGAGCAGATGGCATCGAGCCTGGAGGAGACTTCCGCCACCATGCAGGCGCTGACCGACACGGTGCGGCAGAACGCCGACGCCACGCGGCAGGCCAGTCAACTGGCGAGAAGTGCCAGCGAGGTGGCGGACCGGGGCGGCACGGTGGTGTCGCAGGTGGTGAACACCATGGACGAGATCAATGCGTCCTCACGCAAGATTGCCGACATCATCGGCACCATCGACGGCATTGCCTTCCAGACCAATATCCTGGCCCTGAATGCGGCGGTCGAGGCCGCCCGTGCGGGTGAGCAGGGGCGTGGTTTTGCGGTGGTGGCTGGCGAGGTGCGGTCGCTGGCCCAGCGCAGTGCGCAGGCGGCGCGAGAGATCAAGAGCCTGATCGGCAGTTCCGTCGAGCGCGTGGAGACGGGAGCCCGGCTGGTGGGCGATGCCGGACACACCATGCGCGAGATTGTCACGGCGGTGCAGCGGGTCACCGACATCATCCAGGAGATTTCCAGCGCCACACAGGCTCAGAGCACCAGCCTGTCCGAAGTCGGCCAGGCCGTGCAGCGGCTCGATGAGGTGACGCAGCAAAACGCCGCCCTGGTCGAAGAATCCAGTGCCGCATCGGAATCGCTGCGGGAGCAGGCCGGCAGCCTGAAGCAGGTGGTGGCGCAGTTCAGGCTGCAGGAGTGATGCGGCCGCTGGCGTGCGGCGGTTGCAAAGCGGCGGAAGCTTCGGCGCTTCGAGCGCCGCCCTCGAACGTCTCAGGACCGATGTGGCGTGCAGAATCGCCCCATGACCGAGATCTACCTCAGCACCGACATCGAGACCGATGGGCCCATCCCCGGGCCGCATTCGATGCTCAGCTTTGCCAGTGCGGCCTACACGGCTGACAAGCGGCTGATCGCCACCTTCTCCGCCAATCTTCAAACGCTGCCGGGCGCCGCTGCGCATCCGGAGACCGCCGCCTGGTGGGCCACGCAGCCCGAGGCGTGGGCCGCTTGCCGATCTGATCAAGAGGCGCCCGAAACGGCGATGCGCCGCTACGTCGAGTGGATCGCCACGCTGCCTGGCAAGCCTGTGTTTGTGGGCTACCCCGCCGGTTTCGACTTCCTGTTCGTCTACTGGTACCTGATCCGCTTCACAGGCAGCAGCCCCTTCAGCTTTTCCGCACTGGACATCAAAAGCTATGCCATGGCGGTGCTGGGTACTGCGTTTCGAGACACCACCAAACGCCGGATGCCCAAGGCGTGGTTCGACCCGCTGCCCCATACCCATGTGGCGCTGGACGACGCCATCGAACAAGGCGCGCTGTTTTGCAACATGCTCCGAGACACGCCAACGCGACACCGCGCACCGGATAGCGGCGCATGACCGGCCTGGCTTCCGACAGCCGCCGCGTGACCCTGGCCATTGCAGCGGTCATGTTCATGCTGGTGCTCGACGGCTCCATCCTGAATACCTCGCTGCCCGTGATCGCCGCCTCGCAGGGCGTGCCGCCTCTGGCCCTCAGCGCGGTCATCACCGCCTATCTGCTGGCTGTCTCGGCGGTCCTGCCCCTGTCGAGCTGGCTGGGCGAGCGGTTTGGCATGCGCAACATCTTCCTGATGGGCGTGGGCCTGTTCACGGGCGCCTCGCTCCTGTGCGCACTGGCGCAGACGCCCGGCCAGTTGGTGCTGGCACGCGTGCTGCAAGGCATCGGCGGTGGGCTGCTGCTTCCCATCGGCCGCACCATCGCGCTGCGGGGAGCACGCAAACAGGACATCGTGGGCATCCAGGCGCTGCTCGTCTGGCCCGCGCTGTTCGGCCCGGTCCTGGGGCCACCGCTGGGCGGCCTGCTGAGTACTTACGCGTCGTGGCGCTGGAACTTCCTGCTGAACCTGCCGGTCGGGCTCATCGGCATGGCGCTGCTCGCCCGCTGGGTGCCCCGGGATGTTCCCGGCGTTGGCCGGCCGTTCGATCTGCCGGGTTTCATCGGCGCCGCAGGCGGGCTCACGCTCTTCATTGGCGGTGTGGAATGGGTGTCGCACGACATGGGTGCGTCGTCGGGCCGGGCCGCTTCGTTTGGCTGCGTGATGGCGGGCCTGGCATTGATGGCCTGGACCGTTCGCCATCTGGCCCGTGCCACCCATCCGGTGGTGAGCCTGTCTCCGTTCGAGCACCGCAGCTTCGCCGTGGCAACGACCGGCGGCACGCTGGCCGCCACGGCCATCCAGGCCACGCCTTTCCTGCTGCCGCTGCTGTTCCAGCTGGGCATGGGCAAGGATGCGGTCAGCGCGGGCGCCATGCTGCTGCCTTATTTCGCGGCCAACCTGAGCATGAAAACCGTCACCACGCCGATCCTGCAGCGCTTCGGCTTCAGGAAGGTGATGCTGGGTGCAGGCACCATCAGCGCCTTGAGCATTGCCGCCTTTGCGCTGGTGGATGCCCGCACGCCGTGGACCCTGCTAATCGGCCTGCTGGTCGTGAGCGGGGCCTCGCGCTCCATGTCGATGACCGCCATCAACACGCTGGCAGTGTCGGAGTTGCCGCAGCACAAGCTCGGCGCCAGTTCAACCCTGGCCGCCATCTCCAGCCAGGTGGCCGGGGCAATGGGCGTGGCGGTAGGCGCGCTGGTGCTGGCGCTCATGGCGCATGTCGGTGGGCGCGAGCAGCTGGCGGCCGGCGATTTTCCCGCCGCGTTCCTGGTGATTGCCCTGTTCAACCTGGCCGCCGTGCTGCGCTTTCGGCGCCTGGCGCCCGAGGCCGGTGAGGACATTCTCCGGCCGCGCGGGATGCGCCGCTGACCGGCGCCGGCATCCGGGCGGACAGTGGCGTGCCGCTATTCGTCCGACTGCAGGGCCTGTTCCCACACAGGCAAGGCCGCTTCGAAGATGGAGCCTTTGCCCAGCGTAGAGGGCTGGCTTGCAATGCGCAGCCAGGCCAGGGTGTCATGATGGTCACCCGCGATGAAGTCGCGGCTGCGTTCGGACACGAGCCAGGCATGCATCCGGCCATAGAGCTCGGCATGGTGCTGCTGCGTCCAGGCCAGGGCGACGAGGTCGCCATAGCCTTCTTCCCGGCGCGTGGACTTCATGGAGAGATAGGCCTGCTCCAGCTCTGGGCTCAGGCCCTGCGGAATACGGCCCGCGCTGAAACCCGCGGGCAGGCCGAACCAGGCGCCGTCCAGGTAACGCCGGCAGTGCCCCAGCTCGTGCGCGGCCATCAGCTCCAAAGCGGCGTTTTCCAGGTCATCCGGAATGCGGGCCAGCGTGGCCTGGCCTTCCGGGTTGCCGCGCAGGCTGAGCACCAGCTTGCAACGGCCGTTCACAAAGCCGAGCGCCAAAGGTGCCGCGTCCGGGGCGTCGTCGGGCCGCACCGCAATATCCAGCGGCAATCCGATCTGGCGGGCGTGAAGAATCACCGGTGTCATGCCGGCCACCCAGCGCTGTTCCAGCGCGCTCAAGCCGGCCGCCTGAGCGGGCAGCAGGGCTGCGGCAAGGCCCAGGCTCACAGCCGCCTTGGCGGCCATTGCGCCAACAACGCGCAGCAGGGAGGGGCGGGGACACTTCATGACGGCTCGACCTCAAAGGGATGGTGCGAGCCTTGATGGTGAGGGCGGACGCGCCGCCGTGCGCGTGGCATGGCGCGACAACAGCGCTGCCGGCGTGACGTGATGCGCGCTGATCGCCGCTGCGTTGGCGGCCGTGTCGGCGCGTGCGTAATTGCCTCACAAGCCGATGGGCAGGCCGCCGACAGGCGGGTATGGCGCCCGCCTTCAGTGCGGCTTGGCCGGGCTCAGCCCAGGGCCGTGTCCAGCACCATCATGAGCGCGAAGCCGAGCATCAGGCCCTGTGTGGCCCAGCGCTCGTGGCCCTTGCGGTGCGATTCGGGAATGATCTCGTGGCTGATCACGAACAGCATGGCGCCCGCTGCAAAGCCCAGGGCCCATGGCAGCAGCAGCGGCCACTGGGACACCACCCAGGCCCCCAGCACGGCCCCCACCGGTTCCACCAGGCCCGAGGCAGCGCCCAGCGCCAGGGCCTTCTTGCGCGGATAACCGACATCCATCAACGCCACCGCGATCACGAAGCCCTCCGGCAGATCCTGGATGGCAATGGCCAGGCTGAGGCCGGCGGCGGCCACCGGGTCGTTGGCCGCAAAGGCCACCCCCATGGCCAGGCCTTCGGGCAGGTTGTGCAGCGTGACCGCGATCACGAACAGCGTCGTGCGGCGCAGGCGCTTGCCGTCCACGCCTTCACGACCCTTGATGAAATGCTCATGCGGCAGCCAGCGGTCCATCGCCATCAGCGCCCAGGCGCCGGCCAGCACGGCCATGGCCATCATCATGGCAGCGGCGGTCGCGCCGCCGCCACCGGGGGCCACCGCCTCGCGCGCCGCCGCCAGTCCGGGAAGAATGAGCGAGAAGGAGCAGGCCGCCAGCATCACCCCCGCGCCGAAGCCCATCAGGCCGTCCTGCGCTCTGGCGCTGAGGGTGTGCGTGCCCAGCGCCGGCAAGGTGCCCAGTGCGGTGGCCGCGGCTGCCAGCAGACCGGCCTGCAAGGCCAAGCCGATGACCGAATCGCCGCTGCCCGGCTTGAGGACCATCCAGCCCTCCCGGAACAGCAGCCACGCGCCGCCCAGCAGAATCAGCGCACCCAGCAGCCGGCGCCAGCGCGGCGCGCGCACCGACGCCACCGGGCCTCCCGGGCCAGGGGCGTGAGGCGCCACCCGGTGGGGAGGCGCAGTGGTGCCGTCAGAGTCCGCCATGGGTGAGTTTGGAAGGGCCCAGCATCTGCTGCAAGGTGCTCCGGTCGATGTCGGTCATCTCCGCCGCCACATCGAGGATGGGGCGGTTCTCCGCGTAGGCGCGCTTGGCGATGGCCGCGGCCTTGAGGTACCCGATCTCCCGGTTGAGCGCCGTGACCAGGATCGGATTGCGTGCCAGCGCATCCTGCAGGCTGGCTGTGTTGACGCGGAAATCCTTGATGGCTTGGTCCGCCAGTGCGCGGGAGGCATTGGACAGCAGCGCCAGGCTGTCCAGCAGGTTGTGCGCAATCAGCGGCAGCATGACATTGAGCTGGAAGTTGCCCGACTGCCCGGCAATGGTGATGGCCGTGTCATGCCCGATCACCTGGGCGCACACCATGGTGACCGCCTCAGGAATCACCGGGTTAACCTTGCCCGGCATGATGCTGGAGCCCGGCTGCAGGGCATGCAGTTCGATCTCGGCGAGGCCGGCCAGCGGGCCGGAATTCATCCAGCGCAGGTCATTGGCAATCTTCATCAGCGTCACGGCCACGCCCTTGAGCGCGCCAGACAACGCCACCGCCGTGTCCTGCGCCGACAGGGCCGCGAAGAAGTCGGGGGCGGGGCGGAAGGTCAACCCCGTCAGCCCGGACAGCTCTTCGCAGAAGCGCTGCGCGAACTGGGGATGGGCATTGATGCCCGTGCCCACCGCCGTGCCGCCCTGCGCGAGCTCGCAGACCGCGGGCAGCAGCGCGCGCAGCTGCGCACGGCGGGCGTCGATCTGGGCCAGCCAGCCCCCCAGCTCCTGGCCTAGCCGCAGCGGCATGGCGTCCATCAGGTGCGTGCGGCCGGTCTTCACATGGTGGCCGTCGCTCGCGATCTTCTCCTGGAGTGTCTGGGCCAGGTGATCCAGCGCCGGCAGCAGTTCGCCCTGCAGGGTCTGGGCGGCGCTGATGTGCAGCACGGTGGGAATGCTGTCGTTGCTGCTCTGGCCCGCATTGACATGGTCGTTCGGGCTCACCGTGGTGGTGCTGGCCAGCAGCCGCGTGGCCAGCGTGGCCAGCACTTCATTGGCATTCATGTTGCTGCTGGTGCCCGAGCCGGTCTGGAACACCTCGACCGGGAAGTGGCTCATCAGGTCGGGGGACTGCAGCAACTGGCTCGCCGCGCGATCAATCGCATGCGCAATGTCCTCGGGCAGCTGGTCGAGGCTGAGGTTGGCCCGCGCAGCGGCAGCCTTTTGCTGCAGCAATGCCCGCACGAAACGCTCCGGCATCGGCTGCCGGCTGATGGCGAAATTGTTGACCGCGCGCTGGGTCTGTGCACCGTACAGGGCCTCGACGGGCACTTCGATCTCGCCCATGCTGTCGCGTTCGATGCGGGTGGCTTGCTTCATCAGGATTCCTTCAAGGGACTTTGGCTCAGGCACCACTGGAAGCGCTGTACGCGCGCCGCCAGCGCGTCATCGGTGCGGGCCAGCGCCACCAGCGCCGCCAGCGGACGCTGGAGCTGGTCGAGGCAGGCCCAGCGCCAGTGCCAGGGTAGCAGGGGGTTGTGAGCCGCGCCCCACAGCAGTCGCAAGGCCTGTTCCTGGGCGGGGACAGGCGCCAGCACGCCACGCCCAATGAGCTGCTCGGTGGCGAGCTGGTGCTGCCGCAGCAGCGCGGGGTCATCGGGTGTCAGGCCGCAGGCGATCTTCAGGCCCATCCAGCGCAGGCACTCGACGCCAGGATGGTCCGCCGCGCTGCAGCCGCCGTCATCCGCCCGAGGACTGGCCGGAAAACCCCCCGAACGGAAGAGGGGCGTGACGGTCGATTCGGGCAGCGACGACGAGGCACGAGCGGGCAGGGACGGCATGGCAACTCCTGGCGAGAGCGGACCGGAACATTCCGGCGGCACGGGCTGGCAGAAGTGCTTGCTGGTGAGGCCGCCGGCCCGGACGGGCGGGTTCCGGGCTGACTGGGCAGGCGGCGCGCCCGCCATAACCGGCGGTGTCTGCATACTAGATGAGAATTGCTCTCATCTGCAAGCGGTCCGGGGGCGTCGGGTCAGATCAGCGAGAGGTCGCGCGGCGTGGCGCCGGGAAAGACGCGTCCGAGCGCCGCCATGGACAACCCGAACTGGCGCTGCCACAGGCCGCCCAGGACGGCGCGGTAGTCACTCAGGACCGGGTAGTCGCGGTTCTGGAAGAGCGTCGCGGCCGAGAGGGCGATCTGTTCGCCGGCCACCGGGCCGCCCTGGCGGGAGAGGCCTCCACCGAGCAACCAGTAGACGCTGCCGTGGCCGTGGTCGGTGCCGCGGTTGCCGTTCTCGCGGAAGGTGCGGCCGAACTCGCTGATGACCATCACCGTGGTCTGGCGCCACAACTCCGGCCCCAGCTCGTCGGCAATGGCGGCCAGGCCGCGGCCGAGTTCCTCGAAACGCGTGGCCAGCGTGCCGGTGGCACCGCCCTGGTTCACGTGTGTGTCCCAGCCGCCGACATCGACGAAGCCGAGGCTGAAGCGGCCCCGCATCAATGCTGCGATGCGGCGGGCCTCCAGTTCGAAGCCCTTGGCTGCAATGGCATTGCGTCCCGCCGCATCCATCTCCTGTTTCAGTCGCTCGGGCGAGAGGTCGCGGGCCAGTTCTTCCCGCAGCGCCAGGCCCTCCTCGACCGTCTGGCCGAGCGGCTGCCCCTCGTACATGCGGCTGATCAGCGCACGGTTGCGGGCATCCACGACCGGCCTTGCGGGGGCTCGCAGCGTGGCATTGGCGATGCGCTCCGGGCCGCGGAAGGCCATGGGCAACTGGTCCGTGAAAGACAGGGCCTGCTGCGCGTTCAGTTCCGATGCCAGGCGGTTGAGAAACCCCGAGGCGTAGTCGCGTGAGCTGCCCAGCGGCTGCCCCATCTCGATGCTGTCCTGGGTTTCAAAATGGCTGCGGGTGAGATCTTCCGTGCCGGCGAAGGGAATGAAGCGTGCCTGGCCGGCGAGCATCAGCGGGTACACGCTCTTGCGCAGCGCCGGATGCAGGCCCCAATCCGCCGTGACCGGCAGCGCGGTGTCGGCGCCTTCCCCCGGGCGAGCAATGGCGATGCGAGGGCGCTGCTCGTAGTAGAAGCTGCTGCCGATGGGCACCAGCAGATGGGTCGCGTCATAGCCACCGCGCAGGAACACGAGCAGGAAGCGGGGGCGGTCGGCGCCGGCCGCAAACAGCCTGGCGCCGGAGAGGCCCAGCGCGCCAGCGGCGACGGTCTGCAGCAGGTGTCGGCGATTCAGCATGGACATGGAAGGCTCCTGCGGTGCGGCGGATGCAGCGGTGGTCATCGATACATGAAGTCGGGGCTGGACAGCCACAGGCCCAGCCACTGCTGCGGCGAGCTGGCCTCGGCCAGTGTCTGCCGCGTGGCCGGTGCGGCGGTAGCCGCCACGCGCTGCTGCAGTGCGCGCAGATCGGGCATGGCCACGGGCTCACGGCTGCCTTCCGGTCGGAACAGCGCGGCGGCACCAGCGCCCATCTGCCGTGCGATCTCGAAGCGCGTTGTCATCTGGCCCGGGCTGTTCCAGGCATCGGCCGTGAGCGGGTAACCGTCTGGTGTCAGCCTGTCATAGAGCCCCTGGCCCAGGCGCTTGAGCCAGTTCTGCAGTGGCAGGCTGGTCAGCACCGGGCGGTCTTCAAAGCCGGCCCGCAGGCCAGACACCAGGTAGTGCTGCGGGTCCTTGAACTTGGGCGCCGCGGCTGGTGCAACGAACGCAGGGTCCAGCAGGAGCGGCCGCAAGGTGGCACGGAGATCGCCGCGGCTGCGCTCGAAAGCGCGCGCCATGTTGTCCACCAGCGTCTGGGGCGGTTGATCACTGAGGAAGAACACGGCGAGCTTGCGGCTGATATGGCGTGCCGTGGCGGGGTGGGCCACCAGGAGTTCGAGGACCTCGTCCAGTTCCTCCGCCCCACGGCCCTTGATCGTGCGGCCCAGCACCTGCTTGTCGCCGAAGTCGTGCCGCCCTGGATGGAATTCAAAAAAGCCGTCGCGCTGGTAGAGCGGGGCGAGGCTGCGCTTCAGGCGCGGGGGTTCGTCGTCCAGCCGCACGCCAAACCCGGTCAGCACCCGCGCCAGCTCCTGCACATCGCGCTGGCTGTAGCCGCCGTCCACGCCCAGCGTGTGCAGCTCCAGCAGCTCGCGGGCGTAGTTCTCGTTGAGGCCGGCAGCGGCATTCTGGTCATTGTCCAGGTAGCGCAGCATCGCGGGGTGCCGCACCACGGCGCCCAGCAGGCGGCCGAAGGAGCCCAGGGCCTGTGGCCGCAGGGCGCGATCCTCATAGTCGGGCAGCAGCAGGGAGACATCGCGCTTGCCCTGGTGCACGTTGAAATGGTTGAACCAGAACCAGGCCATCTGCTCCAGCAGCTGCTGCTCCGAATAGAGCTGGCGCAGCAGTTGCCGTTCGGCGGCCTCCCGCACCACCTCCTTGCGGGTGTTCTGATAGGACTGCCGCAGGCCGACGCGGTCCGCCTCCGTGGCGGCCTTGTCGATGCTGCGGCGTAGCGCTTCGGCTTCACGCACGCGCGCAAGCGCATCGGTCTGGCTGATGCGAAGCGCGTCGATGGCCGCCTGATGGGGGGCGGGTAGCGGCGCCGAGGGATCGGCCTTCAATTGCTGCTCGACATAGCGGGCCCAGCCGGACTGCTCGATGGCGGCGAGTTGAGCCTGCGTGGCGCCCCAGCCGATGCGGTCGGCGGCCCGCTGGCGCTGGCGCGCGTCCAGCGGGGCCGCCGGCGGCGATGAGGCACATCCGGAGAGGATCAGTGCCGAGGGCACGCCCAAGGCGGTGGCGGCCACCAGACCGGCAAGGCCTTGCAGCGACTGGCGACGCGACAGTGTCAGGTTTGACATGGGCCGAGCATGCCAAGCCTGAAGGCCCGCTGTCCAACGCCTTTGCGTTTGTTCACCTCCTCACAGCCGGCCGGCAACAGCTGCCGGCCGTCGAGCTTCAGAGCTCCGCCACGCCCTTGACGCGCACCGTGGACACGGGCACCACCGCAACAGGCGCTTCCACCGTCCGGCCGTGGAAGCGGTCCAGCAGGTCCTTCCATTGCGCCTTCACGGTCGCAACGTTGGCCAGCTTCACATGGCCATAACCGCGGATGCCCTCAGGCAGGCGCGCCAGTTTCACCGCCAAATCCAGCCGCTTCGCATCGAGATGCGCCAGCAGATCCTCCACCAGGGCCTCATAGTCCTTGACCAGTTGCCGCTCCATGCGCCGCTCCGCGGTGTGGCCAAAAACGTCCAGCACCGACCCCCGCAGACCCTTGAAGCGGGCCAGCGCCTTCATCGCCTGGAAGGTCCAGCCGCCCAGCGTGAGCTTGCGCACGCGGCCGTCAGCGCCCGGACGGGCAAGCAGCGGCGGCGCCATATGGAAGCTCAGGCTGTCCCAGTCCTCGAACTGCGCTTTCAGGGCCGCCTCGAAGCGGCCGTCGGTGTACAGGCGAGCGACCTCGTATTCGTCCTTGATGGCCAGCAGCTTGGCGTAATAGCGCGCCACCGCGCGGGTCAGCCGCAGGCCATTGCCGGCATCGCCCAGGGCCGTTTCGGCGGCCCGCACGCGCTGCACGAGTGCGGCATAGCGCTCGGCATAGGCGCCATCCTGATAGTCCGCCAGGAAAGCCTTGCGGCGTTCGATCAGCCCAGTGTCGCCATCGAGCTGGTCGAAGTTGAACCACTGCACCGGCGTTGCAGCGCCGCCGGCCAGCCGCTGCAGCGCCTCGGGGGCACCGATGGCCAGGCGGCCGAGCGCAAACGCCGTCTTGTTGTTCTCCACCGCCACGCCATTGAGCTCGATGGCGCGCATCAGCGCCTCCAGGCTCAGCGGCACGAGGCCACGCTGCCAGCAGGCGCCCAGCATGATGATGTTGCTGGGCATGGTGTCGCCCATCAGTCGCTGAGCGATGTCCTGCGCATCAATGCTGCTGATCAGGCCGGGCTGGCCGCCGACGGCATGCTGCATCTTGGCCAGCAGGGCGTCCGGCTGCAGGGAGGCATCGGGCTGGCGAACGAAGGCCGCGGTGGGCAGTTCATGCGTGTTGGCCAGGATCACCGTGCGACCGGCCTTGACCGTGGCCAGGGCATCGGCGCTCGCGCCCACGACCATGTCGCAGGCGAGCAGCACGTCGGCCTGCTGCGTGTCGATGCGGACCTGGTTGAGCAGGTCCTGCGTGGGTGCCACGCGCACGAAGGACAGCACGGCGCCGCCTTTTTGCGCGAAGCCCATGAAGTCCAGCACCGAGCCCTGCTTGCCCTCCAGATGGGCGGCCATGGTCACCAGGGCGCCGACGGTGACGACGCCGGTGCCGCCGACGCCGGTGACCAGCATGTCAAACGGGCCGGTCCACGACCAGGCGGCCGGCGCGGGCAGCGCCTGGATTTCGCGGGCCAGGTCCTGGGGGCCGAAGCCGGCGCCGGCGCGCTTTTTCAGCTTCGCGCCATTGACCGAGACAAAACTCGGACAGAACCCGTTCACGCAGCTGAAGTCCTTGTTGCAACTGCTTTGCTCGATGGCGCGCTTGCGGCCCCAGTCGGTCTCCACCGGCACCACCGACAGGCAGTTGCTGGCCTGGCCACAGTCCCCGCAGCCTTCGCACACGGATTCATTGATGAAGATGCGGCGCGGCGGGTCGGGGAACTCGCCCTTCTTGCGGCGGCGGCGCTTCTCGGCCGCGCAGGTCTGGTCATAGATGAGGACGGTGACGCCCTCGACCTCGCGCAGTTCACGCTGCACCTGGTCCAGTGCGGACCGGTCATGGAAGGTCGTGCCGGGCGGGAACAGGCCCTCGTGGCCCTGGTATTTGCCGATGTCGTCCGACACGACCACCAAACGCTTCACCCCTTCGGCTTCGACCTGCCGCGCGATCTGCGGCACGCTGGTCTGGCCGTCCACCGGCTGGCCACCGGTCATGGCGACCGCGTCGTTGTAGAGGATCTTGTAGGTGATGTTGGCGCGCGCGGCGATGGCCTGGCGGATGGCCAGGTAGCCGGAGTGATAGTAGGTGCCGTCGCCCAGGTTCTGGAACACATGGCGTTCGGTCGTGAACCGGGAGTGGGCGGCCCAGTCCACCCCTTCGGCGCCCATCTGGATCAGCCCGGAGGTGCCCCGCTCCATCCAGCTGGCCATGAAGTGGCAGCCAATGCCGGCCAGCGCTCGTGAGCCCTCCGGCAGTTTGGTCGAGGTATTGTGCGGGCAGCCGGAACAGAAGTAGGGCTGGCGGCGCACGCCATCGGCGCTGTTGGACAGCAGGCAGGGCGTGAGGAAGTCCACCACCAGGTGGCGACGGTCCAGGGCGGGGTTCAGCCGGGCCAGCCATTCGGCCACGGTCGGCATGATGCGCGAAGGGCGCAGTTCTCCCAGCGCGCTCAGCACCGGGCGTCCCTGCTCATCGGTCTTGCCCACGACGCGCGGGCGCTGGCTGTCCTGCAGATGGAACAGCAGCTCCTTGATCTGGCGCTCGACCACCGGCGCCTTCTCCTCGATGACCAGCATATCGGTCAGCCCTTGCGCGAACTCGCGCATGCGCGTGGGCTCCAGCGGGTAGACCAGACCCACCTTGTAGACCCGCACGCCGGCGGCGGCCAGGGCATTCGGATCCAGGTCCAGCCGCCGCAGCACTTCCATGAAGTCGTAGTGCGCCTTGCCGACCGTGACGATGCCCAGGGTGGCCCGCGGGCTGACCACCACATGCTTGTCGATGGAGTTGGCCCGGGCGAAGGCCAGCACCGCATCGATCTTGTGGGCCAGGCGGGATTCGAGCTCCAGCGAGGGCAGGTCCACAGGCCGGATATGCAGCGAGGTGGGCGGTGTATGGGCCACCGGCTGCTCGAAGTCCAGCGGCACCGCGTCCAGGTCCACCGTCATGCCCGACTCGACCACTTCGGAGATGGCCTTGAAGCCGACCCAGGCGCCGGAGAAGCGCGAGAGGGCCCAGCCATACAGGCCGAACTCAAGATACTCGGCGACGTTGGCCGGATGCACCAGCGGCATGGACCAGGCCTGCAGCGCCAGATCGCTCTGGTGCGGCGTGCTGGAAGAAACGCAGCCATGGTCGTCGCCGCACACCACCAGCACGCCGCCTTGCGGCGAGGTGCCGTAGACGTTCCCGTGCTTGAGCGCATCGCCGGACCGGTCTACGCCCGGGCCTTTGCCGTACCACATGGCAAACACGCCATCGACCGTGCGCTTGGGGTCCAGGGCCACGCGCTGCACGCCCAGGCAGGCGGTGGCGGCGAGGTCTTCATTGATGGCGGGCAGGAAGTTGACCTGGGCCTCATCCAGGAATTTCTTCGCCTTCCACAGCTGCTGGTCGACCATGCCCAGCGGGCTGCCGCGATAGCCGGACACAAAGCCTGCGGTCTTCAGCCCCTGCCGTTCGTCCAGGCGCTTTTGCATCAGCAGCAGCCGCACCAGGGCCTGGGTGCCGGTGAGGAACACCTGGCCCGAGGTGGCGGCCAGGTTGTCAGACAGCTTGTAGGGGCGCAGTGCCGCTGAGGCGGTCGCCAGGGCCGTCCCGGCTTGCGGCTGCTGCGAGGGGGGCGCCGCGGGCGTCGTGCTGACGTCTTGTTCGTGCATGACCGGTCTCCGAGCCGCAAGGGCCGCTGATGGGGAAAAAGGCATTCTTGACGACCGGTTCGCGTGAATCTTGCTTGCTTCTCTCTCCGGCTCTAGCATCCGGAGTTAAATCAACTCACAAACGGCCAAAATGGCGAAAGAAACTCCTGATGCTGCTTTTGATCGAGCGACCCGGCTCATCCTGGAAGCGCTCCAGCAGGACGCCAGCCTCAGCACGCAGCAGTTGGCCGAGCGCGTCGGTTTGTCGGCCACGCCGGTGTGGCGGCGCGTGCGTGAGCTGGAAGAGCGCGGCGTGATCCGCCGGCAGGTGGTGCTGGTGGACCGGGAGCAACTGGGCCTGTCGATTTGCGTGCTGGCCAATGTGAGCCTGGTGCGGCACAGCGAGGGCGCGGTGGAAGCGTTCGAGGCGACGGTGGCCGCCAGCCCGGAAATCGTGGAATGCCAGGCCATTACCGGTGAGGCGGATTACGTCATCAAGGTGGTCGCACCGGACATGAAGGCCTATGACCAGTTCCTGCAGACCAAGATCTTCAAGGTGGCGGGCGTGCACAGCGTGCGCAGCAACGTGGTGCTGCGCGAAGTGAAGTACGAAACGGCCATGCCAGTGCCCTGAGTTCGGCCGTTGGCGGGGCGGCGGCCCTTGTGTCATGCTCCGCCGCATGTTCAGCGTCTACGGCACGTCCGGAAGAATCCATACCGGCCCCCTGGAGCAGGTGCGCGATCTCGCACCCGTGCAGGCGGTGGCGCGCGCACGGGCGGTCGCGCCGATTGCTCGTCAAGCCCCGGACGAAGCGGCCTCCGTCGCGGTGCAACTGGGCCAGGGCGGTGGCGCGGGCCCGGCCACGACGAGCGTTGCGCATCCCGCGCAGACCTACGCAGCCCACGAGGCCCTGGCGGCTTATGGGGGCGCTCCGGCCGCCCGTCAACCGCTGTCTCAGGTGCAGCAGCTCATGAGCCGGCGCCTGGTGAGCGTGCGTGCCGGTGTGTCGCTGCGGCGCGCGTGGGGCGTGCTGGTGCGCGCCGGCATCGGGCAGGCACCCGTGCTCGGGCCTCGCGGCGAGGTGATGGGGCTGATCATGCGGGCCGACCTGCTGCGGGGCCTGACCGACGATCTGGCGCAAGCGGGCGAGGTGACGCTGCGGCTGGACCAACTGGTCGATGAGGTGATGTGGACGCCGGTGCCGGCGGCCATGGCGGAGACGCCGGTGCGCGAAGCCGCGCAGTTGATGCTGGACCTTGGCCTGCCGGGGCTTCCCGTTGTGGATGAGGCCGGACAGGCGCTGGCGTTTGTCTCGCGCAGCGACCTGCTGCGCGCGCTGACGCATGAGCCGCCGCTGGACCTGTGGTCCTGAACCGGTGCCGCCGGTCCAGGCGATGACCGCGGGAGCGAGGGCGCTTCAGTAGCGACGGGTGTACTTCTGGGCCGCTTCGAGCTCCAGCGCCTGCTGGGTCCGCCAGTCGGTACAGATGAAGACGCCGTCCTCGAATACATAGTCGGGAATCGATCCGTCTCCATGGGCCATGCGGCCGTCCTTGCAGATCATGCTGCTTTGTCCGGTGGACTGGTCGGACAAGGCCTTGCCCACCGCCATGCTGTCCCGGGTGAAGAGCGTCAGGCAGGCCAGACCGATGAGCAGCCCCATCACAAGCACCACGCCCCCAACGATGTCCATCACATCGCGCATTGCCGATGGCGGCGCCGCCTGGGCGGGCGAGAAGCGCTGGCCAGCGGCGAAGCTGACGGCTTCGACCGTGCCGGCGGCAGCCGGCGACGTCCGCGCCGGGCTGCGGGAGTAGCTGGGAGAAGTCGGACGGTAAGCCATGGTCTTCAAGCGGTCGAGACGTTTCCGGCCCGGTCGGAGGTGCGAAGCAAGTCCTGAAGCTGTTTCGGGCGAACGGCTGGAGACTACAGGCCGGCGAGCCGCGCAACCGCTTGAATGCGGGGGCTACCCCCAAAAATGCACGGGTGCGGGCGGCCCTTTCCGTTGGTTACACCCGTTGCACATTTAAGATTTTGGCGCTTCAGAACCGCATTTTTTGTGCGCCACCATGTCTCATTCAGAAGCCTCCTCATCCGCAGTCGCCGGGGCCCATCACGCGCTGCACAAGCTCTCGCAGGAGTTGCCGGATGCCTGTGAGCGCCTGGACTACGTCAAGCGCATGACGGACCAGGCCGCCAGCAAGGTGCTGAACCTGGTGGATGCGGCGCAGGACGATGCCGAAGGCGTGCGGCGACAGGGCAGCGAGCTGTCGGCGTCGCTGCAGCGGCTGGCGGTGGCGCCGGACCTGAGCGTGGAGCGGGCGCGGGCGATGATGCGGCTGTGCGCCGCGTATGCCGCGAGTGCGGCCGGCTTCGCCGAAAGAGTGAAGGGCCTGCAGACCGAGATCATGATGGCGCAGGACTTCCAGGACTTGTCCGGGCAGGTGATCAACAAGGTGCTGGGCATGTTGCGACCGGCGGAGGCGCCGCTGCAGGAACTGCTTGCGCAGTTCGAGGCGGCCGAGCCCGCCGCGCAGGAACAGCTCGCAGGCGTGCAGACGCCCGACAAGGCGCTTCAGCAGGATGATGTGGATGCGTTGTTGGCCGAAATGGGGTTCTAGATAAAGCCCCCGGCCTGATTCGCGCTGAACGCGCTCGGTCAGTCCGCCCCCCAAGGGGGCCAGCAGGCCACCTTGGGGCGGCCCGAAGGATGAGGCCCCCGGCCTGATTCGCGCTGAACGCGCTCTGTCAGTCCGCCCCCCGAGGGGGCCAGCAGGCCACCTTGGGGCGGCCCGGCGGTGGCCTGCCTTCGCTAACCAGGCTCCCGACATGGCTACGATGCTGGTCGCGGACTGCTTGCAGTGGATCGTTTTCGCGCCGCGCCGCGCCGCGCTGAACGCGCTTGGACTGCCTTCGCTAACAGGCTCCCGACATGGCTGCGGTGCTGGTCGTGGACTGCTTGCAGTGGGTCACTTTCCGAAAGCGCGGCGGCTGTGCGCCGGGCGCTGCGCTCAGGTCCAGAGGAGAGGGTCGAGCTCGTAAAAGCGGCTGAGTTCGGCGTAGACGGCCGGATGGGCGTGGGCCAGGGCGCCGGGCTGGCAGAAAAAGCGTTCGCTCGCTACGGCGAAAAATTCCGCGGGCTCAGTGGAAGCATAGTCGCCCAAGGGATCCGGCTCGCCCGCCGCCAGGCGCGCCCGCAAGAGCGCAAAGCTGTGCTGCATGACCTGCGCCCACCGGGCCTGCCGGCCACTGTGGCCCAGCCACGGCGCACCATTCGCGAAACCCTTGTCCTGGTCGAGCTGGTGCGCAAATTCATGAAGCACCACACTGTGGCCCGCCTCAGGTAAAGCCGCTTCGCGGAGCACGTTGTCCCAAGACAGCACGACCTGGCCCTCGCCCCAGCTCTCGCCACTCAATACCTGGCGCTCATGCATCTGCAGGGGCCCCTGATGCCGCACCCGGTCCACAATGAACGGGCCGGGATACACCAGCACACTGTGTAGACGAGGGTAATAACCCCGCGAACGGCCCAGCAGCGGTAAACACGCCAGCGCCGCAATCGTGACGCGCACCTCGTCCGTGATGGACTGGCCCGCGCAACCAATGAAAGACTTCTCCGCCAGAAAAACCTGCATCTGGCGCTTGAGGCGCAACTGCATGTCCGTTGGCAATCGGGCTACCTGCGGCACGTTGCGGCGCAAGACGGCGCGCCACGGCGCCGGAAAGGCCCGCGCCCTCAGCCGGGACCGGCGCCATGCCACCCGCCACGGCTGACTGGCCCACCAGGCACACAGCAGCACCGCCACCAGCACCAGCAAGATCAGCCCCATGACATCCGCCTCATGACTCGGCCCCTCAACCGACACCCCGGCACCGCCCCGAAGGAAGCAGTCGGCCCAGCATCTCTCCTATACATGAGTCAAGAAGCAGCCAATTTCAAGAGCAGCGGGGCGATCGCAGCCCAGTTACAGGCTGCCGCGGGCTTGCGCGTAATGTGACCAGACGCCGGGCGAATGGCGCCCGCGCCGGGCGCATGCTGCGCGGGCGCAAGACCCGGCCCCGGACAATCCGCTTATCGGCATCGGCCCAGGATTCTTGAGCGTCAGCGTCGCCGGAATACCTGGACACCCCCCCACACCTCTAGAAGGAGCCGGACGGCCTGACCGCCGCCGCGGACTGGATTGACGCTGACGGAGATCATCGCCACGCCCCTGCGCACCTCACCGTTCGACGTGAGCCCACTGCGCCAGTACCAGGCCCAGCAGCAGCAAGCCATGCTGGAAGGCCCGCAGCCCTCCGTGGTGCTGCGGCTCACGCCCTACACCGGCAGTACGCCCCAGCAGGACTACACCGCCCGCCAATGGGCCGACGTGCTGAGCGGCGACCATCCCATCGCCGCGCCAGCACCGCCCGTCTCGGCCGTCCATACCCCCGCCTACTCGCGCGGCACCTACACGCCGGTGAGCGGCCACGACATCAGCATCACGGTAGACCTCGGGCCGATGCTCTGGAATCACGTGGAGCGAGGCGGGGTGGGCCAACTGTTGAACGGGACCGCCTGACCGCGATTGCGGATCGCCAGAACAAGAGCTGGGGAGAGCGTCACTAGAAGGAGCCACCCGGGCTTCACTCTGGAACCGCCATGCCCTTGCCATCGTTCACCCCAGACATCCCATCGAGCTTTGGGCTGTCGCCTTCGCCCACGTGCGATGAACCCTGCGCTGCTTCCGCTTCGGCTGCCGCCGCCGCTGCCGCAGACGGCCTTCCAGGGTCTCCGCAGTCCACATCCCCCGGCATCCTCAAGCACAAGCGCTATCCGTTCAGCTGGGACCGCACGCTGCCCCTGCTGGAGCACCTCACCTACGGCGACCCGGCGTGCAAGGCCCGGCGGCTGAGCGACGAGGATGTTCGACACCTTGGCGCGCTGCTTGAAGGCGAGCATTGCAGGGAACTGCCGCCGGATCGGGACGCCCTGCTGCAAGCGTGGATCCAGCGCCTGAGGGCCCCGCTGTCCCAGGCGCTGCATCAGCCGGAGACCTTTCCGGGTCTGGTCCTGGGGACCGACGAACTGAGGTCGCTGCGCCCTTTGCTGCTCGACATCCTGTGCACGACCTGTGTGCGGGACCCGCATGGCGGCTGGAGCTCCATGGGGCAGCGCGCGCTCGTCATGGTGGGCGCAGTCGGCCACTGGATGAGGTCAGGCAGCCCACACGACGCCGCGCAGCGCAGCGACATCGGTCGTCAATTGCTCCGCCAGATCGCCGGACTGAGTCGCGACCTGGAACTGAGCGACGCCGCGGGCGGCCTCGACCTGCCTGATCCCAAGCTGCTGGGGCTGGCGCTGATGCCCGGCGCGCGAGCCCACCTGACCGTGCATGGCGGCCCCCAGACGATCGCCAACGCCATGCCCAGTCTGTCGGCGTTGCCCCTGCGCACCTGGCGGTTGGCCCGGCTGGACACACTGCAGGCCATGCATGAGCAGCCCCAGCTCAGCCTCCGGCTTCTGGATCTGACGCTGAGCCGGGATCGCTGGGGAGCGCAGGAATTGCGCCGCCTGCGCGAGGTGGCCGCCACCCAGCCCAACCTGTGGCAGGTGAACCTGCCGCGTCACGCCCCGCCGGACGCGCTGGGGTTTGACTGGGAGCGCCGGCAAGGCAGGTCTGGCAGTGAGTGGCTGCGTGTTGGCAGGCCCGATGGACTCTCGGCCCTCGATGCCGCCGCGGCCGCCTGGAAGAGCCGGCATATCAGGAGTGACATGCCGCTGCGTCACATGGCCAGCGACCCGGACGCCTGCCATCTGCTGAGACTGGCCACCCAATTGGCCACCACCGCCCCCGAGGGCATGGCGCAGTGCCTCGCCCGCCTGCTCGAGCGCTGCGCGGCCGGCCCGGACGAACTGCATCGGCACGCCAATGAGGCGCGGCAGCTGTGGCAGGCCGGGCTGTCGCCCGAGGCCTTCGTGCGATCCCTGGCGCCGATGCCCGAGTGATCGCGCCGAAGGCGCCGCACTGCACGCCAGGACGGCGTAGAGGACTCCATGCCCTCGGTGACGGGAGGAACACACCGGTCCACGCGCCGCACTACGGATGGCATCTGCCAAGCGAGCTCCATTTTTTTCCGCCATGCCGAAGATCTACGACCTGACCGCGCCATCCCCCGCCAGCGATTTCGCCCACGACCGCGACGTTCCCCGGCCGCCATCATGGGTGGCGGACCTGGATCACTTCGGCATGGAGAACCATGATGCCGATGGCATTGAGGATCTCTGCACGGCGCTGGAATATGCGGTCCGAACCCGCGCCAGGTCCATGGACCTGCGGCATGTGTCGGAGGACGCCTTGACGCTGGCCTTGCCGGACACCGTGGTGGACGCCTTGCGACAGCAGTTGGAACGGATCGACCTGCCCGTTGGGGTGGAACCCTTCACTGCGCAACTGTGGTCGTCCGTGACGATGGCGTCGGGGCGCTCGGCCTCGCAGTCGCCTGCGTCCTCCTCCTCCTCCTCCTCACCCTCGCCCTCGCCCTCTGGCTTCGACCCCTTCCGGTCGGACCTCCAGTCACGCCGTCGGAGCCTGACACCTGTGCTGGAAGGTGAAGACGTCGGCGCTGTCTGTGCGCCGGTCGTTGCGCTGAGACCGAACGTCCCAGCGCGCCCCACCACGCTGCAACTGGCCTCGACGACGGCTCGTTTCCTGCCTCTGAAGGCTTCGTCCCCCGTGCAGGTCGCGCAGACGAACAGGGCCGTCCCGGTAGGCAAGGCGCCGGCCCCCAACGAAGCGCCGTCGCCTTCTGCCGAGACCTTGCACCTCTGCGGCGCCCTGCATGAGCGCCTGTGTCGCAAGGCGGAGCCGGGGGCTCGACACCCAACGGTGCTGGACCGTCGAGACCTTCAACCTCTGCAGCGCCTCATGCAAGCCCCGAGCGCAGCCTGGGCGCCTCCCTCGACGGCCGGGCTGCTGGAGCACTGGCCCGAACGGGTCGAGACGGCCCTGCGTCAGCCGCTCCGTCAGGCGCAGACCATGCGCCTGAATGCCGAGGAGGTGCGCGAACTGAGCGCCGTGATGCGAGACCTGCTCGCCTGCGGCGGCGTCAAACGCACCGGCGCGCAGGGCTGGCGTCCCAAGAATCCGGGAGAGCTCGCGGCCACTGCGGCGCTGGCGGCGTGGATGGGCGCGACCGGCAGCCCGCCGGCCCGCGAGGCCCTGGGCCGGGCGCTGCTGGAGCAGCACGCCGGGCTGCGCCACGACCTGGATATGGGCCAGGCTGACGGCACGCAGGCGCTCGATTGGCCGGACACGGCGCTGCTGCATGAATTGATGCACCCGATGACGCGGGTGCACCTGACGCTTGGCGACGACCCGGATCAACTCGAGGGGCTGGGGGAATCGTTGATGGCGCTGCCGCTGCGGTCCTGGCGCTTGTCCGGTGCCTCCGTGCTGCCCGCGCTCATGGCGCAGCAACGCAGCAGTGTCGCGCTGATTGACCTGACGCAGGCAGGTTCCCGGCTCACGGCGCAGGACGAGACGGAATTGCGTGATGCCTTGCCCCACCTGCCCAACCTGGAGGTGGTGGTGCTGCCCGCCGGCACGGACGCCAGGCTCCTGGGCAGCGACTGGACTGCCCGTCCTGGCAAGGCCGGGCGGGAATACCGGCCTGTGAAGGAGAGAGACGGACTGACCCTGCTGGACGCTGCGGTGCAGGCCTGGGGCGGCTATTACCTTTCCTCGCGGATGGCGATCCGGCGCCAGGCCAACCACCCGGATGTGCGACTGCTGCTGCAGTGCGCCGCCCACCTGGGCGCGGGCACCGGTCAGGACGCAGCAGTTGGACAGCAGCTGCAACGAATCCTTGACCAATGCGCCAGGGACACCCACTGTCTCAAGCGCTGCGGGGAGGCGTTGCGAGGGGTGACCATGGACACCTCGCGGCTGAAGTCGGTGCTGGCGCGACTGACGGGAGAAGGCCCGGCACCCAGCCAGCAGGCTGAGAAGTCAACGGCGCTGTAGGCCAAGCACATGCCGCCCCCCTGCGTCCGGCCGGCCCGTCCGATGCACGCCGAGCCAACGCACATGAGCGGGCCCGACGGCTTTGGCCCTGCGGCCACACCATCGGACGCAGGCGGGTACCAAGGGTCGCGCAGGTGATCAGCGTCCGGGCGGCACAGGCTCGCTGTCGCCGGTACCGCCGTCGTCCTCGTCGTCGCCAGCCTGGTCTTTGTCCTCGAAGTCTTCTTCCTCTTCGTCTTCCTCGTCGCCCTCGTCGTCGCCCTCTGCCTGCTGACGATCCGCATCCCGCGTGCCGCGCAGGGCCAGCGCTTTCTGGGCTTCGCGTTCGAGGCGCCGAGCTTCCTGCTCGGCCTCTGCCTGGGCCTGCCACGCCGCGAATTCCTCGGGTGTTTCCAGCGTGATGCGCCCCAGTTGCCCCTGCCGGAGGTCGTAAAGCAGCACCTCAGCGGCCTTTTGCATGTTGATGCGACCACCACTGAGCACCGCCCCCCGGCGCTTGCCGATGGCCGCCAGCAATTCGGTTTCGCTCAGCGCATCGTCCAGAGTGAGCTGGTAGCGCTTGAGCAGCGACTGCGGATAGTGGCGGCGCAAATACGCTAGCAGGTCCAGCGCGACCACCTCTTCCTCGAAGGCGTTGCGGCCCACCGCGCCACTGGCGGCGAGATTGATGCCGGCCTGCGGCACTTCGATCTTCGGCCAGAGCATGCCCGGCGTGTCGAACAGGTAGACATCCTTGTCCAGCACGATCTTCTGCTCGGTCTTGGTGATGCCCGGCTCATCGCCCGTCTTGGCCATGCGCTTGCCAACGAAGGTGTTGATCAAGGTGGACTTGCCGACGTTGGGGATGCCGCACACCAGCACCCGCAGCGGCTTGTTCAGGCCCCCCCGCAGCGGCGCGGCGGCGCGGCATTCCTGCGCCAGTGCCTTGGCCAGGCCGGACATGCCCTGGTGGATGGCCATGGCGCGGGTGTCCGGCTGGGCGCGGTAATGCGCCAGCCACGCGTCGGTACGGGCCGGGTCGGCCAGGTCCTGCTTGTTGAGCAGCTTCAGGGCGGCGCGCCCGGCCGTCAGCTGGGCGATCAGGGGGTTCGCGCTGCTCGCGGGCACGCGTGCGTCCAGCAGTTCAATGACCACGTCGATCCCGCTTTTCATGCGCTCGCGGATTGCGCCCCGGGTCTTGTGCATGTGCCCGGGAAACCATTGGATAGCCATGGCGCGATTGTCCGCCATCGGCGGCACCCGTCCGGCGGCCCGCGGATCGCGGCGTGGGCGGCGGGCTGCTGCGGCTGGGCAACGGGAGCGGACGCTCCCGCGAAGCTCAGTGGTGGTGCTCTGCTGCCGATGCCAGCGCAGCCGCGGACGCGGCGCCGGACGCCGCACTCTCGGCCGGCAGAAGCGAGCGGCGCAGCGCGGTGATGGTCAGTTGCCCTTGCGGCGCCTCGGCCTGGAACTCGATGCGGTCGCCGGGCCGCACGGCCTTGAGCTGTTCGGTGGTCAGCACGCCCGGCTTGAGCCGGAACACCATGGTCATGGCGCCCATTTCAAGATGAGGGATGTCGGCGTGGCGCACCGTCAGGCGGCCCAGGGCCACGTCAACGCGGCGCACTTCGCCGCTCACCCAGGTCTGCGCCTGGGACGATGCCGCCATGTCCGAGGGAGCTTCGCGCCCCTGCGGCGCTGCGCGCAGGGGCGACAGGCCGAAGCAAAGCAACAGGAGCGTGCCGGTCATCAGCAGGGCCGCAGGACGGCGGACGGCGCCGCGAGAGTGGAAGAGGGTAGAGATCATGATGTTGTCGATGTGCACGGGGGAGTCGTGGGAAGTCTGGCCCGCCTTGTGCGCTTGCTTGAGGCGCGAAACGCTGGCCAGGATGGTCGTTGAACGGGTAGTGATGTGAGGGCAGTGATGTGCGGGCAGTGATGTGCGGGCGGCGTCAGTGCTCATGCCCGCCGTGCGAGCCGGGCTTGCGCACCTGCAGCGGCGGTGCGGACGACGCAGGCGGCGAGGGCTGCGGCGCGGCGGGCGCCGGGGCCTGCGGTGCGGCCACTACCCGGGCCACGGTGCCCGCGGGAGCGGCGTACCAGCCTGGGTCACTGTAGTCGCCGGGGGCCTGGTTGGGCCGCACCTTCAGCACGCTGAACATGCCGCCCATCTCCAGCGGCCCATGCGGGCCCGTGCCGCTCATCATCGGCGCGGTGTTCTCCGGCAGTGGCATGGACATGGCACCCATGTCCGCCATGCCGCGGTCCCCCATGGTCATGTAGTCCGGAATGATGCGGTTGATGCGGCTGGCCAGGCCCCGGTGGTCGACGCCGATCAACGTATCGACGTCGTGGCCCATCGCATTCATGGTGTGGTGGCTCTTGTGGCAATGGACGGCCCAGTCCCCCGGCTCATCGGCAATGAACTCGATCTGGCGCATCTGGCCCACCGCCACGTCCGTCGTCACCTCCGGCCAGCGGGCCGAGGGCGGTACGGCGCCGCCATCGGTGCCGGTCACCTGGAACTCGTGGCCGTGTACGTGGATGGGATGGTTGGTCATGGTCAGGTTGCCGATCCGCATGCGCACGCGGTCCCCCTGGCGCACGTTGAGCGTGTCGATGCCGGGGAAGGCCCGGCTGTTCCAGGTCCACAGGTTGAAGTCGGTCATGGTCATGATCCGCGGCGTGTAGCTGCCGGGGTCGATGTCGTAGCTCGCCAGCAGAAAACAGAAATCGCGCTGCACCGTGGCGATGTGGGGATGGCGACCCTTGGGGTGCGTGATCCACATGCCCATCATGCCCATGGCCATCTGCGTCATTTCATCGGCATGCGGGTGGTACATGAAGGTGCCGGGACGGCGGGCCTCGAACTCGTACACGAAGGTCTCGCCGGGCTTGATGGCCGGCTGGGTCAGTCCGGAGACACCGTCCATGCCATTGGGCAGTCGCTGCCCGTGCCAGTGCACGCTGGTGTGCTCGGGCAGCCGGTTGGTGACGTAGATGCGGACGCGGTCGCCTTCGACCACTTCGATGGTGGGACCGGGCGACTGCCCGTTGTAGCCCCAGAGCCGGGCAGTGCAGTCGGGGGCGATCTCGCGCACCACCGGCTCCGCCACGAGATGGAACTCCTTCACGCCGCCGCGCATGCGCCAAGGCAGGGTCCAGCCGTTGAGCGTGACCACGGGTTGATAGGGGCGGCCGTCTGGCGGCAGCAGGGGCGGCGCGGTGTCCGCCGTCGTGCGGATGACGGGCTCGGGCAGCGCTGCCAGCGCCGCGCGCGCCACGCCGGTGGCACTGACGGCGGCCATGCCGGCAAACAGATGACGTCTTGAGATCATGGTCGTTCCTGAAGGGCGAGACCCGGGCTCGATGGCCGGGGTCCCTGCGGGGATATCAATGCCCGGCGGCACCGCGGGCGGGCGACGGGGCGGAGGCGGGGCCGCGCGTGGAGAGGGCTTCGGGGCCGTCTGGCGCCGCGATCTCCAAGGGCCCCAGCAGCGACTGGGAGAGGTCAGCCTCGGCGAGCCAGTAGTCCCTGTCCGCCGCGAGGCTGTCGGCCATGAGACGGGCTTGTTCGCGGGCGTCGGCAAGCAGCTCGGTGACGCCCACCAACATGCCGTTGTAGCGCAGCAGCGTCTCGTCCGAAATCTGGCGGGCCAGGGGGAGGACCTCATCACGGTAGCGTCGGGCGGCGCGCCAGGCTTGGTCGGCACGCAGCTGGGCATCGCTCACCTCCGCGCGGGCCTGCAGGGCGACGTGGGCCGTTTGGGCCATCGCCTGCTCGTACGACTGCCGTGCACGCGCGGTGCGGGCCTGGCCCCAATCGAACAGCGGCAGCTCCAGGCTGAGACTGGGGCCGTGTTCGGTCGGCTCGCTCGTGCTGCGGTTGCTTTCATAGCCAACGGCCAGCACGTTCACCAGACGGGTTTGGCGCGTGAGGCCGAGTTCGGCGGCCAGGATGCCGGCTTGGCGCCGCGCCGCCTGGATGTCCAGTCGCGAGTCCACGGCCTGCTGCTCCAGTGCATGACGCTCGCGCGGCTGGGCCGGGAGCTCGGGCAGCTGCTCAGGGAGCTGCAGGGCAGCGGCCTCGGCGTTCTCCAGGCCGAGGGCCTTCAGCAGCATGCCGCGGGTGCGCGCGGCCTGCAGCCTGGCCTGGTCCAGCGCCAGGCGGGCCTGCGCCTGCACCGCCTGCTCGCGGGCCAGGCGCAAAGCGCTGATGTTGCCGGCCTGTTGCATGCGGGCAGCCAGTTCCGCGCCGGCTTCGGCCGACTCCAGCACGGTCTGTGCGTGGCGCAGCTGGGCTTGCGAAGCGACCGCCATGATCCAGCTGCGCCGGGCTTGCGCCGCCACCGCGAGGACCTGCTGCGCCACCACCAGTTGCTGGCGCTCCAGCGTCTGAGAGGCGGCGGCCTGGCGGGCGCCGCGTCCCAGCAGCGCCGCCAGGTTCAGTGACAGCCCGCGTTCGATCTCCCGCTCTTCGCCTCGGACCAGGCGGCCAAGGCTGAGTACGGGATTGGGCCACAGCAGCGTCTGCACACGGTCGGCATCGGCCATGCCCAGACCGTACAGCGCAGCTTGCAGGCCTTGATGATTGAGCAGCGCCAGCTGCACGGCGGCCTTTGCATCAACAGGCTGCTCCAGCAGGGCCCGTGTCCGGGTGGCGGCGGCCTGGCGCGCCTGGTCCGTGCGCTGCCACGGCAGGTCGGCCTGCCACTGCTGCTGGCTGAGCGCCTGCACGGGCGCCACCGCCTGCTGCGGCTGCAGGCTGGTGCAGCCGGCCAGCGTCCAGGCGCAGGCCAGCGCCGTCGTGCCCTTCAGGGAAGGGCGGAAACATGATGGGAAAGACATGACGTCCTCGTCGGCAGGGGGCACGCCGCAGCGGCGTGCAGGAGGCAGTCAGCGGCATAGGGGCGCGCGCTGCCGGACTTCCGTGCTTAGGAGACGAGGGCTTTGGGAGGTCGGTCAAGCGCCTGCGGCTGGCGCTCCAGCACGGCCGCCGGCGTGGCAGGCGCGGGCGCTGCGGCCGGCAGGCTGGCCGCAACCGTCAGGGGGGCTGCCAGCAGCGCCACGCCGATACAGCACTGCGCGCAGAAACTGCAGCCGTGGTGGTCGCTGCCGTGACCATCGTCCGAGCCGTGGGAGAACGGGGCATGGGCCGTCAGCGACGGCGGCGTTCCGTGACCATCCCCGGCAACGAGGAGCCCGGCGTGATGCGCATGAACCGCTGCAGACGCGTGAGCCGCATGGGCGTCATGAGCATCGTGGGACGCATCGGCGTCCCTGGCCGCATGAAGGTCATGGTGGCCGTGGTGAGGCGAAGGCGCGGTCACGGCGTGCGGCGTTTGAACTGCCGGAGCAGCAGCCACAGCCTGTGACGCGGCGACCTGCATCGTGAGCTGCATGGTGACAGCCAGCACGCCTTGCAGCGGCAGGCACAGGGCCAGCAGGGCAAGCACCAGCCAGCGGCTCCAGCGGAGCCGTCGCGCAGGGAGAACTTGCGTGCGGTGCATGACTTGCGAAGTGTAGTGCAGCGGTGGCGTTGCCACCGTGCGCCTTGCGCGCGCGCACGGACTTCATGCACAGCTGGACCGATCACAGCGGCGGCCCGCGCCACTGAGCGATGCCCACTCCCGCTCCACACGCAAAGGCAGTCATGCACCCGGTCCCCTTCCAGCTCTCCGTGCCGAACTTTCCCGACCGCCCCGACTCGCCGCCGGACAAAGCCAGTTCGAGCCGTTCCCTGGCCGCTTCCGCTGCCCGCAAGCGGGACTGGCCGCCCGCCCTGCAGTCCCCCTTCGACGTGGGATACAAGGCCTGCGAGACCCTGTCCTGCGTCTTCGAGGTCGGCGACAGGGGCCTGTTCGAGGGCGTTCGCCGCAGTGCCAGGCTCCAGGACTCCGTGGCGCAGGTGCTTGACTCGCCGCAGGGGCGCCTCGTGGAGGGCAGGTATCCCGGCGCCAGGGAAGAACTCTGGGGCTGGCTGGTGAGCGACGTGCAGGAAACGCCTTCGGTCAATGCCAGGGACGCCGTGGACAGGCTGAAGGATCTCTTCACCGTCCAGGAGCGCGGCGAGCTTCGGCACAAGACCCCCCGGGAGATGAGCGCCGAAGCGGTGCTGCTTCGCTGGGCCGCGGCACCTCACCGACATGCCAGTTCCCGACAAGCGCTGGTGTGGCAATTGATGGAACTCCATCACCACGTGCCCGCTCCCTGCGGCGGCCTCGGGCTGCAGGGAGGCGTCCGGTGGGACCGCCTGCACAGGGCTGGGTTGCTCTCCTGCATCGATGGGCTGACCCACCGCGGCCTGGCGATGTCGACGCGAAATTCCGAGCGACTGAACCAGCGCCTCACCGCCGTCATCGATGCGGTGACCGCCAACGATGTGGCCGCGCACAGTTGCGGCGTGCTGATTTCTCCCGTGGCGACCGGCCTGAGGTCGGACCCGCTGCGTACGCTGGAAGCGGTGGAACGCCTCGTGGCCTTCGAAGTCGGACTGCCTGCCTACGAACTGCAGCCCCCGGAGGGCGACGTTGCCTTCGCACGGGCCTTGGCCACCGTCAAGGTCACGGAAACTGGACTGCCTGCCGGCATGTGCCCGCCCCCTTGCTGGTCAGACGCATGGGCCGCGCTTCATGCCCAGCCCACGCAGGCGGGGCTTCGAATCGACATGGAGGCATTGGACAACCTGAAGACCGTCCTCGCGGCGGCAATGACGATGCCCTTGACCCGCGTGACAGGGCGCCTGGCCTCTGAGGCTCGGGCTTGTCTGGACAAGCGGTCGGCTCCCCTGTCCCGAGTGGCCTTGCTCACCGAGGGAGACGTCAGACTTGTGAAGGTGGCCCTGTACCGATCCATACGGTATGCCTTCGACCGTGTGTCGACCGATAGCCATCTGCTTGGTTTTCGCGGGCTGCACGAGAGCCAGGCGTTGAAGCTGTTGAAGCGGTGGGCCGGTACCGCACTGGACGTCGAGGGCGCCCGGCGTGAGCGCTGGATCGAGCTGATCCTGAACCGCGCGGTGCAGCCCTACCTGCGCCCGACGGTGGACGCGGCTTTGCTGCTCACCGGCGAAAGCCTGCCGCCCTGGTCTGCGGTGCGGGGGATGGGACTGAACGAAGGCCTGTCGGATCCTGCGCCATCGACCGGCGGCGATGCGGCTGGGCGGCTGCGCGATGCGTCGAACCTGCTGCAGTGCCTGGGCGTGCGGCAGCTGAGGATGACGATGGCCGAGGCGCTGGCCTGCGAGCCCCACGGCATGTTGTCGCTGGACTGCATCCGTGTCGTCGTGCTGCGGACGACCGAGTGGCCTACCCGCGAGCAGCTCGCACATGCCCTGGAGCGCCTGACCAGCGCCATGCGAGCCCTGCATTCCGTGCGGCTGCAGGACGGTTTCGGGCCGTTTTGGGTGGACGGGGAGACGATCCCGGCAGGGTGGATGGCCGATCCGGACAACGTCGGTGATATCCGGCATGAACGGCGCGAAGCCTTGCGCGAGGTGTTGGCACCCATGAAGCCGATGTGGCCGCAAGCGCAGATCCCCGAGCGGGTGCGCGCCAGCGCCATGAACCTGCGAGACGGCGGCGAAGAGGTGCTGGAATTCCTGCGTCAGCTGCATGCCCAACGGAGCCAGTGGCGGCCCTATTTCGCGGACGACCCGGAAATGGTGGCGCTGGTGGAGCCGGTGCTGGACGGCATGAGCACCGATGCAGCCTATGCCCGCCGGTGCCGGGGGCTGGTGGGGAACCTTGAAGGGCCCTGCGCCGACGCCGGCATGCGCACGCTGGCGGCCATGGCCCGGCTGTGGCAGGTGGTGGAGGCGCGCGATCCGCTGGAACTGGCGGAAAACGCCTTCGCCCAGGCCTGCCTGTCGCGGGCTGACGCCATCCGGGCAGAACAACGTCCGCGCTTCCGGGAGAACCTGGAAGACGCCATGGTGCTGCAGTGGTTCGCTTCCTCGGCCTTGCAGGACATGCTGGGCACGGACCGCATCCGCGTCAGTCCCAGGCCGGTGTTCGGGCACCTGGCAGACCTGAACTGGGATGCCCCCGATCGCGCCGCCGGCCTGCGCGAGCAAGCCGTGGAATTGATCCGGGCCGAAGCACATAGCGATTTTCCGGGAGTGACGGAACTGGTGCAGCAGGAGGGCCCCATGGGCGATGTCTTTCGACAACGCCTTGACTCCGAAGAGCTGGCGGCGCTCAAGCGCGAGCGACAGCGGTTACGGGACGCCTTCAATGCTGCTTTTGATGCCGGCCGGCGCGGCGTCGAGCAGCTCCAGGCGCTTGATGCGATCGATGCCGACATCCGGCATTACTACCGCCGGGCCCTGGATCCCCACCTGGCCGCCATCAAGGCGCGGGTGCTTGCACCGCAGGCACAGGGGGCGGACCTGGAGTCCCCGTCCAAACGGGCGCGCCGGAGTCCGCCCACCGGGGGCACCGACGCACAGTGACGCTGTCGAGCGGGCTCCGCACCGGTCGTCAATCCGCCGCCGGTGGGTTTTTTTTCGCTGCAGCCTGTGAATGGCCTGCAGCGATCCACTGAGACGCTTTGCGCCCCCTTCCCGCTTGACCGAGAAGCTGCCATGCCCCCTATCCATCCTCTGCCGTTGCACGCAACGGGCCTGCCCACGACCGCCGCCGGCCTCACATCAGCGGGCACCCAACCCTCGGGTGTGGGCGGCGGCCCGCCAGCGCCCTTGGCGAGCGCCATGCCAGGGGCGGCGAGCGCACCGACCCTGGGGCTGGACCATTGGAACCCGACCGAATACCGACTCTGCAGGACCCTGAGGCAGCTGCAGGCGCATCCGGACCAGGCGCGCGTTGATGCGCTGCGAGCCTCGGCGTCCGTGGAGTCTGCCCTGACGTTGACCCTGGCCACCACCGAGGCGGCCTTCGTGGAGCGAAGGCACCCCGGCTTCGGCCGCGAGCTGTCGGAGTGGCTGCGCAACGGCCACACGTGCTTGCAATCGGCGCGCTTGCACATGGCGGTCAAGGAGCTTGAGGTGTTGCTGAGCGTGCGCTGCGGCACGTCTTCCCGGCCCAAGGAGCCACGGGAACGCCTGGCCGACGCGGTGCTGACCCGTTGGGCCGGCCAGCCCCAAGTCTCGGCCGCGTTTCGTCAGGCGCTGGTCTGGCGCTGGATGGGCATGCATCACGCGCCTGAAGTCACGCTGCGCCTGCCTGGCGAGTATGAATCGCCCGAATGGGAGCGCCTTGATCGCGCCCATGTGCTGAGCTGCATCACCGGCCTGGTGAATCCGCCCGTAGGCCAATCCACCCGCACGTCGGAGGGCCTGAACTTTCGCCTGACGATGGTGGTGGATGCGGCGCTGCGTCACGACGAGGTGGCGTTCCATTTTGAGGCGCTGGGCCATCCCTCTGGCGCGGCCGATCGGTCGCCCCTGCAGGCGCTCAAGCACCTGGAGTCGGTGCTTGCGGCCGTCGGTCGTTTGCCGTCATGCGCGCCGCAGCAGCGCGAGGCGTGGTTCAGCCTCTCTCTGGAACTCTTGCCGTTGACCTCGCCCGATGCGCAGCCGGAGGCTGACCGGCTTCTTGCCAGACGCTGGGTTGATGCCTGCGTGGCGGTGGCTGGCGCCGGTCAGCCGACCGATACGGCCTCTCCGTGTCCAGCGGCGGGCGCCGGGCCGGGGGCCACCGTGCCACCGCTCGTTCCAGCAGCGGACGCGTGGACGCGGTGGTTCGATGTGAGTGAAGTGGTCAGCGTCACCGCCGTGCTGGCGGCCGCGTCCGAGCTGCCATTGACGCCGGTGGCCCAGGCACGCGTGGAAGCGGCCTCGCGCATGCTGGCGCGCAGCGTGTCGGCCTTCGACTACACGGCGGTGCTGGAGTCCGAGGACATGACGCTGCTGGTGTCCGCCTTGTCCCAGCTGATGCGGACCGCATTCGACCGGATCTCCGAGGCGCCCAACGTGGCCGGCACCGGCCTGCGCCCTCGCGGCCCGGAGGAGATGCAGGCGCTGCGCGACTTGACTGCGTGGGCAAGGCGGGCGAGCGGCGCCGAAGCCGTGCGCCGTGAGCGATGGGTCGAGGTGATGCTGGATCGCACCTTTCATCCCACGGCGCATCCCGCGGTGTGGGCGTCCCTGCTCAGGCGCGGAGACGAGTTGCCGCCCTGGCCCGCCGTGAGGACACTGGCCGGCGGCCAGCGCCTGCCTGGCATGGCGGTGCTGGGCTATCGCGGGGAGGTGCTGACCGGCGGCCAGGCGATGTCCCGCCTGCTCGAAGGGCTGGCGGTCCGTCATGTGGACCTGCCGGTTTCCGAGCTGGCCCGGGCGCCGGGCGGCGCCGAGCTCGCGCTGGATTGCCTGACGGCTGCCACCCTCCAGCTGCGCGGGTCGCCTCGTCGGGATGTCATTGCGCAGGCCCTGACGGCGGTGGCTGAATCGATGCGATCGGTCTTCCTGGTGCGGTTCAGGCAGGGCAATCAGCCGCTGACGGTGGACATCAGCTGGCTGCCCGCCCAGTGGGACGCCAACCCGGACCGGCCCGGTGAATACCGACATCATCCGCGCGATACGCTGCGCGAGCACCTGATGAGCCTGGCGAGCGTCTGGCCGCAGGGGCACATGCCGCCTCGGGTGCGCAGCAATGCCTTGAACCCGCTGGAGGGCGGTGACGATGTGCTGGGCTACATGGTGCGGCTGCGTCGGCAGCGCGCCTCGACACCCGGACTCGAGGCCGCCGATCTGGACATGGCGGTGCGCCTGGAGAGCGTCACCCATGGCATGGCGACGGATCTGGACTACGCCAGGCGCTGTCGGGCGCTGGTTGCCGCGTCCCCGGAGCCGAACGCCGACCCGGACGGGGGCATGCGCACGCTCGACGCCATGATGATGATGTGGGAGACGGAAGACGGAGGCGCTTTGTCCGATGTGGTGGCGAACGCCTTTGTCCATGCGTGCCTGGCCCGGGCCATCTTGTCGCCGGCCTACGCGCTGCCGGGCTCTGCCCACGGTCGGCAGGAGTCGCTGCACAGCGCCTTGGAGACGACCCTGGTGCTGCGCTGGTTCGTGGCCGCCGCCTTGCGCAACCGGTTGGGGGATGTGCGGATCCGCTTGGGCGAGCAGCCGCTGTTCGGGCGCCTTGCCGAGCGGGTCGACTGGCACGCGCCCGATCGCCGTGCCGCCTTGCATGCCAAGGCGCTGGCGGTCATCGGTGAAGAGGTGCGCCAGGGATGTCCCGGGCTGCTGTCACTGACGCGCGGGGATGGGCCTCTGGCGCGGGCCTATCGGGAACGGCTGCCCGCTGAGCAGGGGGGAGCGGATGACGAGCGGTTCCTGCGGTCCCAGATCGACGCGCTGATGGCGCGGATGTCGAGGCGGGAGCCGCTTGCGACTCCTCATCTCGCCATGCTGCTGGAGGACACCTCCGGCTCCAATGAGCCGCCGCTCAAGCAGGCGCGCCGGGGAGCTGGCCGCCGCCATGTCACTGAGGGGCCCGGCGCGTCAGGAGCGCCGACGCCCCGCTGAGCGAGGTCTGCCGCGAAACGGCCCAGCAGACCTCGCGCCAGGTTCAGTCTTCGTTCTTGAAGACGAGCTTCACTTCGTGGGTCTGCTTTTCGCCGCTGGGCTCGAAGCGCCAGTCCATCAGTGCGCGGGTCACCGCCTTGTCGAACACCTTGCGCGGTTCCGCTTCCAGGATTTCCACGCCGGACACCTTGCCGTCCGGGTCGATGTTCATCTTGGCGCGCACCGAGCCTGCGCTGATCGACTGGCGAGCGGCCTCGGCCGGGAATTCGGGCGGCACTTTCTTGACGATCTTGGGCGTGGCATGGGCGGCGGTGGCCAGCAGCATGGCGGTGGCCAGGCCCAGCAGGCCGCGGGAGAGGGAACGGGTGGTGATGCTCATGGGGACCTCGTACGTCTTGGAGCTGTTGATGCCGATGGGTGTGTCGGATGTTCTGGAGATCAGGCGCGGAAGAAGCCGACCGCGCTGACCAGGCGGGCGGAGCTGTCGCGCAGCGAATCGGTGGACTTGGACAGCGCCTCCACCAGCGTGGTGTTTTGCTGCGTGGTGCGGTCCAGTTCGTTCATGGCGTTGTTCACGACGCCCACGCCTGCGGCCTGCTCCTGGGCCGAATGCGAGATCTCCTCGATCAGCTGGCCCATGTTGTTCACTTCGTCCACCACCGAGCGGATGGTGGCGCCGGCGTTGTTCACCAGCGCGGTGCCGTTCTCCACCTTGACGGAGGATTCCTGGATCAGCACCTTGATCTCCTTGGCGGCCTGGGCGCTGCGGGAGGCCAGGGCGCGCACTTCGGAGGCCACCACGGCGAAGCCCTTGCCATGCTCGCCAGCGCGAGCGGCTTCCACGGCGGCATTCAGGGCCAGGATGTTGGTCTGGAAGGCGATGCCATCGATCACGCCGATGATGTCGCCGATCTTGCGGGAGCTGGCGCTGATCTCTTCCATCGTCGAGACCACCTGGCTCACCACGTTGCCACCGGCAGAGGCGGACTGGCGAGCCTTGGACGCGATGTTCGAGGCCTTGCGGGTCAGCTCGCTGGCGCCATTGAGGTTGGAGGCAATCTGCTCCACCGACGAGGCGGTGTTTTGCAGGCTGGCGGCGGAACGGGCGGTACGGTCCGACAGATCGACGTTGTTGCCGGCGATCTCGTTGGAGTTGTGGGCCACCTCGGTGGCGGCGGCGCTCACGCTGGCCACCACGCCGGACAAGGCCTGCTGCATGTCGCGCATGGCGTGCAGCATCTGGGCCAGTTCGTCACTGCCCTTGACCTCGATGTGCTGGGACAGGTCGCCGGAGCTGATCGCCTGGGCGGCGTCCTTGGCCTTGAGGGCCGGCACGATGATGGAGCGGCCGATGGTCAGCCCGCCCACACCGCCGATCAGCACCGCCACCAGCACCAGGGCGCCGGTCACGATGATCGATTGGTCGGCCAGCTTGGCGCCGGATTCCGCCAACGAGCGGGCGTTGGCGAACTGCAGGTCCACCAGGCCTTTGATGTTGTCCTGATAGGCCTGCTGCGCCGGACGCACGTCGGTGATCAGGCTCTCGCGCGCCTCGTCGGGGCTGCCGTCCTGCTGGATCTTGAGGAACTTGGACACCGCGGCGGAGAACTTGCCCTGGTTGTCGTGCACGTGGCCGACCAGCTCCTTGTCCTTCGGGTCCGACACCTGCTTTTCCAGGTCGGCGAGTTGCTTGTCGCTATCGGACAGCGCCTCGGCGATGGCGGCCTTCTGCTTCTTGATCTGGCGGGCTTCGTCCAGCAGGAGCAGGTCACGCGAGGCGCGTGCGATCACGTTCACGTTGCCTTCGAGCGCATTGGCAGCGGCGATCTTCACCAGGCTGGAATTGGCGGTCTGGTCCAGATCGTGGGACAGGCGGCTGGCGTTGTGGGCGCCGTAGGCGCCAATCACGATCAACAGCAGGATGAGCAGCGTGTAGCTCAGCGTCAGGCGTTGCCCGATCCGCAGGCGTGACAGAAACGACATCGATTCCCTCGCATGGAATAAGTTCTTGGAGTCTGGTGAAGCCGCACTGCGGGAGCGCTGAAGTTCACCGTTTGGGCTGCGGCTTCATCGAAATCATCAACGGCCTTGATCGGCGCGGCACGGGCCCGGCGAGAGGGGACGTGAATTCTGACGCGACACTTGCAACTGATTGAAAAAGCCGTGTCCATCTCTTTCGGGTTCACCCTAATAGGGTTGTTACCTCGAAGACACGAAATCGTCGCGTGGTGCGTTGGTGACCGGGAAGGATCAGTCCTGGTGCGGGATCTGCGGCTCCGTCTGCACGCGGTTGCGACCGGCCTCCTTGGCCCGGTAGAGCGCGGTGTCGGCGCGGCGCAAGGCGTCCTCGATCCCAGCGTCGTCCGCACGCAGCGGTGACACGCCGATGCTCACGGTGTAGGAGAGGGTCTGCTGTTCCCAGTGCACCGGATGCCGGGCCACTCGCTCCCGCAGCCGCTCGGCGAAGTGCCACGCGCCTGGGCCGTCGGTATGCGCCAGGCCGATGACGAATTCCTCGCCGCCGAAGCGGCCCGTCAGATCCACATCGCGCGAGGCATCCTTGAGCAGGCCGGCGAGGTCCCGGATCACGGCGTCCCCGGCGGCGTGGCCATGCTGGTCATTGACCTGCTTGAACAAGTCGATGTCCAGCATCAGCACGGCGGCCGGCGTGCCGTAGCGGCGCACGGTACGCAGCAGCGCATGCAGGCCTTCTTCGGCGGCCGCGCGATTGGCCAGGCCGGTCAGCCCGTCGGTGCGCGAGCGTTCCTCCAGTTCGGCATTCACCTGCGCCAGCTGGCTCACCAGCGCCTCGGTGGAGCGCAGGAAACGCGACAGCGCCTGGTAGCCGAACTGGGCCACGAACAGCACGATGAGCGCAAAGACCCAGAAGAACACCCAGGCGGTGGACAGCATCACCCGGGCGGCGTCTTCCAGCTCCTGCCACTGGCCGGTCGAAAGGGCCTGGCGGAGCTGGAGCGAGCCCAGGCCCAGGTTGACCAGGCCGAAGCCCAGCACCGCCAGCACCATGGCCAGCAAGAGGCCCAGCCCGAGTGAACGGCGGGCGGACGTGGGCGGATGCAGGATGCCGGGCCGCTGGCGCAGCCAGCGCCACACAGCGGGCCACGTCAGCATCATCAGCGGCCCGGTCAGCAGCACGCTCTGCAGGAAGGCGCCTACCCACCAGCCTTGCCACAGTGCCAGCTGGCTGGCGGGATCCAGGTGATTGGCGTGAGTCCAGAGCAGGGCGCCCACAGAGCTGAGCATCGCGGACACGAAGCTCAGCGGCACATAGAACATCCAGGCGCGCACCGAGCGCAGGCTGCGGGGAGCCCCGATGGCCCGGTAGCCGAGCGCCATCACGCCGAGCCCGATAGGGCTGGCGCAGGCCAGGACGGCAGCCCACACCGGCGCAATGCCGGCATCCAGCGCAAGCGCCAGCATGGCGAGAAAGGCGGTCGGGGCGCCCCAGCGCCAGCCAAAGCACAGCGTCCACCACAGGCACAGCGTCAGCGGTGGATACAGCGTCAGATGCAACTGCATGCCGGGCTCGCCAGCGCCGCCGCCGAGCTGGATGGGCATCCCTGACCACTGCCAGCGTGCGCTGAGCATGCCAAGGCCCACGGCCATGACCAGGGTGAGCCACCATCCGCCAAGAACGCGCCATCGATCCTTGGCGCTGCCCCGCTGCCACAGTGCCACCAGCGACACGCTGCCCGGCAGTTCGGGCATCTGGTCGCCGGGGCGCGGCAGCGGGTCCATGGCGGCAGGCGCTAGAGGCGGGGGGTGAGGGCGGGCCGTTGACCGAAGATGGCAGAGCCCACCCGCACGAGGGTGGCGCCTTCCAGGATCGCCGCTTCCAGGTCGGCGCTCATGCCCATGCTGAGCGTGTCCACGGGCAGCCCTTGCGCCTGCAGTTCGCGCAGCAGTGCGGCGAGTGCGCGATGCGGAGCGCGCTGCGCCTGCAGCGTATCGGCTGGCTCCGGGATGGCCATCAGGCCGCGCAGGCGCAGGCGGGGCAGGGCGGCCACCTCACGGGCCACTTCGGCCACCTCTTCCGGCGCCAGCCCGCTCTTGCTCGCTTCGCCGCTGATGTTCACCTGCAGGCAGACCTGCAGCGGCGGCAGATGGGCTGGGCGCTGGTCGGACAGCCGCTGCGCGATCTTGAGGCGGTCCACGCTGTGCACCCAGTCGAACTGCTCGGCCACCACGCGGGTCTTGTTGCTTTGCAGCGGGCCGATCATGTGCCACTCGACCTGCGCGCGCAGGTCGGCCAGCGCCGCGATCTTCTCCACGCCTTCCTGCACGTAGTTTTCGCCGAAGCGGGTCTCGCCGGCTTCGAAGGCTGTTCGCACATCTTCGGCCGGGAAAGTTTTTGTTACCACCAGCAGCGTGACGCTGTGCACAGGTCGCGACGCCTGTTCACAAGCGAGTGCCATGCGGCCCCGCAGCTGTTGTATGTTCTCGGAGATCGTCGCCATAATCGACCAGGCTATTGCTTATCCCATGGACATTACTCAACTGCTGGCATTCTCGGTCAAGAACAAGGCCTCTGACCTCCACCTCTCGGCCGGGTTGCCGCCCATGATCCGCGTGCATGGGGATGTGCGTCGCATCAACGTCGAGCCGCTCGAGCATCGTCAGGTGCACGACATGGTGTACGACATCATGAGCGACGCCCAGCGCAAGGCTTATGAAGAAACGCTGGAATGCGATTTCTCCTTCGAGATCCAGGGCCTGGCGCGTTTCCGCGTCAATGCCTTCAACCAGAACCGCGGTGCTGGCGCCGTGTTCCGGACCATTCCTTCCAAGATCCTGACGCTGGAGAACCTCAACGCGCCCAAGGTCTTCGCCGAGCTGGCGCTCAAGCCGCGGGGCATGGTGCTGGTGACCGGCCCCACGGGTTCGGGCAAGAGCACGACGCTGGCGGGCATGGTGAACCACCTTAACGAAAACGAGTATGGCCACATCCTCACCATTGAGGACCCAATCGAATTCGTGCATGAATCCAAGAAGTGCCTGGTCAACCAGCGGGAAGTCGGCCCGCAGACCATGAGCTTCTCGAACGCCTTGCGTTCGGCGCTTCGCGAAGACCCGGACGCGATCCTCGTTGGCGAAATGCGCGACCTGGAGACCATCCGTCTGGCGCTGACCGCGGCCGAAACCGGCCACTTGGTCTTCGGCACCTTGCACACCTCTTCCGCCGCCAAGACCGTGGACCGTATCGTTGACGTGTTCCCGGCTGCCGAAAAGGACATGGTCCGCGCCATGTTGTCTGAATCGCTCGTGGCGGTCATCTCGCAGACCTTGTGCAAGACCAAGGACGGCAGTGGCCGCGTGGCGGCCCACGAAATCATGCTGGGCACCTCGGCCATCAAGAACCTGATTCGCGAGAACAAGGTGGCCCAGATGTATTCGTCCATCCAGACCGGCAACAGCCTGGGCATGCAGACGCTCGACCAGAACCTCACCGAACTGGTGCGGCGCAATGTCATTGCGCCTTCCGAGGCGCGTGCCAAGGCCAAGTTCCCCGAGAACTTCCCCGGCTGATCCCAACTTCCCATCTGTCCGCTGAACCTTTCGTCCAGGCCAGCTTTGTTGGTGGATTGAAAGAAAAAGGTCTAGAGGGTGGGGAGTGCCTGCCTCATGGACCCTGCTTGTACGGTGGGTTTGTGGGTGTGCTCGGTTCGGGAAGGGATGGCCTGGGGGGCATTTGCGCAAGTATTAGGAGGAGCCCGCGGAGCGGGCGGGGGACATGGAGCAAATGCCCCCCAGGCCATCGCTTCCGGCGGGGTGCACCTTGGGCCGGTTCCTGGGCCAGAGTCCTGAGCCCGAGCCTTCCCTAAAAGTCTCGACCGAGCCGGCGAACCCTTCCCCAACCGCGCCTGCGGCCAGCGCACGAACCGCGCCCCTCTCTACCCTTCGTTACTGTTTATTCCCCCGCCAGCAGTGAACTTGCCTCACCCCAGCGGGGAAAATCCCGGCGCTTCGATAGACCGGAAGGCCCCAGCGGCCTATCCTTACAGACTCATACCGCTTCGGCCCCGCGGCCGACAGGACCGCTTTTATGGAACGCGACCAGGCTACCAAGTTCATCAACGACCTCCTGCGCCTGATGGTGTCGCGCAAGGGTTCCGACTTGTTCCTTACCGCTGATTTTCCGCCTGCCATCAAGGTGGACGGCAAGGTCACCAAGGTCTCGCCCCAGCCGTTGACCGGCCAGCACACCCTGCAGCTCGCCCGTTCCATCATGAACGACAAGCAGGCGGCCGACTTCGAACGCACCAAGGAATGCAACTTTGCCATCGCCCCCCAGGGCATTGGCCGCTTCCGCGTCAACGCCTACATCCAGCAGGGCAGCGTGGCCCTGGTGCTGCGGACCATCCCGGCCACCTTGCCCACCATCCAGTCCCTGGAGTTGCCGCCCATCCTGCAAGAGGTGGTGCTCACCAAGCGGGGCCTCGTGATTTTGGTCGGGGCCACCGGCTCGGGCAAGAGTACCTCGCTGGCCGCGATGATCGACCATCGCAATGAGACCACGCATGGCCACATCATCACCATCGAGGACCCGGTCGAATTCGTCCACCCGCACAAGAACTGTATCGTCAGCCAGCGCGAGGTGGGCCTGGATACCGAAGGCTGGGAATCGGCGCTGAAGAATACGCTGCGCCAGGCGCCCGACGTCATTTTGATGGGCGAAATCCGGGACCGCGAGACCATGGAGCATGCCGTTGCGTTCGCGGAAACCGGCCACCTGTGCATGGCCACCTTGCACGCCAACAGCGCCAACCAGGCGCTGGACCGGATCATCAACTTCTTCCCTGAAGAGCGTCGTGCCCAGCTGCTGATGGACTTGTCCCTCAACCTCAAGGCCATCGTCTCCCAGCGCCTGCTGCCCCGTCAGGAGGGCAAGGGCCGCGTGGCCGCGGTTGAGATTCTGCTCAACACGCCCCTGATCTCCGATCTGATCTTCAAGGGCGAAGTCGGGGAGATCAAGGAAATCATGAAGCGCTCCCGCGAGCTCGGCATGCAGACCTTCGACCAGGCGCTATTCGACCTGTATGAGTGGGGCCGCGTCACCTATGAAGATGCGCTGCGCAACGCCGACTCGGTCAACGACCTGCGGCTGCAGATCAAGCTCAACAGCGAACGCGCCCGCAGCGGCGACCTCTCCTCCGGCACGGAGCACCTGTCGATCGTCTGATCGCCTGGCCGCGTGATCATCTGATCACCGCCCACGGCACGCGCTGGCTGGCGGCGTGCCGGCGCCGACCGCTGCCGGGCAGCAATGCCCGGCAGTGATGCCGTGTGCGCCCGGCCGCGCCACAATCGGGGTTCCATCCTTCACCACGGACCCCGTTCCATGAGCAGCATCGGCCAGCGCAGCTATGCCTCCACGCCTTCTCAACGCGTCGCCTTCCTGGGGCTGGGCGTCATGGGCTTCCCCATGGCCGGGCATCTGGCCACGGCCGGCCAGCAGGTGACGGTCTACAACCGCACGCCCGCCAAGGCCCAGGCCTGGGTGGCGGAGTTTGGCGGTGCGGCCGCTCCCACGCCGCGCGAAGCGGCCCAGGGGGCCGATGTGGTGTTTGCCTGCGTCGGCAACGATGCCGACCTGCGGTCCGTCGTGCTGGGCGATGACGGCGCCTTTGCCGGCATGAAGCCGGGCGCCATCTTCGTGGACCACACCACGGCGTCAGCCGAAGTGGCGCGGGAACTGCATGCGAAGGCGCGCGACCTGGGCCTGCACTTTGTGGATGCGCCGGTGTCCGGAGGCCAGGCTGGCGCCGTCAATGGCGCGCTGACAGTGATGTGCGGCGGCGACCAGCCCGCGTTCGATGCCATCCAGCCGCTCGCGCTGCACATGGGCAAGGCCGTCACGCGCGTGGGCGAGGCCGGCGCGGGCCAGCTGGCCAAGATGGTCAACCAGATCTGCATCGCCGGCATCGTGCAGGGCCTTTCGGAGGCGATTGCCTTCGGTCAGCGCAGCGGGCTGCCCATGGAGCTCGTGCTGGATGTGATCGGCAAGGGCGCCGCGCAAAGCTGGCAGATGGACAACCGCGGCAAGACCATGGTGGCGGACAAGTTCGACTTCGGCTTTGCCGTGGACTGGATGCGCAAGGACCTGGGGCTGGTCCTGGATGAGGCCCGCCGCAACGGCGCGCGCCTGCCGCTGACGGCGCTGGTGGACCAGTTCTATGCCGATGTGCAGGCCATGGAAGGCGGCCGGCTGGACACGTCCAGCCTGATCAAGCGCCTGCGCTGACGCGACGCTTATTGCTTCGGTGCAGAAGGCCGCAGGTTGGCCAGTTCGGCCTCGCTGATGATTTCCATGGCGCGCACCACCTTCTGCACGCCGCGCACGCCGCGCGCGATGTCGGTGGCGCGGCTGGCCTCGCGTTCGGTCACGCGGCCCATGATGTAGACGTTGCCACGCTCCACCACCACATAGAAGGCGTTGGAGACCAGGTCCTTGGCGTCCACCAGGCTGGCCTTGACCTTCGCGGCAATGGCCACGTCGTTGGCCCGGCTGGACAGCGAGCTCAGCATGCCCACGCCCACTTCGTTCAGCACCGTGCCGACGTTCTCCACACCGCGGGCGATCGTCTCGACCGCGGCCCGGTCCTCGTCGTTGCGGGTCTCGCCGGTCAGCAGCACCATGCGGTTGTAGCTGTTGACGTTGATATGCACGCGGTCACCCAGCTGCTCGCGGATGCGGTTGGCCGTCTTGAGTTCAATGCCCTGGTCTTCCAGTTGCGTGCCGGAGGTGCGGCGGTCCGTCACCACCAGGGCACTGCCGGCGGCGCCGGCGAGCACCAGGGGCACGCAGGCGGTCTGCAGCAGGCTGGCAGCAACAGCACCGGCCAGGATCAGGGCACGGGTCTTGGTCATCATGTGGGGTCCTCGGGAAAAAGCAGCTCGCAAGCTCGGAGAAGGGGTCAACGCGCGAACCTTGGCGGCGGATTACTCCGCGGCGCCCAGCAACTGCACGTCGATGGCATCGGCCAGGCAGTGAGAGAGCAACCGGTGTGCCTCGGCGACGCGCGCGAAGCGACTGTGCGGCACCCGCAGCTGAACGTCTGTATCCAGAAGCGTCGACCGCCAGTCGTCGTCTTGCGTGCCGCTCAGCGCAATCACGCTCATGTCCTGGGCGTGCGCCACCTGCAACAAGGCGCCAGCGGCGCCGCTGCCCTGGGTTTCGAACAGCAGCAGCAAGTCGCCGGGGTGGCCCAGTGTCTGGATCTGCCGCATGAGGGCGGAGGCCGGGTCGGGGTAGCCCTGGGCCTGGGCATCCAGCGCGATGACGGCCAGCCCGGGCCGTTCCTGCTCGAAGCGCCCCGCCAGCAGCGCGGCTGCATAGGAGGCGTCCGCAGCGGACAGACCCAGCCCGGCGCACCAGACGCGACCACCGGCCGTGAGGGCGTCCACCATCATTTGCGCCGCCACGGCGAGCGGGCGCGACAAGCCTTCAGCCACCTGATAGAGCAGGTCGGCGCTTTCGAAGAATTGTTGTTGTATGCGTTGTTCCAACATGACCGCTCATCATAAGGGGATGTCGGCCACGCCAGCCGCTACCCAAGGCGCGCTGCCGGCTCACCAGGCCGGCGCGTCAAACGCGGCCTGCAGCCATTCGATCTGGTCACCCTCGATGGCGACGACGTCGAACCGGCAAGGAGGCGGATGCGGCCACCGGGACAGGTAGTGGGTGGCCGCGAACACCAGGCGACGCTGCTTGAGCGGCGTGACGCTGGCCGCGGCCCCGCCGTGGGCCGCGCCCCCGCGGTTGCGGACCTCCACGAACACCAGCGTGCCGTCCCGCGCCCGCATGATCAGGTCGATCTCACCACCGCGCGCATGGGGCCCGCGCGCCACTCGATAATTGCGCGCATCGAGCCGCAACCCCTGGCGGCGCAGGAATCGCAGTGCGAGGGCCTCGGCATCATCGCCCAGCGCCTTTGTGGAGAGTCTCTTGAACATCCCATCGTCTCCCCCGGCCTCGCTGGCCACCTTGATGAGCGACGCCGCAGCCGCCGCGGCCGGCCAGCAGCAGTATCCGGCGGGCACGCTCTACCTGGTGGCCACACCCATCGGAAATTTGTCCGACATCACCTTGCGTGCCATCCATGTGCTGGGCCTGGTCGATGCCGTGGCCTGCGAGGACACGCGCGTCAGCGCGCAGCTGCTGCGCTGGCTGGGCCTGCACAAGCCGCTGGTGGCCCTGCATCAGCACAACGAACAGCAGGCGGCCGAGGCGCTCGTGGCCCGGCTGCGCCAAGGCGAACGGATCGCCTATGTGAGCGATGCCGGAACGCCCGCCGTCTCCGATCCGGGCGCCTTGCTGGTGGCGGCCGCCCGGGCCGCGGGCGTTCGTGTGCTCCCGTTGCCCGGGGCCAGCAGCACGGTGACGGCGGTCAGCGTGGCGGGGGACACGGCGGCGCACGGGTTTCAGTTCGTCGGATTCCTGCCCACCAAGGCGGCCGAGCGGCGCACCGCGGCTCTGGCGCTGGCCGGCCAGCCTCACAGCCAGGTGCTGTTCGAGGCGCCGCACCGCATCCGCGAATTGATCGCGCTGTTGGCCGACGTGGCACCGGCTCAGCAGCTCACCGTCTGCCGGGAACTCACCAAACAGTTCGAAACCGTTCATACCGCGCCCTGCGCGGAACTGCCGGCCTGGTTTGCAGCCGATTCACAGCGTGAACGCGGCGAATTCGTGCTGGTGCTGCATGCGGCCGCCCGGGAAGCGCAGGCCGGTGAGTTGCCTGAGGAGGCGCTGCGCGGCCTGCGGGTGCTGATGCGAGAGCTGCCGCTCAAGCAGGCGGTGAGCCTGGCCTCGGAACTGAGCGGCGCGCCCCGCAATGCGCTGTACCAGCAGGCGCTGGCCTGGAAGGCGCAGGAGGACGGCGGCGACGCGTGACCGTGGCACGGCGTCGCGCGGCCGGGCTTGCGGTGAACCAGTCGCCCTGAGCCGCGAAGGGGCGATGCGCCGGATCGGGCGTCTGCCTACAATCAGCCCATGATTTCGCGCGAACCCACCCTCGCTCGCCTGGTCACCGCCCGTGCCCAGCTCCTCGAACCCTTCGGCCTGACCGACGCCAGCCTGGCCCAGGCCCTGCGCCTGATCACCGAGCACCGCGTCGATGACGCCGACCTCTATTTCCAGACCACCCGCGCCGAAGGCTGGAGTCTGGAAGAGGGCATCGTCAAGAGTGGCAGCTTCTCCATCGACCAGGGCGTGGGTGTGCGCGCCGTCGCGGGCGAGAAGACCGCCTTTGCTTATTCCGACGACATTTCCGAGGCAGCCCTGCTGGACGCCGCACGTACCGTGCGTGCCATCGCCAGCGCCGGCCAGAGCAAACGCGTCAAGGTGCCCAGTGAGCCCACGGTAGCGCCCAGCCGCTCTCTGTATGGCGACGCCGACCCCATCGCCAGCCTGGACAGCACCGAGAAGGTCGCCTTGCTGGAGAGGACCGAGCGCCTGGCCCGCGCCAAGGACCCTCGTATCGCGCAGGTCATGGCCGGCCTGGCAGCCGAGCATGAAGTGGTGTTGATCGCCCGTGCCGACGGCACCCTGGCGGCGGACGTGCGGCCGCTGGTGCGGCTGTCCGTCACCGTGATCGCCGAGAGCAATGGCCGGCGCGAAGTGGGCTCCGGCGGCGGTGGTGGCCGTTTCGGCCTGGCCTATTTCACCGACGAGATGATCGCCTCGTATGTGGAGCAGGCCGTCACCGCGGCGCTGACCAACCTCGAATCCCGCCCCGCACCGGCTGGCGAGATGACCGTGGTGGTCGGCCCGGGCTGGCCCGGCGTGCTGTTGCACGAGGCCGTGGGCCATGGCCTGGAAGGCGACTTCAACCGCAAGGGCTCCAGCACCTTCGCCGGCCGCATCGGCCAGCGCGTGGCGGCCAAGGGCGTCACCGTCCTGGACGACGGCACCATCCCGGACCGCCGCGGCTCCCTGAACGTGGACGACGAAGGCTGTGCCTCGCAGCGCAATGTGCTGATCGAAGACGGCATCCTCAAGGGCTACATCCAGGACGCCATGAATGCGCGGTTGATGAAGGTCAAGCCCACGGGCAATGGCCGTCGTGAAAGCTACGCCCACCTGCCCATGCCGCGCATGACCAACACCTACATGCTGGGGGGTGACAAGACGCCCGAAGAAATCATCGCCAGCATCGACAAGGGCCTGTACGCCACGAACTTTGGTGGCGGCCAGGTGGATATCACATCGGGCAAGTTCGTGTTCTCTGCCAGCGAAGCCTGGTGGGTCGAGAAGGGCAAGCTGCTGTACCCGGTCAAGGGCGCCACGCTGATCGGCAACGGCCCCGACGCCATGAACCGCGTCTCCATGATCGGCAACGACATGCAGCTGGACACCGGTGTTGGCGTGTGCGGCAAGGAAGGCCAGAGCGTGCCGGTGGGCGTGGGCCAACCGACCCTGCGTATCGACGGCCTGACCGTCGGCGGCACCGCCTGATCGCCCAAGGCGGCTGCGAGTCGTCGTGCGCCAGTCACACGCTCCCTATTGACGCCTCATGAGGGTCAAGGGCAATATCAACAACATGCGTTTCGTCAGCAAGTTTTATTTTGCTTTCTTTTGGTTCTCGCACCGCCCCGGCGGAGGAGAGGCGAACGCATAAGCAAGCGCCAAGAATCCTCAAGAAACCGCCGGGTCCTCCACCCGGCGGTTTTTTTTCGCCTGGTAGCGCCCTCTCACACAGCAGAAAGCCTCATCCATGAATGCCAAGTCCCAACAACCGTACGGCGCCGCCCAGGAGGCGCAGCGCTGGTACTCGCCGCAGGACAAGACCAGCCAAACCGACGACGAACGCATTCTGGACATCACCCCCTTGCCGCCTCCTGAACACCTCATCCGCTTCTTCCCCATCCGTGGCACGGCCATGGAGCAACTGGTGGTCGGGACGCGCCAGCGCATCGGGCGCATCATGCAGGGGCAGGACGACCGGCTGCTGGTGATCATCGGGCCCTGCTCCATCCATGACCCGGCGGCAGCCCTGGAATACGCCCGCCGCCTGGTGTCCCAGCGCGAGAAATACGCCGGCACGCTGGAGATCGTGATGCGCGTGTACTTCGAGAAGCCGCGCACCACCGTCGGCTGGAAGGGGCTGATCAACGATCCCTACCTCGACGAGAGCTATCGCATCGACGAGGGGCTGCGCATTGCCCGCCAGTTGCTGCTGGACATCAACCGTCTGGGCATGCCGGCGGGGTCCGAGTTCCTGGATGTCATTTCGCCGCAATACATCGGGGACCTCATCTCCTGGGGCGCCATCGGTGCGCGGACCACGGAGAGCCAGGTGCACCGGGAACTGGCCTCCGGCCTTTCGGCACCCATCGGCTTCAAGAATGGCACGGACGGCAACATCAAGATTGCGACGGACGCGATCCAGGCCGCCGCGCGTCCCCACCATTTCCTGTCGGTGCACAAGAACGGCCAGGTCGCCATCGTGGAGACAGGCGGCAATCCAAGCTGCCACGTGATCCTGCGGGGAGGCAAGGCGCCCAACTATGACGCCCAGAGCGTGAACGCGGCCTGCGCGGACCTGAGCGCCGCCGGGTTGCCGACGCGGTTGATGGTGGACTGCTCGCATGCCAACAGCAGCAAGCGCCATGAGCGCCAGCTGGATGTGGCACGGGACATCGCCGGGCAGATCCGCGAGGGCAGCCGCCAGATCTTTGGCGTGATGGTGGAGAGCCACCTTCAGGGCGGCGCACAGAAGTTCAGCCCTGGCAAGGACGACCCCGCCCAGCTGGAATATGGCCGCAGCATCACGGACGCTTGCCTGGCCTGGGACGACTCGCTGGAAGTGCTGGACGTGCTCAGCCAGGCCGTGGCCGCGGCGCGCCAGCGCTGACGGCCCGCTCGCTTCCGCCCCTGATGGGAGGGACATGAGCGAGCGCGGCACCCCGAACTCTTGAAATCGCCACACCGCGCCCCACTTGCCGAGCCAACCGGGGCGCGGCGTGGGCCGCGCAGGGACAATCGGTCCTTTTCCCGACCTGTTTCTTTTGACGGCAATTCGACGAGTGATGGACAAACAAACCCATTCCTTCCAAGCCGAGGTCAAGCAGATCCTGCATCTGGTGACCCATTCGCTTTACTCCAACAAGGAAATCTTCCTGCGGGAGCTGGTGAGCAACGCTTCGGACGCCTGCGACAAGCTGCGTTTCGAGGCGCTGGACAACAACGCCCTTTTTGAGGAACAGCCCAACCTGGAGATCCGGGTGTCGTTTGACCCGGAGGCTCGCACGGTCACCATCAGCGACAACGGCATCGGCTTGTCCGCCGAGGAAGCCATTGCGCACCTGGGCACCATTGCCAAGAGCGGCACGCGGGAATTCATGGCCCGCCTGGAAGGCGACCAGAAAAAGGACGCCAACCTGATCGGCCAGTTCGGCGTGGGCTTTTATTCCGGCTTCATCGTGGCCGACCGCATCACGGTGGAATCCCGCCGCGCCGGCCTGCCGGCCGAACAGGGCGTGCGCTGGACATCGGAAGGCACCGGCGACTTCGAGGTGGAAACCATCACCAAGCCCGGCCGTGGCACGGACGTGGTGCTCCATCTTCGCGAAGGCGAGGATGAGTTCCTCAAGACCTGGCGTTTGAAGTCGGTCATCAGCAAGTATTCCGACCACATTTCCCTGCCGATCCTAATGCGCAAGGAAGAGTGGGACGCCGACAAGGCCGAGCAGGTGCTCAAGGACGAGTGGGAGCCTGTGAACAAGGCCTCCGCCCTGTGGACCCGCAGCAAGAGCGACATCACGCAGGACGAATACGACAGCTTCTACAAGCAGATCAGCTACGACACCGAGGCGCCGCTGGCCTTCACCCACAACCGGGTGGAAGGCCGCAGCGAGTACACGCAGCTGCTCTACATTCCGGCCAAGGCCCCGTTCGACCTGTGGAACCGCGACAAGCGCGGCGGCGTGAAGCTCTACGTCAAGCGTGTGTTCATCATGGACGACGCCGAGGCGCTGATGCCGGTGTACCTGCGCTTCGTCAAGGGCGTGATCGACTCGGCGGACCTGCCGCTGAACGTCAGCCGTGAGCTGCTGCAGGAAAGCCGTGACGTCAAGGCGATCCGCGAAGGCTCGACCAAGCGCGTGCTGTCGATGCTGGAGGCGCTGGCCAACAGCGAAGATGTCTCCGACAAGGACAAGTACGCCCGCTTCTGGAAGGACTTCGGGCAGGTGCTCAAGGAAGGCGTGGGCGAAGACCACGCCAACCAGGAGCGCCTGGTCAAGCTGCTGCGCTTTGCCTCCACGCATGCGGACGAGGGCGTCAGCTTCCAGGACTACATCGGCCGGATGAAGGAAGGGCAGGAAGCCATCTACTACATCACCGCCGACAGCCTGGCGGCCGCCAAGAACAGCCCGCAACTGGAAGTCTTCCGCAAGAAGGGCATCGAGGTGCTGCTGCTGGTGGACCGGGTGGACGAGTGGATGCTCTCCCACCTCTACGAGTTCGAAGGCAAGTCCCTGCAGTCGGTGGCCAAGGGGTCGGTGGACCTGGGCCAGCTGCAGGACGAGGAAGAAAAGAAGAAGGCCGAAGAAGCTGCCGAAGCCTTCAAGCCGATGCTGGAAAAGCTCAAGACGGCCCTGGAAGGCAAGGCGAAGGACGTGCGCGTGACCACGCGCCTGGTCGACTCGCCGGCCTGCATCGTGGTGGAAGAGGGCGACATCAGTGGTCACCTCGCCCGCATGCTCAAGCAGGCCGGCCAGACGGCGCCCGTCTCGCAGCCGACCCTGGAAGTGAACCCTGAGCACGCGCTGGTGCGCAAGCTGGGTGACATCAGCCAGCAGGACGGCGCCGACGACCGCTTCAAGGACCTGGCCCTGGTGCTGTTCGACCAGGCGCTGCTCGCCGAAGGCGGGTCGCTGGAAGACCCGTCCTCCTATGTGAAGCGGGTCAACGCGCTGCTGCTGGGCTGACCGCCGGGCGGGCCCTGGGCCCGCCCCGCTTCAGTCCCAGGCCGGCAGGCCCGAGGCCTTGTCGGCCTCCGCCTGCATCGCGTCGAGCTGGTCGCGCAGCTTCACCACCTGATCACCCCAGTAGTTGGGCGTGCCGAACCAGGGGAAGGCCAGCGGGAAGGCGGGGTCGTCCCAGCGACGGGCCAGCCAGGCGCTGTGATGGATCATGCGCTGCGTGCGCAGCGCCTCGATCAGGCGCAGTTCCCGCCAGTCAAATTCACGCACGCTTTCATAGCCGTCCAGCAGCGCATCCAGTTGCTGGCGCGCCGCCTGCGGCTCTCCCGACAGCATCATCCAGAGGTCCTGCACCGCGGGGCCTTGCATCGCGTCGTCCAGGTCCACGAAGTGCGGGCCATGGTCTGGTGTCCAGAGCAGGTTGCCGGGATGGCAATCGCCATGCAGCCGAAGGCAGTGCAGCCCGGGCTGCCGGTCAAAAGCGTCCTGGATCGCATCGATGCAGCGCTGGGCGGCGTCATGCCAGGGACCTGCGATGTCGGGCGCCAGCGTGTCGTGCTGGCGCAGCCAGTCGCGGGCCTCCCGCGCGGGCTGGGCGCTGTTCCAGGCCAGGCGGTGCTCGAAGGGGCGCTGCTGCCCCACATCGTGCAGCCGCGCCAGGAAGCGGCCAATCCATCGAAGCACGTCAGGGTCTTCAAGTTCGGGCGCCCGTCCGCCCTGGCGCGGGCTGACGGCGAAGCGGTCGCCCTGCACATGCGCCAGCGTGGTGGCAAGCCCGTCCACCTCCAGCATCAGGGGCGCCACGACTGGCACTTCTGCATCGGTCAGTTCCCGGGCGAAGTGGTGCTCCTCCAGAATCTGTTCATCACTCCAGCGCCCGCCGCGGTAGAACTTGGCCACGACGGCACTGCCGTCTTCAAGATAAGCCTGCAGCACGCGGTTTTCGTAGGAGTTGAGCTGCAGCAGGCGGCCGTCGGGCCGCAGCCCGGCGTGCTCAAGGGCATCGAGCATGCGCTCAGGCGTGAGGTGGCCGAAACCGGCCGTCGGTGTGGACATCTGAAACGACAAGCGGCGCTGACGCGCCGCTGCTCCGGGAGGCACAAGCCGCTAGCTTAGCGCCGCTGGCGGCGAGGCGCGTCGACCACCACGCCGGCAATGTCGTGGTCATGCTCATCCGGAAACTGCGAATCGATGGGAGGCAGCGAGCTGTCGCCGCCCGATCCGCCGCGCGGACGAAAACCACGCTGGCGTGGTTCGCTGATCGGGGGCATGGGCTCGGGCGCATTGAAACCGTCCATGCGGCTGTCGGGCGCGAAGAACGAGTCGCTGAATACCGGTGAGTCGTTCCACAAGGTGTTGCGCGTGGCGGCACGCCGGCCAGGCGCACTGGCGACCGGCGCGGCACCAGCCGGGGCTCCGCGCACCGGGACCGAACGCACCGGCTGCGGCGCAAGCGGCTGCGGGCTGCGCGAGGTCTGGTTGCTGTAGGGCACCAGCAATTGCAGCTCCGAGACGGTTGGCATGTTGTCGGCGGTGGTGCGAAGGTAGCGGATGCGGCACGCGCCCATCACTTCCTGCTTGATCTGCAGGCTGCGCGCGGTGCCGGGGCGCTCGGTGTCGATATCGACCGCCGCCAGCACCCGACCATTGGGGCTGCAGATCGCAAAGTTCACACTGATGCCGCCCAGCAGGTCATACCAGTAACGCACATCCCTGGCCTCAGTCGGCTGGCAAAAACGCACCAGCGGCAGCTTGGCCATGATCACGTGATGAGGCAGCGCCTCGCGCAGCAGGCGAAAGACACGGCGCTCATCGGCGCTGAAAACGGGTCGCGCCGTGAGCGACCACTCCGTCGGCAGCGGCTTGCGGCCCCGCTGCGGGCGGCGCAGCAGCAGCGCCACCAGCAAGCTGAGCATGGCCAGCGCGCACAGCCCCGCGACGATCCACGGCAAGATGTTCTGCATGTCCCTGAAAGAGCAAAAAGGAGGGGCACTGCAGCCGTCGCCGTGACGGATCGCACATCTGAGTCGTGCCCGGAACGGCGCGAATGTAGCGGAATGTCGTTACAAAATGCATCTAGACGTCCCCCCTGTATCGGTGGACGGGCCGCCTGGGAGGGCTTCCAGGGAAAGCAGGCGCCTGAGCGCGGCGTGGGTGCTGGCGCGCCACTTGAGCGCGGCGCGGGCGCCTTACTGCTTGGCGGATTTGCCGGGGGCCTTTTTGCGGAGCTTGGACTTGACCTCCGCGACCCCGTCAATGAAGGTGTCGAGCGTGCGCATGTGGCGCTTGAGCTGGAAGTCCACCTCGGCCATGTGGCGCTCCAGGGCTTCGTCCACGTGGGAGGACACCGAGTCGGGCGGCAGGCGCAGCCAGGCTTCGGACTCGCTGCCGTCCCGCTCCACCTTGGCGCCGGCCTTGCGGGCAATCGCCAGCATCGGGCCGTTTTCGCTGAGCGCATGGATGAACAGCGTATCGATGCCGCGGTTGCGTGCATGCAGGGCGGCGCGCTCGAACAGCCGCCCGCCAAAACCGCGCCCCCGCGCCGAATTGAGCACCGAGACGCCGAACTCCGCCATGGCGGGCCGCCCCTTGATTTGCGGCGTGGGCTCATAGGCCAGGTGCGCCACCGCGATCAACTGCAGCTTGCGATTGAAGATGCCCAGCACCTCGTCGCGCGAGAAGTTCAGGCCATCGACATATTTCTGGATCTGCTCGTTGCGCGCGGCGTAACCGAAGCGCAGATAGCGGTCGCGCTCGGTGAGCGACAGCAGATGCTGCGCAATGCGCTGCCGGTGCCGCTTGCCCAGGGGCCGGATCGGCACCCAGTCCGCCCAGCGGCGCCACAGCTGCGGCAGGCCGGCCATCCAGCGAAGGCTCGAAGGCGCCGCAGCAGTGGCCTTGCCGCCAGCATTCTCGGCCGCGGCGGCGGCAATAGGCGCCGCCGAAGCGCGCGCCTGCGGCGCAGCCCCATCGGAAGGAGGGGGGGGGCCGGCGGACGGGGGCGGGGTGGCGGTCATGGGGGCTAGGTAGTTACCCGGATCGTAGCCAAAGTGCGGATTTCGCCAAGAGGATTCGACCGGGTCCGGCCCCGAGTGTGACGAATCTCCGGTTGGCGTGTTGGATCCTGACACTCAAGGGGCCAACTGGCCAGTGCGGCATGGCGCAAACGCCTTGTGCAGGCCCCGCGCAAAAGGCCCCGGGCTGCGGCCCGATTTGGCTTTTACGCTTCTTCTGCTAGACTGGCGGGCTTACCCCGGTTTCATGGCAGCCGAGGGCACTTTTGTGAGAGGTCGCACTTTCGATGCGCTTTGGGTTTTACAGGCTTGCAGACATGCAAACTTGCAAACCTTGAGGGCACCGGGCAATAAGCGGCACCGAACAGGGTGGGGCATTGGCCCGACGTGCGGCGGCTCAGCACTTTTGTGCTCTACCGCCGCTGATTTGCCTGATTTTGAAAGACTCTCATGAAGACCTTCAGCGCCAAGCCGGCCGAAGTGA
>Ga0065165_1000523_pt1 | contig 58644 bp, 50 predicted proteins | sample AraplaMF_Cvi_mMF_FD_63813 | JGI IMG/M metagenome (GOLD analysis project Ga0065165, IMG submission 63813) | Arabidopsis root microbial communities from the University of North Carolina, USA - plate scrape MF_Cvi_mMF (version 2) (version 3) | ecosystem: Host-associated > Plants > Roots >...
ATCACATCCTGGGGCTGGAGCAGGTCCCAAGGGTTCGGCTGTTCGCCGATTAAAGTGGTACGTGAGCTGGGTTCAGAACGTCGTGAGACAGTTTGGTCCCTATCTGCCGTGGGTGTACGAAGCTTGAGAGGATCTGTCCCTAGTACGAGAGGACCGGGATGGACACACCTCTGGTGGACCTGTCGTGGCGCCAGCCGCGCAGCAGGGTAGCTAAGTGTGGAATAGATAACCGCTGAAAGCATCTAAGCGGGAAACTAACCTCAAAACAAGGCTTCGCCGAGAGCCGTGGTAGACCACCACGTTGATAGGCCAGGTGTGGAAGTGCCGCGAGGCATGGAGCTTACTGGTACTAATCGCTCGATCGGCTTGATCGTTCTTAGTTGAACTCATGAAGCGCTTTTCAGGCGCTGATGTCTTCTCATCTGATCCGCTTCGTTGACCTGGTGGTTTTGCCGAGGAGTCCCCACCCGATCCCATCCCGAACTCGGTCGTTAAGCTCCTCAGGGCCAATGGTACTTCGTCTTAAGGCGCGGGAGAGTAGGTCGCCGCCAGGTCTACCAAGCGGATCAGGATCCAGAACCCTTCAATTCACGATGCCAGTCCCAAGGTTTGACGCGGGATGGAGCAGCCCGGTAGCTCGTCAGGCTCATAACCTGAAGGTCACAGGTTCAAATCCTGTTCCCGCACCCAAATTGGAAAACGGCCCCGCAGCGATGCGGGGCTTTTTCTTTGCCTGAACGCCCGCAGAGGCGGCCGCTTCAGGCGCGCAGCGAGATGAATTCCAGCTCGCGGCCCTCCGGATCGCGGACGAAGGCGATGCGCATCTCGCCGATGGCGAAGGGCGGCCGGTCGCCGGCGGCTCCGCAAGAGACGGCGTGGGCATAGGCGGCGTCGACGTCGCGAACGTAGAAGACCAGCGGGCCGTGGCCGGCGCCGACCTCCACCTCGCGATCGTCCTTGTTGTAGTAGAGCACCAGGCCGAAGACCCCGCCGTCGCCGGGGAAGTTCATCACCTTCTCGACGATGTGCGGCAGGTCGATGGTGCGGGTGACGGTGAGGCCGAGGGCGCGCTCGTAGAAGTCCGTCATGGCGGCCAGGTCGCGGACCACGAACTTCATCAGGCCGAAGCGCATCGACGGCGCGGTCGCGCGCGGTGCGGCCGTCAGGGTTTCATCGTGTTCCGACATGGATGTCTCCCGGCGGACGGCCTGCAGCGGGCGATCGGAGGCGCCGGCGCGGCCGCCGTCTTCTTGAGCGAATACTGAAAAGCCCCGCGTTTCTGCGGGGCTTTTTCTTTGCCTGGTCTTCGGCGGCCTGGGCCTAGCGGCGGGGCGAGAGGCCCAGCGGCGCCGGGGTTTCGCGGCGGTCCATCGTCCAGCGCGGATCCTGGTCGTAGGTCCTGACCGTGCTCTGGACGTTGCCGAAGCCGTAGGTCGTCACCGTGCCCGACGTGGTCGACATGCTTGAGCCGGAGCCGTTGGAGAACGTCGCCGGACGGCCGCCGCCGGCCCAACCGTCCTGCAGCCGCGGGGCCGAAGAGCTGTCGCTGGGCTTCAGGTGGGGCGCGGCGTCGCGGCTGGGCGGCGCCGAGGAAATGGTGAGCGCAAGGCAGGGAGTGGCCGCCAGCGCGGCCAGACCGGAGACGAGGGCGAACAGCCGCATACGGAACTCCTTCCAGACTTGCCCCGAGCCTGCGGGGCGTGCGGCCATCCGTCAAGCGACAGTCAGGTGACCTTGGCCACCCGCAGCGAATTGGTGCCGCCCGAGCGGCCGAACGGCACGCCCGCCACCACGACGATCTCCTCGCGGCGCTTCGAGAAGCCGCTCTTGAGCGCCAGCGTCGCGGCCTGGGCGACGGTCTCGGTCATGGTGTGGGTGGTCTCGGACGTCAGCGCGTGCACGCCCCAGACCAGCGCCAGGCGCCGCGCGGTCTCCAGGCTGGGCGTGAGGCCCAGGATCGGCACGTCCGGCCGCTCGCGCGCGATGCGCACGGCGGTGCGGCCCGAGAGCGAGAAGGCGGCGATGGCCTTGGCCTCGATGGTTTCGGCCACCTGCCGGGCGGCGGCGCAGATGGCGTCGCCGGCGTCCTTCTCGGGGGCGGGCCGGGCGGCGGCGCGGGCGGCCTTCAGGTCCTCGTCGTCCTCCGTGCGGGCGATGATGCGGTCCATCATGCGGACCGTCTCGACGGGGAACTTGCCGGTGGCGCTCTCGGCCGAGAGCATGACCGCGTCGGCGCCGTCGAACACCGCGGTGGCCACGTCGGAGGCCTCGGCGCGGGTGGGCGCCGGGTTCTCGATCATGCTCTCCATCATCTGGGTGGCGACGACGACGGGGCGGCCGTGGCGGTGGGCGGCGCGGATCAGCCGCTTCTGGATCAGCGGCACGTCCTCGGCCGGCAACTCCACGCCCAGGTCGCCGCGGGCCACCATGATGGCGTCGGAGAGCTTCAGCACCTCCTCGATGGACTGCAGCGCGCCGGGCTTCTCGATCTTCGAGAGGATCGAGGCGCGGTCGCCGACCAGCTCGCGGGCCTCGGCCACGTCCTCGGGCCGCTGGACGAAGGACAGGCCGATCCAGTCGCAGCCGTGGTCGAGCGCGAAGGCCAGGTCGGAGCGGTCCTTCTTCGTCAGCGCCGGGATCGGCAGGGTGAGGCCGGGCAGGTTGACGCCCTTGTGGTCGGAGAGCCGGCCGCCGACGATGACGCGGGTGTCCAGGAAGTCAGGCGTCTGGCGGGTGACCTCCAGACGCACCTTGCCGTCGTCGAGCAGCAGGACCGAGCCCGGGCTGGCGGCCGCCATGATCTCCGGGTGCGGCAACTGCACCCGCTCGCTGTCGCCCGGCCGCTCCTGCAGATCGAGACGCAGGCTGCGGCCCCACTGCAGGACGACGGCGCCGCCGGCGAACCGGCCGACGCGCAGCTTTGGGCCCTGCAGGTCGGCGAGGATGCCGATGGGGCGACCCGTCTTCTTCTCCACCTTGCGGATCCGCTCGATCACCTCGGCGTGGCCCTCCTGGGCGCCGTGGCTGAAGTTGAGGCGGAAGACGTCTGCGCCCGTGCGAAACAGCTCTTCCAGCCGCTCGGGACTGGACGACGCCGGGCCAATGGTGGCGACGATCTTCACCCGCCGGCGGCGCCGGATCGCTTCAGCCACGCGGGCGGTCTCCTATCTGGTCCGACGGGATTCAGGCGCGAATCCGACGGCCGAATTTGCCCCTCCCGCAGGCAACCTGCGAGCGGAGATTTCTGTTTCGCAAATGTCGGAAAATGCGAGCCTCGGCCGTCCTAGGATCGGAGCAGAACAGAGGAGGACTCCCCATGCCCTACGTCGACGGGTTCGTGCTGGCGGTGCCGAAGGACAAGATCGAGGCCTACAAGGCGATGGCCAAGCTGGGCAGCGAGGTCTGGATGGAGCACGGCGCGCTCAGCTACGTGGAGTGCTTCGCCGACGACGTGCCCTATGGCGAACTGACGTCGTTCCCGCGCGCCGTCCAGGCCAAGGACGACGAGGTCGTGGTGTTCTCCTGGGCCACCTATGCGGACCGCGCGACGCGCGACGCGGTGATGGCCAAGGTGATGGCCGACCCCCGGCTCAACAGCGACCCGAACGACATGCCGTTCGACGGCAAGCGCATGATCTTCGGCGGCTTCCAGAGCTTCATCGCGCGCTAGGATTCGGACTGAATTGAGAGGTCCGGAACTGCATTTGATTCCGGATCATCACCCTTGGCTGTCATCCCGGACGTAGCGCAGCGAAGACCCGGGCCCCAGTCTTTCGACAGCGCAGAAGCCCCTGGGGCCCGGCTCTACAGCCCGAAAGCGGGCTTTCGGCCGGGATGACAGAGCTTTTTCAAGCTGGGCAATTGCGTGCGCGCGCTAGACGTCGTCGCAGACGTCCTTCCATTTCGCGTCCACGGCGGCGGACCCGTCCTGGGACTCCAGGGTGAGCCCGCCGTCGATGAAGACGAAGCGCTCGGGGCCGTCGAGGGAGTCCTGCGGCTCCTCGATGTCGACCCGGCCGCAGACGGCGGGCGCCTCGCCGATCCAGTCGACGGCGACCTTGCCCAGGGTCACGCTGTCGGCGTCGGGCTCGCGCGTGAGGATGGCCGAGCGGGCCTCGGCCAGCTGGGCGGCCTCGTCCTGCGCGTCGTGGGCGATCTCGCGCCGGGCGTCGGCGACGATGCGGTCCCAGAGCAGCAGGGCCGCGGCCAGGACCGCCAGCAGCACGGCGCCCACGCCGAGGCCCAGGACCAGGGCGCGCGGGGCGGTGCGGGGCAGGGCGGGTTTACGCATGTGCAGATTCTGCGGGCTTCGGCCTGATATCCCGTGAAGACGCTGTGAGGTTGCGGCGCCACAGCGTCGCATTACCGCGAATTATCTTGGTCCGAGGGGCGGGGCGGGACACACAAGGGCCGCATCGGACCCGCTTGAGGGAGCGGCTGTCCGAGAGTGCGTTGGGCGAAGGTGGAAACCGGTTTCGCCCGCCAAACGCGCTCTCAGTCAAAGATGTCGAGCCCGCCGATCGGCTCCAGATGGCGACATCTGAACCCGGCAGGCTCTAAGGAGCCCGCCCCGCCTTGCTGTCCCTTCTCGCCGCCTCGTCCCTGCAGCTTGCGCAGGCGCCCGAGCTGCCGCGCATGCCGGCCATCGAGCGCCAGCCGCAGATCACCTACCTGGATCGCAACAAGGCCGTGATCGGCGTGCGGGGCGGGCGGTACGCGCCGCCGGTCGACATCGCCAAGCTGCCGGCCTACGTCCCCGCCGCCTTCGTCTCCATCGAGGACCGGCGGTTCTATGAGCACAACGGCTTCGACCCGCGCGGCATCGCCCGCGCCGTGGTGGTGGGCCTGAGCGAGGGCCGCGCCAGCCAGGGCGCCTCGACCATCACCCAGCAGCTGGCGCGCAACCTGTTCCTGACCCAGGAGCGGACGCTGGAGCGCAAGGCCACCGAGCTGGTCTATGCCGTCGAACTGGAGCGCACCTATTCCAAGAAGCAGATCCTGGGGCTGTACCTGAGCCGGGTCTACTTCGGCTCGGGCGCCTACGGGTTGGAGGCCGCGTCGCAGCGGTTCTTCAACAAGCCGGCGGCGAAGCTGACCGTCAAGGAAGCGGCCATGCTGGCCGGGGTGCTGAAGTCGCCCACGGGCTACAATCCCGTGGAGCAGCCCGAGCGCAACCTGGAACGGGCGAACCTGGTGCTGGCGGCCATGGTCGAGACCGGCGCCATCACGCCGGCCCAGCGCGACAAGGCGGCCGGCCAGAAGCCCAAGGTCTGGCAGACCTCGCCCAGCGGCGCCTCGCAGTACTTCGTGGACTGGGTGGACGGCGAGCTGCGCCGGATGATGCCCAAGGTGACCCGCGACGTGGTCGTGGAGACCACCCTGGACCAGGGCATGGAGATCGCCGCCGGCGACGCCGCCCGCAACGTCACCGCCCGCTACAGGGCGCAGGGGACCGACCAGGCCGCCATCGTCGCGGTCGACGGCGCAGGCCGCGTGCTGGCGCTGGTGGGCGGGACCGACTATGCGAGCGCGCCTTACAACCGGGCGGTCAACGCCCGGCGGCAGGCCGGCTCGGCCTGGAAGCCGTTCGTCTATCTCACCGCGCTGGAGCAGGGGCGCACGCCCGAGACCGAGGTGATCGACGAGCCGGTGACCATCAACGGCTGGACGCCCAGCAACTACGAGGTCGGCAGCTACCTCGGCCCGATCACGATGCAGACGGCGCTGGCCAAGTCGATCAACACCGTGGCGGCGCGGCTGGCCGACGAGGTGGGCCGGCCGCAGGTGGCGCAGACCGCGCGGCGGGTGGGGATCGTCTCCACGGTCAACACCGACCCAGCCATGGCCCTGGGCACGACGCTGGTCTCGCCGCTGGAGATGACCCAGGCCTATGCGGCCTTCGGCAACGGCGGCAATCGGGTCCAGGCCTACGGCATCGAGCGGATCCGCCAGGGCGGCGTGGTGATCTACCAGAAGCGGCCGCCCGCGCCGGTCCCGGCCATCGCCAACCCGGCGCTGAGCGAACTGAACCAGATGATGCGGACCGTGATGGTCGCCGGCACCGGCGGCCGCGCGGCCGTGCCGGGCTACGACCTCGCGGGCAAGACCGGCACCACCTCGGACTACAAGGACGCCTGGTTCTGCGGCTACACCGGCGGCTTCGCGGCCTGCACCTGGATGGGGCGCGACGACGCCAAGCCGATGGCCCGGATCAGCGGTGCGACCGCCCCGGCCGAGATGTGGAAGAGCTTCATGGGCCCGGCCCTGAAGCGCGTCCCGCGCCAGGCGATCCTGCCCGGTCCCGCCGCGCCGATCCCGACGCCGCCGGTGGAAGTGGCCGCCCAGGCCGAACCTCTCCCGGCCGCCGCCCCGCCGCCGCCCGCGGCCACCGAACCCCCGACCCCGTAGCGCCCGTCCTACCCCCTTGCGGGAGAAGGTGGCCTGCGAAGCGACCGGATGGGGGCGCGCGCCGCAGGCGCTGCCTTTTGAACCACGGACCATCACGGACCATCACAGACATTTCAGATCGTCCGTGATGGTCTGTGATGGTCCGTGGTCGACCAAAGGGCGCTGACGCGCCCCGGCGACTGAAAGGCCTGCGCAACCCTTCATCCGTCAGCCCCGGATCAAGTCCGGCGCCGCCACCTTCCCGCAAGGGCAGAGCGACGCCGGCCGGGCTTCAAGCGGTGTTGATCGCCGCGGCCGTCGCAACTCCTGCGGGCAGCTTGACAAGCTCTCTACCAAGATCACCGTTCCGCGATCCGTGACCATTGGGGAGGGGCTCCCATGCGATGGCTTATCCTGATCCTGTGCGGGCTGGTGGCCGGAGCGGCGCCGCTCATGGCGCCGACGCCGGCCCGGGCGTGGGGGGCGCTCGGGCACCTGACGGTCTGCGACCTGGCCTACCGGAACCTGACGCCGACCGCGCGAGCGGCCCTGATCGAGCTCCTGAACTCGCGCAACGGCGGGACGGTGGTGCGCAACCGCGACGGCGTCGAGCTGCGCCGCTACACCTCGTTCAACGTGGGCTGCCTGGAAGAGGACGAGCGGCCGCGCAAGCACGCCTCGGACCACTTCCTGAATGTGCCGCGCAGCACCATGGCCATCGCCATGACGGATTGCCCCGGGACCGGCTCGTGCATCCTGGAAGGAATCCAGCGCGACCTGACCGTGCTCAAGGACACCTCGAAGTCGCGGGAAGACCGGGTGGGCGCCCTGATGGCCCTGGGGCACTGGATGGGCGACATCCACCAGCCGCTGCACATCTCATACAAGGACGACACCGGCGGCAACGCGATCCCGGTCAGCGTGGCGGGCGGTTGCAAGGCCGGTTCGAGCCCCGACAACCTGCACTCGGTCTGGGACAACTGCCTGCTGCAGGCGGGCATGTTCCAGCGCGTGCGCCAGCGGGCCGACTTCAAGCCGGGCTGGGGCCCGCGGACGATCACCTATCGCGCGGTCGACACGCTGCTGGCCAACACGACGGTGACCGAGGAGCAGGCGATGGCGGCCGGCGATCCGGCGAGCTGGGCCAACGAGTCGTACCAGATCACCGTCGGCAAGGACGTGAAGTACTGCGCCCTGACGCCGGCGGCCTCGCCGACGAGCTGCGCCGCGATCCCACTGACGGCCCCCGCCACCAAGCTGAAGCTGGACCAGGGCTATCTCGGCGCCTTCGACAAGGTGGCGCAGGACCGCGTGCGCCTGGCCGGTTTCCGGCTGGCGCATCTGCTGAACCAGGCGCTGGATCCGGCCTATACGCAGCCGATCCGGAACGGGTCGCAGAAGGCCTGAACGCCGGGGTCGGTTGACCGAGGCCGGCGATCGCGCACCATCGGCGCATGGCGCGCACTGTGATCCTCTGGGCTTTGGTCCTGGCCGTCGGCGCCTTCGCGCTGCAGTGGCTGGAGTATCAGTATGCGGCGCGCGTGCTGGCGGTGGACGGCTATGTGGCGCTGATCGGCGTGGCCTTCGCGGCCGCCGGCGTCTGGCTGGGCTGGCGGCTCAGCGCGCGGCGCGGGCCCGCGGCCTTCGAGCGCAACGACGCTGCGCTGGCTTCGCTGGGGATCACCGGCCAGGAGGCGAGGGTCCTGGAAAAACTGGCCGCTGGGCAGTCGAACAAGGAGATCGCCCGGTCGATGGGCCTGTCGCCCAACACCGTGAAGACCCACGTCGCCAACCTGTTCGCCAAGCTGGAGGTCAGCCGCCGCACCCAGGCGATCGGCAAGGCGCGCGACCTGCGGCTGATCCCGTGAGCCAGGGATGAGCTGCTGTCAGGGGGCCGTTGCCGTGCCCCGGAAAGGACCGCACATTGCCCTTTCCCGCCAAGGCGACGGAGTAGCTCATGCGGCTGTACGGCGCGCTTGTCGCCGCGATCCTAGTGGCGGCGGCTTGGGCCGGTCCGTCTTTCGCCGGGCCTGCGAGGACGCCCGACTTGCTCATCGTCGGGACGCCGCACCTGGCCAACCCGAACCGCGACGCCGTGAACGGCCGGGTCCCCGACATCACCTCGCCGCAGCGGCAGCGCGAGCTTGAGGCGCTGGTCGACGCGCTGGCGCGTTATCGACCGACCCGCATCGCCGTCGAAGTCCAGGCCAAGGAACAGGCCCGCCTCGACGAACGGTACCAGGCCTATCGCACTGGCGCGGCGGCGTCGGGACCCGGGGAGGTCGAGCAGATCGCGTTCCGGCTGGCGGCGAAGCTCAACATGCCGCGCGTCGATGCTGTGGACTGGAACGGCATGCCGCCGATGGCCGAGGCCGACTTCGACTACGAGGCCTGGGCGAAGGCGAACGGCCGCGGTGAGGAACTCCGCGCGCTGCTTGGACGCTTCGGCGCAAAGGTCGAGGCCCGCGACGCTCAGATGGCCTGCGCGCCGGTGGGTGACTGGTATCGGGAGGTCAACTCGCCCGCCTATCGCGCCGAAGACAATCAGATCTACTTCGACATCGTCATGCTGGGTGAGGCGGGGCCGAACTGGGTGGGCGGGTCTTGGTACATGCGCAACCTGAGAATCTTCGCCGCGCTGAAGCGGCTGGCCCAGCCTGGTGACCGCATGCTGGTGCTGTTCGGGGCCGGGCATGGCTTCCAACTCGATCAGTATGCCCGGCAGAGCGGCGCCTTCACGGTGTCCGACACGATGGCCTACCTGCCGCAAGGCCGGCGCCCGAAGGCGCCGTGCTGAACGGGTGAGCCGGGCGAATTCACCCTTTCGGGCGATACCGCGGCGACAGCCCGCGGGGCAGCGTCGCTGGCGTCCTGCGCCGCGGCGCGAGAGGGGAACGACGCCATGATCCGCACCATCCTGACCTACGGCCTGATCTCGGGCGCGGTCGTCATCACCGGCATGATCGGGACCATCCTGCTGTCGGACGACGGCACACACGGCAGCATGCTGCTGGGCTACCTGATCATGCTGGTGGCGCTGTCGGCGATCCTGGTGGGCGTGCGTCAATACCGCGACCAGGTGCTGGGCGGGGTTATCCCGTTCCGCACGGCGCTGCTGATGGGGCTCGGCATGGCCGCGGCGGCGGGCGTCGCCTATGTCGCCATCTGGGAGGTCTACCTGGCCGCCACCGGCTATCGGTTCATGGACGCCTATGTGGCGCAGATCCTGGCGGAGAAGCGGGCCGCCGGCGCGAGCGCGGCGGCGCTGGCCAGGGCGGCGGCCGAACTGGAGACCATGCGCGTGCAGTACCGAAATCCGCTGTACCGCCTGCCCATGACCTTCGCCGAGATCTTCCCGGTGGGCTTCCTGGTGGCGCTGGTCAGCGCGGCGCTGCTGCGCAATCCGCGCTTCCTGCCCGCCCAGTCGCGGCCAGGCTGACGGCTTACTTCTTGGCCTTCGGCGCGGCGGGGGCGAACAGGTCGCCGAAGTAGTCGCCCTGATACCAGCGCGGCGCCTCGTCGGCGTCGGCGATGTCGCGGGCCACGAGGTAGTTCAGCTTCGCGAACTTGGCGCCCTGTTCCCAGAGGATCGGCTGGGAAAGGTCGTCCGAGACCTGGTGGTAGTGCTTCGCGTTGAACTCCTCCCAGGCCGCCTTGCCGGCGCCGGCGTAGCCGTCGACCAGCATCACTGCCGGCACACCGGCCTTCACCAGCATGTAGTGGTCGGAGCGGACGAAGGTGGCCTGGTCGGGATCGGGGTCGGGCGACAGGGTCAGCCCCATGCCCGCGCCGGCCCGGGCGATCGCCTGGCTGACGGTCGAGTGGCCCGCGCCATAGGCGATGACGTCGGTGAAGTCGTAGGTGAGCACCGGCATGTCGAGATCGACGCCGGCCACGATCTTTTCGGCGGGCACGGTCGGATGGCGGGCGAAGTAGTCGGCGCCCAGGAGGCCCTTCTCCTCGCCGGTGTTGGCCACGATCAGCACCGAGCGGCGCGGCCGCTGGGCCTCGCTCATGAAGGCGTGGGCGGCCTCGAGCAGGGTGGCGACGCCGGCGGCGTTGTCCATCGCCCCGTTGTTGATGCGGTCGCCGTCGCCGGTCTTCTTCAGGCCGATGTGGTCGAGGTGGCCCATCATCGCCACATACTCGCCCTTCAGCTTCGGATCGGCTCCTTCGACGATGCCGACGACCTCGGGGCTGGTGAAGCGGCGGACGGTCGTCTCGACGGTGGCCTTCACGCGGGTCTTCAGCGCGAAGCCCTTGGGCCGCTCGCCTTTGGCGGCTGCGGCCTGCAGGACGGCCAGGGTCTTCGGCGCGCCTTCGAACAGCGCCGCGGCGGCGGCGGATTCGACCGTGGCGGTGAACTGCAGGGCGGCGCCCGGATCGCCGGGGCGGCCGTCCTTGTCGATCCAGTTGGTGCGCGGCGTCGCGGCGTACTGCAGCTGCTGGGCCCAGGGGAAGATGCGGTCGAGCGACTGGGTGGGCGCCTGGATGACACCGACCGCGCCGTGCTCGGCGGCGACCTTGCGCTGGTCGGACATCAGGTGGGCGGCGATCTCGCTGTCGAGCCCGCCCGGCACGCCCCACAGCACCACGACCACCTTCCCGCGGACGTCGAGGCCCCTGTAGTCGTCGAGACCGAGGCCTTTGTCCTGCAGGCCGTAGCCCACGAAGACCGCTGGGGCGTCGACATCGGCGCGGCCGCCGGCCGTGGGCCCGCGGACGATCGCCTTGTCGCCATGGGGGAGGGGCGTCGAGACCTTGGCGCCCGTCACGCTCAGCGTGGGCGTCGCGCCGGTCAGGACGGTGTCGATCATCGGCACGTCCTGGAACCAGCTCCCGTTCTCGCCGCCGGGCTTCAGCCCCATCAGGGCGAACTGGGCCGCGACGTAGCGGGCGGCGATCTCGTGGCCGCGCGAGCCGGTGTCGCGGCCCTCCAGGAGGTCGTCGGCGAGGAAGGTGACGTGGGCCTTGAACCGCTCGGCGCTGAAGTCGGGCGCCGCGACGGTGGGCGCCGCGAAGGCCAGGACTCCGACGGCGGCGGCCGCGGAAAGAACGCGCTTGAGCATGGAAGACCCCCGAAGATTCAGGGGGAGGCTAGGGCGCCGCCGGGAACTGGCAAGCGGCCTGCGACGAACGACAAAAAAGGCCGGGCGGAAGGGGATCCGCCCGGCCCTGTCGAGTGGCGTGGGGACGCCGTTACATCCGGTAGCGGACGCCGAAGACGATCGTGCGGCCGAAATGGTTGTATTCGTAGTTCCGGTTGGCCGCCTTATCGACGTAGCGGTCGCGGTAGTCGTCGGTGAGGTTCAGGCCCTCCAGCGACAGCTCGAAGTTCTCGGTCACCTTGTACTTCACCGAGGCGTCGACGTTGATCGTCGAGTTGTAGCCTTCGAAGATGTTGCCGGTGGCGCTGGCGGCGTCGACGAAGCCTGAGCGGTAGGCCACCGAGGCGCGGGCGCTGAACTTGCCTTCCTCGTAGTAGAGGGTGGCGTTGTACGAACGCTTGGCCAGGCCGTAGAGCTGGGAGTCGAGGTCCGAGCCCGGGTTGGCGCCGCCCGGCGTCGTGGCCGGCCCGGTGATCCGGTAGGTCACGTTCGAGTCGACGAAGGTGGCGTTGGCGATGCCGCCGAAGTTCGACCAGAAGCCCGGCAGGAAGCTGAACGGGCTCTGGATCGACAGCTCCACGCCCTTCAGGCTGCCGCCCGTGCCGTTGAGGACCGTCGTGATCGTCCAGGGCTGGCCTTCGAGGTTGCTCGCGGCCGGGGAGGACGGGTTGATGATCGACGTCGGCAGGCCGGTGGAGGCGTAGGTGCCCGTGGTGGTGGCGGCCAGCGGGAAGGACTGGATGTCCTTCTTGAACACCGCCACCGAGACCACGGCCTGGGGCGCGAAGTACCACTCGATGCCGGCGTCGTAGGCCTTGGCCCGGAAGGGATCCAGCTGCGGATTGCCGAAGGTGATCCGGTAGTTGAAGCCGTCGACCGAGCCGCCCGGCGTGACCTGGGCCAGGTTCGGACGGGTCATCACCTTGGACGCCGCGGCGCGGATGATGATGTCGTCCGTCGGGAAGATCGCCAGGTTAAAGGCCGGCAGCCAGTCGTGATACTTGCGCTTCACGGTGACTTCGACGTTGCTGTTGAGGCCCGTCGAGGACTGCTCGGTCTCGACGTAGCGCAGGCCGGCGTTGGCGGCGAAGCGGATGCCGCCCAGCTCGCCCTTGAAGTTGCCCTGGAAGTACGCGCCGGTGTCTTCTTCCTTCACCGAGCGGATGTTGCTGGCCTGGGGCACGGCGGTGCGGCCGTAGAGGCCGGTGAACGCCGCCGCGGCGTCGATGTTGGGGATCAGCCAGGTCGAGGTCGTGCCCGAGGGCTGGCCCGCCTTGCCCAGGTTCACCAGCTGGGACAGCGCCTGCGTCGCCTGGAAGCCGTAGACGGCCGTGGGGCCGAAGACGCTGGAGGGCGTGCAACTGATGGTGCCGAGGACGGCGTCCGGGCCCACCGTGGTGCGGGTCGGGCAGACGACGACGTCGCGCGCGGCCTCGACCACGTCGAAGTCGAAGCGGCGGTAGACCGCGCCGGCCTGCAGCTGGAGGGCGTCCGTCACGTCCCACTCGATGCGCGGCGAGACCGTCTTGAACTTGTTGGTGGTGTTCGAGGGGCGGTCGCGCAGCTCGGCAAGCTGGAAGTTCGCCGGGTCGGTGACGCTGGTGCCGAAGCTCAGCGTCGGGTGGCGCGAGTCCGTATAGTCGTAGCTGTAGCCGTTGGCGTCGCGGTCGTCGAACACGAAGGTCGTCTCGACCGGGATGTCGGCGTCCGACTTCGAGAAGCCCGCCACCACGCTGCCGCGCAGGTTGTCGGTGAACTCGTGGCTGGCGTTGACGCTGAACTGGTAGAAGGTCGTTTCCGACTTGCGCAGATAGTGCTCAGTGCGGACCCAGGCGTTGTTGAACGTGCCCTTGACCATGTTGTTGGTCGCCGGATCGAGCGTGTAGTTCACGACGTTGATCGAGCGCTCGTTCGACCGGAACAGCACCTCGGCCCACTTCTCCTCGCGATCCTCGCGGAAGCGCGAGAACAGGCCGTCGAACGACACCTTGGTGCGTTCGGTCGGGGCCCATTGCACGCTTCCGGTGACGCCCAGGCGCTCGCGGTCGTGGCCGACCCGGCCGTAGCGCGGGATGCGCGGGTGGAAGGAGAGGGCGGCCTCGTTGCAGGCGGCGCTGGGGACATAGGTCCCGCCGACGTTCTGCGTGGTGAAGCAGTTGACGCCGTTCACCGAGTTGAAGCGCGCCTGCTGCCAGCGGACGGTGTTGTTGCCCGACTCCAGGGTGTCGGTCTTGGTGTAGGCGGCCGAGAGCGAGACGCCGAAGACGCCGTCTTCCGAGCGCCAGCCGGCCAGGCCGGCGAGGCGGGGGCCGACGTTCTTGCTGAGGTCGTTGTACGACCCTTGGGCCGAGGCCACGAAGGTGAAGCCGTCCTTGCCCGCCAGCGGGTTGCCGGTGTTCAGGTCGACGACCGCGCCCAGCGAGCCCTCGTCCAGCGACGCCTCGGCGGTCTTGTGGACCACCAGCGAGCTGAAGAGTTCCGAGGCGAAGACGTTGAAGTCGAACGCGCGCTCCCGGTTGGCGCTGGCGCCGTCGGCCGAGGTGGCGATGGCCTCCAGGCCGTTGACGCGGACGCGGGTGAACTGGCCCGACAGGCCGCGCACGGTGATCGCGCGGCCCTCGCCGCCGTCACGCTGGATCGAGATGCCGGGGATGCGCTGCAGCGACTCGGCCAGGTTCTGGTCGGGGAACTTGGCGATGTCCTCGGCGACGATCGCGTCGACCGAGGAGACCGATTCCCGCTTCACGCTGATGGCCGCGTCCAGCGACTGGCGGAAGCCGGTGACGACGATCTCGTCGACCTCGGCGGGCTCCGCAGCCGCGGCGGTCTGCGCGGCGGCCTGACCCGCGACGCCGAGACCCAGGGCCAGAATGGACGCGCCGCACACCAGCCGGCGCAGGCGGAAATCGCCCGGTCGCAACATGAATTCTCCTCCCCTACCGCCGGTGGAATTCCGACGTCGCCGCAGAGCGGTCTTGGTTGCCACCGGTGGCAATCCTGATGACACCGGTGTCATCTAGGGTAGCCAAACCGGCCAGAAATGCAATGGCTTTGGCGCCACACCGGAGCCGCCGCCGCGCGCGCTTACGGAAGCGCGCGGTAGATCAGGTCGCGGAATCGGGCCTCGCCGCGGCCGGCCGCGAACAGGCCCGGCCGCAGCGCCATGAAGCCGCCGCGGACGTTGTGGTGGTAGCCGGACACCTCCATCTGGCGGTCGAACTTGGTCCAGGTCCGGCCGTCTGCGCTGGTGTGGAAGGTGACGATGTGGCGGTCGTTGCGCAGGCGAATCCGCATTCGCCGGCCATAGGGATTCGCCGGGCGGCCCCGCTCCATCCCGTACTGGTGGGTGATGAAGGTCTTCGCGTCGAACGACAGGCCGCAATAGAGCTGCTTGTCGTAGAACAGCAGGACGCCGGCGTAGCCGTTCTCCGGGATCTCGACGTCGACCTCGATCTCGTAGGCCTGGTCGGGCGCGACGAAGGTGAGGGGCGAGGAGTCCCGGGGCGCGGTCCCGCGGGCCGCCATCGCCAGGCCGTCGCCGAATCGCAGGCGGCCGAGTTCGTCCGGCCCGGGATCGGCGAAGCCCCACTGCACGCCCAGCTTGGAGACCTTGAAGTCGTCGGAGAGCGCCAGGCCGTTCGGGCCGGCCTGGCCGCCGCGCGGCTTGCGGATCGGCTTCGACAGGTCGCCGCCGCCGGCCCGGAACCAGCCGTCGGCCGTCCATTCGACCGGCGCCAGCAGGCACTGGCGGCCCAGGGTCCAGAAGCCGTTCTCGTAGCCGTGGTAGACCATCCACCAGTCGCCGGCCGGCCCCTCGACCAGCGTGGCGTGGCCGCGCGACCACCATTTCTCGGCCGCGGTCGTGGTGCGCACCAGGGGGTTCTGCGGGCAGTTCTCCCAGGGGCCGTGGATCGAGCGCGAGCGCGCGGCGATCACCATGTGGCCGGTGGGCGGGCCCGCCGTGCCGCCGACGGCGGTGATCTGGTAGAACCACTCGCCGCGGCGCGTGATCTTCGGCCCCTCGGGCGAGAAGCCCTCCACGTCCCAGTCCACGGGATAGCGCCAGGGATCGTAGACATGCTCGACCGGGCCGTCGGTCTTGAGGCCATCGTCGCTCAGCCGCACGCGGTCGCCGCCGGACAGGAACAGGTAGCGCCTGCCGTCCTCGCCCACCGCGTGGCCGGGGTCGATGTGGTCGGGCAGATGGAGGTCCACCGGCTCGCTCCAGGGGCCGCGGATGTCGTCGGCCCAGATGACGTAGATCGAGCGGCGGTCGGGATACCGCGCCGGGATGTAGATGTAGTAGCGGCCCTGGTGGCGGATCAGCTCGCAGGCCCAGACCGACCCGATGGGCGTCTTCAGCGCGGCGGTGATCGGCGTCCAGTTCACCAGGTCCCGCGAATGCCAGATCACCACGCCGGGATAGGCCTCGAAGGACGAGAAGGTCATGTAGTAGTCGGCCCCGTCCTTCAGGATGGTCGGGTCCGGGTGGTCGCCGGGGACGATGGGGTTGAGGAACGTCCCGTTCCCCAGGTCGGCCTGCCGCTGGCGCTCGATCCCGGGTCGCCAGGCGGGCGTCGCGGCGACGGCGAGGGCAGGGGTGGCAAGGGCGGGTGCGGCGGCCGCGCCGGCCAGGCCCGCGAAGGTCGCGCGGCGGGTCAGCGGGGCGATCGCACCGGACGCCGCCGGGCCGTCGTCCGACGCCTGCGCCGCACGGGGGCGCGTCCAGCCAAACCGGCCCATCCTGATCTTCCTTCCCCATCGCCCGGCGCTTGCGATGACACCGGTGTCAAAGTAACCTGGGGACATCCTGCTGAAACAGGGACGCGCCGCAGGGCGGGAGGAAACATGTCTGTCGCTGACACCGGTGTCAACAACGTGACGACCCCGATGGCGTCGCGCTTCGGCCGCGCGCCGCGGCGGCCGAATCCGGTCTTCTCCGACGAATACGAGGTGGTGCGCGCGGTGCTGATCGGCGCGCGCCGCGAGGCGGGGCTGAGCCAGCGGGCGCTGGCGGCGCGCCTGGGCAAGACCGGCTCCCACGTCGCCATGATCGAGCGCGGCCAGCGCCGCGTGGACCTCCTGGAATTCTGCCGCATCGCCGAGAGCCTCGGCCTGTCGCCGGACGCGCTGGTGCGCCGGATCAGCGCCCGGCTGGGCGCGCTGAAGCAGGCGGCCTAGAGGGCGGGCTATCGCGGGATTCTGCCGACAACGCGCCCGGGTCCGCCGCGCTTGAGGTTGATCTCAATTTCGGATGTGACCATCCGCATAGAAGATGATCCGCTCTTTGAGCGTGAACTGATCGCCCGTCCGGGCGATCGCCTTCAGACCCACGAGATTCTCCAGGACGTCGTCGATGTCTTTCTCGCCGCCGCATTTGGGCGCGTGATATTCTGTGGCGATCACCTCGCGCGCAGCCAGAATCTCATCGCGGCTGAACGCCCTGTCGGATCGGCGGCCCGCGATCTGCCAGGCCTTATGCAGCACGCACGCGTCGTTATAGGTGATCGTCGCGCGCGTCGCCGAGAACGCGGCGAAGGCGAAAGCGACCAGAGCTCCAAGGACCCTCGCAGGCGCCGGCTTGTCCAGCATGTAGACCTCGGCCATTGCGAACAGGACCGCTGCGTAGACGGTGCGGCTGACCTCGCGGGAGATATTGCTGACCTTCGTGGAAGTCGCGGGGCCCGTGCGGCCGAGGCGCGCCACGACGACTCCGAACTTGTTGGCGTTGGCGGGGCCCGCACCGCGCCGCTCAAAGACCTGTGTTTTCGACTTTATCGCGGATGTGATGGCCTCGCGGCTCAGGCGGAGCTCGTCGATCCACGCGTCAGCCAGATCGTCCGGACAAGATTTCCTTGCCTTCGCCACCGCGCGCGAGAACCTGTCGCCAACACTCATTCCGTTCTTCTAAACGCCGCAATCGCCCAAAGCATAGGTTGCCCGTCAAATGCGCCCATTTGCCTTGGAAGTCGCCGAGATGCTTGGCTGGCACGACGGTATCCACACGACCGTGCGCGCGGAGGTCCTGGACGACGAGGCCGTGCTGGCGCACGAGAGCGTGCACGCGACGCTCTTCAGCAACACGCCCGATGGAAGTGTGGCTCGGATTTGCCTGCAGGCGAATTCGGCCGGTCCGCTCGCGGGGTCGCTGTCCGAAGTTGTGACGCATTGGTTCGAGAACTGCCGGGTCGCTCATGAATCGGCCGCGACCTATATTGGCGTTCAAGTATTGTCGCCTGAGGCGCACAGGGAGCGTGTCTTAGCTTCGTTTCCCGCGGAATATCTTGCGTACTATCAGAATTACGCCGACGTCATTGACGCGATATCCCCTTCTACTTTTCTGCGTACCGTCTTCGCGAGAGTGATCTCCAATGTGATCTTTTCCTCAAGGTGTATTGAGGAGATCGTCGCGGCAGACTTCGATCTCCGCCTCGCCTCGGACGCCCGCTTCGCGGCGGACCGGCGGCAACTTGAGCTCTTCGCATGGCTGAGCGCGGGGGGCGCATCCCGACTCCGGGATTTGGCGATCCAGATCATCCGCGAACATCCCGAATTGTCTCGTTGGGCGGCGTTCGATCTTCATCCCAAGCAGCCGTTCGGAGCGCTGGATGACGACGCCCATTGGGAGGACTCGCCTCTCGCCGGCATGGCGGAGCGGAGGCTGATCAACCTGCTCCACACCGAGCTCTGCTCGGCAGGGCCCATCGAGGCCATAGATTCGAACACCCCGGAGTGGTTCGAGTTCTGCGGGCGAATGGAACCTTACCTGAGCGACCTTGGGTTTGAGCAGGCCGTGGTAGGCGAGGTCGATAATGTCGACTTCGACGACGCCGGCGAGCGCTACTTGTCCGTGCTCGAAGTGGCCGCGATCTGCATCGACACGGGCAACCCCGGCCCCGAAGCTCTCGAACTCTGGACGCCTGACCCGAAGCCCACCCGGCTTCCCTTTCGGGCCGACGATGGTCCGTTCCTGTTTGGCGTCAATATCTCGGAACAGGCCTTCAATGGCCTGGCGGTCGTCGAGACATGGTCCGAGGTCGACGATGACCCGGAGGGGGAGATGGCGCTCAGGCCCTTGGCGGCGTTCCCGAGAGACGCGCTGTGGGGGCTGAAGAACGCGATGTATCTCCGCTATCAGGGCGCCCAGGTCTCGGAGCTCCTCTACGTCGTTGCTCCAAGCCCGATGGATCCGATTGGCAGCGCCGTCGAGCCAGGACTATTCGAGTTGCTTCATTCCTTGAGCGAGGTTCCGGATCGAGAGGGGCCAGGATCTCGGATGCAGGAGCTCGCGACGCCCGTGCAATTGATCACGGACGCGGAGTGCTTTTGGTATGCCGCCCGAGGGTGGCCCGATCTCATCGCCCGGCAATATCCGCAACCACCGCGAGTCGGTTGGGCGCAAGTCACGTCTAGCGAACAGGCGGGCTTGTTGATGAACGTGCTTCAGATTCCGGGATGGCGCGGAACCTTCGTCAAGGCGACACCCCTTAGCAGGTCGTCGATCCTGATGGAGTACTATCGGGAGCGGATTGCCGCCGGGGATTGGATCGAACTGGACCGACAACAGGATCGGGAAATTTTCGAGGGGGCTGCGCACGCCGTGAACTCCTGCTGCCGATATTGGAGCGTCGTCTAGCTGCGGCTGTAGTGCCCGTCGGAGCGTTGCTCGGTGGGCCGCCGCCGCGACGCGATAGTTGACGGGCGAGTCTAGATGTTCTACATTTGTTCTCATGATCGCCGTCGATCCCCGCAGCGAGATGCTTTTCGAGATGGGCCAGTGCGCCTTTCGGCTCGGGAAGCTGTTCGCGGCCGAGTCTGAGCGGGCGGAGACCCATGCGCAGCGGCTGGAGTTCTTCGAACTGTTCGACCGCTGCGGCTTCGCGGTGCGGATGTCGGTGGCGCTGGAACTGCGCCTGAGGCGTGAAGCGCGGACCGAAGCCCGGGCCCTGGCGGACAACCGCCGCGGAGAACGCGACGCGCCTGAACGCGACCCGGTCGAACGGGATCCGCCCGAGAGCTACGCTGAGAGGGATGTCGAGACCGAGCGGGAGCGCGAGCGCGAACCCGTGAGCCTGCCGGTGCTGCTGAGGAGCCTGGACGGCGTCGTCGCGTCCGCCTCGGCCCTGCCGGGGCCGGAGCCCGCCGAACTGCCGACCCTTCGCGAACTCCTGGCCAAGGTGAAGGCCGGGACAGGCCCGGGATCGGGCTCGCCGTTGAAACCTTCCGCCGGCGGCGGCTTGCGCACCCGCCTCGCGGCCTCCGCGATGGTCTCCGCCACGGCCCCCGCCTTTGCGGGGCCCCCGCACCCCTCGGGCCGTCGCGCCGCCCTGGCCTTCCGCCGCGCCACCGGCCCGCCGCGCTGAATCCGACCGCTGAGTTCGGGGCGTCGCGCCTCAACCTCCACCCTTCACCCCTGCACCGACGGGACCCCATCCTGGCGGCGCGGACGCGTGGCTGCACGACGGCTTTACGCTCAGGCGTCTCGCGCCTTGCCGAGAGCCTGGGCCTGTCGTCGGACGCCCCGGTGGGCCAGATCAGCGTCAGGCTGGCGCGCTGAAGGCGCCGGCTAGGGATCGGAACACCATAGATTGCTACGGATGTAATTTTCCTGCTTGCAGCCGCCGCGAAGGCCGCATTTATTACGCGTGTAGCAACTCATGGAAGTCCCTATGCGCTGGCTGCTCGTGGTCGCGTTCTCCGCCGTCGCCTCGCTCGCGCAAGCCGCCGAGCTCGCGATCGTCTCGCAGGGCCCCGCCCAGACGGCCGCCGAGCGGATCGTCGTGCGGTCGGAGCGGGTCGGGCGGGAGTTTCAGATCGACGTCTGGACGCCGGCCACGCGGCCGTGGCTGCCGGGCCAAAAGGCGCCCGTCGCTTACATCCTGGACGCCGGCTACGGCATGGCCGGGCCGATCGCCTGGCCGCTCACCAACTCGGACGCGATGCAGGCGGCCTACATCGTGACTGTGGGCTACCCGCCGGGCAAGAACGCGCGGGAGTTCGACCTGCTGTTCGGGCCGGGGGTGCGGGCAGACGGCACGACTGCGAAGGGCGGGGGCGCGGAGGCCTTCACTGCGTTCCTGATCGAGGAGCTGAAGCCGTTCATCGAGGCGCGGTATCCCGTCGACCCGCAGAACACCGTGCTGATGGGGCATTCGCTCGCCGGCATCTACACGGCCAATGTGCTCGCGCGGCGGCCGGACGCCTTCGCGGGCTATGTCATCGCCAGCCCGTCGGTATGGGCCCAGCCGGACATCGTCGAGCGGCTGGCGGCCATGCGCCCAGGCGCCGTCCGGCCGCGGGCGTTCGTCGCTTACGGCGGCGCCGAGTCCGTGGAGATGGTCGAGGGCGGCCGGAAGCTGGCGCAGGCGGTGGCCGGAAACCCGGCATTCCAGAGCCGCGTCCGGGTCTTCGAGGACGGGGATCACATGAGCTACTACTCGGCCCTGGTGCCGCCCGGCCTTGGCTTCGTGCTGCCCCGCAAGGAGCGCATCGATCGTCCCGCAGCGGTGGCGATGACGCCGGACGCGCTGGCCCGCTATGTCGGGACCTATCGGTTCTCGGATGGCCGGACGCTGGATATCGCCCTCGTGGACGGGGCGTTGCGAGCGACGCGGGCCGACCGCCCCCCGCTGCAGCTCGCGGCCAAGGCTCCGGATCGATTCTTCATAGCGGGCCTGGACTGGCGCCTGCGTTTCGAGGGCCCGGCCTCTGCGCCGCCGACGCGTCTCGTGCTGACGATCAACGGCGACGAAGGCGTTGGAACGCGAACGCCGGAGTAGCCGCGCATCAAAGGCTAAGCGCGCCCTCGAGGTTCGCGTAGGCGCGCTCGACCGCGTCGCGGAAACGCGCGTCGGCGGCCAGCGCGGCCGGGAATACGCTCTCCAGGGCCAGGAACCGGCCGATGTCGGCGGGCGAGCCGTCGCCCTGGCGGCCAAGGTCGGTCAGCGTCTCGGCCAGCGGGTCGGTGATGGTCGCGCCCGCCTGGGCCTGGCGCACGACGAAGGCGATCCAGGCGGCGACGCCGACGGCCAGCCGGTCGGCCGGGCGGCCGGCGGCGAGAGCTTCGGAGGCGGTCTCCAGCAGGCGGAAGCGCAGCTTCTGCGAGCCGTCCCAGGCGATCTGGGAGAGCTTGTGGACGATGGCCGGATTGCGGAAGCGGGTGAGGACGGCGTCGATATAGGCGGGGACGTCCAGCTCGGGCGCGTCGAGGCTGGGCGTCACGTCCTGGCGCATCATCCGCTCGACGAAGCCGCCGAGGCGCGGGTCGGCCATCGCGCCCGAGACGGTCTCGTGGCCGAGCGCCAGACCGACGTAGGCGAGGGTGGAGTGCGCGCCGTTCAGCAGGCGCAGCTTGGCCCGCTCGAATGGGGCGACCTCGCGGGCCACGGTGACACCGGCGCGCTCGAACAGGGCGCGGTCGGCGCCCAGGCGGTCCTCGACCACCCATTGAACGAAGCGCTCCCGCTGGATCGGCCAGGCGTCCGCGAGGCCGAGGGCCGCTTCGACCTGGGCGCGTAGGCCGTCGTCGGTGGCGGGCGTGATGGAGTCCACCATGCTGCACGGGAAGGCGGCGTTCGCCTCGATCCAGGCCGCGAGGTCGGGCTCGCCGCGGGCCCGGGCGAAGGCGACGACGGCGCGCCGCAGCTTCAAGCCGTTGTCGGAGAGGTTGTCGCAGCTGATGGTCGTAAAGGGCTGATCACCCGAGGCTTTCCGGCGCCGCAGGGCCTCGCAGAGCCAGCCGATCAGGCTGACTGGCTGTTCGGGCGTCTCGAGGTCGCGGCGGATGTCGGGGTGGGCCAGGTCGAGGTCGCCGGCGGTGGTCAGGCAGTAGCCCTTCTCGGTGACCGTCGAGGTCACATAGCGGGCCTGGGCCAGGCGGGCGAAGACGGCCTCCGGGTCCTCCGGCGCGACCAGCACCTCCTTGACGGCGCCGATCACCTGGACCCGCGGATCGGCCTCCTTCTCGGCCAGGGCGTAGAGGCCGTCCTGCGGCTGGAGCGCGTCGCGCACGTCGGGCGAGCGCAGGGAGACGCCGCAGATGGCCAGGCCGGGGTCTTCGGCCAGCATGCGGTCGAAGTACCAGGCCTGGTGGGCGCGGTGGAACGCGCCGGGGCCGAAGTGGACGACGCCGACGGTCGTGGCGGCGCGGTCGTAGGCCGGCGTGCGGACGGGCGCGCGGACCTGCGCCAGGGTGCTGTTCGACAGTCTCATCAGAGGGTGACGCCGCGTTTCCAGAGGGCGATCTCGCGCTCGCCGTTCTCCTCGGCGCGGGTGGCCTGGCCCGAGGCCGTGGCGAGGACCAGGTCCATCAGCCGGTCGGCGGCGGCGTCCACGCTCTCGCCCGCGACGATGCGGCCGGCGTCGAAGTCGATCCAGCGCGGCTTGCGCTGGGCGAGGCCCGAGTTGGTGGCGATCTTCAGCGTCGGCGCCGGGAAGCCCAGCGGCGTGCCGCGGCCGGTGGTGAAGAGGATCACCGTCGCGCCGGCGGCGGTCAGCGCGGTGGACGAGACCGCGTCGTTGCCGGGCGCCTCCAGCAGGACCACGCCCCGCGCGTGCGCCTGGCCCCCGTAGCGGACCACCTCGGTCACGGGACCGCGGCCGGCCTTCTGGACCGCGCCCAGCGACTTCTCCTCCAGCGTGGTGATGCCGCCTTCGATGTTGCCGGGCGAGGGGTTCTCGCTGACCGGCTCGCCGTGGCTCAGGAAGTAGGTCTTGAAGTCGTTCACGACGGCGGCGACGTCCTCGAAGACGGCGGCGTCCGTGGCCCGCGCCATCAGCAGGCGCTCGGCGCCGAAGATCTCCGGGATCTCGGTTAGGATGGCCGTACCGTCGGCGGCGCACACCTTGTCGGCGATGCGGCCCACGACCGGGTTGGCGGTCAGCCCCGAGAACCCGTCCGAACCGCCGCACTTCACGCCCACCACGAGGTCGGCGACGGGGCAGGGCTTGCGGCGGTCGTGCTCGGCGACGGCGACCAGTTCGGCCACGGCGGCCAGGCCGTCCTCGATCTCGTCGCCGGCCGACTGGGCGGTGAAGGCGCGCAGGCGGCTTCGGTCGAGATGGGGTGCGGAATCGAGCAGGGCCTGGAGCTGGTTGCTCTCGCACCCCAGGCCCAGGATCAGCACGCCGCCGGCGTTCGGATGGCCGGCCAGGGCGGCGATCATGGTGCGGGTTGCGTCGAGGTCGCCGCCGAGCTGGGAGCAGCCGAAGGGATGGGTGAGGGCCACGACGCCGTCGACCTGGCCGCGGAACCGGCGGTCGGCCGCCTCGGCGATCTTCTGGGCGGTGCGGGCCACGCAGCCCACCGTGCAGAGCACCCAGATCTCGTTGCGCGTGCCGACCCGCCCGTCGGCGCGGCGGTAGCCTTGGAACGTGCGGCCGTCGGCCGGCGGCAGCGCCTCGGCCGCCGCGGGCTCATAGGCGTAGGTCTCGACGCCCGAGAGCGAGGTGACGAGGTTGTGGCTGTGGACGTGGGCGCCCGGCGCGATCGGCTGGGTGGCGTGGCCGATCGGCCAGCCGTACTTGCGCACGTCGCCGCCGGGGGCGATCGCGTGCAGCGCCACCTTGTGCCCGGCGGGGATGTCGGCGGTCGCCACGACGCCCGGCGCCACCGGATCGCCCGCGGCCACGGGACGCAGCGCCACGGCCACGTCGTCGCGCGGATCGATCACCAGGGTTGCAGCCGGGACGCTCATCGGGAAATGGTAACCGGTGTCATGCAAATCTCAAGCACGCCCGGCTTGCGGTTGCGGCCCGGCGCAGGTCAGGGGATACCACTCAGGCGCAGCTGCGCCTTCAAAGGATCGGTTGAACTGCCCGTGAAGTCCGCGCCGTGAAGCCCCCGATGAGCAAGCCGGACGGCGGCGAACAGCGCCGCCGCGCGACGATCAACGACATCGCGCGCCTGGCCGGCGTGTCGAAGAAGACGGTCTCGCGGGTGATCAACGCCTCGCCGTTCGTGCGGGCCGACACGCGCGAGAAGATCGAGGCGGTCATCGCCGAGCTTGGATACGTGCCCGATCCGCAGGCGCGGGGCCTGGCCTACGGCCGCGCCTTCCTGATCGGCCTCGTCTACGACAACCCCAACCCGCAGTACGTCGTGAACATGCAGCTGGGGCTGCTGGACGGGATGAAGGGCTCGGGCTTCGAGCTGGTGGTGCATCCCTGCGACCGCGCGAGCCCGACGTTCCTGGACGACCTGCGCGGCTTTGTGGAGCGCCAGCGGCTGTTCGGCGTGGTGCTGACGCCGTCGGTGTCGGAAGACGAGCGCGCCGCCCAGCTGATGACCGAGATCGGCTGCGCCTACGTCCGCGTCGCCTCGGTCAGCCTGGACCGGCCCGAGCACATGATCGAGACCCGCGACCGGCTTGGCGGACGCGAGGCCGCCGCCCACCTGGCGGACCTGGGCCACACGCGCATCGCCTTCGTGTCGGGGCCGCCGACCTTCCGCTCGTCGCACGAGCGGCGCTCGGGGTTCGAGGAGGCGCTGGAGGAGCGCGGCCTGCACCTGGCCAAGTCGTACGCGGTGGAGGGCGCCTACACCTACGAGTCGGGCATCGAGCGGGGGCGCGAGCTCCTGGCGATGGACGAGCCGCCGACGGCGATCTTCGCCGGCAACGACGAGATGGCCGCTGGCGTGCTGCAGGCGGCGCGGCAATTGGGCCGGCGCGTGCCGGATGACGTCTCGGTGGTGGGCTTCGACGACTTCCAGATCGCCTCGCGGCTCTGGCCGACGCTGACTACGGTGCGAACGCCCACGCGCGAGATCGGCCGGCTGGCCGCCGAACGCCTGATGGGCCGCGACGACAACGGCCGCGACCCCAAGAGCCGCCTGCCGTCGCTGGTGGTGCGGGATTCCACGGCGGGCCCGCCGAAGGGGTAGGCGCTCAGGCGTCCGCCAGCCCCGCCGGCGGTTGCCGCCGCAGGGCGCCGACCGGCGTCAGCACCGTGCGGTCGATGATCTCGGCCATGGTCTCGGCGTCGACGTGGTCGAGGTTGCGCAGCCACCACGCCAGCAGGTTCAGAATCCCCGAGGCGAGCTGGAACAGCATCAGCTCGTCGAGCTTGCTCTGGGCCTTGTCGGGGCGGGCGCGGGCCATGGTCTCGAGCGTCTGGCGCAGCATGTCGGCGCGGACCGTCTCGCCGGCGCCCCCGGCGATCAGCGCCTTGTGGATCGGCAGGTTGGCCTCGACGAAGGCGCACAGCGAGCGCGCGGCGCCCCGGCGGTCGGCGGCGAGCAGCAGGGGCCGCACCTGGTCGAGGAACGACCGCGTCAGCATGTCGGCCACATCGGCCAGCAGGGCTTCCTTGTCGACGTAGTGGCGGAAGAAGGTGGCATAGCCCACGCCGGCGCGGCCCGCGATGGCGCGCACGGTGATGGTGTCGAGCGGGCGTTCCGACGCGAGCTCGATCATCGCCTGGCGCAGCGATTCGCGCGTGCGGACGATCCGGGCGTCGAGAGCGGTTGACATGGGCGTGGCGTCGTCCGTTATGATCCACAGTATATCGTAACTTCCCTGTCGCGGCGTCAAGCGCCGGCCCGGAGAGCCGAACGGCCACCGGGCGGGATACGGCAGGGACCTTGGGGGAGGACGGTCGGATGATCACTCGGAAAATCGCGCGGCGCATCGGCTTGCCGGCTCTGCTGGCGGCGACGGCGCTGGCGGGCGGCAGCCTGACCACGATGGCGGGCGCGCAGGCGCCCTCGGCGCTGCAGGTCGACGACTTCCGACTGTCGGACCAGAACTACCTGTCGCGACAGCTCTACCGGATGGGCGACGCCAAGGCGGTGGTGCTGATCGCCTACGCCAGTGGCGACGCGACGGTGAAGAAGGAAGCCGGCGCCTATGCGGCGCTGAAGCAGGCCTACGCCGCCAAGGGCGTCGAGGTGATGCTGCTGGCCTCGAAGCTGGGCGAGACGCGCGAGCGGGTCAATCCCGAGGCGGGTGCGCTGGGCCTGACCATGCCGATCCTCTTCGACTACCAGCAGCTGGTGGGCGAGCAGCTGGGCGTGACGCGGGCGGGCGAGACGATCGTTGTCGACCCCCGCACCTGGACCGTGGCCTACCGCGGGCCGGTGGACGGTGCGGGCGCGACCCTGGACGGCCTGGTCGCCGGCCAGAAGGCGGCGCCGGTGATCCGCGTGGCGACGGGCGGGATCATCGCCTTCCCCGAGCGTGGCAAGTCGCACGCCGACATCAGCTACGTGAAGGACATCGCCCCGATCATCCAGGCCAAGTGCACCGCCTGCCACCAGCCGGGCGGCGTGGGGCCGATGCCGCTGAACACCTACGACCAGGTGAAGGGCTTCTCGCCGATGATCCGCGAGGTGCTGCGGACCAAGCGGATGCCGCCCTTCCTGGCCGACGAGACCGTGGGCGCGTTCCAGCACGACGAGCGGCTCAACTCGGAGCAGATCAAGACCCTGGTCCACTGGGTGGAGGCGGGCGCGCCGCGGGGCAAGGGCGAGGACCCGCTGGCGAAGATCAAGTTCCAGGCGCCCGAGTGGCCGCTAGGCAAGCCGGACACCATCGTGACCATCCCGGCGGTGAAGATCCCGGCGCAGGGCGTGCTGGACTATTCGCGGCCGGTGGTGGCCAACCCGATGGTCGAGGGCCGCTGGATGAAGGCCACCACCTTCCGGGTCACCGACCGCCAGGTCGTGCACCACATCCTGACCGGCGTGGTCGGGGGCGACGTGAAGCCGGGGCAGACGGCGTCGGAAGCCGAGTGGGGCGCCTCGCTGGGCGGCTACGGCCCCGGCCGCGGGTCGAACCTACAGCCCAAGGACACCGGCGTCTGGGTGCCGCCGTCGGGCGGCGTCGCCTTCCAGAACCACTACACGCCCTACGGCCGCGAGACGACGGAAGAGACCCAGATGGGAATCTACTTCTATCCGAAGGGCCAAGAGCCGAAGTACGTGCTGCGCACCTTCGGCATCTTTGACTTCTCGATCGTGATCCCGCCGGGCGCGGAGTACCACCACGAGCAGGCCTATATCGACGTGCCGAAGGAGATGATCCTGTACGGCCTGACCCCGCACGCCCACCACCGCGGCGGCTCGGTCAGCGTCGCGGTGAAATACCCGAACGGCAAGGAAGAGATGCTGCTGGCCATGCCGCGGTACGACTTCAACTGGCAGTACGAGTACTTCCTGGAGAAGCCGCTGAAGGTGCCGGCCGGCTCGAAGGTGATCACCCGTTGGACCTTCGACAACTCGACCCGCAACCCGGCCAATCCGGACCCGAAGCGCGAGATCCGCTGGGGTGAGCAGTCGTCGGAGGAGATGCTGGCGCTGTACCTGCACTACCGCTGGACGGACGAGACGGTGGCGCACCAGAAGCCCGAGAACGACAAGCTGATGCAGGCTGGCCTGATGATCGGCGTCATGGACGACGACATGGACGGCAAGCTCGCGAAGGCCGAACTCAAGGGCAACATGGGCGAGAACCTGCAGAAGTACTTCGCCCTGATCGACACCAACAAGGACGGCGGCGTCGACCAGAAGGAGCTGGACGCGGCCATGAAGCTGATGCCGCGTCGGCGTCCCAGCGGCCAGGCGGCCGCCGAGGCCCCGCCGACGGCCGGGTCGCCCGGCGGCCGGTAAGGTCCTGCAAGTTCCCCACGGGGGGTGGGGCAGGGTGAGGCGCGGCGTGGGACGGGGCCGGGGGGCCGGTCCCACGTGCGGAGCCTCGCGCACGGGAGCGCAGGCGGTCCGGAACCGCCGCGCCTCACCCTGGGTCCCGCCTACAGCTTCACCGGCTCCATCTTCGGCGTGAGCAGGTGCACGACCAGCAGCGCCAGAAGGTAGACGGTGGCGGCCACCGCGAAGATCGGCGTGTAGGTGCCGATACGCTCCAGCACCTCGCCGACGTAATTCGAGAACACCATCCCGCCCACGGCGCCGATCATGCCGCCGATGCCGATGACCGAGCCCACGGCCGAGCGGGGGAAGACGTCGCTGGGCAGGGTGTAGAGGTTGGCCGAGAAGCCCTGGTGGGCCGCGGTCGCCACGCCGATGATCAGCACCGCCACCCAGAGGTTGGAGGCCAGCGCCGCGCCGGCCACGGGGATCGCGAGCAGGGCGCAGATCAGCATGGTGGTCTTGCGGGCGCGGTTGATCGACCAGCCCATCTTCATGAACCGCGACGACAGCCAGCCGCCGCCCACGCTGCCCACGTCGGACAAGAGGTAGATGGCCACCAGCGGCGGGCCGAAGGTCTTCAGGTCGAGGCCATGGCGCTTGCCCAGGAAGTCGGGCAGCCAGAAGAGGAACATCCACCAGATGGGGTCGATCAGGAACTTGCCGATCGCATAGGCCCAGGTCTCGCGGTAGCCGAGCAGCTTGGTCCAGGCGACCTTCTCCACCGGGTCCGGCGGATCGCTCTCGATGTGGGCGAGCTCGGCGGCCGAGACCTTCGAATGCTGGCGGGGGTGGCGATAGAGGAGGATCCAGATCGGCAGCCAGATCAGGCCCAGGAGGCCGGTGACCAGGAACGTGACCTGCCAGCCGAAACTCAGCGTGAGCACCGGGATCAGCAGCGGCGTGACGATGGCGCCGATGTTGGTGCCGGCGTTAAAGAGGCCGGTGGCGAGCGCGCGCTCCTTCTTGGGGAACCACTCGGCCACCGACTTGATGCCGGCCGGGAAGGCGCCGCCTTCGCCCAGGCCCAGGATCACGCGGCTGGCGATGAAGCCGCCGAACGAGCTGGCGAGGCCGGTGGCCATGTGGCCCAGCTGCCAGATGAAGAAGGCGATGCCGAAGCCGAAGCGGGCGCCCATCCGGTCCATGATCCGGCCCCAGGCGAGGTAGGCCACGGCGTAGGCCCCCTGGAACCACAGGACGAGGCGGGCATAGTCCTTCTCGGTCCAGCCGAACTCGGTGGTCAGGTCGGCCTTGAGCAGGCCGATGGTCTGGCGGTCGACGTAGTTGATGACCATCGCCGTGAACAGCAGCGCGACGATCACCCATCGATAGCGGCCCACGGCGGCGGCCGGCGTGGCGGCGCGCTCGGCTTCGGCGGCAGTCATCTTGAGATCTACTCCTCCCGGGCTCCGGCAGGCTGGGCGGCGACCGCGACGCAGCGGATCTCCTCCAGGTCTCCGAAGGTGATGCGGGCCGTTTGTCCGGCCTCGATGTCATGAATGCCGCTTGCGGCGCCGGTCGTCACCAGCTGTCCGGCCTTGAGCGGGCGGCCGCGCTGCGCGCAGGCGGTCATCAGGAAGGCCAGCGAGGCGGGCGGGCCGCCGGGGATGGAGGCAGGCGAGCCTTCGCCGACCAGCTTACCCTCGACCCAGGCGTGGCAGGGCGGGACATCGTCGGGCCGCTCGCGCCAGTCGGGGACCACGCGACCCAGGATCAGGCCCGCGTTGTTGCCGAAGTCGGAGGCCACGACACGCGGGCCCAGGACGTTGATGACCGCCAGCGGGCTGCCGGCGAACTCGACGCCCACGATCAGGTCGGCGACGTATTCGAGCGCCTCCTCGGACGTCCAAGTCAGCTTGTCGGCCGGGGCGTCGCGGCCCATGCGGTAGATGTACTCGGCCTCGACCGCGGCGAAGCCGCCGGCGATGACGGGCAGGGCGGTGGGTTGGGCGGCGTCGGCCTGCCAGACGTGGCCGGCGAAGACGGGGCCCATGACCCGCTCGGCCTTCAGCTCGGCCTGCAGCTCGGGCGGGATTCGGCCCACCTTCCAGCCCACCACCTGGTCGGGCCACAGGCCGATGGCCTGCTCCTGGACGAGATAGCCCTGGGCCATGCCGTCGGGCAGGGCACCGGGGAAGCCGGGCAGGGCGCGCGCGCCGAGGCGCGCCTCGACGAACTGGCGCGCGACGGCGGCCGGATCAAACGCGGTCGCGGCCTTCGCCGCCGGAACGGTCACGTGCTTTTCGTCCTCCGGCCGGGGCTCACTCCTTAAGGGCCCGCAGCGCTTTTCTCGTCGTTGGGCCGGGTCGCCCGGCCGGGTCGGCTGCACATTGTGCGAATAGGTAACCGGTGTCAATTTCGTCTGGAGGAGACAATCCGAACCGGACGCGATAGTCAAAAAAGCGCGGCGCAAATGGCTTGCACGCCAGAATGACACCGGTTACCTACCGCGACAAAGGGAGGATCGGCCGATGACAAGGCCCCTGAAGCTGAACCCGGACCGGCTGTTCCCAGCCGAGCCCGCCATCCGATCCGTCGCTTCGCGCCTGTACGCGCAGGTCAAGAACCTGCCGATCATCAGCCCGCACGGGCACACCGATCCCGAGTGGTTCGCCGGGAACGCGCCGTTCGCGAACGCCGCCGAACTCTTGCTGGCGCCGGACCACTACCTCTACCGGATGCTCTATTCGCAGGGGATCACCCTGGACCGCCTGGGCGTGCCGTCGCGCAAGGGGCCGAGCGGCGCCGACCCGCGGGCGGCCTGGCGGATCCTGGCGTCGAACATGCACCTGTTCCGCGGGACGCCGTCGTCCATGTGGCTGAACCACGTGTTCGCCGAGGTGTTCGGCTTCGACGTGGCGCTCAGCGCCGAGACCGCGGACCTCTATTTCGACGCGATCGGCGAAAAGCTGGCCACGCCGGCGTTCCGGCCGCGCGCGCTGTTCGAGCGGTTCAACATCGAGCTGATCGCCACGACCGAAGCGCCCACCGATCCCTTGAAGCACCACAAGGCCATGCGCGCCTCGGGCTGGAAGGGCCGGGTGGTCACCGCCTATCGCCCCGACCCGGTGCTGGACCCCGAGCACGAGGACTTCCAGGTCGAGATCGAGCGGTTCGCCGAGATCAGCGGCCAGGACGTGCGCTCGTGGCGGGGCTACCTGCAGGCGCACCGTATCCGGCGGCAGGCCTTCATGGAGATGGGGGCCACCTCCACCGACCACGGCCACCCGACCGCCCAGACCGCCGACCTTTCCGAGGCCCAGGCCGAGGCGCTGTTCAGGAAGGTGCTGGACGGGGTGTTCACGCCGGCCGACGCCGAGCTGTTCCGGGCGCAGATGCTGACCGAGATGGCCAAGATGAGCCTGGACGACGGGCTGGTCATGCAGATCCACCCGGGCAGCTTCCGCAACCACAACCGCTGGCTCCACGGGGCGTTCGGCCGCGACAAGGGCGCGGACATCCCGACGCGCACCGACTATGTCCGCGCCCTGAAGCCGCTGCTGGACAAGTTCGGCAACGACCCGCGCCTGTCGATCATCGTCTTCACGCTGGACGAGAGCGTCTACGCCCGCGAGCTGGCTCCGCTGGCCGGGCACTATCCGGTGCTGAAGCTGGGCCCCGCCTGGTGGTTCCACGACAGCCCCGAGGGCATGCGCCGGTTCCGCGAGCAGACGACCGAGACGGCCGGCTTCTACAACACCGTCGGCTTCAACGACGACACGCGCGCCTTCCTGTCGATCCCGGCGCGGCACGACGTGGCCCGTCGCGTGGACGCCAGCTTCCTGGCGCGGCTGGTGGCCGAGCATCGTCTCGACGAGGACGAGGCGGCCGAGACCATCGTCGACCTGACCTACAACCTGCCCAAGCGGGCCTACAAACTCGATGAGCCGGCGGCGGAACGCTCGCCCGAACCGGCCTGAGGGGAGAGACCTTCGTGTTCAAGCGGACCTATCACGCTACCCATCCCGACATGATGGAGGGCGTCGACAACGAGACCCTTCGCCAGCGCTACCTGGTCGACGGCCTGTTCGCGGCCGGCGAGGTGGTGCTGAACTATACCCACTACGAGCGCTTCGTGATCGGCGGTGCGGCCCCGGCCAAGGGCGCGATCAAGCTGCCCGACCAGACCGAGCCAGAGAGCGCCAAGGGCCATCCGTTCCTGGAACGGCGCGAGATGGGGATCATCAACGTCTCGGACGTGGCCGGTAAGGTGACCGTCGACGGGACGGCCTACGACATGGCCCCCAAGGACTGCCTCTATGTGACCATGGGCGCGAAGGACGTGACCTTCGAGGGCGAGGGCGCGCGCTACTACCTGGTCTCGACGCCTGCGCATGCGGCCTTCGAGACCAAGAAGCTGTCGATCGCCGACGCGGTGCCGCTGGAGCGGGGCGCGCTGGAGACCTCGAACGAGCGGACGATCTACCAGCTCGTGGTGCCGCAGACCTGCAAGTCGGCGCAGCTGCTTCTGGGCCTGACGATCCTCAACACCGGCAGCGTGTGGAACACCATGCCGCCGCACCTGCACGACCGCCGCAGCGAGATCTATTTCTACTTTGGCCTGGGCGAGAACGACCGCGTGTTCCACTTCATGGGCGAGCCCGACAAGGCGCGGCACATCATCATGGCCAATGAGGAGGCGGTGATGTCGCCGCCGTGGTCGATCCACATGGGCTCGGGCACATCGAACTACGCCTTCATCTGGGCGATGGGCGGCGAGAACCTCGACTACACCGACATGAACGTCCTCGACATCTGCCAGCTGAAGTAGATGGCGAGCCCCTTCGACCTCACCGGCCAGGTGGCCCTCGTCACCGGCGCCAACACCGGCCTGGGTCAGGCGATCGCCGTGGGCCTGGCGGAAGCGGGCGCGGACATCGTGGCGGTGGGCCGCACCCTGCCGGACGAGACCGCCGCGCTGGTCGCCAAGGCCGGCCGGCGGCTGCACGCCGTCAGCGCCGACCTGTCGACGACCCAACCCATCGAGCGCGTGGTGTTCGAGGCCTATGCGGCCGCGGGGCGCCTCGACATCCTGGTCAACAACGCCGGCATCATCCGCCGCGCCGACAGCCTCGACTTCACGGAAGAGGACTGGGACGCGGTGATGAACACCAACCTGAAGACCGTCTTCTTCCTGAGCCAGGCCGTGGCCAAGCGCTGGGTGGCCGACGGCCGGGGCGGCAAGATCATCAACGTGGTTTCGATGCTGAGCTTCCAGGGCGGGCTGCGGGTGCCGTCCTACACGGCCTCGAAGAGCGGCCTGGCGGGCGTGACCAAGACGCTCTGTAACGAATGGGCGTCGAAGGGCATCAACGTGAACGGCCTGGCGCCCGGCTACTTCGCCACCAACAACACCGCCCAGCTGCAGGCCGACGAGACGCGCAACCAGCAGATCCTGGACCGCATCCCGGCCGGGCGTTGGGGCCAACCCGCCGACCTTGCGGGCGCCGCCGTCTTCCTGGCGAGCCGCGCGGCGGACTATATGCACGGCGCCATCGTCCCCGTGGACGGCGGCTGGCTGGCGCGCTGACGCCGGCCCCCAGCAGAACGAGGAGTATCCTGATGGCCCGCGACCGCCTGAAAGTCCTGAGCGCGATGATCGACCAGGGCGTGATCCCGGTCTTCTACCACCCGGACGTCGAGGTCTGCTCGAAGGTGATCCAGGCCTGCGCCAACGGCGGGGCCAAGTGCATCGAGTTCACCAACCGCGGCGACTTCGCGAGCCACGTGTTCCTGGACGTGACGCGCCACTTCGCCAAGGCCGACCCCAGCGTGATCATGGGCGTGGGCTCGATCGTCGATGCGCCGACCGCCGGCATTTACATCGCCAACGGCGCGAACTTCGTGGTCGGCCCGATGACGAACGCCGAGGTGGCCCGGCTCTGCAACCGCCGCGGCATCGCCTATTCGCCGGGCTGCGGCTCGGCCACTGAGATCAGCGAGGCCCAGGAGCTGGGCGTTGAGATTGTGAAGGTGTTCCCGGGCAGCGCGGTCGGCGGCCCCGACTTCGTGAAGAACGTGCTGGGCCCCATGCCCTGGACCAAGATCATGCCGACCGGCGGCGTCGAGGCGACCGAGGAGTCGCTGAAGGCCTGGTTCGGCGCGGGCATCGTCGCCTGCGGCATCGGCTCGAACCTGATCACCAAGCAGCTCCTGGACGCCCAGGACTACGACGGCATCGAGAAGCGCGTGCGCGAGACGGTGCAGCTCATCAAGAAGATCAAAGGGAACTGACGACCATGGCGGGTGACGTGCTGAACATCCGGCCGGCGAGCGAATGCCAGTGGGACTGCGCCGCGTTCGGCGAGGTTATGCTGCGTTTCGATCCGGGCCACGGCCGGGTGCGCAACGCCCGCACCTTTCAGGTCTGGGAAGGCGGCGGCGAGTACAACGTCGCCCGCGCCATGCGGAAGTGCTGGGGCAAGCGCGCCACCCACGTGACCGCGCTGCCGGTCAACGACCTGGGCTGGCTGGTCGAGGACCACATGATGCAGGGCGGGGTCGACACCTCGCACCTGATCTGGCGCGAGTTCGATGGCATCGGCCGCAACACTCGCGTGGGCCTGAACTTCACCGAGAAGGGCTTCGGCATCCGCCCGGCCCTGGGCACGTCCGACCGCGGCCACTCGGCGGCGTCGCAGATCCGCCCGGGCGAGGTGAACTGGGAGAAGCTGTTCGGCGAGGAGGGCGTGCGCTGGTTCCACACCGGCGGCATCTTCGCGGCCCTGGGCTCCAACACCGCCGAGGCGGTGATCGAGGCGGTGGAGATCGCCCACAAGTACGGCACGATCGTCTCGTACGACCTGAACTATCGGGCATCGTTGTGGAAGAGCCAGGGCGGCAAGCCGGGAGCCCAGAAGGTCAACCGCGAGATCGCCAAGCACGTCGACGTCATGATCGGCAACGAGGAGGACTTCACCGCCTGCCTCGGCTTCGAGGTCGAGGGGCTGGACGAGCACATCTCGGCGATCGATCCGGCGAACTTCAAGAAGATGATCGAGGCCTGCACGGCCGCGTTCCCGAACTTCAAGGTGGCGGCGACCACGCTGCGCAACGCCAAGACGGCCAGCATCAACGACTGGTCAGCGATCATCTGGGCAGGCGGCGAGTTCTACCAGTCGACCATGCGCGAGAACCTGGAGATCTACGACCGGGTCGGCGGCGGCGATGGGTTCGCCTCGGGCCTGGCGTACGGCTTCATGGAGGGCCTGGGCCCGCAGATGGCGGTGGAATACGGGGCGGCGCACGGGGCGCTGGCCATGACCACGCCGGGCGACACCTCGATGGTGCGCGCCGCCGAGGTCGAGACGGCGATCAAGTCGAAGGGCGCGCGGGTCATCCGCTAGCCGATGCCGGCGAACCCTTCTCCCGCGACGGGAGAAGGGCGCCTGAGCGTTGCGCTAGAGCGACTGCTCCACCGCGCTGATCTGTTCCTTCAGCTTGAGTTTCTGCCGCTTGAGCGACGCCACCGTGAGGTCGTCCGAACTCGGGCTTCGGGCTTCTCGGAGGATCTTGGCGTCCAGGTCCTGATGCTTGCGGGTCAGCTGCAGCAGGTATTGGCGGCTCATGAGCGTCTCCTCGCCGGGCCGGGCGACATTGCCCGCGCCGGCCAGGACGAGGTTGGGCCCGAAATCCTGGGCCGGAGGTTAAGCGCGGGCGGGTGCGCGCTCCTGCCGCAGGCTCAGGTCCCGGCCTGCACGAAAGGGACCTTCTCGAACAGGCGCCGCTCGGCGCCGCGCGGGTCGTCGGTGAGCTTCGAAGGCGTGTTGAACACCATCGTCTGGCGCCGCGGCAGGCGGTACTGCTCCCAGCGCGGGATCGCCTTGCAGTCGGGATCGCCGGTCTTCGCGAAGGCCAGGAAGGCCTCGCTCATCTGGTCGGCCATGGGCTGGGCCGTGGGACCGATCGCGCTGGCGCCGGGCTTGGCGATATTGTCGAAGACGAGCTGGATGTCGCTGGCGTGCGGCGCGCCGAACTTGCCGCCGTCCTTCGGCGTGGCCCAGTCGAGCTGGTAGGCCCAGGTGGGCGCTCCGGACTTGGCCCGCTCCTCGACCTCGATGATCGCCCCGCGCCACGAGCGCGCGGCGGTGGTGGCGGCGAAGAGGACGTCGCTGGCCGAATAGGCCGGATAGAGGCGGCGGTATTCGGCGATGACCGTGGCCGGGTCGATGTCGATGCGCATGTTGACCTGGTTGAGCTTGGCCGGGAGGCCGTCCCAGCCGACCGTGAAGTTCGTCGGGTCGTTGCCCAAGAAGGCGCGGGTCTCGTCGTGGGTGTTGCCGATGATCATCGGGATCTTCGCCGACTGGGCAGGGGCGTCCGGGTAGAACGGGTGGCGCTTCAGCGAGCGCTCGTCGAGCACCGGGCCGAAGTAGAGGCCGCCGAAGCCGAGGACCGGATCCTCGGCGCCCAGAGCCTCGACGAGGCGTTCGAAGGGCAGGGTGCGCGCCTCGCCCGCCTGCTCGGGCTTCAGCTTCAGGGCGTCGAGCCAGGCGAGCGCGCGCTGGGTGGCGTTACCGGGGCCCGAGGCGGTGACCTGCTGGCCGCTCATGGTGGCGGCGCGATGGAAGAGGCCGGCCGCCGCGGGCGTGGCCATCATCGTGGCGATCTTCGCGCCGCCGCCCGACTGGCCGAACACCATCACCTTGCCCGGATCGCCGCCGAAGCCGGCGATGTTGTCGCGCACCCACTGCAGCGCCAGGATCAGGTCGAGCTGGCCCGCGTTGCCGCTGTCGGCCAGCTCGGGGACCAGGCGCGCGAGGTAGGCGTAGCCGAAGGCGTTCAGGCGGTGGTTCAGCGTCACCACCACCACGTCGCCGCGCTTGCAGAGCCGCACGCCGTCGTAGAGGGGCGAGGAGCCCGAGCCGTTCGAATAGGCGCCGCCGTGGATGTAGACCATCACCGGCCGGCGGCCCGCGTCGAGGGCCGGGGTCCAGACGTTCAGGAAGAGGCAGTCCTCGCTGGTCCGGCCGGCGTTGCGGTCGCGCTGGGGCGAGGCGGCGCCGTACTGCTGGGTGTCGGCGACCTCGGTCCACGGCGCGGGCGGGGCAGGGGGCTGGAAGCGGCGCGGGCCGGTGTCGGCGCCGTAGCGGACGCCCCGGAAGGCCAGGATCCCGTCGTCCACATAGCCCCGGATCGGGCCGTGTTTGGTCTTTGCGACAGGAGACGCGATGGCCTGCGTCGCGCGTGCACTCCACGCCATGGCGGCCATGCCGAGACCGGCCGCGACCGCGCCGCGCCGCGTAAGCTCAAAAACCATCGAATCCGCCCTGTTTTGGACCTTTTCGCCACTATGACACCGGTGGCAATTTGCGCTACATCCATATCAACGAAAGAGGAAACGGGCATGCTTCGGGGCGTTGTCGCCGGTGTGATCGGCGCGTTGGTTTTGGCGTTTTCGGGCCCCGCGGCGGCCCAATCCCCCGGCCAGGCGGCGCCCAGTCGCGACGAGACGCAGGCGGCCATGAAGACGGCCACGAAGTTCATGGTCGAGACGGTGGCCTACAAGGGCGGCTACGTCTGGTCGTATACGGCCGACCTCAAGCGCCGCTGGGGCGAGCTGGAAGCCAAGCCGACGATGATCTGGGTGCAGCCGCCCGGCACCGGCACCATGGGCCACCTGTTCCTCGACGCCTATCACGCCACCGGCGACGAATATTACTACCAGGCCGCCGAACGTGCGGCCGAGGCGCTGGTCTGGGGGCAGCATCCTAGCGGCGGCTGGCACTACATGATCGACTTCGGCGGCGAGGCCTCGCTGAAGGACTGGTACGCCACCTATGGCCAGAACGCCTGGCGGATGGAGGAATTCCAGCACTACTGGGGCAACGCCACCTTCGACGACGCCGGCACGTCCGAGGCCATGCAGTTCCTGCTGCGGCTCTACGTCGAGAAGCGCGATCCGAAGTGGAAGCCGGCGCTCGACAAGGCGGTGAACTTCGTCCTGGAGAGCCAGTACCCGATGGGCGGCTGGCCGCAGCGCTACCCGCTGAAGAACGAATTCAGCCACCACGGCAAGCCGGACTACACCAGCTTCGTCACCTTCAACGACGACGTGGCCGGCGAGAACATCAAGTTCCTGGTGATGGTCTATCAGGCGCTGGGCGACACCCGGGCGCTGGACGCCGTGCGCCGCGCCATGGACAGCTTCATCGTCACCCAGCAGGGCCAGCCGCAGCCGGCCTGGGGCCTGCAATACACGCCGGGCGACCTGAAGCCGGTGGGCGCTCGGACCTACGAGCCCACGGCGCTGACGACCCACACCACGGCCAACAACGTCACCCAGCTGATGAACTTCTACGAGCTGACCGGCGACACGAAGTACTTGGCCCGGGTGGGCGAGGCGCTGGACTGGCTGGACAAGGTGAAGCTGGCGAAGCCGCGGCCCGACGGGCGCACGCACCCGACCTACATCGAGATCGGGACCGACCGCCCGATTTACGTCCACCGCCGCGGGTCGAACGTCGTCAACGGCGAGTACTACTGGGACTATTCCGATCAGAAAACGCTGGCCCACTACGGCGCCTGGCGGAAGATCGACGTGGCCGGGATGCGCGCGCGCTACGAGGCCCTGAAGAAGAGCGACCCGTCGCAGGTGTCGAAGGACTCGCCGCTGAAGGCCAAGGCGTTGGTCCCGCTGCCGAAGTACTTCGCCACGCGCGACCTCGAGACCTCGGACCTGAACATCAAGGCCCAGAAGGGTTCGGCGGTCACGGCCGACGCGGCGGCCAAGCTGATCGGCGGACTGAACGCCCAGGGCTACTGGCCGACGCCGCTGGTGGCGACCAGCAATCCCTACACGGGCGCGCCGCCGCCGGCGAAGGCCGACAAGGACTATTCGACCACCCACGTGGGCGACGCCACCGACACCTCGCCGTACCCGACCGACAAGCCCGAGATGGGCATCTCGACGGGGGCTTACGTCCAGAACATGACGACGCTGATCGACTATCTGGACCGCGCGCGCTGAGGCCCTAGGCTCCCTCGCGAGCGGGGGAGTCGAGGATGCGCGTTCGTCTGATACTGATCGGGGCGCTCGCGCTCGCTGCCGGGGCGGCCCCCGCACAGGTGGTGAACCACGATCTGCCCGTACAGGCGATCATGGCGACGGGGGTGAACCCGGCGGCGCTGGCGTTCTGGGCCGGCGGCAACGACCCGCCCGAGGGCGAGATGCCCGCCCAGGCCGAGGCCCGCTGGGCGGCGGCGGTGCAGGGGGCGCAGACCCTGCAGGTCAAGGGCCGCGAGCTGATGCAGCATTCGCGGCCCGGCCGGTGGAACGAATTCGCCCAGATGCTGGTCGACGGCGCCGTCGCGGGCGAGGCAGCAGCACGGGCCAAGGACGCCGCGAAGGCGTTCGAGATCGGCGGCGGGCCGGTCTACGACGCCTGCAACGGCTGCCACAAGACCTACATCCCGACGCCCCGAACCGGATAAACCGGCTCGATCCCTTTGATCTGGAGCGCGTTTCAGGGCGAAACCGGCGTCCACTTTCGCCCAACGCGCTCCAAGCGGCTGCCCTGACGGCGGACGAGGGCGCCCGCGCCGAAGAAGCCGATCAGCATCATCGCCCAGGTGGAGGGCTCGGGCGCGCCGCTCGTGGGCGGGGCGGTGAGCGCGCCGCCGTCGGTGAGCGCGAAGGCCGGCTGGTAGGCCAGCGCGCCCGTGACGCCCGGCTGGGTGCTCAGCTGCATCGACTGGCCCGGCGCCGCGGCGGTGTCGCTCAGGTACCAGGAGAGATAGCCCGCCGCGCCCGCGGCGTGGTTGGTGCGGATCCGATAGGTCTCGCCGGCGTCGAAGTGGATCGGGGCCGGGTTGAAGGTCGAGCCGCTGGAGTTGCCGAAGGCCACCTGCACTTCGGTGACGCCGGCGGGCACCAGGCCGCTCTCGATCTGCATGAAGCCCAGGCCCACCCAGTCCGAGCCGTCGAGGCGCTCGATGTTGAAGCCGCTGCGGCGGTTGCCATAGGGCGAGATCGCCGAGACCGGGACGATGATGTGGCTGGCATCGAAGGTGGAGTCGACGGTGAAGCTGGTGGTCACCGTGTCCCCGTAGAAGAACGTGCAGTAGACGTTGGCGCAGTAGGTGCTGTTGGACGCCGCGTCGGTGAAAGACTGGCTGGCGTCGGGCGTGCGGCGGGTCAGCGGCAGGCCGACGCCCACGGTGGTCGCCGCCGTGTCGGACGGCGTGTAGTTGCTGTAGAAGATGGTGGCCGAGGCCGGCGCCGCGATTGCGGCGGCGAGCGAGAAGGCGGCCAGGGCGGCCGCAGTCGAACGAATGGTCACAAGACACCCCCAAACTCAATGAACAGGCGGGGACCATGCCTCGCGAGCGAGGGCGGGGGTCCCCCCGATTGGGGGTGAATGTCGGATCAGTCCAGCCAGCCCCTCCGCCCGGCCCAGGCCAGGAACAGCTCGGGCCAGGCGTGCGCGGGCTTGCCGCGGGCCAGCCAGATGCCGAAACCGTGGCCGCCTTCCTCGAAGATATGCGCCTCGGCGGGGACCTTGGCGGCGCGCAGGGCGGCCAGGTGGCTCAGGCTGTTCTCCACCGGCACCGAGGGGTCGTCGGCGGCATGGACGAGGAAGGTCGGCGGCATCTGCGACGTGACTTGGCGATGGGGCGAGTAGGCCGTCTCCTGCTGGGGCGTGGGGTTTGCGCCGAGGAGCGAGATCCGCGAGCCCGTGTGCGCGTAGGGCAGGGACATGTCGATCACGGGGTAGAGCAGCGCCGACAGGTCGGGGCGGGCCGAGAGGCGGTCGGCGTCGTCGACCGGGGCGTAGACGCCGCGGTCGTAGCCGGTGGCCAGGCTGGCCGCCACGTGGCCGCCGGCCGAGCAGCCGAGGGACGCCACGCGCTTCGGGTCGATTCCATAGCCCGCGGCGCCGGCGCGGATCAGGCGCATGGCGCGCTGGGCGTCCTGGAGGGGAACGTCGGCGGCCTGGTCCCAGCCCTCGGCGGGCAGGCGGTAGCGCAGCACGAAGCTGGTGACGCCGGCCGCGGCCAGCCGGTGGGCGATCTCGAAGCCCTCCTTGTCGATGACCACGCGGATGTAGCCGCCGCCCGGGGCGATGAGGCAGGCGGCGCCGTTGGGCTTATCTGGGCGGAAGACGGTCATCATCGGTTCGCCGATCCCGGTGACGATGCGGTCCTGGAATCCGGTTTCGGCGCGCCGGTCGCGGACCTGCTCGCGGGGCAGAACGGCCCGCGCGCCCGGCGGCCTGCCCGGCCACAGCTTCACCACCTCGGTGGGATCGGCCGGCGGATGCGTGAGGTCAGGCGAGAGGTCCGTGGCGGCGGCCGCCGTGGCCGGCGAGGCGGCGGCGAGGGCGAGGAGGGTCCGGCGGTCGAGATCCATAATGACACCGGTATCATTCGTCGTTTTCGTGGGCTAGAGACGGCGTCCATGTGGACCCGACGCACTGTCCTGGCTTCCGGCGTGGCGCTCCTGGCGGGGGCGGCGGAGGCGGCGGACTACCGCGCGGCGCTGGCGGCGGCCTGGGGCGGGCCATTGGACCCGGTGGCGGCGCATCGGATGGCGCTATCGGAGGCGCGGCGGCTGCAAGCCCGCGCCGACCGGCTGCTACGGGGGCAGGGTTTGGCCAAGGGCTCGGTCGCCGAGCGGTTTCGGGCGTTCTTCGCCGACGAACGCCACCTCTATCCGGACGACGGCGCGGGCCGCGACCGGGCGGTGGCCGACATGAACGCCCGCCTCGCGAAGCTGCGGCCCAGGCTGGCGCGGGCGTTCGGCGACCTGGCGATCCCGGCGGCGGAGGTGCGGCGCATGTCGCCCGCCGACGAGGCCAAGGGCCGGGGCGGCTATCGCGAGCCGCCGGCCTACTACGTCGACCTGAAGGCGATCCGGGACCGGCCGGCCTGGACGCTGCCCAGCGTGGCCTTCCACGAGACCGTACCGGGGCATGCGTTGCAGGCGACGCTGCAGTCGGCCGATCCGGCCAAGCAGCGCTATGCGGCGGCCTATTCCGAAGGCTGGGCCGCCTATGCGGAGCAACTGGCCTTCGACCTGGGCGCCTATGCCGGCGACCCTCTGGGCGAGCTGGGCTACCTTCACTGGCGGCTGTTCCGGATGGCGCGCGTGGTGGCCGACACCGGGCAGGGCGCGCTGGGCTGGAGCGCTGAGCGCGCGCTGGCCGAGATGACGGCGCTGCAGGGCCGTTCCATCGCCTTCGCCACCCTCGAGGCCGACGTGGCGCGGATGCGCCAGCAGCCCGGCGCCTTCGCTGCCCAGGGACTGGGCGCCTTGACGATCGCCCACCATCGGCCGAGGCGTCTCACGGAGTGGCCGCGATTCCACCTGAGCGTCCTGTCGGACGGGCCGTGGCCTTGTTCTATGTTGGGTGAGCTTGCCGTGAAGGGGTCGATCCGATGATGGACATGAAGGTCGCCCCGGTTCCCGAAGCCGCGGCAGGCGCGGCGGTCCACTACCTGACCGCGCTGCTGGAGGACGTGATCCGCTACCTCGACGGCGAGGAGCACGCCAACCTGGTCGCCCGGGCCCGCGACGTGGCGCGGCAGGACGACGAGGAAGCGCTGGAGGCGCTGTTCTCGACGCTGCGGCCCGACCAGGCGGTCTATCTGGCGCGGGCCTTCACCTGCGCCTCGCTGCTGTCGAACCTGGGCGAGGACGTGGCCGGCCGCCGCCGCGCCGTCGAGGCCGAAATGGAGGCCGGCGCGCTGCCGCACACCCTCGACGCCGCCGCCGAGCGGCTGGGTCCCAAGGCGGCTGGGCGGACCGTGCCGCGCATGGCCGTGGCGCCGGTGCTGACCGCCCACCCCACCGAGGTGCGCCGCCGTGCGGTGGTGGAGCGCGAGGCCGAGATCGCGCGGCTGATGTCGCTGCGGACGCACCGCCTGCAGCCGGCCGTGGAGAAGCGGCTGCGCGAGGACCTGTTCCGCGAGCTGGCGCTGCTCTGGAAGGCCCGGATGCACCGGCCCGACCGGATCAGCCCGGCCGACGAGATCCGCAACTCGCTGGCCATCGTGCGCCGCTCGATCCTGCCGGCGCTGGCCGAGCTGTACGACGGCTGGAGCGAGCGGTTCGAGAACGCCACGCCGCTGACCCTGGGCTCGTGGCTGGGGGGCGACCGCGACGGCCACCCCGGCGTGACCGGCGAGACCCTGAAGCTGGCCATGCGCTCGCAGGCGCGGCTGATCCTGAACCATTATTCCGACGAGGTGCGGCGGCTATGGTTCGACCTGGCGGTGAGCATCGACCTGACGCCGGCCAGCCCCGGCGTGCTGGCCCTGGCCGAGGCGTCGCCGCACGCGGGCAAGGACGACGCCCACCGCAAGGACGAGCCCTACCGCCTGGCGCTGCAGGAGATCTGGGACCGGCTATCGGCCACGGCCAACCGGCTGGCCGGCGGCTCGTGGCCCACGGGCTCGCCAGCCTATCCGGCGGCGGCCGACTTCGTGGCCGACCTGGAGACCATCCGCCAGTCGATCCGCGAACACCTGGGCGAGCGGGTGGTGGGCGGGCGGCTGCGCACCCTGATCGCGGTGGCGCGGGCCTGCGGCTTCCACCTGCTGTCGATCGACCTGCGCCAGAACGCCGACGTCCACGAGCGGATGATCCACGAGCTGTACGTGCGCGCCGGGGTCAACATCGACTACCTGGGCTCGGACGAGACCGAGCGCGTGCGCGTGCTGACCAAGGAGCTCAGCCACGACCGGCCGCTGCGCTCGCCGTTCCTGGACTACAGCGAAGAGACCATGCGCGAGTTGGGCGTGCTGGCCGCCGCCGCCGAGGTGGTGGGGCTGTACGGCGAGAAGGCGCTGGGCGCGTACATCATCTCGAAGACGGCCACGCTCTCCGACGTGCTGGAGCCGCTGGTGCTGCTGAAGCAGGCGGGCCTGGTGCAGGGCGGCGACAAGGGCCGCAGCGCCATCCGCATCGCGCCGCTGCTGGAGACCATCGGCGACCTGGAGCACGGGCCGGTGCTGCTGAAGGAATGGCTGTCGCTGAAGCTGCCGCCCGAGATGTTCGGCGAGCCCAGGTGGCGCGAGGTCATGCTGGGCTATTCCGACAGCAACAAGGACGGCGGCTACGTCGCCTCGCGCTACAACGTGACCAAGGCGGCCGCGGTGCTGGAGGCCGAGGCGCGGACCAAGGGCGTCGACCTCTGGTACTTCCACGGCCGCGGCGGCTCGGTGGGCCGGGGCGGCGGGCCGGCGGCACAGGCGGTCATGGCCCAGCCGGCGGGCACGGTGAAGGGGCGGCTGCGGCTGACCGAGCAGGGCGAGATGATCTCGCGCCGGTTCGGCGACCAGCCCACGGCGCGGCGAAACCTGGACAGCCTGGTGGCCGCCGTCGCCATGGCCAGCGCACGGACGCCGAATGAGGCGCAGAGCGGGCCGGCGCTGCTGGAGACCCTGAGCCAGGCCTCGTTCGCGGCCTACCGCGAGCTGGTCTACGAGACGCCGGGCTTCGAGGACTTCTTCTGGGGCGTGACGCCCATCGCCGAGATCGTGGGGCTGAACATCGGCAGCCGGCCGGCCTCGCGCACCGCCAGCCGCCGCATCGAGGACCTGCGGGCGATCCCGTGGGTGTTCTCGTGGTCGCAGGCGCGGTTCATGCTGCCGGCCTGGTACGGCTTCGCGGGCGGGGCGGCCAAGGCGGAGCTGGGCGCCGACGACCTGAAGGCGCTGGCCGACGACAACCTGTTCGCCTCGATGATCTCCAACATGGAGGTCGCGCTGGCGCAGTCCGACATGGCGATCGCGGCGAAGTATGCGGGCCTGCACCCGGCGGGAAAGGCGATCTTCGAGCGTATCCGGGCCGAGCACGACGCGGCCTGCGAACTGGTGCTGGCGATCCGTGGCGGGTCCAGCCTGCTCGACAACCACCCGCAGATGGCCGAGTCCGTGGCCCTGGCCGCCGAGGTGGTGGACCCCCTGAACCACCTCCAGCTCGAACTGCTGTCCCGCCGGCGCAGCGGCGACGACGACCCGCAGCTGAAGCTGGCGATCCAGCTGACGGTGGCGGGCGTGGCGTCGGGCCTCAGGAACACCGGCTAGTCGCCATACCGCCGCCGCGATGCTAGGCGACGGAGCGCCATGCGAACCGCCGCCCTAGCCCTGCTCTTCGTCCTGCCTGCCGCAGCGGCCCGCGCCGAACCGGTGCAGGAGGCGCGGTCCGCCACGGGCGCCTGCCTGGCCGCGGTGATCGACAATGCGCCGGTCGAGGACATCGACGGCGACGACGTCACCATCCGGCGCGGCAAGGATCCGGTGAGCTGCACGGTGCGGGTGAGCGCCGGCCAGCCGGTGCAGGTCCAGGACGCCGTGCAGCAGGCGATCAAGCGCCGGGCCGAGCTGTTCACGCCGGCGAAGACCCGCTGGGACGCCGGCGACTGGGCCTTCCGCGAGACCTTCTGCAACATCCCGGGCCGCCGCGCGCTGGCGGTGGTGGTGACCACCAACAAGCCGGGCTTCCAGCCGGTGCTGACCGCGACGGTGTTCGAGACCGCCAAGCGTGACGAACGCTGCGACCGCGACCTGGGCGTCCAGCAGGTGGCCGCGGCCGACGCGCTGACGGCGCCCGCGACCGAGACCCCGACGGCCGCACCGGCGGAGACGGCGCAGGCGTCGTCCACGCCGCCGGTGATCGAGCTGCCCGCCCAGCCGGCGAAGAAAAAGAAGAAGCAGAGCTTCCTGCGGAAGATCCCGGGGCTGTCGCGGCCCGACTGAGCCGCAAGGGGGCTACCGCCGCGGGCGGACCCTGTTCCAAGATGCCGTCGTGACCCTTGGGAGGCGACCGTGGCCGACGAGCTCTTCGACACCGAATGGCGGACGATCCGCGTCGAGCGGTGCGACGCCGCCGTGGAAGTGGCGCTGGCGCGGCCCCAGGCGCGCAACGCCCTGGACGGCGAACTGATGGCGGAGCTGACCCGGGCGGCCGGGCTGCTGCGGCTGCGGACCGACCTGCGCGCCGTGATCCTGACGGGGACCGAGAGCTACTTCTCGGCCGGCGCAGACCTGTCGGCCAGCCAGGCGCGCACCGGCCTGCCGCTGATGGAGAGCCGCCGCGCGGTGATGGCGGGGCCGGACATGTGCCGCGCCTGGAGCGAGATCGAGGCGGTGACCATCGCCGCCGTCGAGGGCTACTGCATCGGCGGCGGGGCGGCGCTGGTGCTGTCGTGCGACTTCCGGGTGATGGGCGAGGGCGCCTACCTGCGCCTGCCGGAGGTGCCGCTGGGCATGAACATGAGCTGGCGCAGCATCCCGAAGATCACCGCCCTGGTGGGGCCATCGCGGGCCAAGCAGTTCGTGATGTTCGGCGAGGCCGTGGACGCGGCGAAGTGCCTGGACTGGGGGTTCGCCGACGAGGCCGTGGAGGCAGGCGGGGCGCTGGCCGCCGCCCGTCGCTGGGCCGCCAAGGTGGCCGCGCTCCCGCCGTTGCCGGTGCGGATGACCAAGGAGGCGGTCGACGCCGTGGCCGGCGCGACCGCCCAGGCCTCGATCTACATGGACCGCGACCAGTTCCTGCTGGCGACCTCCAGCCAGGACCACCGCGAGGGGATCGCGGCGTTCCGGGAGAAGCGGCCGGGCAAGTTCAACGGCGCCTAGGCGAAGGCGGGCCGCCGCCGGCGGAGCGTGGCGCCGGTGGTCGCGAAGCCCGCGATCAGCAAGGCCCAGGTCGCGGGCTCGGGCACCGCGGTGTCGAAGGCGAAGTTGTCGGCGTAGACGGATGAGCCGCCGCCGCCGATCGAGCCGAAGGTGGCGTACTTGATGCCCGCGGCCGAGACGGTGAGCGTCTTGAAGCCGGGTTCGGTCGGGCCTACCAGCAGCTCGACCCGGCCCAGCGAGACGTCGAAAGCGTCGAACACCTCGAGGAACAGCAGGTCCTCGTCGCCGAATTCCTCGCTGGGATAGTCGCCCAGGTCGACGGCCACCGTGCCCATGACGCCCGTGAAGTCGGCGCGGATCGGGTCGAAGGTGAAGATGTCGGCCGGCTCCTCCACGAAGTTGCCGATCACCGTGCGGGTGCCGTTCACGCCGTCGACGGGCGATAGCAGGCCGCCCCCGCCGCTGGTGAAGGTGACGCCCGCGATGCTGTAGCTGGTGGTGGGGGCGGCGAGGGACTCGAAGTCGATCACGGTGGCGGCGGCCGAAGCGGCGCCCGGCGCGGCGAGGGCGAAGGCCGCGAGGGCGGCGAGGGTCAGCTTGCGCATCGATAAGGTCTCCATGACGGCGCGGTCGGCGATGCGGCGGAGCGCGCATCGCGTCAGGTCGGCGCGATCATCCGCGCGGACCGCAGGGGCGCTAGGCGCGGCGGCATTCGAGCTGTTGCGTCGTGTTGCGCGGGCGGATCCGTGGAGCTTCGCCTTACGAATCCCGGAGTCGGTCGGAGCTGCGGACGGCTATTTCGTGGCCTTGGCCTTCGCCTCGGCGGCTTCCCGCTCCTTTTGCCGCGCGCCGCCCAAGATGTTGGGCAGGGAGTAGTTCCCCTCGTGGCAGGCGTATTCGTACATCGGCTGGGGCGTGGCCGTCAGGACCATCTCGGCGCGCCAGGGGCGGGTGTAGACGGCCGGGTCGTCGACCGTGAAGTCGTAGCGGACCTGGTTCTCGGAGATGCGCGTGAAGCGCTCGGTCACCTTGGCCGCCGGGGTCAGGTGCAGCAGGCCGCCGTTCACGAAACGGGTGGCGGCGATGGGGTTCTGGTCGACGGTCTCGACCACCAGCGTGTCGCCCTCCCACCAGCCGATGGAGTCGCCCATCCAGGGGTGCGTGGGCGTCGCGGGGTGCCTGGCGTTCAGGCGCACGATCCGCACGTCGTGGATCATCTCGACCAGGATCGCGACCTCGGTCGGGGTCTGGACGATCTTGTAGTGGCTGTTCTGGCCTGTGTTCAGCATCGGCGGTCCGGAGGGACTGCCCGCACCGACCAGGCAGCGCTCGTCCGACATCCGCACCTCGGGACCGTCGAACTCGGTCTCGTCCGCCCGGAGGGCCGCGGCGATGGCCGAGCGGCCGAGGGAGTTGTAGGGCAGGCGGCCGTCGGTCGGGTCGACGATCCACGAACTGCGGAGTTGGCCGTCGATGCGCGCCAGGCCGACGTGGTCGACCTCGTAGCGTTCGCTTTCCACGTCGCCGACGTCGGGCGCCTCGTCCTCGGGCGGGTCGCCGGGCTTCTTCGGCGGCTTGATCCCGACCAGGATGCCACGCTGCTCGGCGATCCAGGGATCGGCCTCCGCCGGGGTGACCGTCAGCGACTTGAACGTCTTCGGACGCTGGAGGCGGGTGAAGGAGAAGCTTTCCCAGTCCCCCTGCAGGTCGGGCGCGCCGAAGCTGGTGCGCGGAGCCTTGTAAGGCTGGGCGTGGGCCGCAGACCCGATCAGCAGTGCGAGCAGGACGCCACGGCCAAGCATGGCCCTAGACCATTCGTCGATGAGGTTGGTTCAAGCTGCGCACGACGAATGGTCTATCTCTTCAGCCAGGATCTGGAGATGGAGCCGGTTCGAACGAACCGGCTCCATCTCTAGGCGTTGCGCGCCATCAGCCCCCCGTCAACGGGAATGGTGGTTCCGGTGATGTAGGAGGCGGCCGGAAGGCACAGGCTGAGCGTCATGTGGGCGACTTCCTCGGGCCGGCCATAGCGGCGCATGGCCGTGCGGCGCTTGGCGAAGACCTGCTTGTCCTCGTCAGGCACGTTGGCGGTCATGCCGGTGAGAATGGGGCCGGGGCAGATGCAGTTGACGGTGATGCCCTCAGGCCCCAGCTCGACGGCCAGCGCGCGGGTGAGGCCCGTCACCCCGGCCTTGGCGGCGGCGTAGGGGCTGTCGCGGCTGGTGGCGCCCAGGGCTTCGGTGGAGGCAATGTTGACGATGCGGGGCGAGCTGGATTTGCGCAGGTAGGGCAGGGCGGCGCGCACCAGCCGCTGCTGGGCGGTCAGCAGGATCGAGAAGGCCCGCGTCCAGACCTCGTCATAGGGCTCGGCGTCGATGGGGCAGAAGGCCGAGACGCCCGCGTTGTTCACCAGGGCGTCGATGCCGCCGAAGCGGGCCGCCACCTCGTCGGTGACGCGCTTGATCGCCACGGGATCGGAGACGTCCAGCGCCCAGGCCTCGGCCGAGAAGCCGCGGTGGACCAGGTCGTCGGCCACCTCGCGCACGCTTTCGACGGCGACGTCGGTGCAGGCCACGTGCGCGCCCTCGGCGGCGAACACCTCGGCGGTGGCGCGGCCCATGCCGCTGGCGGCCCCGGTGACCAGGACCGTCAGGCCCGCGACGGATCGGCTGCTCATGCTCTAGCGTCCCTGGAAGACCGGCTGGCGCTTCTCGAGGAAGCTGGCGACGCCTTCCTTGTGGTCTTCGGTCTGCATCAGGAGGCGGATCTTCTCGATGGCCCAGGCGCCGATCTCGCGCGGGTCGCCGTAGGCGTAACGGCTGAGGCCCGCCTTGAGGTGGCGGACGGCCAGGGGCGGGTTCGCGGCGATGCGGCCGGCCAGGGCGCGGGCGGCGGGCAAGAGGTCGTCGTGGGCCGTCACTTCGCTCACGAGGCCGATGCGCAGGGCCTCTGCGGCGTCGAACACGTCGCCGGTGAACAGGAGCTCGGCGGCCTTGGCGGGCCCCACGATCGCGGGCAGGCGGTAGAAGCCGCCGATATCGCAGACCAGGCCGCGCTTGACGAAGAGCTCGCCGAACTTGGCCTTCTCAGAGGCGATGCGGATGTCGGCGAACAGCGCCAGCTCCATGCCCCAGCCGACGGCCGCGCCGTTGATCGCGGCGATCACCGGCTTGTCGCAGTCCAGCGCGGCGATGGCGGCGGGCGTCGGCTGGTAGACGACGGGCAGGCTGCGCTTCGAGACCGGCTTGGGGCCGGCCATGATCTCGCCGACGTCGTCGCCCGAGCAGAAGGCGGGATCGGCGCCGGTGACGATCACGCAGCGCACCTCGTCGTCGGCCGCGGAGAGCCTGAACGCCTGCTCCAGCTCGTCGTAGGCCTGATAGTTCAGGGCGTTGCGGCGCTCCGGACGGTCCAGGACCACCGTCGCCACGTGGTCCCCCAGCGTGCAGCGGACATGCGCGAAGCCGGCGCTCTTCTCGGTCAGCGAGACCATGGGCGCTCCTCCCTTTCCGGCAATGCTGGCACGCTCAGGAAAGCGGTCAACGGTGACGCACGGTCAGACTTGCCAGGGCCCGAGCAGGGGAGAACATGCGCGCCGACCACAACGGGGAAGCGCATGCCGGAATTCCGCACCATCGACGCAGGCCGCGCGAAGATCCGCGCCGCGGTGGAGGGCGAGGGACCGCTGGTGGTCATGGTCCACGGCTTCCCCGAGAGCTGGTACTCGTGGCGCCACCAGATCGGGCCGGTCGCCAAGGCGGGCTACCAGGTGGCGGCCCTGGACGTGCGCGGCTACGGCGGCTCGGACAAACCCGATCAGGTCGCGGACTATTCGATGCAGGAGCTGACCGGCGACGTGGCTGGCGTGGTGCAGGCGCTCGCGCCGGGCCAGAAGGGCATCCTGATCGGCCACGACTGGGGTGCGCCCATCGTCTGGAACACGGCCCTGACCCGGCCCGACGTGATCTCGGCGGTGGCGGGGCTGTCGGTGCCCTATTCGGGCGTGCCCAAGCGGCCGTTCACCGAGATCTTCACCGAGGCCTTCACCAGCAAGGGCCACTTCTTCTACCAGGCCTGGTTCCAGGACGTGGGGCCGCCCGAGGCCGAGGCGGAGGCCGACGTCCGGGACTTCCTGCGCAAGTTCTACTTCGGCATCAGCGGCGATGCGCCGGACGGCACATGGCCGGTCAAGAAGCATGGCGCGAGCCTGCTGGAGGGGATGGTCGATCCCGGCCAGTTCCCGGCGTGGATGACCGACGCGGACCTCGACTATTACGTGGCCGAGTTCGAGGGCTCGGGGTTCTTCGGCCCGATCAGCCGCTATCGGAACCACGAGCGCGACTTCGAGTGGCTGCAGGCCTTCAAGGACCGCAAGATCGAGCAGCCCAGCCTGCTGATCGGCGGCGACCGCGACCCGGCCTTCAACGGCTTCGGCCGCATCCCCGACCCCTCGGCGATGATGCGCGAGCACGTGACCGACCTGCGCGGCTCGCACGTGCTGCCGGGCGTGGGCCACTGGACCCAGCAGGAGCGGCCCGCCGAGGTGACCGCGATCCTGCTCGACTGGCTGAAGGGACTCTAGGCGATGGCCGATCTGGAACTGCGCCAGGAGGGCGAGGTCGTCTGGGCGACCATGAACCGGCCCGACCGGCTGAACGCGCTCTCGCGGAACCTGGTGAAGGAGTTGCGGGAGTTCTTCGTCGACCTCTACTGGCGGCGCGATGTGCGCGTGGTGGTGCTGCAGGGCGCAGGCAACGCCTTCTGCGCCGGCCTGGATCTGAAGGAGCGGGGCGACCCGCAGGGCTCGCGGTCCATCGGCGCGGGGCTGACGCGTCAGCGCGAGATCAGCGAGATCGTGATCGCCATGCGGCGCTGCCCGCAGCCGATCATCGCCTGTGTGAACGGGGCGGCGGCCGGCGGCGGCTTCGCCCTGGCGCTGGCCTCGGACGTGCGGATCGCCACGCCGAACGTGCGCATGAACGCCGCCTTCATCCGCATCGGGCTGTCGGCCTGCGACATCGGGGTCAGCTACTTCCTGCCGCGCATGGTGGGGTCGTCGGTGGCGGCGGAGTACATGCTGACCGGCCGGTTCATCGACGCGAAGCGCGCCTACGAGCTGGGGCTGGTGAGCCGGGTGGTGGAGAAGGACCAGCTGGAGGCCGAGGCTCGGGGCTTCGTCGACGACATGCTGCACGCGACCCCGCTGGGCTTGCGCCTGACCAAGGAGGCGCTGAACCACGCCATCGACGCGCAGGGGCTGGAAGCGGCGATCGCCATGGAAGACCGCAACCAGATCCTGGCCAGCTCGGACGGCGACTTCCAGGAGGGCGTGCAGGCGTTCCTAGAGAAGCGGCGGCCGCAGTACGCCAAGCGGGAAGGCTGAGCCATGATCGAACTCTGGCATTGCCCCGACGCCCGCTCGTTCCGGCCGCTGTGGGCGCTGGAGGAACTGGGGCTCGACTACGAGCTGCACCTGCTGCCGTTCCCGCCGCGGGTGCGTGAGCCGGCCTACCTGGAGATCAACCCGCTCGGCACCATCCCCGCGATGAGGGACGGCGAGACCTTCATGACCGAGAGCGCGGCGATCACGGAGTATCTCGTCACGCGCTACGGGCCGAACGAGCTGGCCGTGCCGGTGGACGATCCGGCCTACGGCGCGTGGCTGAACTGGCTGCACTTCGGCGAGGCGACGCTGACGTTCCCGCAGACCCTGGTGCTGCGCTACCGGCGGTTCGAACCCGGCCGGGCCGAGGTGGCCGCGGACGACTACGCCAAGTGGTTCCTGAGCCGCCTGCGCCACGTGGACCGGGCGCTGGCCGACGGGGCGGAGTGGCTGTGCGCCGGCCGGTTCACGGCCGCCGATATTTCAGTGGGTTACGCGCTTCTCCTCGCAGAGGTGATCAAGGTGTCGGACCGGTTCTCGCCGGCCGTCCAGGCCTATTGGGCGCGGCTGCAGGCGCGGCACGGGTTCCAGTCGGCGAAGCGGGCCCAGAAGATGGATTTCGCGGAGATGATGCGGACATGATCACGCTCTACGACCACCCGCTCTCGCCCTACGCCCAGAAGGTCAAGATCGCGCTGCGCGAGAAGGGCCTGAGCTACGAGGCGCCGATGCCCGGGGGCCTCGGGGCCGGCGGCGCGGCCGGCGCGTTCGTCGAGGCCAGCCCGCGGGCCGAGGTCCCGGCGCTGGTGGACGGCGACGTGGCCGTCTTCGATTCCACGATCATCCTGGAATACCTGGACGACGCCTATCCCGAGCCCGCCATGCGGCCGGCGTCCGCAGCCGAGCGGGCGCGGGTGCGGATGCTGGAAGAGGTGATGGACACGCACTTCGAGGCCATCAACTGGGGGCTCTCGGAGATCCGCTGGTTCCGCCGGGCCGAGGGCGAGGCGGCCGAGGCGCTCACCGCCGCGGCGCGTCGCCAGACCGACGGCTTCTATGCCTGGCTGGAAGGCCAGCTCGGCGGCCGGACCTGGTTCAACGGCGAGACGTTCGGCTGGGGCGACCTCAGCGTGGTCCCGTATCTGAACGGCTCCGTCGGCCATGGCCACCCGCCGGCCGAGGGCTCGAAGCTGGCGGCATGGCTGGCGCGGGCGAACGCGCGGCCGTCGGTGGCGGCCTGCGTGGCCGACATCGCGGCGCTGAACGCCTCGGGCGCGACCATGCCGAACGTGGCCGAGCTGGTGGAGAAGGGCCTGTTCAAGCGCGAGTACCGCGACCACCGGCTGGAATGGATGATCAAGTCGGGCGGCGTCGACGTGGTGCTGAGGGGTCTGGAGCGCGACAACATCCGCTTCGCGCCGCAGTTCAACTAGGCCTCCCCTAGCGCGCCATCTCCTCGGCCACGAGGTCGGGGTGGGAGGCGTGGAGCAGGCGGCCGCCGTCCGGCACACGGACGGTGCGGTGGCCGGGCAGGGCGGCCTCCCAGATCGGGTCGGCGTCGCCATGGCGGTAGAGGACGTCGTGGGCGCCCACGAGGCGGGTCCAGTTGGCGGCCTGCGGCAGCGCGGGCGGCTTCCAGCTCAGGTAGATCCGCTGGTCGTTGACGAAGCCCCAGGTGGTCTGGAGCGGCGCCAGGCGCGCGGACTCCACATAGTCCTCCAGGGCCTGGCGGTCGCGCAGCAGCGCCGTGTCGGGCTCGCTGCCGCGCAGGGCGTCGCGGGTCAGGCGCTCGTAGACCTCGGCGGTGGCGCGCTGGGCGAGGAAGCGGCCCAGCGGCTCGATCAGGTGGGGATGCTTCACGAACAGCCGCTTGGCGCCATTCAGGAAGCCGTCCCAGCGGCTGTCGACCTCGTACGGCGTGAACGGGTTGATCAGCACCACGCGGGTCAACCGCTCGGGATGGAGCCGGCCGAGGTCGAGGGCGATGCTCTCGCCGCCGCGCGAGAGTAGCCGGACCCGCTTGAAGCCGTAGGCGTCGAGGATGGTCAGGATGTCGTTGAGGCCGGTGGTCTCGGTGTCGCGCTGCGGCGGGTCGCTGAGGCCGAAGCCGGGACGCTCGACGGCGATGGGGCGCAGGCCGCGGGCCTGGAGCGCGCGGACCAGGCGGCGGTCGAGCAGGGCGCCGGTGGTGGCGCTGTGAAACAGCAGGGTGGGCTCGCCGCTGGCCGGGCCGAAGTCGGAGAGCGCGATGCGGCCGGCCTGGTCGCGGCGGTTGACGAACCGCAGGGGCCGCAGCGCGCCCCACGAGCCGGTCACCGCGACATTGGGATTGGCGGCCAGGCCCAGCAGCACCACGGCCTCGGTGGTCATGCGGCTGAGGTCGGCGGCGCTGCGCAGGCCGAAGCGGCCGTAGAGGGCGGCGAGCTCATCCTTCATGGCGTGCTCGCTGATCTTCAGCGTCTTGGCGGCCTCGGCGCGGGTGAGGCCCAAGGCCAGCAGGACGCAGGCGCCGGCCGCGCGCTCGGAAAGGCCCAGGGCGGCCTGGAGCTGGGGCGCCTGGGAGAGCTGCAAGTCGCCGCCGCCGACCGCGGCATGGGCCAGGCGGACAAGGTCGGTCTGGCGCGCCGCGCCGGCCTTGCGCAGGGCCAGCTTCAGCGCCTTGCGGGCGGTCTCGTAACCGGCCCCGGCGAGGCGCGCGCCCTCGATCAGGTCGCCACCTGAAATCAGGCCGTGGGTGATCCGCGCCTCCAAGGGGGTCAGCCGCCAGCTCGCTAGGGCGCGCTCGGCCAGGTCGCGGTCCTCGAACGGGCGATAGGCGAGGGCCAGGAAGGCGCCGCCTTCCGCCGCGGCGCGGGCTTCGGCCGGGAGCGGCCAGGCCTTGGCGTCGCCGGCGGCGCCCAGCAGCAGGACGGTGGCGGCGCCGTCGCGGGCCTGGACGGGAACGAGGCCGGGGCGGCGAGGGCCGTCCAGCCAGTCCTGCACGGCGGCCTCGGCGTCGAACCAGCGGGCGAAACGGGAGTCGTGCGCGATCGTCCCGCCGTCCCGCCGGAAGGCGGCCCAGGCGAGGGCGTTGGCGGGAAGGGTGACGGGCGCGCCGCCGGCCTCCGGACGGGCCGGCTCCATGGAGACGTCCACCGCCTGGAGGAACCGCGCGGATTCCTCGTCACCGCCCTCGAGGTCCGCTGCCGAGCGCGTCATGCCCGCGGATAGGAGCCGCGTAAGCCGTTGGTTTCAAGGAACATCGCCTGTGGCGTGCATGCGCCCAGCGCCGCTCGGATAGCGTTGTGATCTTGACAGGTGTCGGGGTTGAGCAATGCTGGATTTCTCGTTTTGCGGGAGTCCACCCCATGGGGGGCGGGACGCGGTCGAGGGCAAGTTCCAGCGGCCGAATACCGCGGCGATCTCCGACGCCGACAGATGGGCGTTGCGGCAGGAGCGTCTGGTGCAAGCGTACGGGCGCGCACGCGGCGCGCTGCTGATCTGCCTGGCCGCGAGGACCAGGCCAAGGCCTGCCCGGCAGGCGGCGTGGGGGCGCAGCAGACATGAGACTGCTTCACGTGTTCGACGACCTTCAGGAGTGGGCCTCTAAGCGGCCGTTCCAGGTGGTGCTGATGCTGGTGCTGGCGGGCATTGTGCTGGCCCTGTTCGCCCACGCCATCCACATCTCCGGCGTCGTGTTCACGGGCCAACTCGCTGGCCGGCCCAGCGTCGCCGTGCCCCAGGGGGGCAAACAGGTGGGCTATTTCTTCGCGCCCAACTGGGCCGCCTTCAGTGTCCTCATTCTGCCGTTCGTCGTCGGCGCCTGCCTGAAAATGCGGGCTGAGATGGAGCCGGCGCTGCGGCGACTGGCCGACGCCAAGATGGTCCGCGACGAGGACTTCGCGGCGATCTCCGAGGATGTGCTCGTGGCCCGCTGGCGCGTCGACCGCCGCGCCAACAGCTTCGCGCCTTTCATGGCGTTCGCAGTGGCGCTGAGCTTCGTGGGCGTCGATTTCTGGTCTTCGGTCAAGCCGACCTGGGAAGGCCTGCCGTCGAAGCCGCCGCCGCTGTCGTCCACCGACCTCGACTACGACTGGTCGATCGCCTGCCGGATGACCTTGGAAACGCCCGTGAGCTGCGGAGCCAATCTGGTCTTCGATGCAGCGGCCTACCTGCTGGTCCTGGGCCTCGGCGTCGCCTTCGTGGTAGGCTGTATGGTTGAGGCTGCGATGTTCACGTTCTTCGTCGTGGACCGCACGAAGTCGCCGCCGGAAGGCGCGTTGCCGACCACCTGGAACCTCAGCGCCTCGCCCGCCGATCCGAACGACCCGCTGTGCGGTTTCCGTGCGCTGGCGCCTTTCTTCACCTGGCTGCTGGTGGCGACTTTCCTGATCCTGCCTTCGCTGGTGATCCTGATCTTCCAGAACACCTACCTGCGCGACCCGGCGTCCAACAGCATCGGCGCCTTCGCCTGGGACGACATCAAGGCGACGGCGGAGGTGGTGTTCGGGCTCAACGGCAAGTACGACCTCGTGGAGGTGCTGAAGACGCTTTTCGTCTCCAAGGCGGCCGGAACCCGTCTCGAGAACCTCAACACCCTGATCGGCATGCTGGTGTTCGCCCTGGTGTTCGTCGGGGCCTTCGCCGCCTGCTGGGGCGTCCTGCACAAGGGCGCCCAGGACGCGCAGGACTACGCGATCGCCAACGTCGCCAAGCTCGGCGAAGAGCTCGAGACCGCTCAGCCTGTCCTGCTCGAACGCCTGAAAGGCATGCAGTTCTGGCCGCTGGGCTGGCTGAAGTGGCACGACGCCACCGTGATCCTCGTGTTCATGGGACTGGCGGTGTTCTCGTATCGCCTGGCGTTCCTGCCGATCATCGCGCCGGTGATCGGGTTCCTGATCGCCTACGTGCGCGGCCTGGCGCAGAAGTTGTTCCCGCCCGCCAAGCCGCCGGCCGCCCAGCCGCCGGCGGCGCCCGCACCGGCCGGATAGGGGGCAGGAGCCTCGGCCGCCGGCTTTCGACGTGTCGTTGACGTGGCGTCCCCGTTGCAGGGCCGTGCGGCTGGCGTAGGCTTGCGGCAACCAACGAGAACCGGGAGGACGGGCATGAGCCCCGCCGACGATCAGGGCGCCGCCGCCGCCACGCTGCCGCCCTTCAAGCCGCTGCCCCAGAAGGCGCCGGACGTCAGCATCGAGAAGACCGCCGACGGGACCTATTACGTCCGCTCGAACCACCCACCGGCGCAAGGGCCTCGCTCGGTCGCCCACCTGCTGGCCGAGAAGGCCGCGGCCCATCCCGAGCGGCCCTACATCCTGCAGCGCGAGCCCGGCCACGGGCCCTGGCGCGGCGTGACCTATGGCGAGGCCAAGCGCGCGGCGGACGGCATCGCCCAGTGGCTGCTGGGCCATGGCCTGACGAGCGCGGACAGCGTGATGGTGCTGTCGGCCAACTCGGTGGAGCACGCCCTGGTCATGCTGGGCTGCTACACGGCCGGCGTGCCGATCGCGCCGATCAGCCCGGCCTACAGCCTGATCTCCACCGACCACGCCAAGCTGAAGCACTGCTTCGCCACGGTGAAACCGAAGGTGGTCTTCGCCCAGAACAGCGACATGTTCGCCCGCGCTTTCGAGACGCTGAAGGCGATCGATCCCGCGCTGAGGTTCGTGACCGTCGACGGCGCGAACGGCGCCACGGCGCTCTCCGAGCTGATCGGAACCGCGCCGACCTCGGCCGTCGAGGCGGCGCGCGAGACGCTGAACCACTCGACGGTGGCGAAGTACCTGTTCACCTCGGGCTCGACCGGCATGCCCAAGGGCGTGCCGCAGACGCACGGCATGTTCGCGGGCGTGATCGCCGGCACCGAGGGGCTGCGCGACGAGCCGGCCGACCCGGACGCCATCCCCCAGGCGCTGGAGTGGATGCCCTGGAGCCACATCTCGGCCGGCAACATCGGCTTCAACGGCGCCATGTGGAACGGGGCGACCCTGCACCTGGACGAGGGCAAGCCGATCCCCGGCATGTTCGAGACCACGATCAAGAACCTCTACGAGATCTCGCCAATGGTCTTCGGCTCGGCGCCGGTGGCCTTCGGGATGCTGGTGGAGGCGATGGAGCGGGACCCGGTCCTGCGGGCCAGCTTCTTCAAGAACATGCGCAGCATGGGCTACGGCGGCGCCACGCTGTCGAGCGACGTGTCCGACCGGCTGCAGGCCCTGGCCATCGCCGAGACCGGCTACCGCATCCCGCTGACCACCATGTACGGCGCGACCGAGACGCAAGGGATCACGGTGGTCCACTGGATCACCGAGCTGGTGGGCCTGATCGGCCTGCCGCTGCCGGGCATCACGCTCAAGCTCGTGCCCAACGGCTCGAAGCTGGAGGTGCGGGTCAAGGGGCCGACGGTGACCAGCGGCTATCACAACGACCCCGAGAAGACGAAGGCGGCCTTCGACGAGGAGGGCTTCTACAAGCTGGGCGACGCCTGCCGGTTCCTGGACCCGGACCAGCCGGAACTGGGCCTGGTGTTCGACGGCCGGGTGACCGAGGACTTCAAGCTGGAC
>Ga0065165_1000526_pt1 | contig 58564 bp, 32 predicted proteins | sample AraplaMF_Cvi_mMF_FD_63813 | JGI IMG/M metagenome (GOLD analysis project Ga0065165, IMG submission 63813) | Arabidopsis root microbial communities from the University of North Carolina, USA - plate scrape MF_Cvi_mMF (version 2) (version 3) | ecosystem: Host-associated > Plants > Roots >...
ACGAATACACCGTAGACGATGACGACGCAAACCGACTCCAGTCGAGAAACTCGCGCGTGTCAGACATCCACGCCTCCCCCTGCAAACCACCTACCTCAAGCAACGGCGTGCCTACAGTAGTTAAAAGCACATTCCGCCGCATACCCGATATCGAAACACCATTGTTAACCGAATAAAAGTTCTTATTGGCCCCTGACAGCTGCTCGCGCTCCGGACGAACCTCGCCAAAGGCCAAATCGATAACCGTTTCCGCGTTGCTAATATTGAACGGAAAAGCAAACCGCACACGCTCGTGCGCACGATTATCGATCTTATCGACAACATTCCGAATATCCACACGATTCAATCCCGCATATAGCGTCATATCACGCACCAGCGAATAACAGCCGGGAGCATCCGCCGTAACCCGTAGCGTAGCCGCTACCGGCCCATCAGTCAACCGCTCTATACGCGTTACACGCGTCACATACTGCGGCGAAGCAGCATTACGACCGGTATAGACATAATCATTAAGTCCATTACCGGCAGCGTAGTTAAAACCACTGCTGTCCGTCAAAGCCGTCACCGAGCCGCGCTCACCACTCACCGATACCGAAACAAGACCGTTCGACACCGTGTTCTCAGTCCACGCAAAAGGACTCACGGTCTTTGCCACAGTACCCGCCACGATCCGATATACTTTCGACGACAACGGTGGCACGCCGGTAGCCATAAACATCCATGTGCCGGCACCCGTCTGTTGCAGACTTGCCTCCTGGTTGTTTTCGTCAACAACCTTCTTCGAGCGGAGATCCTGAGCTGTCGAAAAAGTTACCACATCCGTCCGTGCCCAGAGGTTTGTATTAAACACCTGTATAGCATGCCCCTGTTCATTGGCTTGAAGCGTAGTATGAAGTTCCTGGGTAATTTGCTTGGCAATAGAATCAGCCCGGAGCGCGAAGGCCTGCTTCTGTTTCCACAGCGCACGTGTGAACTCCGAATCGGGATCTGGACCACTCGCCGATGCGCCCCAGGTATGTTCCGAAAACAACACCACATTACGCCACGCTTTATAAAAGCTTTCTTCCGGATAACCATCCGGATCCGTTATCGACCACAACACCTCCAGTTGATTGAGCTTCTCGGCAGTATACCGGTTCAATGAAAGCTCTGCCGCCGTGGACGCCGCACCGTCCTCCCAGTAAGGCGTGAAGTCACCTTTAAACACCGGCAGCTTATCACCATACGCCTGCTCAAAGCGGGTAAACAGCTCCTCTGTTGTACCGATATGAAACCGTGGATAATCATAGTGCTCGTTCCACTCGCGAATAATATCCGGCATGTCCGTATCCGGTGGGCCATTGTCGCCATTTACCGTATAACGTAGATAGGCCATACCATACGGAAACTCCTTCGCCTCAAGCGTATTCAGATACTCCCAAAGCGGCTCCAGTCCGCTGGACGAAAGCTTTCCCGCAAGCCAGTCGTGGAAAAAGGAATACCCTTTCCCGGCAGACCAGCACAATACCTTCTCCTCACCCGACGCAGATGCCCAGTAAAACGGATAGTCTCCCCATTCCTTGTTCGCAAGCCCCACACGGCTACCACCCGTCTCCAGGTGCGGCACATAGTTAGGCGCCATCGAAAAATAACGCATACCGTTTTCGGCCATAGCAGTAACAACTCCCCAGGATGCACCCGGCACGTCCGACATCATAACAGACGTAACATCCACCCCCAGCTCCTTGCCAACACGGTGTGCATCATCAAACAAATGAGTCAGCTCCTCCTGCTTACATAACCCGGTCAGAATATTACCGACAGAAGCATTCAACGCTACACGGCCATCCTTCACAGCGTTTCTAAATGCCTCCCCCTGCCCCGTGTTTCGGTGGCGTTGCAAGTATTCCAGCACAGGCCACATCGTTTCTATATTCCATTTAAACCGCGCACCTTCGGGATAATCACGGGTGCGGTCCGCAAGGCGTATAGCCTGCTCGATGTTTCGCAATTGTAAATTCATCACATCTTCATGCCGATGGGTGTAACCGATATCGAGGTGAGAGTGTGGTAAAAAGTATACCTCCCACTTCCGGGCACCTTCCATCATCATCGTATGACCCACCGTTCCCTGGCGGCTCTTAAAATTCACCGTTACCGATACAGCCTCTTCCATAAAGCCCGGCGGAAACAAACCTGTAAAAGCATACAATCCCATCTTCGATTTCGGGATACGCTCCAAAACCGTTTTACCGGCAAACGCCAGCGTTAGCGTACCGCCATCGAACAACGGGTTGTTAAACAATACAGTGTACTCACGCCGGGGTCCTTCGGGTGTTTTTCGATACCCTTGTGTGGGCCGGAAAACAAAGTCATCCACCTTCGCCATATCATGAAGACAAAGTTTCGTCTGCTCATAAAACCGGATCTCGCTCAGACCATAATAATTCACATTCTGATTCTTCCACTTCGCGTCCTCGAGCGCTTGCGGCAGGTCTGCGTGATAATAATTTCCTTCGGCTGTGTCAGCCGTAATGCAGAAGTATTTAAAGGTTATACCCGATAAATCGATCTTAAAGTCTGCCGGCTCCGCTGCCTTGCCAAGCGACTCCGGAATAATGAAATAGTCGCGGGCACCATCGTTCAACGTCTGCCAGTTCAGGCCATCACGGGAATACTGCAGATAGACCTTTCGTAGACCACGTCGTGTATGGTCGTGTTGATTGTGATTCCAGATTTCCACGAACACCGGCTTCCGTTCCGTATCGAACGTATACAACAGCCACACCACCCCTTTACGGGTCTGCGGGCGGGCTTGTACTGGTGTTTCAGAAACCTTTGAAAGCCACATATACTTTCCCAGGTTGTGCGAAGCATGGCCATGCCCATTCATGCCACTCCCGTTAACAGTCTCCTCATCCGTAAATCCGGGAAACTCACTGCTCGACTCAACAGTAATCGCTCCCGCAGGCACCGGAGTATATACATCAAGCTGTTGCGCACCGGCAACGTGTAACGGGACTGTCATAAGCAGCACCATACAGAAAACGTAAGTCGACATCGTTCTGATCATCACGCTCCGTGTATCATTAGTGACCTGCATCGATGCCCCATTGCGTGTTCGGTTTATCGCCCATCACCAGCGTCAGCTTACCCCCCTTCAACAACTCGCTTGCCGGAAACTTAAACGACATCAACGGCCTCCCATTAAGGGTGGCCGACTGCACATACACATTGCTGCGCGAAGCATGTTTGGCTTCAATCGTAAACTGCTTACCCCGGCCGTAACGACCACCCAGATCAATCACAATATGCTCGTACAGCGGGCTGGCAATCTCGTATACAGGGTCGACACGGCATCCACCATCCATCTGGAAAAGGCCTATAGCCGCCATCACAAACCAGGCGCTCATCTGCCCCTGATCCTCATCGCCCAGGTATGCATTGGCCAGGCCGCCACCATAATATTGCTCAAGGATCGAACGACTCCACTTCTGGGTAAGCCACGGATGATCTACCCAGTTGAACAGGAAAGCGAAATGCATAGACTGCTGATTGCCCTGTACCACCGGGTAATCCCAGTACTGATCGTTCGGCGCATTATACCGCCACGGTTCACTCGCGGCAAAGCCCCAGTTCAGCCGATCTACAAAAGCCTTGCGTCCAATAACGTTGGCCATCGCAGGTACATCCTGCGGTACAAAAAAACTAAGCTGCCAAGCGTTACCCTCTACATACTCTTCATTACGACCGGACTGAAACGGATCGAATGGCTCCGTAAACTGTCCCTTACTATCGCGCAATTGCGCATAACCGTTCTTCGGGTTAAACGCATTACGCCACCACTCACCACGCGCGGCAAACAGTCTGTAATCCGCGTCCTTGCCAAGCGCTTTGGCAAACTGCGAAACCGTCCAATCGTCATACGAGTACTCCAGCGAATTCGAGTACCGGCCAAGATCAGCAGGCACATAGTTATACTTCATATACGACACCAGGTCACGGTTGCCCGCAAACCCGCCCGCTACCGGCCCCGCAGGCGTCGTCTGCATCTTCTTCATCGCCTCGAAGGCCTTCTCCTTATCAAAGTCCCGAACACCCATCTGATACGCCGACACCATCAACGGTATCTCATGCTCGGCCACCATAACCGGAATATACTCCATGCCCGCAGGCCCCTTTGCCAACCACCCGTTAACATCATACATCGCCAGTTGAGAGTTTACCCACTTCGACGACCACTCGGGCGTAGCGAGGTTCCAGAGCTGATTCAGATTCCAGAACGTATTCCAAAACGCGTCGCATCCCAAAGCCACGTGATCCCGATTGGTAAACTTGTGTTTCGTCTCATCGGCAGCCATCCACTCACCGTTCACATCACTCCATGTATTACGGCATAGCGAACGGAAAAAGTTAGTATAAAAACGAACCTTCTCCAGGCGGTTATCAGAAGTAATCGTAATACGCGACAGATAGCTGTTCCATACAGCCTTCTGGTTGGCCACCACCGCCTCATAGTTCCAGCCAAAAGGCTTTGTAATTTCTTTTTGCAAATTCTCCGCGGCATTCCCTACACTCACCAGCGAAATACCGGACCGCGCCTGCACCACCGCCGACTTCTTCGTATCAAACTCAACATATGCACCCGCCTCTTTAAGATTCCGGCCCTGTAGCTTGTCAATGCCCACAACATCGTTATTAAGCCATCCCCCGGCCTTCCTGATCGGCTGATCGAACTCGATCACAAAATGTACAGTATATTCCTGGTCGGCATCATCACTCCACACCGTCGGCCTTGGCGAGAGCTGATGACTCCGCCCTTCTATACGATAATCGCCAACCTGCTTGATCTCGATGTCCAACAGCCTGTAATCGTATTCCCCCTGCACATGCAGGTCGATCATCACACGACCGTCTTCATCCTTTGGGAAAGTATACCGTTGAAAGCCGGCCCGCTCGGTAGCCGTAACCTCAGCCCAGATTCGGGTATCGGTCATATACACCTTATAATAGCCCAGCGGCGCTTCTTCCGTACGCTTGTCTATACGCGACCGATAACCGGAGTCCGGAGTAAACTCATCGCCTACCTTGGTTTGCAGCGCTCCATTCGTAGGCATCATACCCAAACCGGCCATCGTCCACTCGTGAATATGGCTGAACGTACCTACCGTTTCAAACGTAGGTTGATAACCGGCCTGCCAGCCCGTGTTCTGATTATCAGGGCTTAACTTCACCATACTAAACGGCATCCACGGCCCGGGCGCGATCATCCAGCGCGAATGTGCCGTGCCCAGGCGTGTATCCACATAATCCGCAGCCGTTTGAATCTTGCAAGGCGAGCGCTCCACCGTGCCTGTTTCGATCGCTTTGTTATTTATCAGAACGCGGTATTGGCTGCGCGTATTCTTTGCAACGGCTGGCATAGGCGCCTCCAGTTGGTACCGCGCAGAATCCAGTGTAGTCTCATAGATCGTCTTATCATCCAGCTGTATCGTCACACGTGGCTTTCCGTTTAAATGCTCCACATCTACCAGCAACGGCTGAACGGTTTTATTTCCCTGGCGTAAAGTATACGCGGCCGGTTTTACCTCGCGTATAAACACATCGTCATGCAACGCAAGCATAGCGCCATCCGGCCCCTCCAGCCTAACATGATCGAACACCACCCACGAGCCTTCAAGCACCGTAATCGTAATACCATTACCTCCCGCACGAATAACACCTTCGCGCAACGGTATCTCAAGGATCTTTTCGCCGGCGGCAGAACCACCACCCGTAAGCGATGCATCGGAAACACCCTTTAACGGAAACGTCTCATACTGCGAGGCATTAACCCCAACCTTTAATAACGACTTGCGGGGATGCGCGTCGACAAGATCGATAACCAGCTTCCATTTTCCTCCCGAAGGAATTGACGTAAAACCGAAAAGTATGTTGATCTCGTGTGTACGCCAGCCCGAAGTACCCCACGTTCCTCCCCACGTATCATCAGGCCCCGGTAATACATACGGAAAATCAGTAGCGGCGTTCGACCTTCCCACCAGGAAGAACCGATCCTCAAACCCAAAGTCTTTGCTTAAAAACTTCGTATAGTCTTCCGGCCCAAGCGCCAGGTCTGCCGATGAATTGTCGTTCCTGCCAATGCTCCATACATCGCCGGCCACGGCACATGCCACTGCAGAAAGTGACAGAAGCAAACAAAGAAATAGTCTGTTCATCGCTTTAATAGGTTAAACCTCGTCGGCAATCTCTGCCGGCATTCGTAGCCAAAGAGTTTAGATACGCTGTCCCTGTTCTTCCACACACCGTCCTGCACCATCGTAGCCGTAACCCTTTGCGTATTCAAGTATAGACAAATGTTCATATAAAATAAAATATGTTCATACTTATTTAATTATTAGAAAACATCAAAAACCGTAATTACAGGGCGGCTACAACCCGGTAAGCGTAAAAATTCAAACGATTGAATAGCCAATAAATAAGAAAATAATACTACCTTGACCTTATGTATGAACATTTACATTAAATATCATACATATTAATATAGACGACTGGATCATTACGCGGGAAGAGTGAAAACGATCAGTTCGCGATGCGTATGGGTGGGATTAAAACTCGGACTTGTCACTTGTCAACCATCATCAATGGATATGCAAAATCAATACGACCCTCTCCTTAAAAAGCTGATAAAACATTCCCTGTGGGGAATTGTTATTCAGAGCCTTCTGCTCACCGCAGCCCTCGCAGCCCCGGTGAACAACGAAACAAATGCACCGCGTATGGCCTGGCAACAGCAGGCCGTTACAGTAACAGGTACAGTCACATCGGCAGAAGACGGATCGCCGCTGCCCGGTGTGAGTGTCATCATCAAAGGAACAAGCCAGGGAACAACAACAAATGCCGGCGGCGAATACACACTGCAACTCCCCGCTGCCGATGCCATACTCATCTTCTCATTCATCGGGCATGTATCACAGGAAACCACAGTAAACGCACGGTCGGTTATCGACATCATCATGGCTCCCGATGTACAGCAACTTGGCGAAGTCGTAGTCGTAGCCTATGGCACCCAAACGAAAGAGACACTGACCGGCGCCGTCTCCGCAGTAACCAGCCAGGAAATAACCACAACCAAAAACGAGAACGTACAGAACATGCTCACCGGCAAAATACCGGGCCTCCGTGTACGACAGAACTCCAGCGAACCCGGTGTATTCAACAGCTCCATCGACATACGCGGCTTCGGCTCGCCACTGATCGTCGTTGATGGCATTCCCAGAGACAACATGGCCCGACTCGATCCCGAAGACATCGAAAGTATCTCCGTAGTAAAAGACGCATCCGCCGCCGTGTTCGGATCACGCGCCGCCAACGGTGTAATCCTCATCACCACAAAAAAAGGATCGAAGACCGGCGAGCCAAACATCTCCTACTCCGGTACAATGACATGGCAGAATCCTTCCAACTATCCCGACCTCGTAAACGCCGCCGATTGGATGACACTCTATAACGAAAGAGACCGGCATAACGTAGACAACAGCAATCCAACTCTCAAATACCCACCCGAAGAAATTGAAGCATACCGCAACGGCACCAAAACCTCTACCAACTGGAAAAATGCCGTACTACGCAACAGCGCACCGCAAACACAACATACACTAAGCGCCACCGGCGGCAACGATAAGATCACATACTACACAAGCATCGGCTATCAGTACCAGGGAAGCTTTCTAAAGACAGATGCCATCAACTACAAAAAATATAACTTTCGCAGCAACATCTCCGCAAAGGTCCGGAAAAACATCCAGTTCGATCTCAACCTCGCAGGCCTCTCCGACGAGCGACAGTCATCACCATACGGCTCCAGCGACATCATCCGAGCCATGTGGCTCCAACGCCCAATGGATAAAATCCATTACAACGACGAGCCCGGTCGTTACGGCATGATGGATTGGAACGTGATACTCAACCCCGTAGCCATGATGGATAAAAACGTTGTCGGCGAAAACAACTATCAAAGCAAATGGTTTCAATCCAATGCAAGCCTCACATACAACATCCCCTTCCTCGAAGGCCTTTCCGTCAAAGGATTATACAGCTTCGACTACATACTGAACGATAACAAAGAATACTCGAAAGCCTATACACTCTACCTACCCACCGGAGCAGCCTATCAGGCCAACACACAAACTCGGGGCAACAGCAGGATTTCACGCTTCTTCTACGCAAAGAACGCAAGCCTGTGGCGCATACAGCTGGCGTTCGAGCGCGAGTTCGGCAATCACGCTATAAGCGTCATGAACCTCCTGGAAAACTCGCACTACCAGGGCGATAACTTCTATGGCCGCCGCTATGGCGTATTACCCCTCTCGCAGATATTTGCCGGAATAACCGAAAATCAGGAAATACTACAAAGCACCGACAAAGCCGCCCTGTATGATTATGCAAACCGCGCATCCGTCGGGCGTGTATCCTATAACTTCAGAAGCATGTACCTCGCCGAGTTCTCCTACCGGTACGAAGGCTCATCCAAATTTCCCAAAGACAGCCGCTGGGGATTCTTCCCCGCAGTGTCGGCCGGCTGGCGAATCTCGGGCGAACCCTTCTGGACAAACTCCCCGCTTAACCTCATCAACAACCTGAAGCTCCGCGGCTCGTACGGCATCACCGGCGACGACAGCGGCCTGACATACCAATTCGTCAGCGGCTACCAATACCCCGCCACCGGCACAGGCATAAGCCGTACCGGCCTCCCACCCGGATACATCTTCGGTAACTCCTTCATACCGGCCTCCGCAAGCACAGGCCTGCCCAATAGCGCAATAACCTGGTACAAAGCCAAAACAACAAACATAGGGCTGGACGCGGACGCGTGGAACGGCCTCTTGGGTATAACCGTCGAAGTCTTTCAACGAGACCGAACCGGACTGCTGGCAACACGTATAGAAAGCCTGCCCGGTATCGTAGGCGCCAATCTCCCACAGGAAAATCTCAACAGCGACAGAAACCGGGGCTTTGAAATAGAGCTGCGACATACCCACCGCATCGGCGACATCGTGTATCAACTCAAAGGAAACATAGCATACACCATGACCCGAACCCGGTACTACGAAATGGCACGCGCTGGCAACTCTTACCTCAACTGGCGCAACGGCCTCAACAACCGGAACAACAACGTATGGTGGGGATATCAGGGCGATGGCCGCATGACAAACTGGGATGATATATACTACAACCCCGTATACATCGGACGGGGCTCAGTACCCGGAGACTATCAATACCTCGACTGGAACAACGACGGCTGGATCAACGACCTCGACATTCACCCCCTGGCCACCAACGGGCAGGTCCCCCTTGTCAACTATGGCTTCACAGTAAGCGGCCAATGGAAAGGTCTGGACCTGACAATGCTCTGGCAGGGATCAGGCAGGAAATATGTTATCGCCCGCGAGTTTATGTATCAGCCCCTGTGGTCCAACAGCAACGCCATTAGCGACTTCGCAGACCGCTGGCACCCGGCCGATCCCAATGCCGATCCATACGATCCGGCCACGGAATGGGTACCCGGCGAATACGGTTTCACAGGAACCTCCCCCAACGCCGCCTCCGACTTCAACATTCAGAACGCACGCTACATCCGTTTAAAGAGCCTGGAAATAGGCTATACACTGCCCGCCAAAGTACTGAGCAAAATCGCGATACAGAAAGTAAGACTATACGCCAACGCCTACAATATACTCACGTTTACAAAGCTGAAGTACATGGACCCGGAGTTCTATACCAACAACGATACGCAACGGGCAGGCCTTGCCGACCTTGGCTATAACTACCCCATAAACAAAACCTATTCCTTCGGAATAAACGCCACCTTCTAACGCACACAACCTATGAAACGTATAAAAAGTATACTGACAATAAGTTTCGCGATTACAATCTCCGCCTGCACAGACCTCGACATCGCACCGGTCAACCTATTAGGCGAAGACGAGATTTACGGAAGCAACGACGGTGTAATGAGCAACGTAGCCCGAATCTATAGCAGACTCCCCATAGAAGACTTCAAATACTATTATGCAGCCACCGGATCATCCGGCTTCAATTATAGCGGCACACTCTTTAAACAAATGGCCTGCCTCACAGGCGAAGCCGTCGGACGCGACACACAAGGCGCCGACAACGAAGGCTTTTCATACTGGGACGAAGGCTACTCAGAAATTCGTGACATCAACACACTGCTCGAAGAACTACCGGCGCGTTCCGCTACCATCAGCGAAGCCGAAACAAAAACATACCTGGCGGAAGCGCACTTTTGCCGCGCCTACACATACTTTGCCCTGGCGAAACGATACGGCGGCGTCCCACTCGTAACCACAACAATCGAATATCCTTCCCCGGAAGGCATCGAAGGAACGCGTCTTTACCGGGCGTCCGAAGAAGCCGTATGGGATCTGATTGCCGCCGATCTTGACAATGCCATTGCCAATCTACCCGAAGCATCGCCCGTAAAAGGCCGCGTCAACAAGTATATCGCAGCCGCCTTTAAATCACGGGCTATGCTATACGCCGGAAGCATAGCAAAATACAACACCGTAAACGAAACGCAGGACCAGGGCGGAACATCCGTACAAATTTGCGGCATACCCGCGAACCGTGCAAACGACTACTTCAAAGCCGCTTACGATGCCGCGAACCTGGTAGTCGCATCCAACAAATACGCGCTATACAAAGGCCTTTGGGTTGCAGGCGATGCCGCCGCACAAGCCAAAAACTTCAGATCGTTATTCCTCACCGAAACCACCGAAAACATATTCGTCAAATACTACGATCAAACCAACGCCACCCATAACTACGACGAGTCCGTACAACCCGCGCAAACAAAAACAAGCGGCAACGACTCGGAAGTAAGCCCGTCCATGGACTTCATTGAAATGTTTAACGGCATTCCCAAAGACGCCAACGGACAGTTTAAAAACAGAGACGAGAACAATCACTATTACCTCTTCAACTCCCCACGCGATGCCTTTGCCAATGCAGAGCCCCGCCTGCGAGGCACCGTTATCTTTCCGATGGATACCTACAGAGGCCAGGTAATAGAAATTCGCCGGGGCATCTGGACCGGTAATGCCGGCGGCGGAATTCCCACGCTCGCCAACGAAGGGGATATTGGAAACGTAGCCGACCTGGCCGATCCGAATCTGAAACTTGCATCCGCATTAGGCGCCAACCCTGATATACCCCTCAAGCCAGGCGATAGCCATGGCGCGACCATGAAAGCAGCCGGTGTAAACGGCCCCGTATCCAACTGGGACTTCGGCAACACCGGAGGCACATACCTTGCCAAATACCTCAACGAAAGCGGCGTAACAGCCGGTGGCAACTCAACGCAAAGCTGGATCGAAATTCGTCTTGCCGAAGTACTGCTCAACCGCGCGGAAGCCGCCTACGAACTATACCAGGCAGGAGCATCCGGCGACAACTACCGCACCGTCGCATATAACGACATCAACAACATTCGCGAACGTGCCGGCGCCAGAATGCTTACCGGTGAAGCAGACCTCAACCACATCGATACCGTTCGCAGAGAACGCCGTAAAGAGCTTGCCTTCGAAAACAAAACCTACTGGGACCTCAAGCGCTGGCGCATTCTCTACGACGAGCAGAACAACCGTCGCTGGAGAATCCTGAACCCCTTCTACTCCACCGACGCCCAGAAATACTTCCTGTCAGTCAAATTCCAGGAACCCCGGGGCGGCTTTCAATACATATTCACCTTCGATACCCGATACTACTACCAGCCCATCCCCGCAACCGAGATAAACAAAAACCCGAAGACCAAACAAAACCCTGGCTTCTAATCCCTTCAACATGAAACACATCATCCATACCATAGTCTCACTCATCCTCATCTCGGGTATTGCCGCCTGCGAAGAAGACAACTACCGCGCCCCGTCCGAAACCTTTAAAGGTTCCATCATCGATAAAGAAACACAGGAGCCTTTCCAAACAGCAGTCGGCACCACCGGCGTCCGCATTAAAATGATGGAATACAGCTGGAGCGATACGCCTACCCCCTACTACATGTATGCCGCCATGGACGGTCAGTTCAACAACAGCAAAATATTCAAAGGCCAGTACGGCGTAACACCCGAAGGCGCCTTCGTTCCATTGGCCGAAGAAAGCCTTGACATCACCGGCACCGTCGAAAAGAACTATGCGGTTGAACCCTTCCTCCGCATCGAATGGGTTGGAGAACCCGTCGTTAACGACAACGGTACGGCAACCGTCCAGGTAAAGATCACCCGTGGCACCACAAACCCCGGCTATCAACAGGCACTGGCCGAAGTCTGGCTGTTTGTGAGCGAAACACAATATGTAGGCGACTTCAGTTATAGCCCTAACTATTCCACCAGGCTTACGGGCACAACGCTGCCACCACTGGGCGAAACAATATCCATCACAACCGGGTGGCCCGGCGGCATAGGCACCGGGGCACAACGAAGCTTTCCCGCCTATACACGAAAGTACTTCCTGCGTGTGGGTGCCCGGATCAATAAACAGGTAAACAGCACAAACGTCTACAACTTTACCACCGGCAAAGAGATCACTACAAAATAACACACAACAACCATTCCCGAAGGTGCCCATACAGCGCCTTCGGGCAACCGTGTCATTCACCTCCCGGAAGAATCCATCCGGCTTCCATAAGGCACGTCTTCCGGAATGAACATACCAAATGAACAAACTAACCGAAACATTTCTAACTTTGTTCAAACAAACCAGCTAAATTGGTTTCAGGCCTTCAAATACGGCGATAGCACGTGAAGATAAAAATAGATCACAACAGTTCGACCCCACTGCACATACAGGCGGAAAAGCTTCTCCGGGAGCTCATCACGAACAAAGAATACCAGGAAGGCAAACTACTGCCCAACGAAGTAGAGCTCTCCACCCAACTTCGCATTTCCAGGAACACACTTCGCCATGCTATATCAAAACTCGTAAACGAGGGTATCCTCACCCGTAAAAAAGGCTTCGGAACAACCGTCTCCACCAAAGGCGTATTTGGCCGGGCAAAAAGCTGGCTCAGCTTCTCGCAGGAAATGAAAGCATTGGGAATAACCGTTCATAACTTCGAACTACACCTCAGTTGGGTAGTGCCCGAAAAGAGCGTACTCTCGTTCTTCGACCTGAAGCCCGGAACCCGTGTATTATGTTTAGAGCGGTTACGCGGCAAAGAGAACTTCCCGTTTGTCTACTTCATTTCATACTTCAATCCATCCATCGGAATGACCGGCAACGAAGACTTCAGCAAACCACTCTACGAAATCCTCGAAGAAAAATACAACGTTCGCGCCTCCCTCTCCTACGAAGAGCTAACCGCCATAAAAGGCCCTCAAAACATCTACAAAAAACTAGACATCGCCGCCGACGACCCCATCCTGTTTCGTAAACGCCTCGTCTACGACGACAACAAACACCCCATAGAATACAACTACGGCTACTACCGCGGCGACAGCTTCGTTTACACCGTCGAAAGCGAACGCAAATAATTATTTGGCAGCCCCGGCAGGTCTTCGCCCCCGCTTCGGAGCGAAGACTTGCTGCACCCGCCATAGCTTTTAGCGACGGCGGGGTAGCGTTAGCGGAAGAGGGCACCTTTCGATCCCGTAACATACCGTGCAAGCCTTCCAAAACCGTACTTCCACTTCTTACAAACATCCTCCTTTACCAGTCCTGTAATCCCACTGGCATACACCTACATTTTATCCTACTTTGTTTAAGCTAATCCATAATCAAACCTAAACACCGTAGAACACCACCATGCGATGCTATATCCTCTCTCTTCTCATCGTTTCATTCTGCACACTACAGGCACAGGTAAAAGTAGACCTAAAGAACTTCAACAAAAAAAACGGAGCATCAGCAGTATCCAGGGACAACCAGCTCACTGTGTCCTGGCCCGCCGGCCCGGACAAAACCGGCAAACTCGTGTTTGATCTCGCTGCCGGCACGCCCGTCTTCAAAAGCATTATCTTGCAGGAAGGCAACAAAGACCACATCATCGCCGCTGCGCTCGACCCGGCATTTATCCTGACCGTTGGCAAGCGAGACCTCGTATCGCAAAACGGCTGGAACATCTTCTTCGATAAGGTTCCCAACAAACCCTTCAAAGCATACAAAGTAAACATCGACAAAAGCGCTCCCGCTGCCGTACAGAGCGCCGGAGAACGAACAACGGTTCGCCTGGGGTCACTAACAGCCCCGGGCTTTACAGGAACGCTCGAAGTAACACTGTACAACGGGAGCCCGCTCGTAAACATTGCAGCCGTAATGACCACTGCCATAGACTCTACAGCCATCCTTTACGATGCCGGATTGGTATCACAAACCATGGCATGGCAAAAGATCGGCTGGAGCGATGTTAACGAACAGATGAAGGAGTCCACTCCCGCCCTTCGCGATAGCGCCGCCAACCTCCAGGTAAAATACAGAAGCATCATAGGCGAGACCGGCAACGGAAGCCTGGCTGTATTTCCCGCACCACACCAGTACTTCTATCCGTTAGACGAAGCATTCAACCTCAAATTCGTCTGGGCCGGTAGTCACTACCGTAATCTGATCGATGGCTACGGCATCGGCATCCGGCAGGACCTGTATGGCGACCGTCGGTTTGTACCCTGGTTCAACGCACCTCCGGGCACAAAGCAACGCCTCAACTTCTTTGTATTGCTCAGTACAGGCAACGCAACAGCTGTACTGAATGATGTAAAAGCCTTTACAAACAACGACCGCTATACTGCGTTACCCGGATACAAAACCATGACCAGCCACTTTCACAACGAGTTCATCATGAAAGTAGTCATGGCCGGCAAGCCTATCCCCGAATCACCCAGCTTCATAAACGTATTCAAGCGCACAGGCGTAGACATCGTTCACCTCGGCGAGTTCCACTACACCGCGCATCCCCAGGGCCCCGACAGCCTTAGGCTTAAAGAACTCCACGCCCTGTTCCAACTCTGCGAACGCCTCTCATCAGACCAGATCCTACTGCTTCCCGGCGAAGAACCCAATGAATTCTTTGGCGGCCACTGGCTCCAGATCTTTCCCAGGCCTGTATACTGGATCATGTCCCGAAAGAACGACAAACCATTCGTCTCCACCGACAGCCAATACGGCAAAGTATACCGCATCGCCAACGAAACCGAAATGCTCGACCTGTTAAAGCAGGAGAACGGCCTCGCATGGACCGCCCACCCACGCACAAAAGGCTCCACCGGCTATCCCGATAAATATAAATCAACAGCGTTCTTCAAAGACCAGCACTTCCTCGGCGCAGCCTGGAAAGCCATGCCCGCCGACCTCTCACTCCCCTTCCTCGGAAAACGCGTCCTCGACCTTATGGACGACATGAACAATTGGGGCGACCGCAAACAAGTCCTCGCCGAAGCCGACCTCTTCACCATCGAACCCGAGAACGAAATGTACGCCCATCTCAACGTAAACTACCTCAAGCTCGACAAACTCCCCCAATACAAACAAGGCTGGCAACCCATTGTCGACGCACTCCGCCAGGGAAGCTTCTTCTCCTCCACAGGCGAAGTCCTCATCCCCGAATTCACCGTCGCCGGCAAATCCACCGGCGAAGAACTGACCGGTGCTCATAAGAAATCTCCCGTCAGCTTCAAACTAAAATGGACATTCCCCATGCACTACGCCGAGCTCATCTCCGGCGACGGCCAAAAAGTCTATCGCGAACGCATCCCCCTCGACCAAACCAAAGCCTTCGGCGAACAGGTCTTCACAACCTCCCTCGACCTCACAGGACGCAAATGGGTCCGCCTCGAAGCCTGGGACATCGCCGCCAACGGCGCCTTCACCCAAACCATCTGGATCAGATAACACGTTTCAAACTTGTTATACGGGATCGTAATATGGATACCCTTGTGTACTTTAAGAATCGCCAACAAATTTTCGATTATTTTAAAGATGACAGCAAGTTTAAAGTTGAATAACAACAATATCAGAAAAAGCTGTTGATGTTCTTTTAATGTTAACTTCCACCCACCACAGATATCCCCAACCATGAAACTCCTCCTCTCAATCCTCCTAACCCTCGCCCTATACACCAAAACATTCCCGCAAACCACCGACACCCTCCAACTCGCCGACCCCACCATCTTCCCACACAACGGCAAGTTCTACCTTTACGGAACCGGATCGCCCGACGGCTTCCAGGTCTATATATCCGAAGACTTAAAGTCATGGAAACTATCCGACAAGAACAACGGCTACGCCCTCAAAAAAGGCGACGCCTTCGGCCGCTCCGGCTTCTGGGCACCACAAGTATTCACCTACAACAAAAAGTTCTACATGGCCTACACAGCCAATGAACAGATTGCCATCGCTGAAAGCAACAGTCCTGTAGGACCGTTCAAACAAACACGCAAAGACTCATTAGCATCCCCCGGCCGCCAGATCGACCCATTCATCTTCATCGACGACGACGGCAAGAAATATCTATACCACGTCCGCCTTACAAACGGCAACCGGATCTTCGTCGCCGAAATGAAAAACGATCTCTCCGGCATCAAACCTGAAACCGCCAAAGAATGTATCAGCGCCGGAGCCGGTTGGGAAAACACCCAGAACGCATCATGGCCCGTAACCGAGGGCCCCACCGTCATCAAATGGAAAGGCACATACTATCTCTTCTATTCAGCAAATGACTTCCGTAACCCCGACTACGCCGTCGGCTACGCCACAAGCAAAAGCCCCATAGGGCCCTGGCAAAAACACCCCGGCAATCCCATCCTGACCAAAGCCATGATCGGCATCAACGGCACAGGCCACGGCGACCTGTTCGCAAAAGGAAACAAATACTACTACGTCTTCCACACCCACCACGCCAACAACCGCGTAAGCCCCCGCAAGACAGCCATCATAGAAGCCGAATTTGGCAAAGCCATCCCCGACGATGTCGTGACCCTATTTCCAAAATCCGTTATTTTCCTCCGCAAATAACTGGTAATCAGAAAGGCGAGCCAATCTATAAGCTCGCCTTTTTCGCTTTCAGGGCTAAAAGAATAACTCAACTTTGAATTACAAAGTACTTTCAATAGCTTTGCGCAACGAAACACCCTCCACACAATCCCCCAGACACCTTACAACTCCCATGCTAACATTCAACCGCAACTACTTTGCCCTGGCCACACTCATCTTCATCACAGAAGTCCTGATCGCCCTCTACGTAAAAGACCGATTCATACGTCCATACATAGGCGATGTCCTCGTCGTTATACTAATATATTGCTTCATAAGATCATTCATGCGCCTGCCAGTCGTCCCGTTGGCAATCGGGGTACTGATCTTCTCGTTTGTTGTCGAAGCACTTCAATACATCAACATTGTAGACCGGCTCGGTCTGGGCCACTCAAAAGTCGCCCGCATCGTCATCGGTAGCTCGTTCTCTTGGGCAGACATACTATCCTATACGGCAGGTATAGCCGTCATAGTTATCGCGGAATTATACTGGCCCAAAAAACAACAGGCATAGTATGGAATACTTTGTAGCAAAGCATTCAATCGTACGCCAGATCTGGGGTAAAAGCGATACCATCCTGTTCATCTTCGCGGGAGCCTCGGCAGAGTTTGCACTGAACAAGGCCGTCGACTGGCTATACTTTACCGGGCGCCTTCCTGCCGATCCGTTAGGCCGCCTCTTCTCAACCGTCTCCTATGCACAGGCTATCGTATTATCGGAAAAGCAGGCAGCATTACGTGCGATCGACTCCATGACCCGCATACATGGCGAGGTCGAAGCCAAACGCGGCACCAGCATACCGGACTGGGCATACCGCGATGTCCTCTTTATGCTCATCGATTACTCCATCCGATCCTTCGAAGTACTGGAACGAAAACTAACCGAAGCCGAAAAAAACGAAGTCTTCGAAGTGTTCCGTCGTGTAGGCAACCGTATGGGCATACCCGGACTACCTGAAACGTTCACAGCATGGCAAACCATGCGACAGGAACACCTCGGGCAGAATCTAAAGCCTAGCCACTATACCAAAGACCTGTTCAAACAATACCGTAAACACCTGGGCAAAGTACGCTATACCATTCTCTTGCAGGCACAGGCATTGGTCGTCCCACAAACAGTGCGTGGGTACCTCGGCATCGGCAAAGCCTCTCTCCTACGACCGCTACTTGTACTATACAAAGTAAGCAGAGGTATTCACATCGACAGCGTATTGAAGACATTACTTCTCCCGGCACAGTATAAAAAACAGATTGACGCACTGGATACCGTAAGTAAAAAACCGATATGAGCATCAGACAATACCTCCCGTTCTATAACTTCCTTCCGTGAATCAACGTAGACGCCCGGATAGACTGCTCTTTCAAATGAAGGAACGCCTTGCGCGCATCATCTCTTTTAAAATTCTCAAAATCCATGTCTGAGTCAAACTCAACCAGGTGAATTTCGTATGGCCGTTCAACACTGGGTTCCACATACGCTTCAATACCCGGACGTACCCGAAACAGAAGCCTTCCATTATATTTCGCAATCAACGGAATGGCAACCGCTTCAAATTGTTCGAACGTCTCTTCCTGGCCTGGAATAACATAAATAAGTTGCGTTATATAGATCATTACGGAAGATAGCAAATCCGCATCAGCCAGCTTGTATACACTTGCCTGAAGGCTCGGCGAACCCTGTCCTGTTGATCAACTCCGATCAGCCATTGTTCGAAAACGTGCACTCCAACCATGCAATACCGTCACAATAGCTGTTTTTAAAGCGTTTCCGCTTTCGGCACGATTATTCCTACATTTAGAGTAAATACACTCCCAATGAAACAATATCAGCTGGGCGAGTTCGAAGAGATCGTGATGCTCACCATCGCCATTCTCAACAACGAAGCCTATAGCGTGTCCATTAAAGACGAGATAGAAGCCCGGCTCTCCCGCACCGTAAGCATGGGTGCGTTGCATACCGCACTGAAAAGACTTGAAGATAAAAGCTACCTCAAATCCTACGCGGGCGAAGCAACCACAGAGCGCGCGGGTCGTCCCAAGCAATACTTCGAACTAACCGCGCTCGGGAAGAAAGCACTGCGACACGCCAAAGAAACACGCGACGAACTCTGGCAGGCAATTCCAAAGACCGTATTCCCAATTACCCTGGCTCATTGATGAACAACACATCAACACCTTCGCCACCACGCCTGCTGCTCCGGTTCTTCCGCTGGTATTGTAACCCCGGGATTCAATACTACATCGAAGGCGATCTCTTCGAAATGTACGACCGACGACTCAAACAGTCGGGTAAACGTAAAGCAGACCTGCTCTTTATACGCGACGTGCTCCTGCTCTTCAGACCCGGCATCATCAAACCCATACAACCCAACCTACACCCCGTAAACAACGCTATTATGATCAAAAGCTACGCTAAAATAGGATGGCGGAACCTCGCGCGAAACAAAGCCTACTCCTTCATAAACATTGCCGGTCTGGCCCTGAGCATGACGTGCGGCATACTCATCTTCACCTTCATCAGACATCACCTCAGCTACGATAACTTTCACCCGGACACCAACCGTATATACCGCATTGTTACCGAGCTGCACCGCGATCAGATCGCCTACCGAAGTTGCGTACCCGCTCCGCTGGGCCAGGTATTTCGAAACGATTACACCTTTGCCGATAAAGTCGCCCGTATCTATACCGAGCAGGGTGTACTCATATCACTCAAAGAACAAACCGAAACCGTAAAGTTCAAAGAGACCAACGGTGTCGCCTTCGCAGAGCCCGAGTTCTTCGAAATCTTTAACTTCCCCTTTGTACAGGGCAGCCCGCAAACTGCGCTCACAAAACCCTACACAGCCGTACTGACCGAATCCATGGCACAGAAATACTTTGGCAATAACGACGCCATCGGCAAAACATTCTGGGTGGAAAATAAAATCGAACTCACCATAACCGGCATCCTGAAAGACCTCCCGCAAAACACCGACACCAAAACCGGTATCTTTATATCCTATGGATCACTGCTCACATACGATCCCTGGCTTGCACATGAAACCAACGGATGGGGTGGTATCCGCGACGGCATGCAGTGTTATATCCGCCTTCAACCCAACACATCAACAGCCGAAGTAGAGAATGTGTTACCCGGATATGTAACCAAATACCGCCGCAACAGCAAGAACATACACCACTACAAACTACAGTCCCTGGCAGACAAACATTTCGACGCCCGCTACGGTGGTGCCATATCAAAACAAAAGTTATGGATACTCGCCGTCATCGGTTCCTTCCTGCTGGCCACCGCGTGCGTAAACTTTATCAACCTCGCAACCGCCCAGGCGCTCAAGCGTGCCAAAGAAGTAGGCGTACGAAAAGTACTCGGCAGTATACGAACACAACTGTTCTGGCAGTTCATCTGCGAAACAGCCATAATTTGTGCCATCGGCATTGCCGTAGCAATAGGACTGGCTACCGCCCTCCTACCCTACACCAACACCCTGTTCAACCTCAACCTGTCATTGAACCTGTTTGCAGACCCGCTCTTAATTGGCTTCGTCTTCGCGCTGTGGACCACCGTTACACTGCTGGCAGGATACTACCCGGCATGGGTACTGGCGCGGTTCCAACCCGTAACCGCCCTCAAAGGAAAAGCCACACAACAAACCATAGGTGGATTCAACACCCGGCGTACACTGATCGTATCGCAGTTCGCCATCTCACAGGTGCTCATCATCGGCATGATCGTCATCATAAGCCAGATACACTACGCGCGCAACTCAGACCTCGGATTCGACAAAGAAGCAATCGTAATGATTGCCACCGGCAACGCCACAGCGAACAGCAAAGAAGCGTTTAAAAACGAAATCGCCCGAACACCCGGCGTCGAGAGGGTCTCCATTTGCATGGAAGCGCCCGCCTCCGAAAACGACTGGGGCAACACCATACTGTTCGACAACCGTTCCGAAGAAGTCAACTTCAGAACCAGCATGAAATGTGCCGACGCCGACTATGTCCCCACCTTCGGCCTCGAACTGATAGCCGGTAAAAACATCACCCCATCCGACTCCGCACGCGAAATCCTTGTAAACGAAACAATGATCCGCAAGCTCGAACTGAACAACCCCGACGATGCCATCGGTAAATACATCATTGCCGACGGTGGCGCAATAAACGCCCCCATCGTAGGCGTCATAAAAGACTTCCACGACAAGTCCTTACACGAAGACATTGCCCCGATACTCATCACAAGCTACCCCGAAGAATATAGCAACTACGCGATAAAGCTTAACCTCGCCAATGCCACCAGCACAATACCCGCCATCGAAAAACGCTGGACACAACAAAACCCTGACCAGCTCTTCGAGTACCGGTTCCTCGACGATAGCATCGCGAAGTTTTACCACGAAGAAGACACCATGCTTAAACTCATCGAAGTATTCTCGTTCATCTCCATCTTCATCGGCTGCCTCGGCTTGTATGGGCTCGTATCGTTCGTGGTAAACCAAAAAACCAAAGAGATCGGTATACGCAAAGTACTGGGTTGCAGCATAGGCAACATCCTCTGGATCTTCTGGCGGGAGTTTGCCCAACTCGTGATCATCGCCTTCGCCATTGCCGCGCCGCTCGGCTGGTGGCTAATGAACACCTGGCTCCAGAACTTCAAATTCCAGATTCAAATCAGCCCATGGGTCTTTGCCATCGCCATCATAAGCTCACTGGCCGTGGCACTGCTCACCGTAAGCTACCAGGTAGTAAAAGCCGCAGTCGCAGATCCGGTTAAATCACTACGGGTTGAATAAACTCATCGTTGTAAACAGTACATCGAACATTCACATCAAAAAGTAATAGTGCCACGACTCCCGCATAAAAACATGCAGAAAAGTCGTGGCGCCATCACGCAACATATCAGAGCAAATTCTCCTGAACCGCCTGATACACCGTTCTAACCATAGGCATGAATCCCAGGCTGCGGGCAAGCGATGCATCCGCATGAAGATACCAGGGATTAGTAAGGGGATCGGCAGATGATTCCATAGTCGCACCAACAAGTCCAAGCAGTTCGTAAACCGACAACGGCCCTTCGTCTGTAATATTCACAATGCGTTTATCGAACGTACCCACAAGTGCCATGTCCATTGCCGTCGCGATATCACGATGATGAACAGTACTGATCTTCATAGCGGGATGCCATTTAGCCGCAGTCACATGTTGAGGCAGCATCTCCAGGTGTCCGTCTCCGTCCCCATATACAAACGGGAATCGCACGATAGACCAGGTAAGCCCGCTTTCCTGTAGCTCCCGTTCCGCAGCTACCTTACTGGCAGGATACGGATGTTGCGGATTAACGGCATCGCCCTCACGTCCGGGGTGTGGGTTGTTTGCATCATAAACATGAGCCGTACTTGCCAGTATAAAGCGCGCAGTCGGCGCATAAGCCTTTGCCGCCGTGATAAGATTACGCGTTCCTTCCACATTGCTCTTCCAAATCAAATCCATATCCTGCGTACGAAACACCGCCGCAAGGTGAATGATCGTGGACACACCCTCTACCGCATGTTCGAGCGATGCAGCATCCAGCAAATCACCCGAAACAGCCTCCACACCTTCCGGCCCCTTCTTTCCACTGCGTACCAGTACCACACAGTCCAACCCTGCCGCCACCAGTCGTGGCAAAAGACGTTCACCCACCAACCCGGTCACACCGGTTATCAGTATCTTTCCTTCTTGTTTGTTCATAGCATTAAAATTTATACGATGAACAAAGCTCGAAAGAACACCCCAGCCAACGCCGGACGAAAACCGATACAATCAGGACAAATCCTTATAAAAACAGGCAACCGTCTTACCCGTAACCTTCTTAAATAAACGCGAAAAATAATCGGGATCATTAAAGCCAAGGTCAAACGCCAGTTCCTTAACCGAAGAACGCGTTCCATAGTGCAGACGCCGTCGTGCCTCAAGGATCAACCGTCTGTTCATAAACTCCTTTGGCGAAAGCCCCGAATATTGCTTCACGATCTGGTTTAAACTATCCGTGTTGGTCGCCAGTTTCCGCGCCATATCCGCTACCGTTGGATGCTCGATCAGATTGTCTTCCAGCAAAACCTTGAAGCCGATATATTTGGCCAGTCGATTATCAACCGGTTTACCACGGGCACCAAAATAGGCAATCGTAATCTCCGTAAGAAGACTGTTCAGGTGTGCCAGAATAAGCTCCGCGTCCGTCTCAGGCGTACGCAACAACTCCTGAAGTATCCCAAAAATTACCTCAAGCCTAAGCGCAGCCGCCGACGAAAAAGATACCTTCTGAAGGTTAAGCGGATTAAGCAAAAACGGGTACTGCCGGGGCAGTTGTGCCAGGCATTCCTCATCGAACCCCAGCTTATAATACCGGTGGCCATGCGAAGTAGTAGGCCATTCCTGAATCTGATGCGGCACCGAGAAAAGCAGATCATTCGTTCCAAGAGTAACCGTATCCAGGTCAACACGATACTGGCTTGAGCCGTCCAGCATAAACAAAAAGAAATAATACGGCAAACGTTGTGTGAGTCCGTACCCCCCGGCAGCTTCTATTGGCAAATGACCAAAGCCCGGAGAAACCATCCGGATCGAAAGACCGTTGTTCTGACTAAAATCCCGTAATACCATGTCCATACTGCGCTTAGCCAAAGTTGTGACTGGCCTCCTGCACAGAGAGACGTTTTTAATGTCACAATATTTTGTACGACCTGTACCGTTCCTCACGATTCGCCTCCCCTTCACCATCACTTCTGCGGCCACACCGTGCCCACCATCGCTTAGCGAAGAAGGAACAGCTTCCGCAACGGTATTCGATATAATAGCCATACAATTTGATTATACCCTAAAGATACGGGCACCTAATCCCAACCGGCCGAACGTTTACACGACACAAGAACTCGCGCGTGATGGCCATACTCTAAACCTTCCACGAACGGTAAGCGGCTCCGGTTACCCTGGACACCCCACATTCCTCGCAAATCCGTAGATACCTCTTTGCAACTCCTTTTCAACTTCCTTCCAGAAGCTTTCATTGCACAGCGTTTCTCCAGACTCCGCCCAGTCTGCTCACAGTCATCCTCCATAAAAATCATAGGGACAGTTCGGGCACCTGCTATGGATTGACGCCGGAAGTATCGATAATATTTTTAGAATACGCAAGTGCAATCCGCATGAGTGTGAACGTGAGAGTGAAGTTGCATATACATGAGTATAACCAGCGGTACCTGTGTCAGAGGGAACTGAATAGTATCGTCATTGCATTGAATTAAAAATATCCCGGAGGAGCTGAAGACGGGTGGTTTTATTGGGGGTAAACTCAAGCTTCCTGCCGGAAAGCTTTTGCCAGGAAACAACGGTTGTGGAGTCCACAAGATCGTTGAGGCGGGCTTGCCATTCGGGAAGGTAACCCTGTAGGGCGAGAGTTTGGACTATCACAAAGTCGGGGTGTGTTGGCGTTATGTCTTCGTGGTAGATGAGTGTAGCGTGTTGCTGGATCAATATAGTTTGAAGAGCCTTAACGGGGACGTTGCGTACTTTTACATTGTTATCTATCGCGAGCGCAGCAGTAATGCCGGCGGCCTGGCCGATGGCCATCCAGCAGGGTTCCATACGGAGGGTCGAGAAGCCGATGTGGCTTCCGGACACTGGAACCGGGAGAAGAAGGTTATCAACTGTTTTGGGAATCATAATACCGAAGGGAACAGTGTACACCTGAGAGGGATAACTAAGGAAGCCATCGAGGTGTATCCGTCCGGGCTCGCGTTTGCGCACAGCGTGTGAGTCTAGAGCATAGTGGCTGGCAGTGATGCTGCTGTTGTGTATAATGGGGCGCTGCCCCGGTGCGTTCGCAACGGCATCTTGCGCAGTAAAGAAATACAGCCCTTCGAAGCGGCGGCCTTCACGAACGTATACCTGACGCGGAAAGTTGCCGTTGTCGGTATACTCGTCTTTCGCGAGGCCCCAGCCGGCGGCCGCTTTGCGGAAATGTGCGGGCAGGTCTTTATCGTTTTGCGCGAACCATATCAGGCCCTCGATGTATGCACGCAGGCGCTTCGCGAATGCATCGCGCCATGCCCAGCCGGACGTTGGCCAGGGCCAGTTCTCTTCGGGCAGGTCGGTGGAGATGAATGCCATGTGCTGGTTGTTAGCGTCGGTCTTGGCATTGGGCAGTCCGACCATGTTGGTTATACGGGCGATGCCCCATACATCGCCAGGGATACGGGACGGGTTACCTTGTGCGATATACTTACGGTTTTCTGCAAGCATGGCCTCGGTTACGTTTTGCATCTGGACACCGGTGTGCCGGCCCGACCAGACGTCGTCTATGAGCGATGTATATTCGTCGCGGTTATAGCCGGCGGGCTTTTGTACCGCAACGCGGTTTGCCGGGTTATTGGTGAGGCACAAACGATAGTTGTAGGATTGCACGGCGTTGTCGCCCTGGAAGGTGGAGCCAATGCCTTCGGCGCCGCCCCAGTATTTGTATACGATGCCGGCACCCGGCTCGTTAAATTCCTCCTGGCCTTCACGGCCCGTGCGGAACGGTACACGGGCTGCTGCGCCGAGGTCGCCTTCATACGTAGCATCGACGAAGATCTTTCCTTTGTATAGTTCATGCGCACCAGTGGTACGGTTGAGGATCGTGATCTGTTCGATGCGGTCGTTGTGTAGTATGATATTTTCGTTCAGCACGTCGAACTGCCGCATGGTTAACACGGTTACGCGGCCTGATACTTCGGCGAGCATTTCGGTGAGTACCTTCTCGGCAACGGAGGGTTCGAAGTGAAAACCGTCGGAGCAGTCTTTTACCTGTGGCGATGTTTCGCCGTAGCGTGTCACGTAGTGCCGACGTATACGGCCGATGAACTCCGCAAAGAGCCCCGTGGTTGCACCGCGTGTGGCAATATCTGTTGCACCCAGGCCGTTGGCCGGCAGACCGCCGATGTGGGCGGTGCGTTCGAGGATTACCGATGTTTTACCCTGGCGTGCCGCGGCAATGGCGGCCATAATGCCGCCCGGGGTACCTCCTACTATAACAAGGTCGTAGGATTGGGCCCTGGCTATTGTACCGATCAACGCGAGCGCTATCGTTATCAGTAAGGAAGATGGCTTCATATCGTTTTGCGTTAGGATATCCGGCTATCGGTTAATCTTTTTGATTGTTAGGCACACAAAGCAGTGCATCGGCTACTACGGTACCGGCATTGCCGGTTAGCGTGGCGATCTCTACATAGGCTCTGCGGCCTTTGGGAAACGTGTAGTCGCCCAGCGATACCCATTCGCCGGAGGTCTGTCCTTCTACGATGACGTCCGCAGGGCGAAGGGTAATCTTCTTTGCGGTTTTGCCGTTGTGTATGGTAACGTCCATCGTCGTCGCCGCATTAGGTACCTTGGGGATATACAGATAAAGTGTGTAGGCTTGTTGTTTAACAACGGTCGGTGTGAAGCGCAGAGTTGCCCCCTCTCCAGCCGTTGCTTTGAAGAACGACGGCCCGTAGCCGCCACGGGTTTCGGTCTGCCACGTTCCGCTGCGCGTGATGTTTGCGGCATCATCGTTGTCGACCAGGATGTCGCCGGGGCGGCCATCAGCCAATGGATTCTCTTTCAGCGCTGCCTGTACGGCGACAACATCGACCTGTTGTACATCTTTGCGTGTATCTATAGCCTGTACTGCCGCTACGGCTGACGATTGGCCAAGTACCATGAACACGGGCTCCATACGAATAGATCCATAAGCGATGTGCGTAGCGGAGAGGCATACGGGCACGAACAGGTTCGTACATTCAACTGCTTTGGGAATGAGCGCTCTGTAGGCAATGGGATATGGACCAAAGCCGCCTACTTCTACGTTGCCTTCGTTCTTTACTTCGCCATTTACGACGAGTCGCTGGCAGTTGTGTGAATCCATAGTATAGGCTGCCATGCCCACCCCGTCTGGCACGACAACTTTGCCTTCGCAGTTTGCCTGCCGCATAACATATTCGCCTACGAGGCGGCGTGCTTCACGAATGTATAGCTGCGGCGACCAGTTACCATTGTCCGTGTATTCGTCTTTGGGATAACCATAGGTGAGCATCTCATTACGTAACGGCTGGGGCACGCGTGGGTCGTGGCCGAAGAAATACAGAAGGCCTTTTGTATACTGTTCGTGATCGGCTATAATCCGTTGCCGCTGAACATACGTGCCGTCGGGGTAGTCGTGATTCATGCCGATCATGTCGGTTGAGAAGCCGTTGCGGTTGTTGATATCGGTTTTGTTGTTGGGCATACGGCTTATAATGAAGTAATCATTCAGCTTACGTCGTTCAGGCCATACCGTGAACAGGCGCAACAGCAGCGCGTAGCGTGTCGAGTCGTAGCCCGCAGGACGTGTGATGGGTACCCGGTTCTTTGGATCGGTGGTGAGGCATATGCGATAGTTATAGGCTTGTACGCTGCGATCGCCGGTGCCGTTGGGCGCCAGCTTGGCGGGACTTATGCCCCATAACAGGCCGCTGGCGGGATCACCGGGTATGACATATGGATCGATTCCGCGTGGTAATTGATGGCCTTCCATCACCTGTACGCCGTTAATCGTTTCCTGGTAGTCTTTGTTGTCCTCACGACCAACCGCATACGTTACGCCTGCTTTAGCCATAAGGTCACCTTCATAACCGCAGTCGATGAACATGGCCGCCTTTACAATAATATCGTTCTTTACCGGTGTGCTGGTGCTTTCAAGTACAACTTCCGTTATACGCGTGTTATTCTTGCGTACTTCTTTGAGGCGGTATTCGTACACAACGGGAAAGCCACCGCGTTGCACATATTGCTGGAATATGTTTTCAGCTACGTGCGGCTCGAAGGTCCATTGCTCAAGTTTAGAATAATGGTTGCCGATGCGCCTGTAAAAATCGCGGGCGAGTCCGGTGATGGCATACTTGTTGCCAATGTCGGTATAACCCAATCCTCCTGAGCTCATCCCTCCCAGGTGGCGGCCGGGTTCTATGAGGATGGCTTTTTTGCCGAGCTTCTGCGCGGTATATGCGCTGATCACGCCGGCAGATGTACCGCCATAGACACAAATATCGGTTTCTATCGGTGTCTGAGCCTGCGCTCCGACTATATATCCCAGCAGTATGCAGGCAAGGACTAGAGTTTTGTTACGAATCATGGTGATGTGTATCGTGTGTTTGAATGTAAAAGAGGAAAGGCATACATGTGGCGGGCAGCCTTTCCGTTGGATCAGCCTTTTAATACCCCGTGTTCTGGTCGTCGGGGCTGATCAGCGCATTGTTATCGATCTCTGCTTTGGGAATAGGCCAGAACAGATGCGTATCTTTTACCGTCTTGCCGGTACCTGCGAGTACAAGTGCTTTGAGCTTTTCGACACCGAGACGTTTGAGATCCAGCCAGCGTTTGCCTTCGATCATAAATTCATAAGCACGCTCGGTAAGCACGGCATCGCGGAAGGTCTCTGCGGCAAGGCCGGCAAGGTCTACCCCGGCATTGGGTGTATTCACCGGCAGACCGTATGCTCTGCGGCGTATTTTGTTTACCGCTTCGTATGCATCGGCTGTCGGGCCATTATTGGCCTGACTGGCGGCTTCAGCATAGATCAGCAACACATCAGCATAGCGCAATACAGGAAAATCGTTGCCATTCGTGCTCGGGCTTACACCGGAAAGGTCTTTGAATTTGCGGAACTGGTATGGTTCGTTTGCCGGAAGCTTTACGATTTCGGTCGAGTTGCGCTTTACGTACTCGCTGTACAAGTTCATTTCCTTACGCAGATCGGCGTTGCTCCAGTTCGCAATAAGCGGCGAGTTCTTCAGGCCGTATACGGTGCGGAACCCAGTAGCAGAGTAGATCGACGTTTCGGCGTGGATATAGGTAAGGTACTGAAAGCCCTGATCCGCCGAACGCGAGTATTTGAGATAGAAAATCTCTTCAACACTGCCGTTGACCTCGGGGCCGAACAAGTTTTCAAAATCGTCTGCCGTTGCCACGGGAACAAGGCTGAACTTGTTGGCGTCTATAACTTCTTTGGCCTTTGCCGCGGCTTGGCTCCAGGCTTCACGGGTGAGGTATACGTCGGCGAGGAGCGTTTTAGCAGCCCACGTAGAAGGGCGACCAAATTGCTCGCCTTTGTCGGGCAAGCCTGCTTCGGCTGCCGTCAGGTCGTCGAGGATCAGTTTATATACATCCTCCACACTGGCCCGCGCCATGTCTGCAGGATCGGTGGTTGCTGTGCGCAGGGGAACGCCACCCCAGTTACGCACGAGGTTATAGTATGTAAGAGCGCGCAGGAAACGCGCTTCGGCCAGCAGCTGTGCTTTTTTTGTTTCATCCATCGTAGCGGCCGGTACGTTTTCGAGTACGATATTGGCCCGGAGGATCGCCTGGTAGCAGGATACCCATACATTTTCCACACGGGCGATGTTTGTGGCATCGAGCCCGGCATATTCGCTGATCGAGCTGTAGCTGCCGCGTCCATGGCCATAGTCGGCATTGGCTTCCTGCTCAAGTAAGTATACAGTACCATAATTGTTAAAGCTGCGGAGGGGTTCGTATATAGAATATACGGCCGATAGCGCGTCGCCTTCGCTGCGATAATAGGTTTCTTCGGCGAGCCGGTCTTCGGGTGTTTCCTCCAGCAGATCGCCACACGCTATGAAAAGGACCGGAAATATGAGATATATAATTATTCGCTTCATTGCTTTCTCGTTTAGGGTGAAACATCAAAAACCGAGGCTGATGCCCATGGTGAAGGTGCGTGCTACAGGGTAACTCGTCTGGTCAATACCCAGCCCGATGCCGGAGTTGCCGGAGCGTGTGCTCACTTCAGGATCGTACCACGAGTATTTTGTAAACGTCAGCAGATTCTGCGCGCTTACGTACAGCTGGGCAGACTTGAGCCAGTTCAACTGCAGACCAGCTACAGGCAGCGTGTACCCCAGCCGTATATTCTTGAGGCGTAAGAACGAGCCGTCTTCTACATAACGGTCAGACTCGCGAAACTTCGTATTGACGCTGATGCGTGGGTATGCCGCGTTGACATTTTGATTTTCGGGGGTCCAGCGGTCGAGTATATCCGTTACCTGGTTCTCGCCGAAGTTGAATGCATCGCCGTGGTTGGCCAGGTTGAAGTTGAAGAGGTCGTTGCCATATACGCCCTGGAAGAATATGTTCAGGGTAAAGTTTTTAAATGCGAAGTTGTTGTTGAAGCCATAGATGAAATCGGGATTGGGATCGCCGATGATCGCGCGGTCGTTGTTGTTCAATACGCCGTCGGGCGTTACATCTTTGTATTTGATATTGCCGGTTGCATCGAGACCGTCTTCTACGTAGCCATAGAAGACACCCATGGGTTGCCCGGGACGCACGAGGTTTACAGATACGGCGAGGGGTATGGACAACTGAGGACCGAATACATCGCTGCCGCCTGCCAGGCTTACAACCTTGTTTCGGTTGGCGGCGAAATTGGCGGCTATATTCCAGCGAAAGGCGCCCTCGAGTACGTCCGCACCGATGGAAAACTCGACACCGCGATTACGAATCTCGCCGATGTTGCGCGTTTCCTGTACATAGCCGGTAGCGGGGGGCAGCGGCACAATGGCGAGCAGGTCGGTGGTGCGCTTCTCGTAGAAGTCGGCCGACAATGTGATGCGCTCGTTAAAGAAGCCCATATCTATACCAATGTCTGTTTGGGTCGTTGTTTCCCAACGTAGGTCGGGGTTCGGTTTATAGCTGCCGGGCGCATAACCCGTAAAGAGATCGTTGTTAAGTACGATGGTTCCGGATCCCAGGGTGTTAAGGGTTTGGTATGGATTGATGGCAGTGTTGCCCGTCTGGCCCCAGCTGAGGCGCAGCTTCAAATTGGAGAAGGCGTTGAGGTTACGGATAAAGTCCTCTTCTGAAGCCCGCCAGGCGAAGGCGCCGGAGGGGAATGCGGCCCACTTGTTCGATGCACCGAAGCGTGACGAACCATCCGCCCGTACACTGGCGGTGATGAGGTACCGGTCGTTAATAGAATAGTTTACGCGGCCCAGCCAGGACATGATCGTCCACTCGGTAACCGACGACGAGGGTGCGCCGATGACGGTGCCGGACTCCAGTTTTTTATTTCCTAAAGCATCGTTAGGGAATCCGCTGGCGCGGGCTACATTGTTGGTGTAGCGCTCAGTCTGATAGGTGAAACCACCGGTCAGTGCCATGTTCTGGCGATCGGTAATGTCGCGTGTATAGGTAAGGATATTTTCATTGAGAAAGTTTAGCCTCTCGTCGAAGGTAACAGAGGCATTACCCGAGGGACTCGATAGCAATTTTCGCGAGGAGTAATAGTCGGTGCGTGTGTTGGCATAGTCTATCCCGCCGGATACGCGCAGCGTGAGCCCTTTGATGAATTCATAGCTCATGCCCATGTTGGCGAGTACGGAATTACGCGTGGCCTTGTTGAGGCGTTCTTTTGCAAGGGCCACAGGGTTCTCCGCCGCGTTAGAGCTGAACGGATATGGGCGTGCACTGGAGTACGTGCCGTCGGCATTATACACGGGCATCGTTGGCGGAGCGGTAAGCGCTGCCGATACAACGCCGTCACCACGCGAAGAGTTGTCGTTACTAAGCATGTTGCCTATGGAGCGGCTCATGATTGCGTTGTAATTAACGCTGAACTTATCGCTCACTTTCTGGTTTACGTTAGCCCGTAGCGAACCGCGTGTATAATCCGAGTTAATGATTATACCATCTTGTCCGAAGAGGCTTCCCGAGATGGAATAGGTCGACTTTTCGCTGCCGCCTGAAAATGTAAGCGTATGGTTTTGAATGGGTGCCGAGCGAAAGATCGCCTCCTGCCAGTCTGTGCCCTCGGCGTAGGAAGCTACCTGTTCGTCGGTGAAGTAAGGCGCGATGCCATCGTTGGCCGCGCGCTCGTTGGCGAGAGTGGCGAACTCGCGTGCGTTGAGCATGTCGATCTTCTGGATTACCTGCTGTACACCCACGTAGCTATCGAAAGTTACCTGGTTGCTACCGCTTTTACCACGCTTCGTTGTGATCATAACAACACCGTTGGCGCCGCGCGAGCCGTATATCGCGGTGGCGGAAGCATCTTTCAGTACTTCGATGGATTCGATGTCGGCTGGATTCAGATTTATGGGGTTACCCGATGTGGCGAAGCCATCGATTACATATAGCGGCTCGTTGCTTCCGAGCAGTGAGTTGCCACCGCGCACGCGCATACTCATGGCCGCGCCGGGGGCACCCGAGGTTTGAATGACCTGTACTCCTGCAGCGCGGCCCGACAGGCCTTGCACCGCGTTGATGTTCGGCATGGCATTGAGATCTTCTGACTTTACTGACGCAACTGCGCCGGTGAGATCGGACTTCTTTACTTCACCATAGCCCACAACGACGACTTCGTCGAGCGAAGTAACGTCGGGCATAAGGGTGATGTTGAGTTGTGTCTGCGTGCCCACAGTAACCTCCTGTAGTTTAAAGCCGATGAAGGAAAATACGAGCACGGTGTTTTCATCGGCTACATTGATTGAAAACCGTCCGTCAGTATTGGTGGTTGTACCAATGGATGTCCCGCGGACAATTACACTGACACCGGGCAGTGGCGATCCCGTGTCGTCCACCACACGTCCTGTAACGGCGGTCTGGCTTACAGGAGCTTCATCCGTCTGGAGTAACGCTTCGGGAGCAAGTTCGCCCATCATCCGCCGCGTCAACACAATCTGGTTGCCGTTGGCCTCAAAGGCTATGTGTCGTGGTGCGAGGATTCGCTCGAGCACGTCGGCCAGTCGCTCGTCGGCCACACGCAGGGTAATGCGCTCGCCCGAAGCAATGAGTTTGGGTTGATACAGAAATTTGGCATGGGTGGTTTCTTCGAGTTTTTCGAGCGTTTTGCGAAGCGGGACGTTGGCCAGGTTGACGCTTATCCGCGTTTCCAGCACTTGCGCGGCCGATTCGTGCGCCTGTGCCACGCCGATGAGGAGTATAGTTGCAAAAAAGTGGATGAGCGAGACCTTCATAATGAACAATAAATGTTCACGAACCTGTAGTTCTTTTTTCATACTTTTGAAAATGTTTTGTCTTGAAGTATAGATGCGGAGAGACAAACGCTTCTTCATCCCGGCAAGGATGGAGAGGCATTTCCGGGCCGACGGTGTTAGCGCACTGTCGGCCTCTTTATTTGGAGGTTATGGATAATCCATTGTCATAGGTGTAAGGTTTGGGTTAAGGTTTGGTTATAGCGTGGTTTAGTCAGAACACCCTTTACTTGTGATGATAATGTGTGAGTCTATTACCTCGTAGCTTCCCTGAATACCTTTACAGATCAACGTTAACTGTTCGTATAAGGGAACTCCGGTGAGTGACGCATGAATGGAGCAATTGGCCAGTACTTCGTCGTCGTATACGATTTGAATGCCGTACGCTTTTTCCAGCACCTGGAATACTTCACGCACGGGCACATCATGAAATTCAAAATTGTAGCCGGCAAAGGACTGTAATATGGCCGGCTGCTGCACGAGTGATTTCGTAAGCTTCTTTTCGCGGCGCTCGTATACGACCTGCTGGTTCGGCGTGAGTACGACAGCGCCACCTTCTGCCCCGGGAGCGGCCTGATTAAGTACAGATACGCGGCCGGTTGCTACCTGCACCATCATACGCGACTCTCCTGATACGTTCCGAACACGGAAGCTGGTACCCAACACACGTGTGACGAGCTCCTGCGTATGCACCAGGAAAGGCCGACGGTGATCCTTCTTTATCTCAAAGAACGCTTCACCGGTAAGGTACACTTCACGCGTTTGCTCGGTGAACCGGTGCGGATATTGTAATACACTGTGTGGCTCAAGGACAACGGAGCTACCATCGTCAAGGGTTATTGTTTGAGAGGTTTTGCTGTCGTTTTCGTATAACGCCAGGTCGCCATATATAGCGGTTGTTCGCAGTCCATAGGTTGCGGCGGGGGTATTCCAAAGCCACCAACCACCCAGCAACACAACAAGTCCAGCGGCTGCATACCACCACTGGCTGCGGCGTGGCCGTGAACCGGGCTGCTCATCGGCAAACTCCAGCGTCGCCTCAATTTTCTGCCACACCTTGGTTTGCTGTGTTGGGAGCGCTATATACTGGTCTTCTTCCGCGACTGCGAGGATCATGGCACGCGCTTCTTCCACCTCTTCCATTTTTTCGGGATGAGCCTCGATCCAGTTCTTCCAGAAGGTATTGTGCGCCGCGTCTTTTGGACGACGAACCCAATGAATGAAGTCGTCGTCTGCGGCAAAGTCTTCCGCGGTAAAATCCGCATAGTTCTTCATATGCTTACAGCAATGTTATTTAATACAAACGTTATATTGCCTAAAAGCAACGTTTTCGGAATTTAACTCACTTGCGCGGAGATTTTTTTACCCGAGCTCGTCCGGTCACGCTATGAAGAGCAGTACGAGGAAGGAAAGCACGTATTTTACGTACTGGCGAAGTTGGGCAAGGCCGCGTTGCACGAGGTTGCGGGCGGACTGCTCGTTAACATTGAGTATGGCGGCTATTTCATCGAAGTCCATTTCATCGTAAAAGCGGAGCACCATCGCTTCGTACTGCCGCGGCGACAGATCTTGAAGGAGTTTGCGAAGCATGATAACGCGTTGGCTGTTGCTTTCTTCATCAATGATCTTTTCTTCGGACGATGGCGTGGGCATGCTTAAATGATCTTCGGTCAGGAAATGATCAAGCGATAGAAAAGGGCTACGGCTTTCATTCCGAAAGAGTTTGCGCCGAAGGGATCTGTATAAATAAAAGCGTACAGACGTTGTGGCGGATAACGTTTCCCGCAAGCGCCAGAGATCGACAAAAAGGTCATGTATGGCGTCTTCGAGCACGGCATCTGAGCTTCCTCCGATTTTACGCCCATAATTATATAATAATTTGAAATAACGGTCATACAGCGCAGCGAAACAACGCCGGTCGCTTTGCCTCAGGCCTTCCCAAAGGTGCAAATCGGTCTGTATATCGGCTCGTTCCTGCATGTCTGCGGATTATACCGGTCAAGTAAACGAATTATTTATGAACGTCAAAATTAAGGCGTTAAAACGATTGAAATATATGAATGGACCGCTGACGGTATGCCTCAAACGTATTCTTATAAAGACTCACTCTAAATTTTATATGGAAAAGACAGAAAAAGTCCACTGCCTGCGAGGGCAGCGGACTTTTAGAGGTGTGAGAGTCACTCTGGACGGGTTACTCCTTTATGAAATTTTGGGTGAACGATTCGTTGCCGTAGGTGATGCGCAATACATGCAGGCCGGGACGAAGGCGTTGGATGTCGATCGTCATATCTTTCCCTACAGCTTCATGTGTTGCGCGTAGGTAGCCGGTGGCATCGTTGATAGTAATAGTTGCTCCAGCGGGGACACCCACAAGGTTCAACGCTGTTGTGGCGGGATTGGGATATACCTGTATTGGCGACACAACGGTTGCCGCTACCTGCGCAGCTGTGGTATGCTCTGCCAACCTGATGTAGTCGTGAGTAAGCTGGAAGCCGCTGCTAGACGCATTTTTGCCCGCTACGGTGAAGCGTACTTTTTGCTGACCGGTGTAGAAAGTAAGGTTGGCGGCAAGTACCTCTTTGTACACAGTGGTAGCGCTGTAGAGGTCCAATACATTGCCATAGGCCGCACCGTCTTTATATACCTGGCTTGTACCCTGATCGGGGCCCGCGCGGAAGCCGAGATATAGGTCGTAGTTTTTGGTACCGGAATGTGAAAACGTATATTCCACAAAATCGCCTGCACCATCGGCATTGAGGCGAACCAGGTTACCGCCACTGGCCGAAGCCTGGGCCACTACAGTGTTGGTTGCGCCATTGGACCACCGACTGGCAGTTTCGACTTCATAGGTCGTGGAGGCCTGCCCTACGGGGGTGAATGTTATATGGTTGATGTTGAATCCACCGCCAGCGATTTCCAGTCGCAGGACTTTGTTACTGCCCCCGGCAATAGTCACATTACTAACGGTAAGCGTTTCCCACGTCTCCCACGCGCCGGTATTGTTAGGGTTGACGGTGCCCAGGAGTACACCGTCTAGCGTAACGGTAAGCGCCTTGCCTGTGTTAGTGCCGGCGCTTGCCGAGCGTATACCGATGTTATAATTACCGCCGGTTACTGAACCTATAGTATACTCCAGCCATTCGCCTGCTATCGTATAGCCTACTACATAGCCTGCACCGGTATCGGTGGTTGTCCCCAGGTCTACATCGGTGCTGCGGTATGTGCCACCGTTGTTACCGAGGTCACTGTCGTGGTATGCAACGTCCTGATTTCCGATGTCGAAATCTTCGGCTTCTATTTTACCTGGAATAGTGTGTGCAGCAAACGGTGTTTGCGTGCCTGTAACGCCGCCACCACCGGGCTGATTACTGTTCTGCAATTCGAAGAGCCAGTTCTGCATGAACCGCCCCTGGTTCTCGCCCGACATAAGGTTCCAGTTCCAATCGAAGAACTGCGGCTTCCAGAAATTATCGAAGATCCATCCCTGCCAGCTTATCCACGGGTGCGCATCGATGTAGTTGCGGAAGGGCGTTCCCCATCCTCCGGTTGTGCCGAAGGTCACACCATCGGAGTAGTTGGCATTTTGATTCCAACCAAACTCGGTAAGCATAACGGGTATCGTATTGGCCGCGTTGCCGAATTTGGTATTGAGGTTTGTGGCATTGGCAGCGCCCTGGTTCGGATAGATGTGATATACATACACCAGATTATTGCCAAGCAATGGATCGGTGACAGCGTTGTTTACCTTTGTACTCCACTGCGGGCTTCCAACCAGAATGAGGTTGTTCGGAGCTACGCTACGGATAGCGTTGATTACAGGCTGAATGTAGTTTTTCCAGGATGTCCAGTTGTCGGGATTTATGGGTTCGTTGAAAATTTCGAAGATGACATTAGGATTGTTGGCATAGCGCGGCGCTACGTAGTTCCAGAAGTCGAGTACGAACTGTTGTTTGACCCCGCCGGAGCCGTTGACATCATAATTACTTACGAGATGGAGATCTACGATCACGTACTGGTTGCGGGCGATGGCCTGCTGTACGAACGGATCAATGTGTACGGCGAAACTGGTAGCGGGATCTTTGACCTTTGCGGTGGTTACAGGTAAGCGAAGTACCCTTGAATACCAACCTCTGGCAGCATCTGCCTGCCAGTCGATCATCTCGCTCAGCGGTTTGTTGTTGCAGGTCGTGCACTCGTTGTGGTGCTCGCTGGGCAGCACGGATACACCGCGGAGCGTGACGGGATTTCCGGCGGGATCTTTGATCTGATTACCGTCTACGTGCAGCCATGGCTTCTGGGCGTGAACGGGGATGAGGCATGCAAGAAGCAGAAGAACGAGCAGGCCTTGTGTAAACGTGTACAGTTGTCTGGTCATCATACGGATTGGTTTTAGTAAAAAAAATAGGTCAGGGCTTCCGCAATTCCGTAGGTGTAACAACTACACATTGGTTTGCGGCAGTTGTTAAAAGTAGGTTGAAGTGCCTGGCGTAACGGGGGAAAATCTATCCGTAGAGGGGGAAAATCCTTCCAAACTGCGTGCTAAGCGCATTTCCTTAACATGCAGTATGCATATTCTGCGAGGAGTTGCGGTATGCGGAAGGCAATACGCCATAATACTTGCGAAACGCTTTACTGAAGTATTTGGCATCTGCGAAGCCCACCCGCAGCGCGATTTCATTAATGGCGAATCCGCTGCTTACCAACAACTGTCCTGCTCGCTTCATGCGAATGTCCTGAATAAACTGAAGTCCTGAGATTCCGAGCAGGCCCTGGAACTTGCGGTACAGATTTGTTTGGCTCATGCCGAGTTCGCGACAGAAGCGTTCGATGTTGAAGTCGGGATCGTCGAGGTACAGTTCAACGGTGGTGACGGCCTGACGCAAAAAGGCATCGTCCGGCGATGCGAGTACCGGCGGCGATGGGCTGGTGATGAACTCCCGATAGTATTTGCGGCGTATGTTTTCGCGCAGCGCCACGGTATTGCGAAGTCTGGCCAGTAGCAGATCGGGCCGGAACGGTTTGATGATGTAGTCGTCGGCCTGCGCTTCGCGGAATGCGTTGATCTGCATATCATCGTCTCCCCGGGCGGTTAACAATACTATGGGAATATGGCTTGTGCGCATGTCTTCCTTCAGGCGTGTACACATGGTCACACCATCGAGCACAGGCATCATAATATCGCTCAGAATAATATCGGGCAGTATGTCACCGGCTTTGCGCAATCCTTCTTCACCATCATACGCTTCCTCGATCTTGAAGACCGTACTCAAGTGCAGGCGAAGCAACTGCCGTATGTCTTGATTGTCTTCTACAAGTAATAGAACCGGGAGTTTGCGTCTATCGTCGGCCTGCTCAGCCGTGGCTTGCAATTCTGTGGACTGCTCTTCCTGCACAACATTTGGCAGCGGCAGGTCAGCGCTGTATACATACGGCATGGACGTGTGCTCTTCTGAAACGAATGCGTTCGCTTCTACGGGTAGCCACACAGAGAACCGGGTCCCCGGTTTGCCGGGCACATTTTCGACCAGCACGTCGCCGTGGTGTAGCCGGGCGAGTTGCCGCGCCAGCGACAACCCAAGGCCTGTCCCTTCCGTGGCGTGCTGCCCCTGCGGTAAACGAAAGAACGGGTCGAAGATCTTTTCATGAAGGGCTTCCGGGATACCACTGCCCGTATCGGTTACAGCGATGCAGGCGAAGCGTGTAGCATCTCTCCTACCTGTACGTATGACGGGAGGCACGGCTCCGGTGGCCGTGTCGTATAATGCGAGCGACAGCGTAATGCTGCCGTGATCGGGTGTATGGTTGAAGGCGTTTGCTAGGAGATTGATGATGATCTTTTCGAGCTTGTCCGGGTCGAAGTATTGCGTCGTCATTACCGGCTGCGCCACGAACTGATATTGAATGCTACGTTTCAACGCTGTGAATTCAAAGAGCTCTTTTATCTGACGGACGAATACTTCGAGACTTCCATGAGATACCTCCAGGCGCATGAAGCCCGCGTCAAGCTTATAAATGTGCATAAGTTGATTGACGAGTTTCAGCAAATGCTGACTCCCTTTTTGTACCAGTTGGAGCAGTTGCCGGTCGTGTGCGCTCTTTTCTGATGCAAGTAGTTGGCCGATGGGCCCCAGCATGAGTGTTAGCGGTGTACGAAGCTCGTGAGAGATGTTCGCGTAAAAGCGAAGCTTGATGCGGTCCACTTCAAGCTGATTGCGAATGCGCATACGCTGCATGGCGGTAAAACGCAACGCGATAAACGCGGCTACGAACAGCAGGGCATACACAGCCTTGGCCCACCAGGTTCGCCAGAGCGGTGGAAGAATAACGACTTGCAGGGCTGCATCGTGGCTGCCCCAAACACCATCGCAGTTGGCTGCTTTAACCCGTAACGTATAGGTACCGGGATCGAGGTTCGTGTAAGTAGCCTTGCGCTGGTTAGCAACCTGATTCCAGTCATTATCGAAACCTTCGAGCTTGTAGGCGTACATTGTTTTGCCGGGCGCCGCGTAGTCAAGCGCAACAAACTCTACGGAGAAAACGGTGTGCTGGTGCGACAGGGTAATTACGCGGGTCTCTCCCACCGGTTGCGACAGGACCGAACCCGGTTCATGGAAGTCGACCGTTTTATTGAAGATCTGCAAACCGGTAAAATATACCGGAGGCTCGAAACCACTGTCTTTAAGACTGTCGGGATGAAAGTGGGTAAGGCCTTGCATCCCGCCGAAATACAGGCTGCCGTCGCGGCTTTTGCATGACGCGAGTCTGTTAAAGGCATTGTCTTCGTTCTCATTACCGGTCCGATAGTAACGGAATGCCTGTCTGTCGGGATCAAAACGCGCGATACCTTCATTCGTTCCCAGCCATAAGTATCCGCGACTATCTTCTTCGATTGACTGGATGGCGTTACTGCCCTGCCGATCGGGCGATGTGTACGTTGAGAATGTTTGCGTTTCACGATCGAACCGATTCAATCCTGCTTGTGTACCTATCCATAGATTGCCTTTGGTGTCTTCATAGACTACATTGACAATGTTATTGCTCAGGCTACCGGCTTGAGACGCCGTGTAGCGAAACGATGTGAAGTTGTCGGTTTGACGATTGTACCGGTTCAGGCCACCGCCTTCCGTTCCAATCCACACGGTTCCCTTACGGTCCTGGTATACGCAGAAGATGATGTTATGGCTGATACTATTGACGCGGGTTGCATCGGGCCGGTATTGCTTCCAGGCTGTGGTCTGCGGATCGTACACTAATACGCCCTGTCCCCAGGTGCCCATCCATAGTTTTCCGGTGACGGTATCTTCACAGATGGTAGCGACATGTTTGACCTCTGACGGAAACCCAAGGGTATCAATGCGGCTTCCGTCGGCCTGTACTAACGCTGCTTTTCCGTAAAAGCTCCCCATCCATAGCCGCCCTGTCCTATCCTGGTACAGACACAGCGGGTAGTTGCTCGGCATACCACGACGTTTCCCAGATGCCTGATGCCATGTGGTGATTTTTCCGGTGGCGTGGTTGTATAGGGTTAATCCGCCGCCGTCGGAACCGGTGTATCTATTCCCATTACCGTCTTCGTATACGGTCAGCACGTTGCGTGTATATATCGCGTTATCGGGATCGGTCTGACGCACATGCTGAAAGCGCGGCTTCCGACTGTTGTAATATTGCACCCCACCACTAAATGTCCCCACCCACATGTCGCCCTGGTTATCGCTATACAAGGCGTAAATAGATCCGTTGCGGAGGCCGTCGGGTGCCTCGTCGCTGCTGTGGACATAGGTGAATTTTTGCCTGCCTCCGTCCAGGATGTTGATACCTCCGTTTTGTGTTCCGATCCATAGATTACCGCGTCTGTCTTCGGCCATCGCCAAGACATCATTGTTATTGAGTCCGCCTTGCTGTGTAGTATTGTAACGGGTGAATGTGTTTGTTGCCGCATTATACCGGTTCAGGCCGCCTTCCGTTGTTCCAATCCACAGGGTATTGAAATGATCCACGTAAAGCTTTTTAAGTTTCGAAGAGCTAAGTGCGCCGGGCGTGGCCGGCCTGCCGGGGAAGTGCTCGAAGCATTGCCTTTCGGCCATGAACCGGTTGAGGCCGGCGTTCCAGGTAGCGATCCACAGTGTGCCTGCGGCATCTACCACCAGATCTTCGATGTAGTCGCTGCTAATGGTACAGGAAGCGCCGGTCTTGTATCTGTAAGCCCTGAACGTTTCTTTCGCCGCATCGAATTCGTTGAGACCTCCCCCCGCTGTACCGATCCACAAGGTACCGCGCTTGTCCTGCGTAATGGCGCGTATGCTGGCCGCACTGAGACCTGTGGGGTTACCGGACTCATACCGGTAGTTGACAAAGTCGTCGCCTGCGCGGTTATAGCGGCTGAGGCCATCGTCCGTGCCCACCCAGAGTTGCTTATGCCTATCCTCGTATAACGTACGAATGTAGTTATGGGGCAGGCTGCATGGGTCGGTGGGATTGTTACGGTATACCGTGATGCTGTGCCCATCGTATACATTAAGGCCGTCGCGTGTGCCGAACCACATGTACCCGCGGTGATCCTGAAGGATGCAGGTAACGTTGCTTTGGGATAATCCCTCGCCGTGGCCGATCTGCCGGAACCTGTATGCAAGCTGTTGCGCACAAAGGTATTGTGGAAAGACCAGGAGCAAAGCGATGATAAGCTTCGGTAGCGTGTGCATGTTGGGCACGCCGGCTGCGATCGGGCTGTTCCGGCGTTACTGGAATTACGCGAATAACCTTGAAAAAAACCAGTCTCAATCGTTTGAAATAACGGTATTCGGCGATCAGCGGTAAATCGGCGCTTCTGTTCTAAGCGCTGTGCCCCGGCCGCAATACATACCGGTAAAGCGCGACGGTGGACAGCAGGAATATGATTGTTCCTACGGTTACGACGGTGAGCTGATAGCCGCTTACAATGCCCAGCACCGCGATGCCTGCTCCCACAACCGCAGCCGCGATGGTGATGACGGTGATACCGAACCGATTCTGTTGTTGCGCATCGTGATGATGGGACTTCTGTTCTTCTGATGTAGGCTGAGGCCCTATCTGCCGCATGGCCAGTGCGCGGGGCGCGAATTGTTTCTTTGTATAGTAGTAATATTCGAAGATGCCCAGCACAGCTAGCGGCAGACCGACACCGATGAGTGTTTCGAGTGAACGGTTCAGTTTATAACCTATCGCAGCCGGCATGATGATCTTCAGCGAAAGGCTCACGATGAGCGCTACGAGAGTTGTGAAGACTACGGAAACCGCGGTTTGCCGCGACGAGTATAACGACCAGATTATGGGCGCGAACAACGCACCGCCTGCAATGGCCGCAATACTGAGTACAACTTCGACAATGCCACCCGCCGACGGTACCAACAACGCGACTCCGATGGTACCCGCTCCAAACACTATGGTGAAGATCCTGGCAATACGTATCTGCTCTTTTTCTGACGCGGAGGGTCGGAATACGCTTCGGTATACATCCTGCGCAAAAACGGTAGCCGACAGGTTGATGGTGGTGTTGGCTTTGCTGGAGGTGGCCGATATCATACCGGATAATACGAGCCCTATGAGGCCTGCGGGCAATACACTCTGGCAAAGCATCATGTACGCACCTTCGGGTTCGAGGCCCTGAAGGTCGGGGTTGATGACGCGGTATACCATGGGCGGCAGCATCCACACGACGGGGCTAAGCGCATACAGGAACGCGAACAGGTAGGCTACTTTACGCGCGTTACGTTGGTTGGATACGCTGGTGTAGCGCTGCACGTATGACCAATTGCCGCCGATGTAAACGGTTTGGTAGCCTATGAAGGCGAGCATGAAGCCGGCGGTATAGTCGTTTGCAAACGGTTCGAAGAAATCGGCAGGCGCTTTTGTGAAGAATGTATTCACCCCTCCTACTTTGGCAAACGATGCGGGGATGACGATGAGCACAGCGGCCATCAGTATGATGAACTGTACGACATCCGTAACCAGCACGGCCCATAAGCCGCCGGCAGCGGTATAGAGTACGATGAGGATACCGATGCCGATGATGCAGGCTTCGAGCGAGAAAGGTGTGGCTACGTATACCATTTTGCCTACGGGATAGAGGACGGCGCCGGTATTGACAAGGCTAAAGATCAAAATGAGATAAGTATAGAATTGCTGTGCTGTTTTTCCGAAACGGATACCGATGTATTCGGCGGCGGTGCGTGTGCCGGTGCGTTTCCAGCGGGCGGCAATGAACAGCGCGACGATCAAACCGCTGATGGCCATGGTGAGCTGGATGGTGTTGGCAACAAGCCCATGCTTGTAGGCGATGGATCCCCAGACGACGAAGGTGCCCGCGGAGAAGTAGCTTATGAAGAGTGAAAGCCCGTTGATCCACCATGGAGTTTCGCCCCCGGCTTCGAAGAATGCCTGACCGCTTTTGCTTCCTGTGCGTGTGAAGGCGAGGCCGATCGAGAAGATCAGCAGCGCAAAGACAGCCATCACTATAAAATCCAGTTGTACCATAAGTCTAAAATTGCGAGGTATCAGTTAAGGTCTACCGTGTAAACGGCCAGGCCATAGGCCGGCAACGCTATATCAATTGCCGGAGCCGAACTTTCGAGCCCATCGGGCAATGCTGTTATTGCTTTTATTGTCGTCGCGGGCTTCAGCGCCGAGGCATGCACGGTGATGCTCGCTTTACGCGGTTCTGCCAGATCGTTCAGGAGTATGACGTATAAGCGGTTGGTAGCTGTTCGCGCGGTGATGTACTCTATGGACGGATCGTTACACGTTACAAAGCCCGGACTAATGACAAGCTGAGCGGAGTCGTTATAGATCTTTCCGGGAGCAAAGCCATAGCTTTGGTGCGGCCCTACTTTGGGGGTGACAAATCCTCGTGGAAAGGTTATTTCGCCGTTGGAGCGCAGTTGAGCTTCGGCTAACAGATAGTCTGTAATCCAGCCGATCTGCCACCAGGCATGGTGTGGGTACGGGCCTGCTCCTTTGTTCATGGCGTTCCAGTAGTATGAGGCGACGCTGGTTGCGGAGTCGACAAAGGCGTCGCGCCCAATGGCTGCGGCGCGGGCCATGTCGATAAACAACGAGTCGTGTGTGCGCTGAAAGGCCCGAACAAACAAGCCGGCGTGACTCGCAAGCTGAATGGGGCCGTGACGTTGTGCCGAGCCCATGTTGCCGCCGTGCTCGAAGCTTAGCCCGGCCTGAGATATTTGCCAGTCCTGGCGTGTTCTACCCCGCACTGTTTTTGTTCGTTGCGTGGGGATTGGATGGGTATATATCGATGTTGTGTAGAGCTGCGTGGTTTTTATGGCTGCGTCCAGGTAATGCTTTTTCTTTACGATATCGTATATATCGAGCAGTGCCTGTGCGGACTGCGCGGTGGCGAAGTCGGGAGCGTACCGGGCATCGCCGCATACGCCGATGAAATGTCCTTTATCTACTCCGTTCCGAATAAACCACTCCGCTCCTTTCTCTGCCGCGGCCAGGTATTTGGGGTCTTTCAGGATGCGGTATGCGACGATGAGGCCGTAGAAGGTTGGGCGCAGGTCCTGAAGATCGTTGAAGACGGGTTGTTCGGTTCTATGGTCGTAGGCTACTTTCCAACTGCCGTCGGGTTGCTGCCATTTCAGCAGCAGTTCGGCGCCGAGCCGCAGGCGCTCGCGTAAGATCGTATTGCCGGGCTCGAATAGCAGTATGTTACCATCGTCCAGCATGGTGTAGTAGGTGAGGCTTATCGGCTCTACACATTCGCTCCATTCTTCTACAAAGACTTTTCGCTTGGCCAGATAGTACTGGCCCATGGCGGCGCCCTGAAAGAATCCGGGGGCGGTTTGTTGCTGCGCGAGCTTGAAGTTGAGTGCGTATGGCAACACCCGTGTTTGTAGTAGCGGGTCGCCTGTAGCTTTTGCCAGCATCCACATCGCGCCATAATCTGAGTTCTTGATGGCATCGCCCTGCGAGCCTACCACGCCGCCGAGGTACGACTGCCCGCCGATCTTCATGCCTTTGAAGGACTCTACATGCCAGAGCGATGTTCGTGTGTCTACCAGGTACCGGTACATGGCCTCTACGCGGCCGGAGAGCGATTGTTTGTTAACGCGCAGTGCCAGCGTATTGTGAAACTGATAGATGTCGTTGGCGGCATGTTTTACCTGCTGGTACCATGAACCTTTTGTTATGCTAAAGCGGTATGCCCAGGTTACGGTGTCGCCTGCAGTGCGCCATGATGCCTTCTGCCCGAGTACGGGATAATACAGGGAGGGTGATAGTTCTCCCGCGCGGTTTCTGTGCGATAATCCGAGGTGCCATTCTTCGTGTGTTACGTGATCGTTCTCCCATGGATCACGCGCTAGTCCTGGACGCGGTATAACGGCCAGCGATGCCCCTTGTTTTGTATCGACGACGGCTGTGAGTGTGCTCGCACAACGCTCGCGGTAGATGACGGGGAGCGCCGGCACACCCTGGCCGTACGCATAGGCGCGAACAAAGTCTGGCTGAACGGCATTGCCCTGAAAGTATCCGGGTACGGTCGCCCAGGCCATGTCGGCTTCGGGTATGGTGGCGGGTGTGGGTGTTGCGAACGAGTAGTATCCATCTTTCTTTATGATACACTGCTGCCCGACGACGACATCGCCAGGGAACTGTTTGTCCAACGTCCACGAAGCAGTAATGGTGGCAAGGGTATTGTCGAGTGTAAAGATCAATTGATTGTGTTTCGTTACTACGGTTGATGGATAGCCGACCACGGCTTCACCCGCGGTGTTTAACGATACGGGTGATGTAGCGGCCTTCCAATAGTCCTGCTGATAGTGATAGGCCGGCTCCGGAAACGGCACGCCCGTGTTGGTGTTGAATAGTACGGGGGTACTGTCGGGCTTCGTCGCGCTGTAGAGCAATGTGTAGCTTCCGGCGGGAGCGCCCACGCTCTCCCAACCATTGTTGGCTTTTACCTGTACGGCTGCTACGTGCCAGCCATCGCGCTGCTGCTGCCACCGTATCTGTAACCGATCGTTGCCAAGCATCACTTCTTTCTTTTCGCAAGCGACCAGAAGCAGGAGTATTAACGATGCTATCGATGCAGTTTTCTTTATATCAATCTTCATAACAAAGTATTTCAAAGACTGCTGCCGGTACATCGGTTGAAGGGTGTTCTACTGCCAGCGTTAGCGTATGGGTCCGGACCGGCTCGCTGAAACGAATGGTATTCTGCGTTTGATAGTTTCCTTTTCGCTGATGCAGTATGTTGCCTTGAGCGTCGCGCAGGGTGTAGTTGCGGATGCAGAACGGCATTACATTTTCGGGGTGGCCCATCAATACGGTTTCCATCGGATGATCGAAGTCTGTATCGAACTTCAATACGACAGTACGGATGGTACGCGGGCTATCCCAGGCCAGCGTAAGCATGGGGTGTTCATCGCTCAGGTCTGCCACCCAGGCGTTGGGCTGGTCTACCGGGCGCGCTATGCCGTTGCGTATCTTCTCTACACCGAAGCACGTGAGGCCCCGCTGTAAACGTAATGCGATGTTCTGGCCGGCGGGCCGCCGCTGCGGACACCAGAATTCGAAGGTATCGATTCCTATGTCATCGGGTGGTGTTTGCTTTCCATAGTTGGATACGGCTTCATTGATATGATTAAAGACGGATACGAAGCCCGTTACCCGTAACGCGGAGAAGGGAATTTTTATGAGCGGGTTCTTTCGAAATACAATAAACGCGTACGTGTCGGCTTCGAGGGTTACATCGAACACCAGGTCTACACAGTTCTTACCGGTGGTCAGCTCACGTTGTATGACCGCCAGGGTTACATCGGGCGTGTAGTTTCCGCGTCTGCTGCTGGTGCGGAGTTCGACGTGGAGTTGCGCGGGTTGCTCTGCATAGGCATGAAGCGACAACGCGGGTACTTTTCCCGCGGGCAATGGCAGCATCTGGGCGACTGCCGGATCGAGTTTGTTTAACCCACTTTCGGGGAATGCCTGTAAGGTGAATGTGCTGGAGGCGGATAACGTAGCTTGCTGTACGAGGTTGCGGCTGTCGTTCAACCGCAGGTTGGGAATGTGTTGGCCGCGTGCCATTAACCGTTGCTGCAATGCCGGCACCAGGCTTTTTGTATAGATTTCCGCAGGCAACATGCCTCGTTCTTTACATAGTACAGCGGCCATGGCTACGGCCTGCCCACCGTACGCGCTGGTGCCCATAACGCGGGACGAGCCGAAGGCCACGTGGCTTACGCTGATGATACGGCCGGCAAGGAACAGATTTTTTATATTGCGGCTATAGTAGCTGCGGTACGGTATAGAGTATATACCTTTTGCGTGCCATTGGTTACAGCCGGGCTTTTCGCTGAATACTCCGTCGGCGGGGTGGAGATCGATGGACCAGCCGCCGAACGCCACGGCGTCGGTATGCTCACGCTGCTCTACGATGTCCTGCTGGGTGAGTATGTAGTCGCCTTCGAAGCGTCGGCTTTCGCGTTTGCCGGGAATGGTGCCTACCCACTCGAGTGTAAGATTCTTTGCTTCGGGAAATTGTCCTGAATTTTTGATGTGGTTCCATACGCCATAGATTATGCGCCAGAGTTCCCACTTGATGGCTTCAGTGTCGTGCACGGTATCTAACCGGCCGCCATACTCTACCCACCAGAGGTTGCATCCATACTCTTTGGCGTTGAATTTACGGTAGCGCGGTATGGCCGTTATGTCTTGCAAGGCATAGGACGGCGCGACGAAGTTTACGGGCTTACCGACGTCTTTGCTGTAGAAGTATAACGAATGGCCTAAGAGCTCGCCATATTCTTTTGTGGGCGCGAATTTCTCATTGAATTCGCTTTGCGCTTCGGCTCCCATACGGAATGCGGCGCCCGCCAGAAAACCGACTATACCATCGCCCGAAGCGTCGCAGAACAATGGAGCCTGCAAGCTATACTCCATCGTGCTTTGGCTGCAGAAAGCCTTTACAGCTGTTATGGCGTCGTTCTCTTTTGTTGCCTGGTATACGGCTGTGTTGAGCAGCAGCATGATGTTTGGCTCGGCTACTACTTTGTCGAGCAATACAGAGTCGAAGATGACGGCATTGCCCTCCGGGTTGCGATACATGTTCTCTACGAGGATCTCGTCTATTACACCACCTTCGCGCGCCCAACGGTTGTTGTTGCCCATGTGTGAGGTTGCTCCCAGGACCCAGAGCCGCACTTCGCTTGAGGCATTACCGCCAAGCACCGGGCGGTCTTGTACGAGAATGACTTTTAACCCTTCGCGCGCGGCGGTAATGGCACAGCACGTTCCCGACAGGCCACCGCCTACAATTACCAGGTCGGCCGTAAGCGTATTCTGCGTGAGCGGTCTTGAAGAAACACTATCCGCGAGTATCATTGTTGCCTGTGTGGTTAAGGATGAATGGACTTTTTAACGATTACAAAGCCTCCTGGCTTAACGAGGCTGACGGCTGCCTCGCCGGCGATGCTTTGGAAGGTTGCCGTTTTGCTTTCTCCGGGTTTCAACACATCGATTGCCGCCGTCTGCGTTCCGTACTGCAGTGTATACTTTCGCAGGGTGTAGCTCGGGAAGTCTTTGCGGGCGGTTATGGTAACGATGATGTTGTTGCCGGATGTGGTGGTGGTGAGCGTTGCCGGCGCGAATTCTTCCTGCCAGGCGGTATACATGTCGCGCAGCTGGCGTTCGGGCGACACGAGTCCCCAGGGTCTGTAGCCGTTGGAATTTGTGCCGGGAAAACGGCTCATGTAGTCGTTGAAAGTCCACACGGAGGCGCCGATGAGGTAGTGACACTGGCGAAAGTCCTGCATGGCCTTTTGCAGGTGTTTAACACGATCCTGTTCGGTTTTAACGCCATCAGCACGCAGGCCGAATTCGCTTATGTATACGGGCTTATTGGGATATAGTGCGTGAATGCGTTGCAGCAGCTTAAGGTGATCGCCGTAGATGTTGGCGCTGACGAAATCGACGTGCTGCGATGCTTCGTCTTCGGGTTTGGTTATGATGCCCCGGAATACGAACATGCTGGCAAAGGTTACGAGGCGCGACGCATCAAGCGCTTTGGTATAGGCATACATGTCTTTGGTCCAGGCCTGTCCCTCGGGTGTGTACGACGGATATTCGTTTCCGACACTCCATGCTATGACGGAGGGGTGGTTCCAGTCGCGCTCGATCATTTCGCGTAGCTGGGCCTGAAACCGGGTACGCATGGAGGCGTCGGCCATCTGTTTTTGTGTAAGCTGCCAGTTCCCGGCTTCGGCAATGATGAGTAGGCCGTGCCGGTCGGCCCAGTCGAGCAGTTGGGTGGATACCGGATAGTGACTCATGCGCGACAGTTCCATGCTGCCGTTTTTGATGAGCGTGAGATCTTTTTCGAGTATGTGCTGCGGGTCCATCGATCCGTATCCCGGATAATCGAGCGGCCGGTTGCAGCCGCCCATGCGTATAGGCTCGCCGTTCAGAAGCAGCTGTGTACCGTTTACTTCGACGCGGCGAATGCCGAACGAACGCGATAGGGTGTCTGTTCCCGTAATAATCTCGGCGCGGTATAACACGGGCTCGTCCGGATACCACAGCGCAACGTCTTTTGCTGCCAGCACGGCTTCTGCCAGTACGGGGATAGTCGTGCCCGCAGCAATGTCGGGTACTTTAAACGTCAGCTTTACCGACACTTTTGTTGTGCCCCGGTATAGGGCTACCTGTATGGCAGGCTTTGCTGCTATAGCCGATGCGTTGCGCAGGTATGTGGTTATCGAGAGCTTTGCCGTTTTCTTTGCGAGGTCAGGATCGGCGGTGATCTTTATATTCTGAATATGCACGTCTGGCCGGATCACCAGGTATACTTCGTGTGTTATACCGCCGTAGTTTATCCAGGGTACTAACTGCCCGGTGTTTTCGTCTTCATTGCGGATACGCGTCTTGGCACCGGGGATCGTTGTGCTGTCCAGGGCATTGCTTACCTGTATGGAGAGTGTGTTGTCGTTCTGTAGTGCTTCGGTAACGTCCAGTTCGAACGGCGTGTAGCCACCTTCGTGTTCGCCCAGCCGTTTCCCGTTAAGCCATGCTACCGCTTTGTAGAATACGGATTCGAATCTTACGTATGCACGATGCCCGGCAGGTACAGGCGCGTGGCTAAATTTTTTGATGTACCACGCGGTTCCTGTATAAAGCTGGTAGCGTGGGTCTACCGAGAAGCAATGGGGTACGTTGACTTTGTCCCAGCGATTTAACGGGAACGCCGGTTTATTCCAACCGTGCGATTCTCCTACCTGTGCCGGGTCGAGCGCAAAGCTCCACTCGCCGTGGAGCGCGGTTCGGTTTTGTGCATGTAAACTTACGGACAGTATACATAAGATTAGGATGAGATACCTGAGCTTCATGGATGATGATTTGTTGCTATGGCTTCCGCAACCGCGGCACCGATATAATTTAACCCTTTTTGATTATAGTGAATGGCATCGTGCATGAGGCCTTTGCCTGCAAATGACTTCGTGTCACGATACGCTATGAACGTGTGTGGATCGCGCCGGGCTATGACTTCCTGTACATCGCGCACGGCATCAAAGCCGGTGCGGGCGTGGCCTGCATAGTAGCCGGTTTGCACAATGTAGAACGGCAGTGCTTTGCCGCATGCCTGTCGAAACCGCTGGATGACACTTTCCAACGCCTGCCGGTATTCGTCGGCCGAGAGCCTGCCCTCATTAATGGCGTTGGCATCGCGTTCACCCTGCAACCAGATAATGCCCTGTAGCGGTTTACCCGTTTTATGTTCGGCTGCCCTGATCTTTTTCAAGGCGTCGGGCATCAGCAACAGCCTACCCTGTACATCCCAGGTGCCGTAGTTATCAAGCTCTGCCAGGTGATGACATGAGGCGCCGCCACGAGCTGCGGCGATTATTACGACGGGCTTGCCGGTGTGACTGTATAACGCACCAGCCAATGCCGGAGCCACGCTGCCGGTATGGGCACGTTGAAAATACAGTTCGTCCTGGCCGAAGGGATCTTTCAATGGTAACAAACGATCGGCTGTTGCTGCATACTCCCACGCTGTGCCGTACGGGCATGGTGGTGCGGCAGTGCTATCGCCCTGCCCTACCGCGTTGCTTTGGCCGGCCAGCACGTATAGCTGCAGATCCTGACCCAGCGCCAGCGCGAGGCTACTCATGTATAGCAATGTAACGAGTAACGGCATGGTTTACTTCCAGGGATCGTTTTGTTCCAACATTGTATTGGCATTGATCTCATCCTGTGGAATGGGAAAGTAACGATGCTTCGGCTCGGGGTTGCGCACGGGGTAGTACGCGTTTACGGCGGCCGGCACTACTTCCATGAATGTGTTGGTGCGTGTGAGGTCATACCAACGGTCTCCTTCCGCAAAGAACTCCCATGAACGTTCCTGCAATACGGCATCGATAAACGCGTCGAGTGCCAAGCCTACGGGCAGGTCGGCTATGCGGGCACGTTGGCGAATGGTATTGATATATTCGTATGCCTTACCTGTCGCGCTTTGTTGAGCACGCGCTTCGGCTTCGGCCGCAATGAGGTAAACATCGGCCAAACGCAAGATCGGAATGTTGTTGGTTGTATTACCGGTGGGCGATACAGGGTCCTGGTATTTTTTTACCAGTACGGCCTGTGTGGTGACCGGAGTTATGTTTCGCTGGCGTACCACGGCTCCAGCTGTGTTTATGTATGTGGTATCGAGCATGCGGCGACGGCGATCGGTTGGCGCGAAGGAGTTGAAGAACGCCTGGTAGGCGAAGAAGGAGCCATAGGTGGTTTTGCCGTATGCCGGTGCCGCATTGCCGGGCGGGCCACAGAGGCCTGTCATTTGATGGGATTTCGACGATGTGGAGCCCGATACAGAGTTAATGGATTCAGACTCGTAGGCAAATATGTTCTCTGCGCGGGCGATGTCTTCTTTGGCTACATCGTATATATCGCGAACGCTATCCATCAGTGTAAGGTAGGTGTTTGTCATAACGAGCTCGGCTTTTTGTAACGCAGTGGTCCAGTCTTCGTTATACAGGGCCGCCTTGGCATACAATGCAAGGGCTGCCTGTTTCGAAGGCCGTCCTTTGGCCAGCCCGGCGGTGTGGTCGGGTAGTTTGGCTGCGGCAGAGTCCAGATCGCGATAGATCTGTATGTATACGTCGGCCTTTGCGCGCTTTTCAGCATAGGCATTGGCTTCGATATCACTAGCTTTGGTTTTCACCACGACGTCGCCGAAGTTTTTTGTGGCTGTCCAGTGGTAGAAGGCGCGCAGGAAGAACGCTTCGCCAATGATCTCACGTTTGCGTGTGGCATCCATGAGGGTTGCGGGTACACGTTCAATAACCCAGTTGCATTTTTCAATGCCGTCGTAGCTCGATGCCCAGATCTGCTGCGGCGATTCGTTGAGACGGCTTGCGGTGCGCTGTGCGGTATAGTTGACGTCGTACGAGAATAACGTGAGTGCGTTGCGCGATACCGCTATGCGTGGATAGGTCTGGTCGGCGCTGAGGTCTGATGCAAGCAGTGCCGCAGGGCCGCCATACATATCGGATATCGGGTCGTATGCGGCGGCAATGGCCGCCTCTGCATCGGACGCGGTCTTATAGAATTTATCGGTATAGATGGACGAGTAGACTTCTTCGTTAAGTTCGCAGGCTGCAAGCGCCAGCATTGCACCGGTAAGAAGAAAAGCTTTAAGCGTATGTTTCATATAGCCTTTGTTGAAGATACTTGGTACGATGATGTTTCAGACGTTAGAATGTAACCTGTAGGCCGCCAATGTATGATTTGGACGATGGGTATACGAGGTTGTCAATACCGATGGCGGTATTTTGCCCTCCGTATGTGTTGACTTCGGGATCGTATCCGGAGTAACTGGTTACCGTGAACAGATTGTTTGCGCTTACATAGAGGCGTGCGCGCTGAATGCCTTTGATCTTTGGCAACACATAGCCCAGTGTTATGTTTTTGCAGCGCAGGTATGAACCGTCTTCGATAAAGCGGTCGGTAATGGGTAGGCGGCCTGCCTGCAATACGCCGGCATATTCGTTATTCGGGTTTTCGGGTGTCCATCGGTTTACGGTTCCCTGCAAGAGGTTGCGCTGGCCGAGCGGGTTTTCGAACGAGGCACGGCTTACGTTGTAGATGTCGTTGCCATAGCTGCCGGAGAAGAAGATGCTCAGGTCGAATGCACGATAGGATAGATTGGAGGAAAGGCCGCCAATGAAGTCTGGATTGGGGTTTCCGGTGATTACCTGGTCGCCTGCAGTAATGAGGTTATCGGCGTCTTGGTCTTTTACTTTGGTGCCGCCGGTGCGGCCGTCGGCGCCTGGGATGATCGCCTCGCCGGTCTGGTAGATGCCATTGAACAGGTATGTTTTGAATATACCAATGGGCTGGCCGACTTTTAATATGGTGTATGATGTTATGAATCGTTCTTTCGTCGTGCCGCCGTCGATGTCGGTTATCTTGTTGCGGTTTACGGTGATGTTGGCTGCCACATTCCACTTCAGAGCGCCATCGAGTATGCGCACGTTGGCTGACGCTTCGAGGCCGCGGTTTTCGATGCCGCCGAGGTTGGTTACGATGGTGCCGTAGCCTGACGACATGGGCAGCGTTTTTTCGTATAGCAGATCGGTCGTTTTCTTCCGGTACACCTCTACGGTCATGTTAAGCCAGTTGTTGAACAGACTGATGTCGAGGCCGATGTTTGCCTGCAACGATTTCTCCCAGCGAAGGTTTGGGTTGGCAAGGCCTACGGGGCTGATGCCTTTGACATACGTATGGTTGATCTGATAGTCGCTTCCGGGGCCTTGCAGGGTGAGCGATTTATAGGGATCGATGGCGCTGGCGTTGCCGGTGAGTCCGTAGCTTCCGCGAATCTTCAGGTCGCTGATGGCGGGTAGTGCCTGCATGAAGTCTTCTTCGATGATGCGCCATCCGAACGATGCCGCCGGGAAGAAGCCGTACTTGTAGTTTTTGCCAAAACGGCTGGCGCCGTCGGTCCGGGCTACGATGTCGAGCAGGTATTTATCGCGATAGTTGTAGTTGATGCGCCCCATGTAGGAGTCGAGCCGTGCTTTGGTACGTAAGCTTGACGCCGATACCGTTGTGGCGAGTTGCAGGGCTTCGTTTGTAGTGGCATCGTTGGGAAAGCCGTTACCGATGGTATAGTTCTCGCGATATTGGTCGGACTGGGTGGCGAATACGCCGGTAAATTTGAGGTTGTGGTTTTCGGCGATTCGTCGTTCATAGGTTACTATACTTTCGTGCAGCAGTACAACTTTGTTGGTGTTGGTCTTTCGGGCGGAGCCGGAGCTTGCGTTGAGATCTTTGGTGGCGATGATGTACCGGGGCGAGTAATAATCGCGTAGTCCGCTTTGCATATCTACGTTGAAAGATGCACGGTAGGTAAGTCCTTTTGCGAGTATGGCTTCGCCGTATACGTTGCCCAACATGCGTTGGATCTTGTCTTCGTTCTTTACCGAAGCCAGACCGAGAGGGTTCGTTACTTCGCGGTAGCGGCCATCGCGTTGCTCTGCAAAGGGATATACTGTGCCATCGTCGCGGTACGGCTTGAGCGTGGGCGGTGCACCGAGTGCCGCGCCTACGATGCTGCCGGTAACAACGTCGGCATTGCCAACGTCGGTACTGCCGGTAGGAATGCCCTGGTTTATGGTGTTCGTGCCCATGATGCTGGTGCCCATCTTTATCCGATCGTTTACACGATGGTCTACATTCAACCGCAGGGAGTAGCGTTTGAAGTTGGAGTTGATAACGACACCATCCTGGTTGAAGTAGTTGGCCGATAATGCTAGCTGTGTTTTCTCGCTACCACCGTTTACGGAAACCTGGTGGCTTTCCATCGGTGCCTGCCGGAAGATGAGATTCTGCCAGTTTACGCCCTGACCTTCGCCGTTGGGATCGGCATATATGGCTGTTCTATATACATCGTTCTCGAGCTGCGCGAATTCGGTTGCGTTGAGCACATCGAGCGTTTTCCGTACTTCCTGTACACCGTAGTAGCCATCGTAGGTTACGCGGGTGGCCCCTGCTTTACCACGTTTGGTGGTTATGAGTACGACGCCGTTGGCACCACGCGCACCATAGATGGCGGTTGCCGATGCATCTTTCAGGATATCTACCGATTCGATGTCGTTCGGATTTATCATCGACAAGGGGCTCACATCGTTTACGCCTCCGGAGTTGCCGATCTGGATACCATCCACGACATACAAGGGTTCAGAGGAACCGTTGATAGAGTTGGTACCGCGTATGCGTACGCTGATGTTACCTCCCGGCGCGGCCGAGTTCTGCGTGACCTGTACCCCGGCTACTCGGGCCTGCAACCCTTGCGCAACGTTGACTACGGGCGTCTGCACGATGTCGTCGGCTTTTACTGCTGCGATAGACCCTGTGGTTTCTATTTTACGCTGCGTGCCGTAGCCAACCACGACTACCTCATTCAGCGTTTCGATGTCAGCGCCAAGCACCACATCGATGGCGGTACGCCGGCCTACCGTGAGCTCCCGGGCCGTGTAGCCGATGAAGGAGTATACGAGCACGTCTTCGGGCTTCACGCCTTCGAGGGCATAGCCGCCGTCGGTGTTGGTGGTGGTGCCACGCAACGAGCCCTTCACGACGATACTGACACCGGGCAAGGCTTCCCCGGATTCAGCACTCACCTTTCCCCTCACGATGGCTTCCTGGGCGTAACCCAGGCCGGGACAGGCGATAAGATAAAGCAGGAATCCGAGTAGCAGGACCTGCAGGTTTGTAGACTTCCTGGTCATAGGCGGTTTATTTGTGACAGGAAATGTAAGCGGATTCCAAAAAAAAGCTATTGCTAACGTTTGAAATTGACCTCCAGAAACTATCGGGAGCGCTATCGCAACCGGTCTCGATAGTTTTCGAAATCGATGGCAGTCAAAAATTTCAATCGATAGCAGGATTTCGAAGCGGGAGTTTTTTGCTACTTTTCACGAACCGAAGACTGCCTCTCCGGCTTTCAGCGTCCAATGGAAACCTATGGTGAAATGTATAAAATGCGGTGATGTCGATGCCATTGCAAAGGCCGGCATAGTGCGCGGTAAGCAACGGTATTTCTGTAAACGCTGCGACTGCTATTTCAGTCTTTCAGCCCTGGCGGAACCTGAGCTGGCGACAGCGCGTCGCCATCAGACAACGATTATGGATATTGCCAGCGCGCTGAATATCTCGAAATCCACAGTATCACGCGCGCTCCAGGGCCATTCGGATATAAACGCCAATACGCGTAAGGCGGTGCTCGATATGGCGATACAACTGGATTACCAGCCCAATCTGCTGGCACTCGGCCTGGCTAAAAGCCGCAGCTATACCATCGGCATTATTGTGCCTGAGTTTATCAATAGCTTTTTCCCCTATATTATTATCGGTGCCCAGCAGGTGGCTAACCCCGCGGGTTATCACGTTATTATCTGCCAAAGCAACGAGTCGCTCGAGACCGAGATCGCTAATACACAGGTGCTGCTTGCCAGTCGTGTGGACGGCGTGATTGCTTCTGTAACGGGTGAGACGAAGACGCCCGAACATTTCCGTAAATTTCAAAAGGCGGGTATCCCGGTGGTGATGTTCAACCGCATTTGCGAAGGCCTCGACGTATCGAAGGTACTGGTGGACGATCACGACGGCGCGTATAATGGAGTAACGCATCTTATCCAGCAAGGCTGTACACGTATTGCCCACCTGGCAGGTCCACAGCACCTACAGATCGGTCGCGAACGCCTGCAAGGATACTGCGACGCCCTGCGTGACCACAACCTGCCGATAAACGAAGACCTGATTGTATACTACGACCTCAGCAAAGCAAGCGCCCAGGCCGGCGCAAACCACCTGCTGGACCTACCCCACCCTCCCGACGCGATCTTCGCTGTAAACGACCCCGCGGCAATACAGGTGATCTTAACCGCCAAGAGTCGCAGCATTGCCATACCCGACGCGCTTGCTGTTGTAGGGTTCAGTAACGAGCCGACGTCGGCACTTATCGAGCCCGGACTGACGACGCTTGCGCAGCCATTGGATGAGATCGGGAAGACGGCGGTGCAGTATTTGTTGCAAGAGATCGAGGGAGACGATGGAATGTTTGTGCCGAGCGTGAGCGTATTGAAGACAGAGTTGATTGTAAGGGGGTCGTCGATGAGGGTGAGAGATAAAGGCTAGGTTGGCGATAAAGTAATCGCTTCATTTTGATCGCCTGACCAAGCTTTACATTCGAGGCGATTATTATTGCCGTATGCAGCTCTCCGTGGTTATATTTGTTATTCTACAATTAAATAATAAAATAGTTAGTGAATATCTCAATAGCATCTCTCCTTTTAATCCTGACCCTTCATACTACAGGCGTATTTGCTCAAACCGGTAAAACGTATCAAAATCCGTTGTCGGTAAAGTTTGGCGATCCCTATGTGCTGCGAACCAATGGAAAATACTATATGTATGGTACCGGCGGCGTTGCTAAGAATGGATTTGCCGCCTATTCTTCGACAGATCTGATAAACTGGAAGGACGAAGGGCAGGTGTATTACGCCAGCAATCGCAACGGCTGGAGCGATTCTACCGCTGCCTGGGACGGCGCATACTGGGCGCCCGAAGTATACGAGCACAAAGGCAGGTTCTATATGTTCTACAGTGCGCAATGGAAACAGAACCCAACAAAGGAACTGGAGAACTTCCGCATCGGGGTGGCCGTAGCGGACAAACCTACCGGGCCGTTTATCGACCTGACCAATAAACCAATTTTTGACCCGGGGTACCCGATCATAGACGCCAATGTACTGTTCGATAAAAGCGGTAAGATTTACCTGTACTACTCCCGCTGCTGTTATAAACATGCGGTAGAGAGCGAAGTCGCTACCTGGGCCAAACAACAGAAGCTATTCGACACCGTGGAGGAAAGCTGGGTATACGGCGTTGAGTTGAAATCAGACTTCAGCGGCGTAATCGGTGAACCTGTGCTGCAATTACGACCTCCGGTAAAGATGGACGATAAACAGGCCGAGTGGGAAAGCCGATCGGTAACATCTAAAGAAGTAAACCGTCGCTGGACAGAGGGTTCGGTTATTTTCAAGAAAGGCGATACGTACTACATGATGTATTCTGCAAACTACTTTGGTGGTCAGCACTACGCCGTGGGCTATGCAACATCCAGGAGTCCGCTGGGGCCGTTTACAAAGGCTGCCAACAACCCGGTACTGCAGAAGAACACCGCGAAGGGCGGCGTTGTGACCGGCACAGGGCATAACAGCATCACCTACTCACCCGACGGCAAAGAGATGCTTTGTGTATACCACGCCCGCACGCAGGCAACGGGTGACGAACGGGTAGTGTTCATCGACCGGATGAAGATCCTGAAAGACGGGACGCTTGTTGTGGAGGGGCCGAGCACCGCTGTGCAAGCAGTACCTGGGGATAAATAAAAATGATTTAAACGACGGTAGTCATTGTGGCTAAAAAGAACCTGGGATACGAATGGCATC